>Ga0114129_10004268_pt1 | contig 20185 bp, 14 predicted proteins | sample RhiMetdeltSRZDD1_FD_80071 | JGI IMG/M metagenome (GOLD analysis project Ga0114129, IMG submission 80071) | Populus rhizosphere microbial communities from Tennessee, USA - Rhizosphere MetaG P. deltoides SRZDD1 (version 2) (version 2) | ecosystem: Host-associated > Plants > Roots > Rhizosphere >... | reverse complement strand
GCCTGCAGTCGGTCCGTATGACGTGAAGTAGCGGGTCGTGTGCGGCCCCTTCGCGAAGACGATGCCGACCTTCGTACGATCGACCTGCGGCGTGCCGACGGCCGTGTATTGGATCTCGAAGACCAGATCGGATCCCTTCGGGACGAATTTCGCCGAGTCGCCGAAGTCGAACTTCTGCGCGCCAAGACCGGGGTTGAACTTGCCGAGGATGTCGATGTTGTCCTCGCCGATCTTCGGCCGCACGCTCTGTGGATATGCGACGCCCGGGACAGCATCGGCCATCCATGCCGATCCGGGCGGCAGTACCCAGACCTCGCCGTGGTGCACGACCTTCGCGTTGCCCGGACGCATCTCCGCGGCGCGCACCCACGTGTCCTCGGTGAAGTTCGCCTTCACGAGCATGTATTGGTATTCGATCGTCCCGGTCGCCTGCACCTGGAAGTCGGTGGGCATCTCGACGACGAGATCGGGCGTCAGGTTCCAGCCGTCGACGAAGGTGACGGGAGCGGGTTTGTCTTTCGCGTCGCCTTCGACGGCGCCGCCGTCCGCCCACGCCGCGAGTGTCTCGCGCTCGGCAGGCGTAAGCCGGGCGGTGTTGGAGAACTTATGGTCGTGCTGCGGCTCGACCGGCCACGGCGGCATCTTCTGTAAGAGCACCGCCGCCTTGATCGCGCGCGCCCACGGCCGCGCATCCGCGAAGGTGAGGAGCGACATCGGTGCCACTTCGCCCGGGCGGTGGCACGTCTGACAATGTTTCTGCAGGATCGGCAGGACGTCTTTGTTGAACGTGACGTCGGCCGTGGCGCTCGCCGGAATGGCCAGCGCGCCGAGAAGGATCACCGTCCGCAGGACGATTTTCATAAGCACCTCGCGGAAGCGGAGACGATTGTCACATACAATTATCCGGCTGCGCGCGCTTCATTTCATGAAACCTGTAGCGCTCCTCGCCGTTCTTCTCGCCGCCGCGCCAGCCTTCGCGCAGGCACCAGAGGGAGCCCAGATCTTCGCGGCAAGTTGTGCGAACTGTCATAACGGCGCTGCGGACTCGCGAGCGCCGGCGATCGAGGTGCTTCGCTCGCGATCGCCAGAGGCAATCGTTGAAGTGCTCATGACCGGTGCGATGCGGCCGCAAGGTTCGAGGCTGAGCGGACCGGAGCGGCGCGCGGTCGCCGAGTTCCTCACCGGCAAACGCGTGGGTGGTGACGTGACCGGTGCCGACAAAGGCCGCTGCGCGGCCCCACCAGGTGCGGGTCCGATTCGCGATTTCGGCAGTACTCCCCGTTGGACCGGATGGAGTCCTTCACCGACGAACACACGCTTTCAGCCGTTGGAGCAGGCCGGTCTTCAGGCGGTTGATGTCCCAAAACTCGCGCTGAAATGGTCGTTCGGATTTCCCGACGCGTCTGTGGCATGGTCCCAACCGACCGTTGCCGACGGTCGTGTCTTCGTCGGGAGTCAGAATGGCACCGTTTACTCCCTCAGCGCAAAGACCGGCTGCATCTACTGGACGTTCAGTGCGAGCGGGGGAGTGCGGACCGCCATCGCTGTATCGCCCCCGAGCGCATCGTCGCCAGCGCTCGTCTTTTTCGGGGACACCGCCGCCAACGCCTATGCCCTCAATGCGGATACAGGCGCGGTCGTGTGGGTTCGCAAGGTGGACGACCATCCGTTCGCGCGGATCACGGGCTCGCCGACGCTATACGAAGGCCGACTCTACGTACCTGTTTCGTCGTACGAGGAAGCACAGGGTGCCGACCCGCAATATCCGTGTTGCACGTTCCGCGGAAGCGTGAGCGCGCTCGATGCGTCGGCGGGTCGCGTGATCTGGAAGACGTACATGTTCCCGCATCTGCGGCGGCGTCGAGGGACGAGTAGCGCAGGCGTGCCGCTTTGGGGTCCCGCGGGGTCGGGCATCTGGTCCGCGCCGACCGTCGATGCCAATCGGCGCCTTGTCTACGTCGGTACAGGAAACACCTATAGCGCTCCCGCGCAACCGTCGAGCGACGCGGTTGTCGCGCTGGACTTGAAGACCGGATCGATTCGTTGGATGAAGCAGGTCACTCCCAACGACGTGTACGTCAACGACTGTCGCGCTGGAAACCCGAATTGCCCGGAGGTCACAGGCCCCGACGTCGATTTCGGCAGCCCGCCAATGCTGACGCGTGTGAACGGACGAGACGTGATCGTCATCGGTCAAAAGTCCGGCGTTGGCTACGCAATGGATCCGGATCGGAAAGGCACTGTCATCTGGCAGTATCGCGCCGGGCTCGGTGGGACTCTCGGCGGTATGGAGTGGGGTGGAGCGGTCGACGGTGGGCGCGCCTACTTCGCGGTCTCCGACATTCAGCAGCCACAGCCCGGCGGCCTGCACGCCGTGAACATCGCCACCGGTGAGCGGATATGGTTCGCTCCGCCGCCAACTCCCGTGTGCGGCAGCGGCAATGGCTGCAATGCCGCGCAGTCGGCAGCCATCACGATCATCCCGGGCGTGATCTTCTCAGGCTCGAACGATGGTGCGCTCAGGGCATATTCGACGGCGGACGGAACGGTTCTGTGGCAGTACGATACGAACCGGGAATTCGGTTCTATCAATGGCGTGGCTGCGAAGGGCGCGTCATTGATTGGGCCCGGTCCCGTGGTTGCGGGTGGCATGGTGTACGTCAATTCGGGATACGGTGGATTTGGCGGTCGACCGGGCAACGTGCTGCTCGCGTTCGGTCTGGAATCGACCCCATGAACCAGAAAGGAACTGTGATGCGTGCTTGCATGTTGTTCTTCACCGGTTTGCTCGTGGGCGTCGGCCTTCACACGGTTGCGGCCCAGGGTCCGAACAACACACCGAACAAGGGTCTTGTCCAAGTGAATCACATCGGGATGAACGTGCCGAACCTCGATGAAGCGGTCACGTTCTACACAAAGACCATGGGCTTTCCGGAGGCGTTTCGCGTGAACGACGAGAAGGGGCAGGCGCGCCTCGTCTACGTGCAGGTCAGCAAGAACACGTTCTTCGAGATCCAGCCGGGCCCCGGACGTCCCGCCGCGATCAATCACGTAGGCATCCATGTGGAGAACATGAAAGATGCGACCGCGATGTTCAAGGCGCGCGGTGTCAACATCGCCGAGATTCGGACCAGCGACACGAAGGCGATCCTGAATAACATCACCGACCCGAACGGGATCCGCATCGAGCTCGCGGAGCTTCCGCCGGAATCGATGCATCGCCAGGCGATGAATCGCTGGAAGTGAGCATGCGCGGCCTGATTCCGCTGTGCGCGGCGGCTGTGCTGATCGCGCCGCCTGCGGCATTGGCGCAGGACGCGTGCGGTAATGTCGTCGCGCTCGCGAAATCGCTGCCCGGCACGATGATCGTGTCGTCGAAGGCGGCGTCCGCCAACGCACAGGATCGGCTCCCGGCGTTTTGTGAAGTGCACGCCACGATCTCACCGGTTCCGGGCTCTCACATCGGCGCGGTGTATCGCCTTCCGGTGAACTGGAATGGGAAGGTGCTCGGGATCGGTGGCGGCGGGTTCGCCGGCAACCTGACGCTCAACGCCGCGGCCAACGGTCTCTCGCGCGGCTATGCGGTGATCCAGAACGATATGGGCCACGAGAGCACTGGCGCGCTCGACCCGAAGTTCACGATCAAAGCACCAGGACAACCAAATGTCGAAGCGATCATCGACTTCGGTCATCGCGCGACGCACGTCGCCACCGACGTCGGCAAGCAGCTCGTCTCGAGCTACTACGGCCGCGCGCCGCAGCATGCGTACTGGCAGGGATGCTCCACCGGCGGACGCCAGGGTCTTGCCGAGATCCAGCGCTATCCCACCGACTACGACGGCGTGATCGCCGGCGCGCCCGTGTACACACCGCTCGTGTACTCGAACGCGATCCTCAGGGTGCAGGCGTTCCACAAGAAGCCCGACAGCAATCTGCTGCCCGAGCACGTTCCGCTCATCCAGAAACACGTGCTCGCCGCATGCGACGCGAAAGACGGTGTGGCCGACGGCATCCTGGCCGATCCACGGTCGTGCACATGGGACCCGGGGGAGCTTGCCTGCAAGGGGGCGCCGTCAGCCGATTGCCTGACGCAGGCCCAGATCGAGACGGTCCGCCGCGTCTACGCGGGCGTGAAGACCAAAGACGGGCAGGTTGCCGCGATGCCGCTGATGCGCGGCGGCGAGAGCGATTGGGTCACGCGCATGATCGGCACGAAGGAGCAGCCGCGCGGCCTGAATTCCGTCCTCGGCGCGCCGTTCATGTCCTACATCGTGAAGAGCGATCCGTCGTACGACCTCATGAGCTTCGATCCCGAGCGCGACATGAAGGCGCTTGCGACCGGACTCGCCGCGGAAGTGCACCAGCAGAATCCGGACATCGCCGCGTTCATCAGCCGCGGCGGGAAGCTTCTGCTCTGGCACGGCTTCAACGACCCTGGTCCAAGCCCGCTGTCGACGATCGATTACGTCGATCGGGTTCGGGAGAAAGTGCCCGTGGCGAAAGAGAGCATGCGTCTGTTCCTCGCGCCCGGCGTGCTGCACTGCGGAGGCGGCGCGGGGCCGGATCGATTCGACGCGTTGACGGCGATGGAGCGCTGGGTCGAGCAGGGAACGCCGCCCGCGTCGGTGATCGCGACGAAAGCGAACTCTCCGATCTCGCGTCCGCTCTGCCCCTATCCGCAAGTTGCGAAATACAAGGGAAGCGGCGATCAGAACGATGCGGCAAACTTCGTCTGCGCGGCGCCCTGACGTCGATCGATCGCGGCGCGAATTCCTGAAGGCGACGACGGCGGGGGCGTACGCGCTCATGGCGGCGCGACACGTGCCGGCCCAGACGGCAGGTCCGCCGATGCGCGTTCGAGGGATCAATCACGTCACGCTCGCTGTCTCGGACGTGAAGCGTTCGGTCGATTTCTATCAGGGTCTCTTCGGCATGCCGGTCATCTCCACGCAGGGAAGCACGACGAACCTGCAGATCGGCGCGGGACCGCACTTTCTGGGGGTGAGCGCTGCAGGCTCGAACCCGCCGCGGCTCGACCATCTCGCCCTCGGCGTCGAGGATTTCAGCCTCGAGCGCGTCAGCAGAATTCTTCCGCAGCACGGTGTGACGCGGGTCGACGGCGCCGCGGCCACCGGGGGCGGAGGATTGAGCGGCGGTCCCATGAAGATGCGCGTTCGGATGCGCGGCCCTGACGCCGGTGGCGCGCAGGAGGGGACGCCCGAGCTCTATGTCGGCGATCCGAACGGGTTCGTCATTCAGCTGCAGGATCCGCGATACTGCGGCGGAGCCGGCCCGCTCGGCAACGAGTGCGCGGCGCCGGCGCGTCCGCCACGGCGCGGGCTGCTTGCGTTGCGCGGATGGAGCCACACCACCAACAGCGTGTCGGATCCCGGCGCGTCCCGCACATTCTGGCAGGGTCTACTCGGTCTCAGGATTCAGGCGTATCAAGGGCCCACGTCCCCGGTGCTCGGCTGGGGCGGCGTTGAGTTCCTGGTGTTCAACACTGGTGCGACAGGCCGCGGCGGATCGGGCACCGCTCCTCGCGCCGGTATCAATCATCTGTGCATGACACTCGAGAATTTCCGCCCCGACATGGTCATCAAGGCGCTCGAGACCTACGGGATCAAGGCACGGGGCGACGCTCAAGGTGCGCCCGGTCCACTCGTCCACTACATCAGCGTGCGAAGGGAAGATCGCGGCGGGGCAAGGGAAGGCACGCCGGAACTGTACTTCACCGACCCCGACGGCCTGATCATTCAGCTGCAGGACGTGAGTTATTGCGGCGGATCGGGCGTGCTCGGCAACGTGTGCAGCTGAATCTGCAGAATCTACTCTGCGCACGACGCCCCGAAATTCGCGTGCGCCGCGGCTTGCCGGGCGACGACCGTGGCAACGCAGAGGCGCCAGCGCCTGAACGCAACTAATCGTTCCACCGCGCGACCGCGCGTGTCCCCGTGAAGTGACCGAAGCTACTCGTCGTTCGGGCCAATCCCATGCGGGATCCCGGGCGGAGCAGGTCTGACAAACGGAACGGGAAAGGTGAACCTCTTTCGGACTCCCACCATGCCGCGGAGAGAAGGCAAGTCCGTCCACATGAGCGGCGAGTAGTCGAGCCCGAGCAGGAGCATTGATTCGAATCCGACGGGAACACCAACGCTAGTCCACGCGCCGGGCCGGCCGCCCGATGCATATCCGCGCGTGACCCAGGCACCGCCAGCAACCTCAGTCCCGCGGAATTGCAGCGACGCCAGCAGGTCGAAGCGCTGTTGGACGACGCCTCCCTGCTGCGAGTGGCTTGCGCTGAACGACGCCGTGCCCGCGCTGCCGACCCACGTCACATCGCCGCGATAAAGAGCAAGGTGCTCCACGCGCAGGCCGGTGTCCTGCTCGCCCACGTCCGCGCTTCCGTTCACTGTGAACGGCCCGACCGGTGTGGCGCCCAGTACTGAGACCGTGCGGCGGATAGTCGTCCAGCTATAACGGGACTCGCCGTAGTTGCGTCGGACCTCGACGCGCCGGGTCCCGCGCATGAAGCGCACGCCAAGCGAGGCGCCTTCGCTCTGCGACGAGAGATTCCGACGGACCGTGTCCGTGGAGCTCCGGTATCCCCTGACGACGACTCCCAGATCCCGCGAGACACGGAGGCTCCCGTCCAACCCCAGATCATCCCCCTGAATGGAGATTCCCGTCACTGTCGGCGGCATGTCCCGCCATCGCGTGTTCAACGTTGCCCATTTCGTGGACAGTCCGTAGGACGCTTCGCCGACGGGGGCGCTCATGTGGTCTCCAGCGGCATTCGAAAGCCACAGGCCGCCTGTCCGGAACGACATGCGGTGCGCGCTGGCAGGACGGAATTCTGTGTCCAGGCCGAGACCCTGGGCACGGTTCGACGCCGAGCTCGTCGTCACGCGCCGCTCGAAATCGAGCTCCTCCTGGGTCGCCGAATCCAACACCGTGGTTTGCACACTCGAAGTCGTGGTGTAGCCCCCTGCGCGACGGCCGAAATCCGAGGCGGCGATCGCGACCGTCAGCTTAGGCGTGCGCATGCCGGCGCGGCCGCGCACCAGATGGCCGCCGGCGAGTCCGCTAATCGTGTTCGGCTGCGACACGACCAGCTCGGTGAGCAGGCGCCCGGCGGGGCGCTTAACGCTCACGCCGCGGCCCAGTACGAACGGCCCTGTGAGAGCGTTGCCTTGTGCCGCGACGTAGTTGCCGAAGCTGGCGTCCCAGCCGGCGTGCCGCACGTTGCCGGTGATGCGCGTTTGGGCCTCCTCGTAGCGGTAGTTGGACAGGTTTTCCTCCAGCCCCCGATCGTAGGAGAACGAGAAGTTGCTCTTGGGTCCGAACTTCGATGAGAACGTGAGTGCACGGGAACGCTGGGCCGCGTCCAAACCGCCGGCGCCAAGCTGCGAGAGTCCAAATGTCGAGGAACCCGCGACGATCGGAACGCCTGGCTTCGCGCCGCCGCGCTTCGAAACCGAGACGTAGTTCCGCGCTTCGATTTCGCTTAACCCACCTACCTCCTCGACCAGGAGCCGCACGAGCTGTCTCTCGCCAACCGGCGCGTCGTTGGGCAGAGCAAGATCGATCTCGTCTTGGATCCAATTGAGCCTCTGGATGAACCACTCGCGTCGCTCTACCTCAGGATCGACCAGCTTCCATCCTGGCCCGCCGACGACTCGCAGGCGCAGGCGGACGTCGGTTTCTTGGAGGTTGACGATGGAGAAGTGCAGTCTGACGGCGCCGCCGGGTGGCGCGCTGCGCTGAACCGGGGTGAGTTCCACTTCAAAATCGTTGTTGCTACCGGCGACCGCTCGCGCCTCCGCCCGGACATCGACCCAGACCTCGAGGGAGTCCCGCTGGCCGTTGGACCAGCGGAGCGCCAGACGCGCAGCGAGAAAGGGGCCGGCAGCCACTTCGCGACTCACCACCATGCGGAGTGTGACTCGGAAGTCGCGCTTGCTCGCGGGGTCCCACGTCAGAGTTCGAGTGCGCGCCCCAAATAGTTCTACGTGAGAATCCGGATCGATCCTAAAGGCCACACGGCCCGCCGGGCGATCCGCTGTGGGGATGGTGACTGTCACCGTTCCGGGTTGGTCCCGTGTGATAGGGGTGAAGGTGCGGCGGTCTTCCTTGGGCCCGTCGCGCGGCGGAACGCCAGAAAGTTGCGCGCCGGCTGTCCGGGCCCCCAAAAGAAAAAACACGACTGCCAGCACAACGGGGCGAACCATTCTTCCCGCCCCCTCAGGGGAGCTACTGACCTGACGATTCGCTGCGATGCGCATGGCTCAGCGCCTGGATCGCGTAGCCGCCATTGCCTGGCGTGGTTAGGGCCGGACACCTGAGAGGGGTGATTCCGGCCCAACTGGAGTAACTGACTAGCCGGCGACTACGGCAAGGTCTCTGTAAAGACCACAGCGCCGCCAAACGTGATCGTGCCGGTGGCGCTCAGGTCGCGTACATTGTGCGGGTTGACCCCCGTCCAGTTGCCGTTCGGACAGCCAACTGATTTCCCTGGCACCGTCGCAGGAATCACAAGCGATACGGTCAGGTCGACGACACTACGGCCGTTGTGGTCGGAGTTAACATTCTGGCTACCCGTGTTGCTCAATTGTGCTGGGCTCTGCGCCGCTACGATTTGACCGCCGTTGTTTCGGCAGTCGTAATCCGCGAGGCCGGTGACGGTGATCGTGGCGATCATCCGCGTGTTGCCCTGGCCGCTCGCCTCGGCCGTCAAATGAAATGTATTCCCGCTCTGGGTGAACTCCGGACCACTTTTGAAGTTCAACGCCGCCCAAGCGGACGCAACCATGAACCCGACCAGAACTGTTGTCGTCAGAATCTTGCGCATATTCGTCTCCTGTTCTCCCGGGTACCGCTGGCGGTTACCGGAGTTCCATCCGTCACCGAGCCCCATGGGCACTTACGGCAAATTCTTGCCGCCATCGAGTGGCCAATTCCGGCGCATGCTGCGCGCCGCGAGTCGGCCACGCTCATTCCGTTCTGGCGCCCTGGCGCAGCGCGTTTGCACGACGCCGGCTCAAATCGCCGCCGCAACAATCTCCCAGAATCCCAGCGCTGTGAATGACCCGAGAAGGTCAAGCCGGGTCGACCACAGGTGGTAAACGACGATTGGCACTATTAGTCCTGGCAGGCCGTGTTGAAACGCTGCCCGGCTGCGCCATTTAACGCGACACGGGCACCGGACGAGCGCGCGGAAGGCGTTTCGCTTGCGGCAAATCAGTTCGCTGAATCGCGTCGGCCGCTTCACGCCCCGCCACTCCATGCTGCAACGCGAAGACCGACAGCTCGAAGCGCGTGGACGCACCGGTCTTCGCGAAAATTCGTGTGAGGTGATGCTTGATCGTCTCGATGCTGAGTTGACAGCGTTCCGCAATCTCTCTGTTGCCAAAGCCGGCAACAACCAGCGCGATGACGTCGCGTTCCCGCGTCGTCAACTGAAACGGTTTGGACGACGATTGCACGTGGCGCGCAAGTTGATTGACGAGCGATCGACGTACCCAATACTGGCCATTCGCCACCGCGCGAAGGCTTCTGAACAAGAGCGTCGTTGACTCCTCGTGCTGCAGCACGCCTTTCGCTCCGAGCGAGAATGCGGTGATCGCGGTGTGCGCAGAAATTGTTGCGCCAAATACCACGGTGCGGACTGGGGTTGCACTGGACTCGATCATTTCCAGTACTTGTAACCCTGATATCTCGGGAAGCTCGATCTCGAGCAACAACACATCTGGAAGAAGTGGTCGTCGTGCAAGAGAAATCGCCGTCGGTCCGTCTTCTGCCGTACCGAAGATCGTGAACTGTCCGTTCGATTCCAATAACCGGCAGATGCCCTCGCGCAGTATGGTTTTGTGCTCCGCGACGAGCACGCGGATTCGCGATGATTGTGCGGGCGCGACGTTCGAATCGTTCGCCATACCGACCGCGGAATTGACGATGGAGAAACGGCGCCAGCGATCGCGGCGCCGTTCGGCGCTCAAGCATTGCCCGCTTTTGCTATCAGACCAATGGCCCGTGCGGGAACTCTCGCGCCTCGCCAGAGGTGGTGCCGTGCAATGGCACCCCGGACCTGCTATGCGGATTGCCGAGTGGTGCCGGGAGCTTGGCGCCCGGCGGGCAACGTGGAAGCGACCTTTGGCTTTACGCGGTTGAGATCGGGAGGTTCAGCACGCTCGCCTGACTCCGCGCCCGCAAGGCCATGGTGCAGCGCGAAAACCGCAAGTTCCACGCGCGTCGACGCCCCCGTCTTGTCGAAAATGCTCGTGACGTGGTGTTTGATCGTATCCGAGCTGACGCGGCATCGCGCAGCGATTTCCTTGTTGCTATAGCCCAATACGACGAGCGAGAGGACCTCTCGCTGCCGTTGCGTGAGTCCAAACGGTTTGGATGAGAGGCGCACTTGTCGCGCCAGCGCGCCGACGAGCGCACGTTCGACCCAGTACTCACCCTTCGCGACCGAGCGGATGCTCTTGAACAACACAGTCGCCGATCGGTCGTGCTCCAAGACACCACATGCACCGAGCTCCAGCGCTTCGATCGCGGTATTCGGCGTAATAGATGCCCCGAACAAGAGTGTGCGAACGGACGTTGATGCAGGATCCAGAAGCTCCAGCACTCGGAGGCCCGACATCTTGGGCAGATCAAGCTCGAGCACCATGACGTCCGGGTGAAGCTCGCGCGCCATCGACAACCCGGTGACGCCATCTTCCGCCATGCCAGCGACGGTGAAATCATCTTCCGCGTGCAAAAGATGACCGATGCCCTCACGCAGAATCGTCTTGTGCTCGACCACGAGCACGCGGATCTGTTGACATTCGCCGAGTGGTGGGGGAGGGACCACCGTTACATCCTTATACGATGGGCTCGCGCGATCGACAGCGAGGGAATTTATGTGACTCGAGCAGAATCCCAGTCGAATTCTCTGCAAATGCTAGCGAGTCACACGCACAATGGCGCTTCCCAATGAACTCTGGCGCCGGTTGCCGGACCCAGCATCATCGAGACGACGAGCATCCGCGCGATCCGCTCGTTCTTCGTCATTTCGCGCCTCCTTGGGCAAACCGGACAATGTTTGGGCCGCAATCTTGCCGTTACGCGCCGATCTGTCAATGGGTCAAAAGTCGCATACTCGATGCGACGAAGTCGCGCAGCGAACTCAGCAGTTATCCAGCGTGGCGCCTGCACATGGACTCTGCTCGGCGCCTACCGCTGTGCCGACCGGGAGGACCGGGCCCCCTAAGCGGCATTCCGTCAACCGAGCGCGAAAAACCCCGATAATCGTTCTTATCGTCCAGACCAACGCCAATTCCTGATACGTCACTGTGCGGCGGACTGGCGGTTACGCCAGAGAAAACGCCGACGCGTTTGCGTTGGCAGCAGCCAAGCGCACCAGTCCTCGATGATGTCAGTCGGATAATCCCGTGACGCAATCCCTCGAACCGCTGCGTGATGGATTTCGACAAAGGCGCGATCCTCGTCAGAGCGGAGTGGGCGCACAGTGATCGACCACGTCGTCCTCGCCGATGGTGGCTACTGCGCGTGACGCTCCAGCCACCGCTGCAATGCGTGTAGAAATTCGCCCCGCACGAAACGCTCGCTCCAAGGCTCGCGTCCGCGGCAAGGGAAGGCACGCCGGAACTGTACTTCACCGACCCCGACGGCCTGATCATTCAGCTGCAGGACGTGAGTTATTGCGGCGGATCGGGCGTGCTCGGGAACGTGTGCCGCTGAATCTATGGATCGCTTGTCCAGATGAGTGCCAGTTTTGGCGCTATACTCGACGCGCGATGACGGCACACCGACGGCTCGGCGTCGGACTTTCGCTGATACTCGCAACCGCATGGCTGGGGATCGCCCGGACGCAGGGCACCCGGTCCGCGCTTGAAGGCTACGTCGCCTCACATCAGCGGGCGATCGTCTCAGAGCTGGTCGAGCTCCTGTCGATCCCAAACGTCGCGGCGGATACGGAGAACATTCGCCGCAATGCGACGCTGCTGCGCGAAATGTTGCGCCGGCGCAGCTTCAGCACCGAGATCCTCGAAACCGATGGCAATCCGCTGGTCTGGGGAGAGCTGAAGGTTCCCGGTGCAAGACGCACGCTGCTGATCTGGGCGCACTATAACGGCCAGCCGGCCGATCCCAAAGGCTGGAAGCAGCCCAACCCGTTTATCCCTGTCCTCCGCGCCGGGCGCCTGGAGGATAGTGCGAAAGAAATACCAGGCTTCCGGACGATCGAGCGATTTGATCCTGGTTGGCGGCTCTATGCACGATCCGCCGCCGATGACAAAGCTCCTATTGTCGGCCTCCTCGCTGCGCTTGATGCGCTGAAGGCTTCCGGCCTGGCGCCGTCTTCCAACGTGCGGGTGGTTCTGGATGGTGAGGCAGGCTCGCCGAGCCTCGCGGGAGCCATCGCCCGGTACCGCGACAAGTTGACGGCGGACGTCATGCTTCTGCTGGAGGGCCCGGTTCACCAGAGCGGACGCCCCACGATTGCGTTTGGCGCTCGCGGATTTCTCGACTTGGACCTCACGGTGTACGGGCCGAAAGTCGGAGTCAATAGCGGCAACTTCGGGAACTGGGTGCCGAATCCGGCCCTCGGCCTCGCCCATCTTCTGGCGTCGATGAAAGACGACGCGGGGCGAGTGCTGGTCAAAGGGTTTTACGACGGGATTGGTCCGCTGTCGCCGCAGGAACAGGCGATGCTCGACGCGGTACCCGACGATCCCACCACGCTGATGAAACTGTTTGTCATCGCGGCGCCCGAGCGTAGGGATCTGTCACTGCAGCAAGCCTTGCAGCTCCCGGCCCTGAACATTCGCGGGCTGTCGAGCGCCCTTGTCGGACCCGATGCGAGAACCATCATTCCCGATCGCGCTGAAGCGTTTATCGATATTCGGCTGGTGAAGGAGACGCCTTCCAAAGCCACGGCGGAGAAGCTCCTGGCCCACATTCGCGACCAGGGCTTTTACGTCGTGCAATCCGAACCGGACGATGCGACCCGCAGCCGGTATCCGCGGATCGTCAAGGTGATCTTCCGCAGCGCAGCAGAAGGGTTCCGCACATCTCCGCTGGCCCCGGAGTCGCAGCAAGTGACGGCGGCGGTCACGCGGATGCTGGGCGAGCCGCCTATTCAGATACGCACGATGGGCCAACGGATCAACATCGCGCAGTTCATCGAGGTGATGGACATTCCCGCGATCATTCTTCCCACGGTGAATTTCGACAACAATCAGACGGCCGAAAACGAGAACGTGCGCCTCGGCCACTTCTTCACGGGCATCATCACCATCGCGGCCGCGCTCACGATGTGAGGGATCCATTTCCGGACGCGCCACCTGGGTACGCCGCAGAGACTCAGAGACGCAGAGGAAGAATTTTTCTCGGCGCGTCAGCCCATGAAGCCTAGATCCGCGGTTTCGAACCGGCCGATATTCGGAAAGACGAGCGGCAGATCTGACGCGGCAACGCCGTACCACGACGCCAACGTCGCGGCATACTGCTCGACGGCCACCGTCGGGATCCAGCGGCCTCGGTTATCCGTATCACTCGGGCCGCTCAATTGCAGCACCGGGAACACGGTGCCGTTCGGCCCTGCCGACCCGTAGAAATCGCCACCGCGCACTGCCCCACCGACGACGAAATGGTGATTGCCCCACGCGTGGTCGGTGCCGACCGTGCCGGCCCCGGTGCCGGCCGGTTGCAGCGTCCGACCGAAATCCGAGAGCGTGAAGGTCGTTACCTGGTCTGCGAGTCCAATCTCCGCTGTCGCGTCGTAAAATGCCGCGATCGCACCACTCACCTGTGTGAGCAGGTTGGCTTGCGTTGTGACCTGGCCCTGGTGCGTATCGAACCCACCGAGTTGACAAAAGAAAATCTGACGCTCGAGCCCAAGGTTTGGTGATGTCGAATTGAATCTGATGACCTTGGCAACCTGTTTGAGCTGGTTGCCGAGAGTTGTGTTTGGAAACACCGTGCCCAACGCCACATCGGCGTCCAGCGTCCGGCCGATGTCGAGAGCCCGTTGCACGATGGTGCTCGTGGACCGTACGAGCGCATTGTTGGCATCGATGGTGCGCAGATACTCCATCGATGCTCTTCTTGCAGCGTCGTCGGCGCGCGTGCTGAAACCATTCAAGACCAGCACCTGATTGAGTGGCGTGGGCGCTGCACTGATCGTCAACGGCGCCGTCGTCTGACCACGAGTAAAGAGGCCGCCCGAAAGCGCAGTGACCATCGGGAAATCGGAGGAATGTGGTTCGAAACGGTCGGCCGTGCGACCACCCCATCCTGTCGGCGAAACACGATCGGCGATGGCGGATTGCCACTGCGCGATCTGATCCGAATGCGAGAAGAGCTGGTACGGCCGCGGCGCGCCCGCCTGGTACTGAGCGCGCGTCAATGGCTGCACAAGTGGACCGACGTTGCAGACGACGGAAAGCTTCTGTGCGTTCCACAGGTCGCGTAGCCCGGCGAGACTCGGGTGAAGGCCGAACGAGCTGGCAAGGGACGGCGGCGTAATCGGCAGCAGAGTGTCGGCGGGGATGGCGAGTCCCGACGCTGTTCGCGCACTCGAGTAAGCCTGGTATTCGGCCGGATCGAGCGGCACGACCATGTTGTTGCCATCATTGCCGCCTGCCAGAAAGACGCACACGAGCGCGCGGTAACCCGAACCCTGCGCGAACGCGTTAATCAAAGCGAAGCGCTCGACCCCGGCAGCGAATGCTGCCGCGCCAAGAGCGTAGCCGATACATGCCCGTCCGCTCTCCAGCAGAAACTCCCTGCGTGTGAGTAGCATCGGTTATCTCTCCACCTGATATTGCGACGAGGTTAGAACGAGATACACAGCGGAGCGCGCCCGCCTCAGCGCCTGGGTTGCCGGAATGGCGCCAACCGCACTCACGATGCTGCCGCGCATTTCGTCGGACATCAGACCGTGCAGCAACTGTTCGTTGAGTGCATCGACGAGGGCGCCTGGAGCGCTGGCCAGTGGAACGAGGGACGACAAGTCGAGCGAGGTCCCGTTGGGCGCGTTCGTGCTCACATTGATTCGCGAATACACCATCGTATTGACGAAGTTGAGACGGGCGACGGCCGTTGCCGTTGATAGGATGCCGAACTCCGGCGCACGGAGGCCGGCACCGCCGGGCAAACCAGCGGACGGAGAAAAGTAGCTGAAGACTGACGCGGGGCGGAATACATCCATGCCCATCGCGACACTCTGCGGGTTCAGGTAGCCGTCACTCTGTCCCGCCCCATCGGCCGATCGCGCGTCAAACGCGCGAAGCACGTTGGCGATGAACTGCGCCGGGTGACGCAGGCGTCCAAAGGTCGCATCGTTTTCGGGAACACGAGCTTCGGGATCGAACAGGATCGCGCGTATTACTTCCTTCAGATCCCCGCGGCTGCCATTCGCGCCGCTGAAAACCGACGCCACGCGCGCAACGTAATCGGGCGTCGGATTGCTCGTCACCAGGTGCTGAATGAGCTGCTTCGAGATGAACGGGGCGACGTTTGGATGGTCGAAGATGTTGTCGAGGGCGTCGTTCAGATCCTTCCGCGTGCCCTGGCGAGCGGACAGAACGGTTCCGTTCAACAACGTTTTCGAGCCGGTGTCGTGCTGCGCTTCGTTGACGACCATTGGGTCGACGTAATTGGGAGTCCCGGGAGCGACGGCCGGCGCAAAACGCCAGCCCGTGAACACACGCGCAAAATTGTTGATGACGGTCTGATCGTACGTCGCGATCGGTTGGCCGTCTTCTCCGACTACCGGCGTTCCGTCCGGATTCAACTGAACGGTACCGATCGAGAACAGCTGCAGGATCTCGCGAGCGTAGTTTTCGTTTGGTCGGGTCCGGGTGTTGTTGTTGATATCGAGGTAATTGCCCATTGCGGGATTGGTGCTTATCTCGTAGAGCAGCTGCCGGAAGTTGCCGAACGCGTTCCGGTCGAGTATCTGGAGATAAGGGGCCATCCAGCTTGGGTGCGTCACTTCGAGTCCGGAGACGACGATGATCTGGTGAAGAGCAAACGCCACGCGTTGCCGCAATTGATCCTCTCCGTACAACGCATTCGTGAAGAAGCGGGTCTGGAGCGGATACATCGTGTAGTTATCGCGCTGGCAGGCCGAGCCATTCGGGCATGTCGCCGTATCGCGTGTCGTCGGATATAGCGGAAGCGTCGGATAGCTCGAGATCGGCGCGTTGAACTGCTCTTCGAGAAACGCCTCGAGCCCGATCTCCCGCACATGTTCCACAAGCCCAGGGGTCGGACCCCACGTGGCCTGTTCGAGGAAGCGCACGATGTCAGCGGTATCCGGCGCCAGACCGGGGTCGCCGCCCTGCCGTGCCGATCCCGTGACGCCGAACGTGCCGATGAACAGCAGCAGTGCGAGGAGCAGCTTTCGCTGCCACGTGGAGTGAGGCACGAACCAGACCATGGATCCCTCCCAAGGAAACCACGACGTGCCGCGAGAGGCGTAACGCAGTTGGTCGCACAGCGCACGATAACCTCATCGCGACCGAGCGCTTTGCGTATGGAACAGCAGCGCGCGAGAACATACGACAATTAGTCGATCGGGTCAAGATTCGTGCGCCTCGCATTCGTGCGCCTCGCACTGATCGTCGAGCTCGAACGCGCGAATCGCATGGCTCGGGCCATTTGGGATTCTTTAAAAACGGAACAGACGCGTGATCTTCATCACGAACGATCGATTCTGCAGTCTGGGGAAACCGGTGCTCGCGGTGTCGCGGCCGTCAGAGTAGACGACGAACAGATCGCTGCCGGGTTTGTACTCCCAGCGGAACCTCGCGTTGGTGGACAACGTTGCGTTCGTGGAGTTGTACTGAATCAGCGCGCTGGCCGCCATGCGCGTGCTCATCGTGAAATTCACGCGCGAACCTACGAGTCGCGTCGTGAACCGGCCTGCCACCAGATTGATCCAATCGAGGGTGACACGCGGCTCGATCGAAAACTGTGAGGTCATGTCGACGCGGCCGTTAAATCCAATCTCGCTGCGCGTCCCGTCGTAAAACGTGCCGCGCGACCCGAAGATCCGGCCCGAGACCCGCTCCGGCCCGAGGTAGTACTCGCTCCGGACATTCTGAAAGTTATACCCGCCTGGAAGAATGACGACCCCCTTCGCAATTTCGAACGGTGTCTTGAGGAGTTCGTAGTTGCGCGTGTAGTCGGTAGACCAAAAGCCGCCCCCATTGAATTCCATACGCGTTGAGGCCTGCGCCTCGCGACTTTCCAGCCGGCCGTGGATATCGGTGATGTAGTCGATGCTGCCTTCCGCACTGACCTTGCGCACCGACCGACTCGATCGCGGTCGAGGGCTGAAGCGACCCTGCGCGTAGCTTCGCCGGAAGCTTTCCCGTCGGAGAAACCCGATCTCGGGATTGAAGGCGTCGCCGACGGACAGATGCTCGAAGTTGACCCCGTACCGATCGGCGGCGTAGGCGAACTGGGCCATGTAGCTCGACGCGTCGCCCCGGCGCCTGGGCGTCCGGCTCCGGGCGTAGTAGCTGCTGAACGTCACGTTCTGGTAAAAGGCGAGGGCTGCATCGACGCCGACCACCTGATTGGAATCGTTTGCGCCGACAGTGGGCGCGCGGTTGGTGCCGATGAATCCAATGGCGCTGCGCCGCAGGATGTCGCGCCGCACGCGCACGACCGAAAAATTCGTCGCCGCGGCACCCGCAGCCTCGGACGCCTTGGTTTCAATGTTCAAAAGGCCGACCGCGTTGCGCCCCGCGCGTCCGGTGACTCTGCTCCCGGCGAGAATCGGTACTTCCTGATTTCCGCTGAGACCGATGCGGCGGCTGAAAAATATCAACGGCATCAAACTCGTCGCGCCGCCGAACGACTGGTTTTCCCTGGTTGGAGGACCAAAGTTGAAAATGCCCTGTCCCTCGAGGAAGAAGTCGCGCTTCTCAGGGAAGAAGAGGCTGAACCGCGTCAGGTTCACCTGCTGTTCGTCTTCCTCGACCTGCGCAAAGTCGGTGTTGTACGTCACATCGGCCGTCAAACCTTTGGTCAGCCCGTATTTCACGTCGAATCCGGCATCGCCCGTGAGGTCGTTCGATACGGCAGGTGTAACCTGGCGGTTCGTCGTCACGGCGGAGATCCCGTACGGTTTGAGCTCGAGATTGGGGCCCTGGGGCGGGACCTCGAGGCCGACGAGCGTGGCGGCGGAGGACAGCTTGTAGATGCCGCGTCCGCCGTACGAAGCCGGGACGCCGGAGAGATACGACCGCTCGTTCTTCCAGGGGATGCGACGTTGAATGTTGAAGCCCCAGGTCTGCGGGCCGCTCGCCCTGTACCGGAGCGATTTGAATGGGATGGCGAACTCGGCGCTCCAGCCTTCTTCGGTCCGCGCCGCCTTGACGTCCCACACGGCATTCCAGTCCCTGTTGAAGTTCCTTTCGTCGCTCACTTCCTGATCGCTGAGCGCGCCAAGCGCATTGGTTTGAAAGAGCACGCCGCTGCGGCGATCGTAGAAGGTATCGATGACGATCTGGACGTTGTCGTTCTGAAAGATGTTGTTGCTGTCCCGGCGCATTTCGTTGGCGATGATGCGATCCGGCTGGTCGTCCAGACAGCGCACCGCGAAGTAAATGTTCGTGGCGTCAAAGAAAATCCAGAGCTCGGTTCTCTCGGTCGCCGGCTCTCCCTCGTGCGGCTCCTGCTGGACGAAATCGCTGATCGCGGGGACCTGACTGTAAATCTGATCTTGCAGACGACCATCGAAGATAAGTGGCTCTGTGAGGCGGACCGCGCGTATGGTCACGCGCCCCGCAGCGTCGCGCGCCACGACCTCAGGACCGGCGAGGGCGGGCGCACCGTCAGCCGACGACGCATCCTGAGCAAACGTGGGTAATGGGGTAGCGACGCAAGCAAGCCAGAGGAGCAACGGTACTGACCGTAAAGGCTTTCCAATCCGACGCATTCGGGCGCGCAGAATATCATGCGGCCCTCCCCTGCGTGGGCATCGCGGTGCCGGGCCGACGCCAGCGTTTTTGCACGTCATCGAGCTGGAAGCCGGGAGTGAATGCGTGACTGAGCGTCGTCTATGCGTCGGCTGCCGCTCCGCCTCTCAGGGGTAGTAGCCAAATGGCCGTTTCGCCTTTGCGTTCCATTCCGGCTGCGCGGGAAGGAAGTTGTCGCGATTCGGCATTCGTACTTTCGGCAGGGTCGTCGCATCGAGGACGTCGGTTTCTTTGATGACGTCGTTGCGATAGAGCACATACGCCGTCACCGCATAGACTTCATCCGGAGTGAGCGAGCCAGGTCTGGTCTGCGGCATGGCGCGGTTGATGAAGTCCCACACGGTCGTGGCGTAGGGAACGAGGCTGAACGGGATCTTCACGGGCTTTGCGTTGCCAAGCGGCACGAGCCCGCGATGCAGCGCGCTTCCTGTCGCGTTTGGCCCGTGACAGGCGGCGCACTTCTGCGTGTAAGTCGTCGCGCCCTCGACGGCGGTTCCGCGTCCCGGCGGCAGCTCCTTGCCGTCAGGCGAAATCGCGATGTCCCTGGCCTTGATCTCCTCAGGGCTTGGAGTTCTTCCCAGCTGGTACGTGGGACTTTGAGCCAGCGTCGTGACGCAGGAGAGCGCCAGCGCCGCCGTCAGCAGCCTAGAACAGCGCGTTTTGAATGAGTCCATCGCGCGTCACTCTCCACGGCTGAATGCCGTTGAAGTGATCGGCGTCGTAAAAGTACTCGGGGGCCACGCCCAGGTTCTTCGCCGCCTCGAGGATCGTCGGCTGAACCTCGCCCCGTTCGTCCGTGCAGCGTGACTGCAGCACGGCTTCGTCACCGTTCCACCGCCACGGAAACCGGAACCGGGTGTGCGCGTATCGAAGCACCGGCTGCTGAAGCTCCGCCTCCTTGTACGTGCGGCCGCCGTCCGTCGATATCTCGACCTTGCGCACGGCACCGCCACCCGTCCAGGCCAGACCGGTGATCTCGTAAAACCCGTGGCCCGGCAGACGCTGGCCGCCTGAAGGTCGCGTGATGACCGACTTGGGTCCCAGCTGGAATCGGAACCACAAACCTTTGCCATCGGGTCGCGTATCGGCGTTGTTGCCCGACTCGTGCCACGCCATGTACGGGCGATCGACGACGTCGATGCGCGTCAGCCACTTCACGGATCGGATCGCTTCCCATCCGG
>Ga0114129_10004267_pt1 | contig 20199 bp, 24 predicted proteins | sample RhiMetdeltSRZDD1_FD_80071 | JGI IMG/M metagenome (GOLD analysis project Ga0114129, IMG submission 80071) | Populus rhizosphere microbial communities from Tennessee, USA - Rhizosphere MetaG P. deltoides SRZDD1 (version 2) (version 2) | ecosystem: Host-associated > Plants > Roots > Rhizosphere >... | reverse complement strand
GAAGCCAACGTGCCGTTCTTCTCGATCAGCGGCTCCGACTTCGTCGAGATGTTCGTCGGCGTCGGCGCCTCGCGCGTCCGCGATCTCTTCGAGCAGGGCAAGAAGAACGCGCCGTGCATCGTCTTCATCGACGAGATCGACGCGGTCGGCCGCCATCGCGGCGCCGGCCTCGGCGGCGGCCACGACGAGCGCGAGCAGACGCTCAACCAGCTGCTCGTCGAAATGGATGGGTTCGAATCGAATGAGGGTGTCATTCTCGTCGCGGCGACAAACCGCCCCGACGTCCTCGATCCTGCACTGCTTCGCCCTGGCCGATTCGATCGACGCATCGTCGTGAATCGTCCCGACGTCAAGGGACGCGAGGGGATTCTCGCGGTCCACACCAAGAAGATTCCGCTCGCCGACGACGTCAACATTCACGTGCTGGCGCGCGGGACGTCCGGCTTCTCCGGTGCCGATCTCGCGAATCTGGTGAACGAGGCGGCGCTCAACGCCGCACGCTACAACCAGAAGGTCGTCCGCATGCTCGACTTCGAGTTTGCAAAGGACAAGGTCCTGATGGGCTCGGAGCGGCGCTCGATGATCATCAACGACGAGGAGAAGAAGGTTACTGCCGTTCACGAGGCGGGCCACGCGCTCCTCGCGGTCGTCCTTCCGCACGCAGATCCTGTTCACAAGGTCACCATCATCCCGCGCGGGATGGCGCTCGGCGTGACGATGCAGCTGCCGGTTGATGACAAGCACAACTATTCGCGCGACTATCTGAACGATCAGATTGCAATACTGCTTGGCGGTCGCATCGCGGAAGAGATCACGATGCATGGCATCACGACGGGCGCCGGAAACGATCTCGAGCGCTCGACCGAGCTCGCGCGAAAGATGGTCTGCGAGTGGGGCATGAGCGACGCCATGGGGCCGCTCACGTTCGGCAAGAAGGAAGAGCAGATCTTCCTCGGCCGTGAAATCGCTCAGCACCAGGACTACAGCGAGGACACGGCGATTCGCATCGATCAGGAACTCAAGCGCATCATCGTTGCGAACTACGACAAGGCTCGCAGGCTGCTGGAAACTCATCGCGAGGCGCTCGATCGCATCGCCGAGGAGCTTCTGTCGCGCGAAGTGCTCGACGCGGATCAGGTCCGCAGCATCGTTGCGGGGCTGCCGCTCGAGGAGCACAAGCCGGCTGTGGCTGCCGCACAGCCGGAGGACGCGAAACGGCCAACGAAGGAGCGACCGTCCATCGTCCCGCCGCTTCAACCATTGAACAAGCCGCTGGCACAAGAGTAACCGCCGCTTTGCGGCGGAAGGGAAAAGGCAAAAGGGAAAAGGGATAGAATTCCTTTTCCGTTGTCCCTTTTCCCTTTCCCTTTTTCCCCCCGCAAGCGCTATTTCGTTCCACTGCCCGGCCGCGCGCCCCTCGAGCTCGGCGAGCGAACGCTCGTGATGGCCATCATCAACGTCACCCCGGATTCGTTCGCGGACGGCGGTGTGAGATTCGACCCCGGCCGCGCGGTGGAGGACGGTCTCCGGATGATCGAAGACGGGGCCGACATCCTCGATGTCGGCGGCGAATCGACGAGACCAGGCGCGGAGGCGTTGTCGGAGGAGGAGGAGCTTCGCCGTGTGCTGCCGGTCGTGGAGGGGCTCGGGCGTCACTCCCGCATTCCTGTCTCGATCGACACTTACAAGGCCGCCGTGGCCCGATGTGCCATCTCGTGCGGCGCGACGATCGTCAACGACGTCAGCGGCTTGCAGTACGACGAGCGGCTCGCGGAGGCGGTTGCCGAGACCGGCGCAGCCGTGGTGCTGATGCACAACCGTGGGCGCTCGCGTGAGATGTACCGCGAGGCGTCCTACGGTGATGTGGTTGGCGACATCGTCGCGGAGCTCGGCTCGACCGTCGCTCGGGCTATCGCGGCCGGGATTCGACGCGACGCGATCGTCATCGATCCTGGTCTCGGGTTCGCCAAGAGTGCCGAACAGACATTCGAGGTGCTCGCGCGACTTGCCGAGCTGTGCTCAGTCGACAGGCCGATTCTGACCGGCCCGTCGCGCAAGTCCTACCTGAAAGCTGCCCTGGGCGCCGCCCCAGTCACGGAGCGCGACTGGGGCACCGCGGCCGCCGTCAGTGCCAGCATCCTCATGGGCGCGCACATCGTCCGCGTCCACGCGGTGCGCGAGATGGTCGATGTCGTCCGCGTTGCCGACCGAATTCGCGCGGCAGCCCGCGCCTCCGCCCGGGACATCCAATCGTGACTGGCACGGGTGGCTGTCCCCGATGGATGGCACGGGTGCCTGTCCCGGGTGGATGGCACGGGTGCCGGTCCCCGGTCTGGTAAGCTACCCACCGATGACCGAATTCCTGACCGGCCTGCTGCGCCGGCCACCGGTCGGTTGGTGGGATCTGCTCGACATCGCGATTGTGTCGATCCTGATCTACGAATTCCTGAAACTGATCAGGGGGACGCGTGCCGCGCAGATGGCGGTGGGTTCCCTCCTCATCGTGGCGCTGTTCTACATCTCACGGTTGGCCCCGCTTCAGACGGTCAACTGGATGATCCGCAACATGCTCGTCTACGTCGCCTTCGCGGCGATCGTGATCTTCCAGTCCGACATCCGGCGCGCGCTGGCGCACTTCGGGCAGGCGCCGTTCTTTCGCTACTTCAACCGCCAGGAAGCCGCAAACGAAACGATCGAGGAAGTCGTGGTCGCCGCGACGATGCTCGCGACGCACAAGACCGGCGCGATCATCGTTATCGAGCGCGAAATCGGGTTGCGCAACTACATCGAGAGCGGGATTCCGCTCGACGCCACTCTGACGTACGATCTGCTCGTGACGATCTTTCAGGCAGGATCGCCGATGCACGACGGGGCGGTCGTGCTGCAGGAGGATCGGATTGCGGCGGCCGCGTGCTTCCTTCCGCTGACCGTGAATCCGCGTGTGAGCCGCGAGCTCGGTACTCGCCATCGCGCCGCGATCGGCGTCACGGAGGAATCCGACGCGGCGGCAATCGTCGTGTCCGAAGAGACGGGTCAGATCGCGCTCGCGCTGGACGGCCGAATCGACCGTGGCCTGACCGCCGATCAACTGCGCGAGCGGTTGCACTCACTGATCGCCCAGCGTCGCGCGAGCCCACGCGCCGCGACGCCCGTTTACGATCTCTGACGCACTCGACACGCACACTCCGAGCGGTTTCCGAGGTCTAACGCAAATAACTGAGCTGTCGGGCTGCGCCAACCGAGAATGCCGTGTTTTAGCGCGCGCCGACGACCATATCGACACGAATGCCGTATCACCCGTTCCGGCACCTGGGCCTCAAAGTGCTCGCGCTCGCGCTGGCGACGCTGCTCTGGCTGACCGTCGCCGGCGAGCACGTGGTCGAACGCAGCATCCGAGTTCCGCTCGAGTTTCGGAACATCCCGCCGCAACTCGAGATTGCCGGCGATCCGCCATCGACGGTCGACGTCCGGGTGAGGGGATCGTCGGCGCTTCTGGCGCGGCTCGAGCCGGGCGAACTCGTCGCTGTCCTGGATCTCTCGTCAGCCAGGCCGGGCTCGCGGCTCTTTCACATTCGACCCGACGAAGTGCGCGCACCGTTCGGCGTCGAAGTCGCGCAGGTCGTGCCAGCGTCGTTGTCGCTCGGGCTCGAACGCTCCGCCACGCGCGTCGTACCGGTGGTCCCCGCGCTCGAAGGAGAACCAGCCGCTGGCTTCGTCGTTGGTCGCATGTCGGCGGAGCCCGCGACCGTGCAGGTCATCGGCCCGGAGAGCAACATCCGGGAGCTCGCCGAGGCGACGACGGAACCGGTCAGCATTGCGGGAAGTCGGGAGAGAGTACGCGACGTCGTGACCGTTGGCGTCGCGGACACCGGGGTGCGCCTCGCGCACCCACAGAGTGCGACGGTGGTGATCGAGATCTGGCCGGCGCCGATCGAGCGCGAGCTCTCGGGCGTGCCCGTACGGTGGCGCAATCTCGGCACCGGCTTTCGCGCGCAGGTGTCGCCGACGCTCGCAAAGATTGCTGTTCGCGGCCGCCGCGAAGTGCTTGCCGCGCTGCGGCCCGATTCCGTCGACGCGTTCGTGGATCTTGCCGGGCTCGGACCCGGCCGGTACAATCTTCGGGTTCAGGTCGATCCTGCTGAGGACTTCGGGGTGAGCTCCATTTCGCCCAACGTCGTGGAAGTCACGATCAAGTGACGGGACAGTCAGCTGCGAATTGTGAATTGTGAATTGACAACAACGTGCCACGCAGGCCAGACGGACGAGTTGGCACCTGTCGATGACTGAGTGATTCGCAGACGCAACTAGTCGTCCCAGTTCTCTATGTTGGCCGAGCGCCGCTCAATTCACAATTCAGAATTCACAATTCTCCATGGCCCACCTCTTCGGCACCGACGGCGTTCGCGGCAAGGCTGGCGTATTTCCGCTCGACGCGCCGACCGTTGCGCACCTGGGCGCGGCGCTCGTGCGTGCAATGCGCCAGCAGCCGGCGGGAGTGGACACCGCCCGGCCTCTACGCTTCATCGTGGGCCGGGACACACGCGAGTCGGGCCAGTGGATCGAGGCCGAGCTCGCACGTGGCGCCGGATGGGCAGGCGCGACGGTCATGAGCGCGGGCGTCATCCCGACGCCGGCAATCGCATATGTGACGCGGGCGATGGGATTCGATGCGGGCATCGTCATCTCCGCTTCGCACAATCCGTTCGACGACAACGGGATCAAGGTCTTCTCCGGCCGCGGCGAGAAGTTCACCGCGACGCTCGAGCGTGAGGTGGAGCGGATTGTTGCTGACGCGGATTGGATCGTACCCTCGTCCGGCGTGGCGCAGATCGAGCGTGCCGATCTGGTCGACGCGTACATCTCTCACGCGCGGCTCGCGCTCCCAAATCCCGAACGGCTGGCGCGACTGAGAATCGCGATCGACTGCGCGAACGGCGCGACGACGACCGTTGCACCGCGTCTGTTCCGCGAGCTTGGCTTCGACGTTCGCGTTTACGGGGCCGCTCCGGACGGACGCAACATCAATCTGGACTGCGGCTCGACACATCCTGCAGTGCTGGCGCGCGCGGTTCGCGAGACCGGCTGCCGGATTGGCGTTGCGTTCGACGGCGACGGCGATCGTGCGATCTTCGTTGACGCAAACGGAGCGATCGTCGACGGTGACGCGGTTCTTCTGATGTGTGGCCGTCAGATGAAGGCGACCTCTCGGCTGCAGGGTAACGCGATCGTCGCGACCGTGATGAGCAACATCGGTCTCGAGCTCGCGCTCCGCGAGAGCGGGATCGAGCTGGTCCGATGTCCCGTTGGCGACAAGTACGTGATGGAGGAGATGGTCAGGCGGAACCTGTCGCTGGGCGGAGAGCAGTCGGGCCACATCATCTTTTCCGAACACCTCTTCACGGGTGACGGTATCGTGACGGCGTTGAACGTCCTGCGTGTGATGGCCGAAACGGGCCGCGAGCTTGCCGGCCTTGCGTCCGAGCTCGTGACGTACCCGCAGGTTCTCATCAACGTGCGCGTTCGGGAGAAGAAGGATCTCCGGTCGGTTCCGGCCATCGCAAACGCGCTCGATCAGGTCGAGCAACGTCTTGCCGGCCATGGACGGCTGCTGGTGCGCTACTCGGGGACGGAACCGCTCCTCAGAGTCATGATGGAGGGGCGCGATCAGCACGAAATCCAGAGATGGGCGTCCGAGCTCGCCGGCCTTGTCAAGGATCATCTTGGATGACCGGTCAGCAGCACATCGCGCCGAAGCTGAGCGTCAACGTCAACAAAGTCGCGACCATCCGGAACTCGCGCGGCGGGCAGGTGCCCAGCGTCATTGAGGCCGTGCGGACGTGCGTGTCGAGCGGTGCGCCAGGAATCACCGTGCACCCGCGCGCGGACGCACGACACATCACCTTCGCCGATGTCGAGGAGATTGCCTCCGAGCTCCAGCCGCCCGGCGGCAACGTCGAATTCAACATTGAAGGCGACCCGCGACCCGATCTGCTGGAGCTCGTTCATCGTGTCAGGCCGGATCAGTGCACACTCGTTCCAGTGCGGCCAGGCGAAATAACGAGTCAGGCGGGCTGGAGGGCTGATACGCCTCTCGCAGAGCTGCGTGCAACGGTTCGGCAGCTTCGCGACCGCGGAATCAGGGTGAGCCTTTTCATCAACCCCGAGCCGGACGCAGTGAGGTGGGCCGCCTCAGTGGGCGGCGATCGAATAGAGCTGTACACCGAGCCTTACGCGCGCGCCTTCATCCGCGGGGAGCGCGACGCTCGCGAGAGCTTCGGGAAGTACGCGGCAGCTGCCAGCCTCACTCACGAGCTGGGGCTGGGGATCAACGCCGGCCACGATCTCGACTTGTCGAACCTTCCGTTGTTCCGCTCGCTTCCGCATCTCGATGAAGTCTCGATTGGCCATGCGCTCATCAGCCATGCGCTGTTCGTCGGTCTGGATCGCGCCGTCCGCGAGTACCTGAAGGTGCTCGCAGGCTGAGGTTCGGGTGACCGGTGATGCGGAGCGCTGCTCTCTTGACCCTCATTTTGCTTCTCGGACCACCGGCGAGCGTCGTCGCGCCGCAGCGGGTCACGTTCCGTACTGATGACGGGATCACGCTCACCGGCACATGGTACGAGGCATCCTCGCGGCCGGCGCCGGCCGTCGTGCTCGTCCACATGTTCCAGCGTTCGAGGCGCGACTGGGATTCGTTTGCCGCGCGTCTCGCATCCGAAGGCATCGGCGCGCTGGCCTTCGATCTCCGTGGTCATGGTGAATCGCAGGGTGCGATCGGCCAGGATCTCGCGCGGATGGTTTCCGACGTCCGCGCGGCCCGACGCTTTGCAGCGGATCGCGCCGAGGTGCGCCCGGGAAAAATCGGCGTCGCCGGCGCGTCGCTCGGCGCGAATCTCGCTGCTCTCGAGGCGGCCGACGATGCCGGCGTCGCGAGCGTGGCGCTGCTCTCGCCATCGCTCGACTACCGCGGCTTGAGAATCGAAGCGGCCGTCAGGAAGTACGGTGCGCGCCCCCTGCTCCTCGTAGCAAGCGACGACGACCCGTACGCGTCGAGGTCGGTTCGGGATCTCGAGAAGGCCGGCGGACGCGGTCACGAACCGCTGATCCTGAGCCACGCCGGCCACGGCACGATGATGCTCCTCGAGTCGCCGGGACTCGCCGACTCGTTGGTGGACTGGTTTCGCCGGACGTTACAATGAGAACGTGTCGAAAGAGTCCCTCATCGTCGGCATAGCCGGCGTCTTCTTCGGCGTGCTCGTCGGATGGATCATCGGTAGCCAGCAGGCGGTCGTGCCGCGGGCGGCGTCACCGACGACGCAGCAGTCGGGCTCCGCGCCGGCGCAGACCGCGCCACCCCTCGACGAATCACGCGCGTCGGCGCTTCGCGCAGCGGCCGCACGCAACCCGAACGACGCGGAAACGCGCGTGCAGCTCGGCAACCTGTACTTCGACGCTGAACGCTTCGACGAAGCGAGCCGGTGGTACGAGGCAGCGCTCGCGACGGATCCGCGAAACGTGAACGCGAGCACCGACCTCGGCATCAGCTACTACTACATGAATCAGCCCGATCGCGCGCTGGCGCAATTCGATCGCTCGCTCGCGATCGATCCGAATCATTCGAAGACGCTGTTGAACGTGGGAATCGTCCGGGCGTTCGGCAAGCAGGACCTCGAAGGGGCCACCAAGGCATGGCAGCGCGTGCTGGAGGTCGCGCCCACCTCACCCGAAGCAAGAGCCGCGAAGCAGGCCCTCGACGGCGTCCGCAGCGCGCATCCGACTGTTGGCAGCGCAGGCTCCGACAGCAAGCCGCCGGATTGAGGATGATGCTGATCCTTCGCTTCATCGTCTTTTTGCTCATCGTGCGCGCCCTGTGGCTGCTGGTGAAGGGGATTCTCGAAGGCGCCGGGTATCGTCGCGTGGATTCAGTGCCACCACCTTCGGTCAAGCTCGTGCGTGATCCGATCTGTGGAGTGTTCGTGGTGCCTGCGAAGGCTCTGGTCGCTCGAAGCGGAAACGAGACGGCGTATTTCTGTTCTGAGAAGTGCAGAAAGCAGTGGCGGGGAGAATAAAACAGCGCCGTGCCTCGTGCCTGGTGTCTCGTGCCTGGTGCGCGTGCCTCGTGCCTACTGCCTCGTGCCTCGGCCGCGTGGCCTGATTGCGATGCCGACAGAATCGCAACTGCGTGCAGATATCGTCGAAGTGGGCCGACGTCTGTACGCGCGCGGGTACACGGCGTCCAACGACGGGAACATCAGCGTTCGTCTCGACGCGACGCGTCTGCTGATGACGCCGAAAAATGTCTCCAAGGGATTCATGACGCCGGAGATGATGTGCATCACGGATCTCGACGGCGTGAAGCTGGCCGGCGAACGCGATCCCTCCTCGGAAATGCAAATGCACCTCGAGGTTTACCGCCAGCGGCAGGATGTCCAGGCCGTCGTACACGCACACCCGCCGATTGCCACCGGATTTGCGGTAGCCGGTATCCCGCTCGATCGGGCGGTGCTCGCCGAGGTCGTGACCACGCTCGGAAGTGTCCCAATCGCGGAGTACGCCACTCCGTCGACGAAGGAATTGCCCGACGCCGTTCGGAAATACGTGAAGGCGCACGACGGAATGCTGCTCGCAAATCACGGCGCGCTCACGGTGGGCGCCGATCTGTACGCCGCCTATTACAAGATGGAAACCATCGAGCACTTCGCGAAGATCAGCCTGGTCGCGCGGCTGCTCGGCGGTGAGCGCCTGCTCTCGCGCGAGGAGGTGTTCAGACTGCAGGGGCTTCGCGGGATGTACGGGATTGCCGCTCCCGCGCCGATCTGTCCGGAGCCGAGTAGCGGCACGACGGAGGATCCGGCGTCATGCCAGACGGTGCAGGCACCGGTCTCGCCAGGTCAACGACTCGTGCCCGATACGGCGTTGATCGATCGCCAGGTATCTGTAGGTCCCGACGGCGAACTTCGGCTAACATACCGCGAACTCACGAAACTCATCGAAGATGCGGTCAAGAACCTTATGGAGAATTGCTGATTGCGGATTGCGGATGCTGATTTACGGATTGCAGAGTGCTGGTTCGGATTGCCGATTGTTGATTGATTTTCCGAGCGACGTTCCGTCAGTATCTCGGCAATCAGCAGTCAGCAATCTGCAATTCTGGGAGGGTCCGAATGGGAGAGGCGCTCGGCATGGTCGAGACCAAGGGCCTGGTCGCGATGATTGAGGCGGCCGATGCGATGGTCAAGGCGGCCAAAGTGACGCTCGTTGGGTGGGAGAAGATTGGCGCTGGATACGTGACGGCATTCGTCCGGGGGGACGTCGCGGCGGTGAAGGCGGCGACCGATGCCGGGGCCGCAGCAGCGCGCCGCGTCGGCGAGCTCGTCTCCGTGCACGTGATTCCGCGTCCCCACGCGAATCTCGAGGATGCGCTGCCGATTGGAAAGGCGACTGTGAACGCCAAATGATCCTCGCGAAGATCGTCGGCACCGTCGTGGCGACGCGCAAGGACGAGCGGCTCGTCAGCACCAAGCTGCTCATCGCGCGCCCGATGGATCCGAAGGGAAAGGCCGAGGGCAACTATCTCGTCGCGGTGGATACGGTTGACGCAGGCTTTGGCGAAACGGTGCTCATCGTGAGCGGCAGCTCGGCGCGGATGGCGTCGGGCATGAAAGACTGCCCGGTCGACGCGGCCATCGTCGGAATCGTGGACACCATCGAAGTACGGGACAACTGACGAACGAGCACAACGAGTGAGCCACGCGAGCGGAGCGGGGCGTCGGGGTCCCCGCGAGCGAGCGTGTAAGGAGGTCTGGGGGACGAAGTCCCCCGGTTAATCAACGTGCAGCTCGCGAAGGTTATCGGGGAAGTCGTCGCGACGATCAAGGACGCGAATCTCGCCGGCACGACGTTGCTGATCGTGCAGCCGCTCGCGAGCGATGGTTCCGCCAGCGGCCGCACGCTCGTCGCGCTGGACTCGGTTGGCGCTGGCGTCGGCGAGAACGTGTTCTTCGTCCGCGGCCGCGAGGCCGCGTATCCGTTCTATCCTGCCGAGCCCCCTGCCGACGCGACCATCGTCGGCATCGTCGATCATTGGACGATGGCTTGAGATGCAAATCGCGCAGGTCGTCGGAACCGTCGTTTCGACGCAGAAGAACCGCAAGCTCGAAGGCGCGAAGCTGCTGCTGGTCCAGCCGCTGACGCTCGATCGCCGGCCGCGCGGCGTCGCTCTACTTGCGATCGATTCGGTCGGTGCCGGTGTCGGCGAAACGGTGCTGGTCGTGATTGAGGGCAGAGCCGCAGGCGATGCGCTCGGGCGTAAGGCCGCTGCTGTCGATGCCGCAATCATTGGCATCGTCGACACAATCACGTACGATGGAGAGCCATGAACGAGGACGCACTTCGAGCCCTCGTCCGCGAATCGATTGCGCGGCATCTTGGCGGGGCAGCCTCAGATCCCGCGGCGCCGAAGCCACTCACGTTCATGGGTCACGCGAGCCACTACCGATATCCCCTCCCCGAGTCGGAAGGGCCCTGCCTCATCGAGCCCACGGTGCGTTGCAATCGCTGCGGCTACTGCGAGTCGCACGGACACTAATCATTGACGATTGCAGATTGTAGAATGCAGATTGACGGATTGCTGATTGCGGATTGACGGATTGCGGATTGTTGCTTGCGGATTATCGTTGCAGAGTCAGTGGCTACCGCGCAATCGGCAATCCGCAATCCGTCAATCTGCAATCCGCAATCGACAATCGTCAATGACACCGTCAGTTCTCCTGTCTCGCCGGGTCCCTTCGTCGGTTCTTGCAGAGCTCGAGGCTTGCTGCGAGGTCGACCTCCCAAACGGTCCGCTCGGCCCTGAGGAGCTGAAGCAACGGCTCTGCGGCAAACAGGCAGTCATCAGCGTGCTGACCGATCACATGACGGCCGACGTGATGGATGCCGCTGACGACCTGAGGATCATCGCGAACATCGCCGTTGGTTACGACAATATCGACGTTGCCGCCGCGAAGGCGCGCGGCATCGTCGTGACGAACACGCCGGACGTGCTGACGGGAGCGGTCGCGGAGTTCACGTGGGGACTGATCCTCGCCGCGGCGCGACGAATCGCGGAAGGCGACCGGCTGGTCAGGCATGGCGGGTGGAAAGGGTGGGCACTCGATTTCATGCTGGGCATGGAGCTGCGCGGAAAACAGCTTGGAATCATCGGACGGGGCCGCATCGGGACGGCCGTCGCCGAGAAGGCGCCGGCGTTCGGCATGCGCGCCGTGTTCGCGACGCGAGGCCACGCGAAGGGAAGATCCGACGAGATGTCCGTCGACGAGTTGCTCGTGACCTCGGACGTGGTCTCGATTCATGCGCCACTGACGCCCGCCAACCGGCACCTGATCGACAAGCGCGCGCTCGCCCGCATGAAGCGGTCCGCGATTCTGGTGAACACCGCGCGCGGCCCACTCGTCGACGAAGAAGCGCTTGCGTGGGCCCTCAAGGAACGCCTGATTGCCGCCGCCGCACTCGACGTGTACGAACGCGAGCCCGAGGTGTTGGCGGCCCTTCTCGAGTTCGAAAACATCGTCCTGGCGCCGCATCTCGGCAGCGCGACGCGCGAAACGCGGACCGCGATGGCGGAGCTTGCCGTTCGCAACGTTCTCGCCGTGCTCGACGGTCGCTCTCCGCTGACACCCGTTGCGTCATGAGAGCGCAGCCGACGGGGTCACGTGGGCGCGTGCCCGCCATCATGCGCCGCCTCGCCAGAGCCATCGACGGCCTCGACGAGCCGGCTGTCGAAAAGATCGCGGAGGAGCAGAAGGAAGACGCGTTCCAGGTGCTCATCGCGACCATGCTCTCGGCGCAAACGCGTGACGCAGTCACCGCCGAAGCCTCGCGGCGGCTCTTCAAGGTCGCCCGGACGCCGCGGAGGATGGCCAATCTGAGCACGAGCGAGATCCAGCGCCTGATCTATCCCGTCAGCTTCTATCGAAACAAAGCCGTCAACGTGAAGAAGACGTGCGAGCAGATCCTCTCGCGCTTCGCTGGCAACGTGCCCTCGACGATGGAGGAGCTGCTGACGCTGCCCGGGGTGGGACGGAAAACGGCCAATCTGGTGCTAATCCTGGCGCATCGCAGCGGCGAGAATATCTGCGTCGATACGCACGTGCATCGCATCGCGAACCGGCTTGGATGGGTGGACACGAGAACGCCGGAAGAGACCGAACAGGCGCTCTATCGCGCCGCTCACCGTCGCTGGTGGCCGATCATCAATCTATATCTGGTGACCTGGGGGCAGAACGTCTGCCGTCCCGTTTATCCGCTCTGCGGCACTTGCGTCCTCGCGGACCTTTGTCCCAGAATCGGCGTGACAGAGCGCCCGCGGCTCGCCCGAGGGGCCGGAGGGAAGCGCGGCGTAGCCGCGCCCCCGAGGGCGAAGCGAGCGGGCCGGGGTCCCCGGCGCGCGTTCTAGCGCGCGCTGAGGTGGAGGCGGTGGGGCCCCGCGAGCGCTGAGAAAAGCTGACATGATGCCGCAAATTGTGAACAGCACCTCGAGGAGATCGCGCTTCCACATTCTGTGCACCTGCGGCACGGTCGCTATCGTTTCGCTCGTCGCCGGGATCGCACTCGCGAGCTCGCCGCTGCGGGCCCAGCAGAAATCGCCAGGCGCGGGCCCGATCATCGTGCTTGAGACCGTGAAGGGGACGATCGAGTTCGAAACCTACCCGGAGGAAGCGCCGAAAACGGTCGCGAACATCATCGCGCTGGTCAAACGGAACTTCTACAACGGGCTGCGGTTCCACCGCGCCGAGAAGAATCTGCTGATTCAAGTCGGCGATCCCGTGACGCGCGACATGTCGAAAATCGACTGGTGGGGCCGTCAGGGGAGCGGGAAGCCGATTGGCGTCGCGGAATTCTCGAAGAAGCGCACCCACGTCCGCGGCGCCGTCGCGATGGCGCACACCGGCTCGGCGGCCGACGCCGACAGTCAGTTCTACATCACGCTTCGCGCCGCGCCCGAGTGGAACGGCAAGTACGTCGTCTTCGGCCGCGTAATCAGCGGGATGGACGTCGTCGCGAAAATCGAGAAGACCGACATCCTCAAGAAGGCTTCGGTGAAGGAGTGAGGAGGTCGGGCAAGACCTTCACGATCCCTTCTAGATCCGGGTAGGCCTCCACGAACGCCTGCGGATACTCGCCGGGGACCGGCTGACCGAGCTGGTGTTTCAGAATCGCTGCGTTCGCGACAGACTTCGCCGAGAAGTGGTTGTTCGTGTAGAGATACGCCTTCCTCACCTTTCGCGATGCGGTTTCCGCCGCCTCCGCAAACGGCTCCAGTTCGTCCGGCGAGTACAGATAGTTGTAACGGTCCTCGGACTTGTCGTGCTTCCACCACTGCGCGGCGTTGCGGCCGTGGAGCCGCAGATAGTAGAACGTGCGCAGGTTGGGCATCAGGCTCTGGCGAATCGACGTGCGAAACTTCGGCTCGTCGATCTGTGCCCACGCTGCACCCAGCGTGTTCAGGATTTCGAGCGTCTCCGCGGGATCGTCGCTCCAGCTTCGGTGCCGCAGCTCCACGGCGACAAGATACCCCTTGAACGCTTCCAGCAGCCACTCGAGATACCCGCGCGAGTTCGGCTCGTTCTTGAAGCTGGGCGGAAACTGCGCGAGCAGCGCACCAAGCTTTCCGGCTGACGCGAGCGGATCGATTGCTGCGCGAAACTCGTCGACGTCCTTCTGGCCCAGATCGAACGGATCGCCGCCGGTCGCTTTCTCGAACATCTCGGGATGGGTGAACTTCTGAAAGAGCTTCAGCGAGAACTCGAAGTTCCTGGGTGTGCGTCGCGCCCAGCCGGCAGCAGTCTCCGGCGCGGGCACGCGATAGAATGTCGAGTTGATCTCGACCGTGTTGAAATGCTCGGCGTAGAAGGCGAGCTCGTCGAGTTTCTCCTTACTTCGGCTGGGGCCCTTCGATTTCTGCGCCAGCGGATAGAAGATGCCGTTCCACGTACCCTTGCCTTTCGGATAACTCCAGCCGGACGTGCCGATCCGGATGTCGCTCATGACAGCTTGTCGTACTCGGCCCTGTCGAAGCCAAAGATGACCTTCGATCCGCGAATCAGGACGGGTCGTCGAATCAGGTTCGGCTCTTCGATCATCATCTCGATTGCTTCCTTCTTCGATCGCGGCAAGGGCCGCTGCTTGAAGATCGGGCTCCGCGTGCTCACGAAATCAAGGAAGCGGTTCTCGTCGATGTGCTTTTGGAGAAAGGCCCGGTCGGGTGGCGTTTTGTTGATGTCGCGCTCCTCGACATCGATCTTCCGCTGCTCCAGAAAACTTCTGGCGTTGCGGCAGGTGGTTCAGGTCGGCTTCCAGTAGAAGACTGGCTTCGGCATGCCTTCGATTCTAGCCCTGATGTGACGTTCAGGCTTTGGGCTCATAGCTCTGTCCTTTGGGCCTTGTCGAGGAATCGTCCTAACGAGAGTTCACCCCCCGAACGGACCAACTTGGCTCCAGCGGCCGCGTCCAGCAGGGCACGCCTAACGCCCAGAGCCCAGAGTCGATGGGGCTCCGGCTCAGACGCCTGATTCGCGATAAAATCAAGAATTCGGCGCTTCGAGACACGTCGTCATGATGACGGTCAACGAGATCTTCCATTCGATTCAAGGTGAGTCGACCCACACGGGACGTCCGTGTGTCTTCGTGCGCCTGACGGCCTGCGACCTCAGGTGCTCGTGGTGCGACACGCCCTACGCGTTTCACGAAGGGAGGAAGATGACGGTCGGCGAGGTCCTAGAGCAGGTCGATGCGTTCGGATGCTGGACGGTCGAGATTACCGGTGGCGAGCCGTTGCTGCAGCAAGACGTCTATCCGCTCATGCAGTCGCTCCTTGATCGGGGACATCTCGTGCTCCTCGAGACGGGAGGCCACCGGAGCATCGCCAACGTTCCCGCCTCTGTCATCCGGATCATGGACGTGAAGTGCCCGGCGAGTGGGGAAGCGGGAAGGAACCACTGGCCGAATCTCGATCTGCTCAATCCGCATGACGAGGTGAAGTTCGTGATTCAGGATCGCGCCGATTACGAGTTCGCGAAGGATGTCGTCGGGCGCTACGATCTGGCGCGCCGCTCGGCGGCCGTGCTGTTTTCACCGGTTCACGGCGTCCTCGAGCCGAAGCAGCTCGCGGCGTGGATTCTCGAAGATCGCCTGCCGGTGCGTCTGCAGCTGCAGGCGCACAAGTACATCTGGGGCGCCGACGTCAGAGGCGTCTGAATTCGGGGATCGGGAGGCGGGAATCGGGACTCGGGGTTCGGAAACCGGTAGCTGCTCAGACAAACGCTGCCGGCAGCTCGGTCGTTCGCCAATGTGCCTGGATTCGGGTCTCGGGTTCGGGTCGGCTTGTTTTCATGTCACCCGGTGAGCGCGAGATTCGAGATCATGGAGCACTGCCTAGGAACGAGCGAGCATAGCGAGCGAGTCGCCGGAGCGGAGCGGGGCGAAGGGGTCGCCTCCACCCCAGCGCGCGCAAAACGCGCGCCGGGGACCCCGGAACCCGCGAGCGACGGCGATCCGGGGCCCCCACCGCACGTCTTGTGTGCGGTGGGGTGGGATGGCGGGTCCGGCGGGGCGAAGCCCCCCGGTCTAAGATGCAACGGGCGGTGATCCTTCTCAGCGGCGGCCTTGATTCGTATACGGCCGGTGCGATGGTGCGTTCCGAGGGGCGCGATCTTCTCGCGCTCACCGTCCGTTACGGGCAGGTCCACGCACGTGAGGTGGCGGCGGCGAGGTCGGTGGGTCGCGCCCTGGGCGTGCTCCGGCACATCGAGCTCGACGTCGATCTCGCCAGGTTCGGAGGCTCCGCCCTGACGGGCAGCGGCCCCGTGCCGAAGGACCGCGATCTCGGTGATACCCGTGAGATTCCGGTGACCTACGTGCCTGCGCGGAATACGGTGCTGCTGTCGCTCGCCCTGGGCTGGGCGGAAGTGGAAGGCGCAGACGCAATCGTCATCGGCGTCAACGCGCTCGATTACTCCGGATATCCTGACTGCCGGCCCGAGTACCTCGCAGCGTTCGAACGCCTCGCATCGCTGGCGACGCGCGCCGGCGTCCAGGGTCAGGCGTTTCGCGTACTCGCGCCGCTGCTGCACTTTTCCAAGGCCGAAATCATCAAGCGCGGAATCTCGCTCGGCCTCGACTACGGGTTGACGCACAGTTGCTACGACCCGACGCCCGACGGTGCGCCTTGTGGCGCATGCGACAGCTGCCGCCTGCGCGCGCGCGGATTCAGCGAGGCGGGAGTCGACGATCCGCTCTTGCGAGGGCGAGCGTGACCGAACGGCTGTACTACACCGATGCCTATGTGAAAGAGTTCGACGCCGAGCTGCTGCAGCTCGTCGCGCTCGAGGACGGGCGGCGCGCAGCCATCCTCGATCGCACCGCGTTCTATCCGACCTCCGGCGGGCAGCCATTCGATACGGGCACACTCGGCGGCGCACGCGTTTCGGACGCGATCGATTCGGATGACGGAACCGTGTTTCACGTGGTCGAGGGCAACGTGGAGGTCGGTCCGGTTCGCGGCCGTATCGATTGGGAGCGCCGCTTCGAACACATGCAGCAGCACACCGGTCAGCACGTGCTGTCGGCCGCGTTCGATCGCCTGCTCACTGCGCGAACGGTGAGCTTCCACCTCGGCTCGGTCACCTCCACAATCGACCTCGCTCGTGAAACGCTACCTTCCGAGATCCACCGCGCCGAGCTCGAGGCAAACCGCGTCGTCTGGGAAGATCGTCCCGTCTCGATTCGCTTCGTGGACCCGGATGAAGCCGCACAGTTGCCGCTTCGCAAGGAGCCCGTGCGCGAAGGACGCCTCAGGCTGGTCGACGTCCAGGACTTCGATCTCTCCGCCTGCGGCGGCACTCACGTGTCCCGCACCGGCGCGATTGGCGCAATCGTCGTGTCGGGCTGGGAGCGTTTTCGCGGCGGCACGCGCGTCGAGTTCGTGTGCGGTAATCGTGCCCTGCGCTCGCACCAGTCGCTGCGTGACGCGGTGGCCGCCAGCATCAAGCTCCTTTCGGTCGCGCCGTCAGAGCTCCCCTCCGCCATCGAGCGCGTCCAGACCGATGCCAGGGATCTGAAGCAGCAGGTCAAAGACCTGCACGCTCGGCTCGCATCGTTCGAGGCCGATACGCTGGCGACGCGGGCCGAACACCTGGCTCAGGCCCGTGTGGTCCTCGCTGCTCTCGAGGGGCTGGATGGTGGAGGACTCAAAGCGATTGCCGCCGCAATCGTCGAGCGGCCCGGGCATGCGGCCGTCCTCGTGAGCGCTCCGCCTCCGTCCGCGGCGGTCGTCGCGCGCGCCGCTGATCTCACCCTCAACTCGGCGGCAATTCTGAAAGCACTCGTGGCCGCGCACGGAGGGAGAGGCGGCGGCCGGGCCCAGCTCGCCCAAGGCGGCGGTCTTTCCGGCACGACCGAGGACATGCTCGCACTCGCGCGATCGCTTCTGTCGTCCTAGTCTGGGGGGCTTCGCCCCGCCAGACCCCCCATCGCCGTCGCTCGCGGGGACCCCTGGGCCCCGCTCCGCTCCGGCGGCTCACTCGCGGCGCTCGTTCGCTCGCTTCCGGGGGCTTCGCCCCGCCAGCCCCCCATCGCCGTCGGGTGTTTATTTCTTCGCAGCAGTTTGAATCTTCACAATCGAGAGTCCGGCCTCGCGCGCGACGTCTTCATCAGCGTCATTGGTTGCCTTTCGCAGCGCCGGGATTGCCTGATCCGCCGCAACGCCGAAGGATCCGAGGGCCGTCGCTGCCGCACGACGTACCGCGAAGTCCTCGTCCTCGAGCGCAGTGACGAGAAGCGGAATGAACGTCGTCGGCTCCGCGTGCAGGATGCCGAGATACGTGACTGCCACCGCGCGCACGCCGCTGTCGGCGTCCTTCATACCGTCGCGCAGGAGCGACAGCGGAGCACGCGCGTCCAGCGGCGCTCGAAAGCGAAGCTTCCCGATCGAGCGCAGCGCTTCCCGCCGGACGGTCGGATCATGATCGGCGAGCGCATCGCGCAGGGGCGGGAACGCGTCCGGCCCCATGAAGCTGAGCGCGACCGCCGCTTCAGCTGTGAGCTCCGGGTCTGGGAGCTCGGCTGCCACGTCCGCGACAATGGGCGCCGAAACCTCGCCGAGCACAGCACAGGCCTTCAGCGCAGCCTTTCGCTCCTCACGAGGTGCGCTGGGGTTCTGGAGCGCTGCACGGATAGTCGGGAGCGCTGCGGCGCCTTGCGCCGAGAGCTGCTGGACCGCCTGCTCTGCCTCACGCGGATTCTGGCTGTAGAGCTGCAGCAACCACGACTTCGGATGCTGTTCTGTCTGAACGGGGCCCACGAATTCCCGAACCCGGTGCACCGAGTACCACGCAGCGCCCATCGCGAGCAAAGCCAGCAGAGCCAGAAACGCGATGAACTTGCCCACGGACCGATTGTACGCGGAGCGCAGACACACGGAGTTTGCACGGATTGGTCGCGAATCGCGGAGCACTCAACGACACGGATGTTCGCGGATTCAAACCATTTCCGCGGAGATGCGGGTCAACGCGCAGGTCCGCAGTTCACCGCTCAACGAGACGCGGGCATTGGCGGCGGGCGGCGGATCATAAGAGCACTCAACGAGACGCGGATGTTCGCGGATTCAAACCAGTTCCGCGAGATGCGGGTCGACGCGCAGGTCCGCGGTTCACCGTTCAACGAGACGCGGGCATTGGCGGCTGGCGGCGGATCATAAGGAACCCGACGACGAGGATGATGCACGGCGCCAACAGCAAACCCGAGCGCCACTGATAACGCAGGCTCACCGACACGATGTAGAACAGTGCGTGCGGGACCGGGACGGCACCGTTGCGCGTGGTGAGCATCTCGATCAGCACGGCGGATACCACGAGCACGATGAATACGGACGCCGTGTAGGCGAGGAGGATTGGTGCAGCACGCCGTCGGTTCAAGAGCACGACCACGAGTGCTGAAAGCGCGAAGCCGGTGTACGACACGACGGCGGCTGTGATCTGAAATGGCCACCACACATGCGTTGCGTACGCGGTTTCGCGATTCCAGTTCCAGACCCACCCGGCCACTGCGCCCGCCGTGCTGTCGCCGAACGCGAAGAACGCGAGCAGCAGTGTGGCCCAGCCCATCGCGACTGTGATCAGCGCGCTGACCGGATGGGCGGCCGCGTGCCGCGCAGAACCCAGCAGAACGGCCGACAGCACCTGACGCCAGTACCAGCCTCGCGATCGTCCGGATTCGTACTCCTCGAGCAGATCGCCGATGAACGACTCGTCGTCCGGTCCGAGACACATCAGCATGACCGTGGCGAAAGCTGGAGGCGTCTTCATCCCGGCGTTCCTTTGAGTTCCGGAATCCCGTTCCACAGGGCTGCGAAGGCACGCTGCGTGCGGCGGATCGCGCGCAGGCCAGTCGGCGTGACGCTGAACAATTTCTTCGCTCGTCCGCCGCGCTCGGGCGTCGGGTCCCCGAGGCGCCACGAGACGAGGCCGTGGCGGTGCAGGCGATCGAGCGCCAGGTAGACGGCCGCGAGCGTCACTGACCGCCGGCCGGTTTGCTCGATTTCGCGGGCGATCGGCACGCCGTACGCGTGTTCGCGGACCCGAAGCACCGCGAGCATCACCATCAGCTCGAAGTCGGTCAGGAGTTGGCGCGGCATTTATTTATAAATTGTGAATAAATGTTGGTGCGCCTGTCAAGCCCTGAATTGAGCCGCTTTACGGATTGCAGATCGTTGGCGCAGACCAGCCGGTGCGGCCGAGCGAACGGATACCGAACATGCCGCCGCTCGGCGGCCGCTGCGTCGAGGTGACGACGTCGTTGTCCGGCGAGCGATTCCCCGGGGTGCGCTGAAATGCGATCGCCGCGGCCTGCCGGTCGAAGTCGCTTGGTTCGGGGCCAATCGCGGGGTTCATGATCGAAACGCGGCTCTTCACGTGCTGATACCCCAGCGCGTGCCCGAGCTCGTGGATTCGCAGGAGCCGGCGCTTGTCATTCGTTTGATCGAAGTTGCGGTCGAGGAAAATCGACCCGCCGGTCACCTCTGACGTTTCACCGGTTTCCCACCGGCCGAATCCAATCGTGTTCGCCAGCGCCTGCACACCGCGATAACGTCCGATGACGATGCTGCCGGTGCGCAGTGTGGAGACGCGGGATCCACCCGACGGG
>Ga0114129_10004266_pt1 | contig 20201 bp, 17 predicted proteins | sample RhiMetdeltSRZDD1_FD_80071 | JGI IMG/M metagenome (GOLD analysis project Ga0114129, IMG submission 80071) | Populus rhizosphere microbial communities from Tennessee, USA - Rhizosphere MetaG P. deltoides SRZDD1 (version 2) (version 2) | ecosystem: Host-associated > Plants > Roots > Rhizosphere >... | reverse complement strand
CTATAGGGGCCACTCATAATCACGGCGTTGCTTTCGGCTAATCGCGAACGATCCTTTGATTTTGCTTGGGTTCATGTCTTGCAAAATCTGTCAAGGCGAAAAAACTTGAACATCGAGTATCAGGTGGCTGCGTTTGAGTCCGTTGTCAGCGTTGCCGATTGGGAGTGGTACGAGAGCCGGGTGGAGCACAATACCGAGAAGATCCTCGCTTTGCTCGATGACGCCTCGGTACACGCCACCTTCTTCGTGCTCGGCTGGGTGGCCGAGCGGTATCTGCAACTGGTGCGGCGTATCGCCATGGCACAGCACGAAGTGGCCTGTCATGGCTATGCCCACAGGCGCATCTATACTATGACCCCGCAGGCCTTCCGCCAGGACATCCGCCAGGCCAAACAGCTTATCGAGGATGCTGCGGCTGCCCCTGTCATTGGCTACCGCGCCCCGAGCTACTCCATCACGACGCAGAGTCTGTGGGCGCTTACCATCCTGGCTGAAGAAGGGTTCAAGTACGATTCGAGCATTTTTCCCATCCGGCATGATCTCTATGGCATCCCCCACCATCCTCGCTTCTTCCACCTGGTGGGGTCTCCACAAAGTCGCCAGCGCAGCCGCGGCAGTGCAATTGCCGCCACGGGCCGCCACGGGGATGGCCATTGGCGCGCAGCTTGCCCCGCCCTCGCCACCCGCGATAGTCTCCATCGGTGTGCGGACAAAAATGCCTGGAGGCATCCACCTCACGCGGGCGTCGGGTGGTTGGGGGCATCGGAGCGGGCCTTACAGGCGGCGGAGCGGTATCTATGGTCTCTTGCTCACACAACACACAGGGGGGCTTGTGCGTCCGGCCTGCACAGGGCTTGGGTGCAGGGGAACGCTGGGGCTGAGGCGTGATGGGCTCCGGCTCGGCTGGCCGCGGATGGGACGTGACGGCTTGGCTCGACCAGGCCAGATGGCGCATCATAAACAGCCATACCAGAGCCACCAAAACGAGGTGGTAGTAAAATAGGGTGAGCCCATGGCATTGTCCCCTCCGGAAGATGCATAGGGGACATTGTACCGGGTTTGCAGGCCATCGGAATGATCCGCAAGATAGCTCTACACGACCAGTAGGAGCATTGAGAGTGATTCGTGACCCAGTTGCTATTATCCATGTCTTCGATAATATCTGATGAACTAGTGCAGACATGTCTTTTCTGCTCGTTTTGATTTACTTAGCATTTATAATCTTAAGACTACATGAATATATCCCTGCTTTCAGGGATATCATGATACTACCGCCTCTTCTGGCAACAAGCTTCCTATTTTGGTTGCTTTTTAGCAGGAAGAATTTTGCAGCGCCGCAGTATCGCCTCATTGTAGTCTTCATGCTCTTGATGGCTGTATCCGTGGCAGCCACTGGATGGTTAGGAGGAGCGGTACTGGTACTTCAGGAATTTTATTCGGTCGTTATTCTTTTCGTGCTCCTTGCCAACACAGTCGATTCTTCTAAGAAAATGCGATGGCTTTTTCTGCTGTTTATTGCTTCGAGTGTAGTGATAGCACTGCACAGCGTTTGGCAAGTAAAGAATGGTATCGGATGGACCGGAATATCACTTATTGAAGGACGAGTTAGATACATCGGCATCTTCGAGGATCCAAATGATTTAAGTCTGATCTTCGTGATCTCTATTCCAATGTTAGCCTATTGGCTAGCTTCCGCACCATGGTTGATAATAAAGGTCATGCTCGTTGGTGCTTTTGGCCTGATCATGTACGGTATATATCTGACGAATTCACGGGGAACAGTCCTTAGTTTAATCGTCATGATACTAGTTTGGTCATATCGAAAGCATGGAGCATTTAAAGCGTGTTTCTTTAGTCTGTTGCTTTCACCTCTCTTTGCATTCACCCCGTCTCGTATGAGTGAACTCAATGCTAACGAGGCTTCGGCGTCTGGTCGTGTGGATGCATGGTATGAAGGTTTTCAGATGCTGAAATTAAACCCCCTCTTTGGTATTGGCAAAAACAACTTCACAGAATACCACCACCTCACCGCCCACAATTCCTTTGTACTTGTATTGGCCGAAACAGGATTGATCGGTTACTTTGTTTGGATTTCTTTTGTCGTCCTCTCGTTCTATATGTTATATCTCATCGCTACTAAAAAATCTGTGACAGGCAACCAGGCCCTTGTGCAGTGGCAGGGCTCTATAAGTGAAATACAACGGATCGCGAATACGCTCATTTTTGCCTTCTTAGGATTTTTCTCTACCGCCTTCTTCCTGAGCCGTAGTTACAATATCTTGGTCTTCATCTTGTGTGCAATGTCGGTAGCACATTACCAGAACGCCCGCCTGGAATACCCTGATATTAAGAACGTCACCTTTTCCTCCTCTTTTAAACCGCTGGTTATTATAACAATTTCCTCTGTTATTGGAATGTACCTTATAACGAAGTTTCTTCTGTTACAGCAATGATAGCTTCTAATAGAAAATTCAGTGAATTGAACAGGATCAAATACTGAGTGTACAGTAGGAGTCTCTAGCGGTGCGTGTTCTTGTGGCAGCCATTTTTTGGCTAAGCGCTTTGTTTGTTGCGTATGCTTATCTATTGTACCCAATTGTACTAGTATTAATAGGATATTTTCGACAGGTGCGAGATGATCGTTCCTATCTTGCTCACAAACGTGATAGGCGTGCTTCAGATTTGGCAGAGTTGCCCCAGATAGCTATCGTCATCGCGGCTCACAACGAGGAGCAGCACATCGAACAACGGCTGCAGAATCTCCTGAACTTGGATTATCCCAAAGACCGATACCGGATCTATATTGGTTCTGATGGGAGCGACGACGCAACGCCGGAAATCATCCGAGCCTTTGCGAGCGAACGCGTCGTGTGCCTCGCGTTCCAAGAACGACGAGGCAAGGCGGCCGTTTTGAATGATATCGTGGTGGGAGCAAAGGAACCCCTGGTTGTGTTTTCCGATGCCAACACCGAGTTTGCGCCGGATAACCTGCGTAAGCTTGTGAGGCACTTTGCGGATCCCAAAATTGGGGCAGTGTGTGGCGAGCTCATCCTCAGAGTGCAAGATGGTTCCGATAACCAGGACAGTCTTTACTGGCGTATCGAGCGTATGCTCAAGTTTTATGAAGGCAGAATAGGAGGATTGTTGGGGGCGAACGGGGCAAACTATGCGATTCGCCGCAAATTGTTCACTCTTCTCCCTCTTGACACCATTGCAGATGATTTCACAATCGTTATGAACATTGCCGCTGACGGGCACAAGATCGTCTACGATGCAGAGGCGATGGCTTACGAATCTGAAGCGCCGAGTATCGCTGCTGAGTTCACGAGGCGTGTTCGTATTGGGATGGGAAACTATCAAGCCTTCTTTCGGTTACTCAAGTTCATGAATCCGCTCGCCGGGATACGTGTATTCACCTATGTTTCGCATAAGGTATTGCGCTGGTTTGTACCGCATTTATTGTGTATCGCGCTGCTTACCAGTGCGTTGCTGTATGACATTGTCTGGTATACAGTGCTCTTCTGGATGCAGGTATGCGGTTACGCTGCATGCTATGTGTTATACGTTGTCAACCGATATTGGAACGTGCCAAGGCGTCTCCTGTTTCCGACATTTATTATGACCATGAACCTTGCATTTACAATAGGTTTCATGCGTTATCTCAAAGGCGGTAGCTCTGGTATATGGCAACGAAATCCACGATGATATCCCCTTTATACAATTCGATTGTAAGCGATCACAGGGGGTCAAATTCACAAGCCATTGACTTTGAAAGTGTAAAAATTTATCCCATCTTTACGGTTAAAATTGAAAATCCTGGAAAATCAAATACTTAGCAAAATCTATAGGCAAAATCTAAGAAATTAACCCATTGATTTTTAATGAGTTTACCCCGTGATCGCTTACATTCGATTTTATACGCAGGCTTCTAACTGTACCGCCTTCAGTTCGCTACTTCAGACTTGTTTATAGCAGGAGATACGCAGAGGTGGAACTCCGCATAAAAACAGGCATAGAATCTCCTTGGAGAGGTAAGACTCTATGCCTTTTTTATGCGAGATTCCAGGCTTGCGTATCTCCTGTTATAGGGAGAGTTCCCCCATGCTGCAGGCAGCAATACTCATACTCTTGACGGGAGGAGGATGCATGATGATCTTCTCCTTGATCGAGTTGTATCGCAAAAACATGTTCCTTTGGTTACCGGATTACATTCGTGGTGTATTGCGCAAATGGGAGAAATATGATGGTCCTGTACACGTCATGTTCTGTTTTGTGGACCACTACGAACCCGGTTGGCAGCGCCCGGACCTGGAGGTCGAAAGGGCGCGTGTGGCCTGTTGGTGCCAAGAGTATCCGTCCTTGGCGCAAAGGCATCAGGATACGGATGGCCAGGTCCCCAAACACAGTTTCTTTTACCCGGAGGAAGAATACCGTGAGGAACATCTCCGCGCGTTGAGTAATCTGTGTGCCCGGGGGTTTGGGGAGATTGAAATACATCTGCATCATGACAGGGATACCGAGGCGGGACTGCGGGCGAAAATCAATGGCTTCGTCGCCAAGCTCGTCCATGTGCATGATGCCTTACCGCGGGAACTGGCTACCGGTGACGTTCGGTTTGCCTTCATACATGGCAATTGGGCGCTCGACAATTCCCGCAAAGACGGCCGATGGTGCGGCATCAATAACGAACTGCAGGTATTGCGAGATCTCGGATGCTATGCGGATTTCACCTTACCTTCCGCCCCGTCCGATACCCAGACGGCGAAGATCAATAGCATCTATTATGCGTCCGACGATCCGGCTCGTCCTAAGTCACACAACCGAGGTATTGATGTCGAGGTGGGTAAAGCCTCCTCGGGTGATCTCATGATCATACCAGGTCCGCTGGGACTAAATTGGAAGCGGCGTAAGTTCGGCATTTTCCCTCGCATCGAGAATGCGGAAGTGCGCCGGGTCACGCCACCGACACCAGATAGAATTGACCAGTGGATCAAAACACATGTGCATGTCAAAGGCAGACCGGAATGGTGTTTCGTCAAGATTCATACCCATGGTGCACAAGAGGGGGACATGGACATCCTGTTGGGGAAAGCGGTTGATGACATGTATTCCTACCTGGAGCAAAACTACAACGATGGCTCGCGCTATGTATTGCACTACGTTACTGCAAGGGAAATGTTCAATATTGTGAAGGCTGCCGAGGATGGCCATGCAGGGAATCCCAATGATTATCGCGACTACATACTGAAGCCTCCTTCTTACTCGGTTGCGGTGGTGACCGAGTCCGCCACACAGACAAACGAGTCCCAGCTTAACGGATAGAAAATGATACAACCATTTCTCGTGCCTACCCGTCGTACGAAATCTGCTCGCGCCGAAATTGCCGGAGTTGCGAGTTCAGCAATGCCGTTGAAAACCCTGCAAATTGTTTTCAGTTTGGCCGTCGGTGGTCTTGAACGCTTCGTGATCAACCTGGCGTATGCGTTGCGGTCCTGCCAGATCGAGCCATTCGTGTTCTGCCTGTCCTACGCGGGGGCTTTGGCCCGTCAACTTCCCGCCGATACGACGACCTAGTACAGCCCGGCGGAAAAAAGTTCTCTGTTTACTTTGGGCCTATTCGAGGTACACTAGCGCAGCCTTTTACGCCATCACGGACCGTCAACTCAGGAGCCGAAGATGCCGGGTCCCAAGCCACCTGCAGTGCCGCTCTCGGAGGCTGAACGCCAAGAACTGCTCGCCCTCATCCGTGCCCATAAAACGCCTCAGCACTTCAGTTTTCGTGCCCAGATTATTTTGCACCTCGCGGACGGGCATAATGCTCACGAGGTTGCTCGTCTCTTAGAGACGAGTCGCCTGACGGTGCGGCGCTGGCGCCGCTACTGGCTGACGCGTCGCAATTGTTCCGTGCACGAACGATTACAAGATGCCCCGCGTCCTGGGACACCCACCACCTTTCATGTCGAGCAGTGGTGCCAGATCATGGCTCTGGCCTGTGAGCCCCCCGCTGACTCGGGGCGCCCTATCAGCCACTGGACACCGCGCGAGTTGGCCGACGAAGCCATGAAACGTGGCCTTGTCGAGCGCATTTCTGAGCGCCATGTAGGACGTTTTTTAAAATCACGTCGACCTCAAGCCGCACCGCAGTCGCTGTTGGCTCAATAGAGCGCCAGACGAAGCAGCCGATGAGAAAATGGCCGATGTGACCAGCCTGTATTTGCAGGCTCCTGCCTTGCACGCAGCAGGCGAACGAGTCGTGTCCACCGACGAGATGACGGGTATCCAAGCCCTGGAGCGCAAACATCCCACGATTCCTATGGGCCCAGGGCGTGTGGAACGCCGCGAGTTCGAGTACCTCCGCCATGGCACGCTCACGTTAATTGCCAACTTCGATGTAGCCCGAGGTCACGTCATCGCTCCGTCTCTGGGACCTACACGGACCGAAGAAGACTTTGTTGCCCATCTCGCCCGTACGATCGCTTCCGATCCGGAGGCGACCCGATGGCATTTTGTGACCGACAACCTGAACATTCATCAGTCCGAAAGCTTGGTCCGTTTCGTCGCGAAGCACGATGGAATCACGGCTGACTTGGGCCAGAAGGAGAAGTGTGGCATTCTCCAATCACTGGCCACGCGTGCCGCGTTTCTCTCCGATCCCACGCATCGCATTGTGTTCCACTATACGCCGAAACATGCCTCCTGGATGAATCAAATCGAGATGTGGTTCAGCATTTTGGTACGCAAGTTGCTCCGACGCGCCAGTTTCACTTCTGTGGCGGATCTGCAAGCTCAGGTGGTAGCCTTTATCGCGTATTTTAATGCGACCATGGCCAAGCCGTTCAAATGGACATATGGACGCCAACCTCTCAGTGTCTAAAGGATATGAGATTTTCGCCAGGCTGTACTAGATTGGGCATCACAGGCCAGAGGGCAAAATCCTGGATTGGCAGACCCTGCGACAAATCTTCCGCTGTATACGCAGCAAGGATATTGATGTCATCCACGCACATAGCCGCAAGGCATACGTCTATGGCACGTACGCGGCGCTGACACGGGCTGTCCGCTGGTCATCTCCGTCCATAGCCTGAGGCCAGTGCTGCGTCATAGGCAAATTTTTGAAGATATTCTCCTAAATCAGTCCACAGGAGATTCGAACACTCGATGTCACGGACACACCGATATTGCGCGTTTAGGGGGCCTACCAGTGTGCCAATGTTGTGTGGCTTGATTTAGATATACGCACCAGATCATTTCAGTCTCCTTGGCGTCAGGACACTAATGCACGGCCCAAGCGAGCCGAGAGCGATTGCGATCACGGCGTCGGTCACCCAGGCTGCCTCTGGAAGAAGCCAAAGCTTCTCAGCACCGGAGGCAAGAAGCATGTGAAGACTACAGTCTTCATCTCAAGTTGCTGATACGGTAAGTGCAGCGCTCTTTACATGTACTTGATTATCGATTGGCGCACATTGAGAGGAAAGGCAGAAGTCATCCGATGAACACGAAATACGAGTTCAAAGCAACCTCTATGATTCTCAGGGTTCTTATTATCGGCAGCGGCGTCTGTTGGGGGCTCTTTCTCACCTGTGCCTGGAGCCTGGTTTCAGTCTCAGCGGTCTAGGCCGCCAAGAAACCAGATGCTGAAAAACACACGGGAATCGTCATCGCCTCGGCGGCCGACCTGCGCAGGACGCGGCTAGATGAGCTTCCGCAATTTTTCAACGTCCTGAAAGGCGACATGAGTGGTGGGCCCGCATCCGGAAAGACCCGAGCTCGCCGAGCAGTTGGCGATAGCCATTCCGTACTTCGAGGAGCGGATGCGCAACGTCAAGCCCGGAATCACGGGTCTGGCGCAGGGCAACCTGAGCTATAGCGGCAAACCGCTTCTGGACAGCGTGATCGCGAAGTTCGAAAGCGATCTGACCAACCCGTTCAAGTATGGAAGGGACGGAGGATACGATCGCCGATCACATGCGCATCAAGCTGCTCTACGATCTCGCCTACTCGGCCGCGATGCAGGATCTCCGTTCGTTTCTCGCGGTGGAGATCAGTATCCTCGCGAGGACGCCATTGGTCATGCTGCGGGCGCCCGGGCCTTGAAACCCGCCCCATGATCATCGCGCACGTCCTGTCATCGTTACAGATCGGCGGTGGGGAACGGATGGCGCTGGAGCTCGCGGGCGGGCAGGTCGACGCGCGGCACGACGTGCTGGTGATCAGCCTCGAGCCGCCGCCCGACGGGCCTTTGGCAGACGGCTTCCGCGCCCGCGGGGTGGCTGTGCACGGGGTGGCCAAGCGGTCGGGGGCGGACGTCGCGCTGCCGCTCCGTTTGGCGGCGCTGTTCCGGCAACGGCGGGTCGACGTCGTGCACACGCACAATCGCTTGCCCCTCATCTACGCGGCCGCCGCCGGCAAGCTGGCGGGTGCGAGGGTGGTGCACACGCGCCACGGGCCCGGGAAGGGCACGCGGCGCGAGCAATGGCTGCGGCGTGGAGCCGGTTACATGCTCGACGCGTACGTGGCGGTGTCTCCCGAGCTGGCCACGCTCACGCGCGCGCTCGGCGATTGCGCCGACAGCAAGCTGAAGGTGATCCAGAACGGCATCGACGTGGAGGCGTTCGGCGGCGCGGGCGGGGAACGCGCCGCCGTCCGCGCCGAGCTCGGCATCCCGGGCGACTCCTGGGTGGTCGGTTCGGTGGGCCGGCTGGCGCGCGAGAAGGACTATCCGCTACTCGTCCGCGCGGCGGCCCCGTCGCTCGGCCCGCAGGGGCATCTGTTGCTGGTCGGGGATGGGGGCGAGGCGGATGCGATCCGGGCAGAGGTCGCCGCGCAAGACGCGGGGGCGTTCGTGACATTGGCAGGCGTCCGCCACGATGTTCCGCGCTGCCTCGCCGCGATGGACGTGTTCGCGCTGTCGTCGCAGCTCGAAGGCTTGCCGCTGGCTGCGCTGGAGGCGATGGCCGCCGGTTTGCCCGTCGTCGCCACCGCCGTCGGCGGCCTGCCCGGCCTGATCGAGGACGGCGTCAACGGCTTCCTGGTGCCGTCCGGCAATGAACCGGCCCTGGCGGCGCGGCTGGCCGCCTTAAAAGCCGATCGGACGCTGGCACACGCGGTGGGCGATCGCGGGCGGGCGCACGTGCGCCTGCGCTACTCGTGCGACGCCATGGTGCGCCACTACCTCGATCTCTACGCCGACATCGGAGCGCGCGTGTGATTGCCTGCATCATCATTGCGCTCACGTTGCTGGCATTCACCTGCGTCGGGTACCCGATCGCGATCGGCGTGCTCGCCCGGCTGGCGCCCTAGCACCAGAAGCCGCCCGTCGCCGAGGGCGGCCCCCCGCCTCAGGTCACGATCTGCTTGCCGATGTTCAACGCGGCCGCCTACCTGCCTGTGAAGATCCGCAGCCTGCTCGCGCGGGACTACCCAGCCGATCGCTTCGACATCCCGGTTTACCTGGACGGCGCCACCGACGACAGCGAGCGCGTCGCGCGCGAACTGGCCGTCTCGCCCGAGCCCGAGGGGAGGCTGCGCGTGATCGTTGCGCCCGAGCCCAAGGGGAAGCCGACCGCGCTCCACGTCATGGGCACGGCGGCGACGGGCGACCTGGTGCTGCTCAACGACGTGCGCCAGCCGCTGGGGCCGGGCGCAATGAGCACGCTCGTTACGGCGATGGGCGATCCAGACGGCGGCGGCGCGACAGGCAACCTGGTGCTCGCGGGTGGAGCGGGCAGCGGCGTCTACTGGCGCTACGAGAACTGGACCCGGCTGCAGGAGTCGCGTTTCCGCGGCGGCGTCGACATGACCGACCCGATCGCGATGATAAGGTGGGCCGACGTAACGCCCCCGCCCGAGGATCTGATCCTGGATGACGTCTGCATCCCGATGCGCCTCGGGCTCGCCGGCAAGCGCATCGCGTTCGTGCCCGAGGCCGAGGCGCACGACGCGGCATTCGAGGACGATCGCGAGTTCCGCTGCAAGGCCCGCACGCTCGTCGGGAATTACCAGCTTTTTGCGCGCCTGCCCGCGCTGCTCAGCCCGTTTTCGAACCGAATCTGCTTCGAGACCATCTCGCACAAGATCTGCCGGCTCGCCGCCCCATGGCTGCTCCTGCTGCTCGCGTTTGCGTCAGTCATGGAGGCGTGGCGCGACGCGATACCGGCGACGGGGTTTCTGGTCGCCGGCCAGCTCGCGTTCTACACCGTCGCGGTGACGGCGATCAACAGCTATCGCTTCGTCATCAGCGGCAACGTCGAGCGACCGGGCGTATACAGCGCCAACCACTACGTGACCGTGAGCGAGGCGATGGCGCTCGCGGGCGGGCCGAACAAGTTCGCCGACCCGGGCGCGATGGTGATCATCCGCGGCGATGCGTCGGGGGCGGTGCGCCGAATCCCCGTCGACTATCCCGGCGTCATCGCCGGCACCCACCCGAAGGAGAACCTGTGCAAACTGACGCGCGCGACGGGGTAGCGCATCCCCCCAAGCTGGCCAAGCCGCGCCAGCCGCCGGGCTTGAAGAACCGGCTCAAGGCGCTGGCGGCGTGGGCCGTGCTGCGGAGCTTTCTCGTCAAACGCGGCGTCACGGGCGCTCATCGCGTGGCGCTCACGTTCGACGACGGGCCTCACGAGATGACCGACGCGTACCTGGACGTGCTCGACCGCTACGGCGCGCGCGCGACGTTTTTCGTCGTCGGCAAGGAGTGCGCGCCACGGCCTGACGTGCTGGCGCGGATCGCGGTGCGCGGGCACGAGCTGGCCGGTCACGGGTACACGCACGATCCATTCCCCACGATGACCGCCGCGGGCCTGCGGGACGAGCTGGCGCGCACGTCCGCCCTGCTGCCGGCACCGTCGACCCGGCGGCGGCTGGTCCGCCCCCCGCGCGGCGCGACGTCGCTGTGGTCGCTGGCCGTCTGCGCGCACGCCGGTTATACAACCGTGTTGTGGTCGCGCGACTCGGACGATTGCCGCACGTTGTCGAAGGACGACGTCGTTGCGCGGCTGGCCCCGGACGGGCTCGCGCCCGGCGAGATCGTGCTGCTCCACGAAGGGCAGACCTGGACGCTGGAGGCGCTGCCGCGCGCGCTCGAGGCGTTCGCGTGGGCAGGTTGGCGGGCGGTGACCGTGGGCGAGATCATCGGGGCCAGTAGGCCGTGAACATGCGACCAGGACAGCGACCATGTGCGGCATAGCGGGCCTATTCAACTTCGGTGGCGGTAGCGGCCGCGACCCGGGCACGATCGCGACGGTGATGCGCGACGCGATGGCCCACCGCGGCCCGGACGACGCCGGGACGTGGCAGTCACCCGATCGCCGGACCGCGCTCGCACACCGGCGGCTGTCGATCGTCGACCTGTCGCCGGCGGGACATCAGCCGATGTCCAACGAGGACGGCAGCGTCTGGATCACTTTCAACGGTGAGATCTACAACCACGCCTCGCTGCGGCCGGGGTTGGAGGCCAAGGGGCATCGGTTCCGCTCGCGCACCGACACCGAAGCGATCGTCCATCAATACGAGGAGAGCGGCGAGGAATGCCTGCAGGCGCTGGACGGGATGTTCGCGCTCGGGATCTGGGACGCCGCGCGCGAGCGCCTGCTGCTGGCGCGCGATCGGCTCGGGAAGAAGCCGCTCTACTACACGGTCGTTCGCGGCTGCCTGCTGTTCGCGTCGGAGATCAAAGGATTGCTCGCGCATCCCGACGTCGCGCGCGAGATCGATCCCGAAGGGCTCAACCTCTACCTGACGTTCGGCAACGTTCCGCCGCCGTTTACGCTGTTCAAAGGGATCAAGAAGCTGCCGGCCGCGTACCGCCTGATCTGCGATCGTCTCGGCAACCTGAAGGTCGAGCGGTACTGGTCGATGATTCCGGACGCGCCCTGGCCCACGCACGTCGACGAGCAGGAAGCGGTGGGGCGCGTGCGTGAGTTGCTGACCGACGCCGTTCGCAAGCGGCTGATGGCGGACGTACCGGTCGGCTGCTTTCTGTCGGGCGGCGTCGACTCCAGCGCCAACGTCGCGCTGATGAGCAAGCTGGTCAACCACCCGTTGCAGACCTATTCGGTCGGCTTCGAGGGCTTCGGCCCGGCGGAGAACTTCCACGATCTGCCATACGCGCGCCTGGTCGCCAAGCGGTTCGGATGCGATCACCACGAGATCAGCGTCACCGCCGACGAGTGCCGTGATTATCTGCCCCAGCTCGTCTACCAGCAGGACGAGCCGATCGGCGATCCGGCCTGCCTGCCCATGAGTTTCCTGTGCCGGCAGGCGCGCAAGGACGGCGTCATCGTCGTGCTGGTGGGAGAGGGAAGCGACGAGGTGTTTGGCGGCTACGGCGACATGGCGCACATGCTGAACGTCGCGGCGCGGCGGTGGGACCGCATCCGGTTGCTGCCGCGCATCGTGCGCGCCGGCCTGCACCGCGCGAGTCGCCTGCTGCGCGCGCCCGCTGGACGCACCGACGTGCTCCGGCGTGCCCGCGACGGGCATCCGCTCTACTGGGGCCTCGACGTCGTGTTCTGGGACAGCGAGAAGGAACGGTTGCTCACCCGCGAGACCTGGCAGCGCTGGGGCGAGGATCGCGCGTCACGCAGCGGCGAGATGCTCGCCGGCATCTACGCCGACCTGCTCGCGCGCCAGCCGCGCGCCGATCTGCTGCAACAGATGTCGGTGGTCGAGCTCAGCAACCGACTTCCCGAGCTGTTGCTGATGCGCGTCGACAAGCTGTCGATGGCGCATTCGATCGAAGCCCGCGCGCCGTTCCTGGACGCGGCGCTGCTCGCGTACGGCCTGTCGCTGCCGCGCGCGCTGAAGATCGACGGCAACAAGACCAAACGCGTCCTCAAGCAGGCGCTGCGTGGCGTGGTGCCCGACGAGGTGCTGGATCGATCGAAACAGGGGTTCCGCGTGCCGCTGCCCGAGTGGCTGCGCGGTCCGCTCGCCAGCTGGGCGAAACACGAGATCTTCGATAGCCCGCTCGCGGCGCGCGGGTTCTTCAACCGCGCGTTCGTCGACGAGATGTGGAACCGTCACCTGGCGAACGTCCAGGACCACAGCTTCGACCTGTGGTGCCTGGTCAACCTGGGTGCCTGGTACTCGCACTGGATCGAGGGAGGCAAGGCGGCATGAGCAGCCCCGCGAAGGTCGTCTATCTGGTCGACAGTCTCGGGCTGTCGGGCAAGACCAAGGCGATGGTGGATCTCATCGCCGGCCTGGATCCCGGGCGGTTCGGCGCAGACGTGGTCAGCTTCGACACGGAAGAGACCGGCCTCGACAGGCGCCTGGGGGGCCTCGGCGTGGCGGTGACGCGGATCCCATGCCCCGATCGCCTCAACCTCGGGGTGGTCGCGCGACTCGGCAATCTGGTGCGGCGTTTGCGGCCGGACGTGATCCACTGCTACAACCCGCGCCCGATGCTGTACGGTGGAATCGTCGCGCGCCTGGCGCGGGTGCGCGCCGTCCTGGGCACGCTGAGCGCGTTCGCCTGCCTGACACCCGAGGGCAATTACCCGTTCTTGCCGCAGAAGCTGTTCTCGGCGTCGCCGCGCAACCGACTCCGCAACCACGCTGTCAGCAGGCTGATGCGCGCCATCGTCACGGTGTCGCCGTCGCTCGGGCGGGGCTTCTGCCGCTACAATGGCATCGACGAACGGCGCCTGCGGGTGGTGCCCTACGGCGTCGACGTGGCGCGGTTCGCCGCCGTGTCCGCGGAACAGACCGCGGCGTTCCGTGCGCGCCTGGGTCTAGCGCCGGACGCGGTCGTCATCGGCAGTGTCGGGCGCCTGGTCGAGCAGAAGGATTACCCGACCCAGCTGCGCGCCTTCGCCCTGGCCGCCGCCCGGCATCCCGGCGCGGTCATGCTGCTGGTCGGCGACGGGCCCCTGCGCGCTGAGATGGAGGGGCTGGTCCAGTCGCTGGGCATCGCCGAGCGCGTGAAGTTCGCGGGCCATTCGGACGAGATTCCGATCGCGTTGCGGTCCATGGACGTGTACGTGATGGCGTCGAAGTTCGAGCCCTACGGCGTAGCGCTGCTCGAGGCGAAGGCGGCGGGGACCGCGATCGTCGCGACCCGGGTCAACGAGATCGCCGAGATCCTGAGCGACGGCGAGCCGGGCGGGCCGCTGGGCGTGCTGGTCCCACCGGCCGATCCCGCGGCGATGGCCGAGGCGTTCGTGGCCCTGGCCAGCGACGGCGCGCGGCGGCGCGACCTGGGGGCGCGGGCGTCGCGCGACACTGCGGTTCGGCACAGCCTGCCGGCGGCGATCGACACCTATCAGAACCTGTACGACGAGCTTCGCGGCGTCATCGCGAAGGAAGTTGGTTTCACCCGACTTTGACACCTGCTAGATACATGATGGCCGTAAGGCTATACAACTCAAGTGGTTGTTCGATTATTGGGAGAGAGGCGTGTATGTAGGTCTTCGAGGAGGTCGAAGAAGATCTTTCGGTGCTTCATCTTCCAAAATTACAGTCACTTGCAGGCGACTGACAGCACGCAAATCCTCGGAAAATCTCACCACACTGGTCAAACAATGCCGTGCACTTTTCTGCCCTTCAGCGAGGAAGAGCCCGCCTGCCGATAGACCGAAAAAGGGTCTCAATCATCCTCGCATACGTAGAAATATAGCAGGAGCTGTGGGCATTTCAAGTCTATCTTGGCCATGTATGTATCTAGGATTTTTGGCCATGTATCGAGGTATGAAATCCATAAAGCTATACAATTCAAAGACCCCTTTCCCGCACACCTGTTAAAATGTATCTGTTGGTGTCAAAGTTGGGTTTCAGCGCGGCGTTAGGTTGTGCCCCGGACCCCTTCGGATAATGTGTTGCGATCTCTACTCAGCCGGCTGCGCAGTATGAAGCAGCCGGGCATCAACCCGCGCAGCCGGTTTTTTGGACCTCTGGCCACCCTGTCAACCGCTCACAGGCACACCAATCTTGCCTTGCCTCCGCGCGCGTCGCCCCCCCAATGCTTTACACCGCACGAGGTTGTGGCCATGGTGGCACCCGAAACATCAGCACCTCGCGGAGCGGCCCCACGTGATCGCCCAGGCCGGCCGCCCTCGCTGGCGTACACGGCCGCCACCCCTTGGCCGAGCCACTGCCGTTGGTCGCTTCAGGAACCGGCAACGGTTGGCGCACGCCTGTGTGTGGCAGCACGACGTTGTGGTAGCCATGGAACACCGCCAGCTGATGCTGCCTGCCGTCTGCGCCCTGACACAGCGTGTTGCCCCGACGGCCTACCGCCGCCACACGCTGGCGCATGTCCAGGTTGAGGCGCTCCACGAAGGCCGTATTGCGCTTCCAGCCCCACGCCGCTCAGCCCTGTGCAATGGCCCCCCCTGTGCCGAACATCACCCGGTGTTTCACCCCCACCAGGCGCTGGCGCCGGTACTGCTTGATCACCGGCGCATAGAGCAGCCCAGGCAACGGCATCCAGCGTGGCTTGGCCTGGGGCCTTTGTCCTGGCGCCACGCGGTATCTACGGTCTCTTGCTCACACAACTCACATTCCGCACCCTTTTCCCTGGGGCTCTGAGGGTTTTTGCGAAGAGTGTCCTCACGTACGCTTGGACTGGCCATAGAGAACCACTCCAGAGCGTGTCTCTAGGCTCCTTCCTGACATCCTGACAGTCTCACCCGGATGTAGTGCCTGGTGAGGCTGCGAGCGTAGGCGCAAGAGTGCCGCTTGCTCACCCGGCAATGGCCTCTTGCCCTCGGTTTGGCCCATCTACCTCTGGCAACCAGGGAACTGTGGGCTCCTGCTATGGCCCTCATCGTCTCTCTATCCACTCTGGGGGGGGGCGGTGAAGTAGGTGGTCGGGACACGCAGGGCCAAGAGGTATTGCTGTTGGACCGTCGACAGGGGGTGGACGAGCTGGCGGTGGCCCTCGACTTTGAGCACCATCACCCCGGCAAACTTGGTCATCATCATGAAGGCTGTCGGCTTCTGCGTGGCCTTCTTGTCCCACCCCGTCAACGGCTGTCCCGTGGTCTCCACATGCACGCGCAGTGTTCGCTCCACCAGACGCCACAGCAGCAGCGCCAGCAATAACACCAGCCCCAAGGCTTCGATCCGCTCGGGCTTTTTCAGAAACAGGCTATTAACGATGAGCGGGTCCTTCAAGAAGCCGTAGTTTTGCTCGATGCCATGCTGCTCTTTGTATGCGTGCAGCACGTCTCCCGCTCTATGGGCCATCTCTCCCGCGGCCGGGACATTGGTCAGGAGCACGAAACAGCCCGTCTCTTGCGTCTTACGGGCAATGCTCTCTGACCGCTCGTGCAGCGTGACCTGCAGGTTATACCGCAGCGCTTTGACGACACGCGGCTGCTTCGAGCTCGGCCGCCCAGGGCCATACGTGGGGCGCTCCTTGACTGCGACTTCCACCCAGTGATAGGCCCTCTGCAGTGCCCGCAGCTTGGCGGCGGCGGCGGCGGCATCTGCCTGACAGAAATACTCCTGGCGGGCCGCCGCGTGCACGGTGGCCTCTAGCATCGCATAGGACGCCCGGATCTCACGCTCCAGGTGCTGCTGCCGGCGTTGATCCTGGCTGCTGGAGTGGACCACCACCGCCCGATAGGTTTGGCCGTATAAGGTGACTTCCCCCTCGGCGACTTTATAAAAGGTCCCCGGACGGTGCTTCGTCGGCTGCGTCTGCGCGAGTATGCCTATCTCTGTCCACTGGTTGCGGGCCACCGCCTCCGCAATGACCCGCCCACATGCGCTATAGGTAGCGGGTAAGCGGGTGATGAACAAGGTGTCGCGGAGAGCCGCGAGATTGTCTGCGGTCACGAGGGCCGCGTCCGCAATGTAGATATAGGCACCTGGTTGCACCCCATACTGCGCGAGGAGTTGGGCGATCTCCGACAACAGCGTTGTATTGAGGGTCTTATCTGACGCATTGCCATCCTCGGGCTTCCCCCAGATCGGCACGGCACGATCTACGCAGAGGGTGGAGAGCACAAACTGTTTCAGGTCCGGTCGCTTATCTTTGCTAGAGCCATAGGTCACCTGAAAGGGGAGGTCCTGTGTCTCGGCAAACTGGTAATCGCCCCAGACACTGCGGGAGGTCGTATCACAGTGGACATAGCGGCGCTCCAAGCCAAATCGCATGGCCGCCCGGACCGCACAGGCCGTGAAGAGCCGCATGGTGCCAAAGTCGTAGAGGCGATCGAGGCCACGCCCGGCGGTATCGTCGTTTAAGGCCTGCGGGGGCACGGCCTTGCCTAAGAGCAGAGCGGTGTCGTGCTGGGCGAAGCACTCTTCCAGGCGGTAGAGCGGACTGCGGCCACTGAGCGTATCTAACACCAAGGCCAACACAACCGTGCCCGCGTCCACCTCCATTGCCGTCGGCACGTAGTGATTGATCAGGCTGACGAGGCCTAGTTGGTCGGCGTAGGCCTTGAGAATAGGCAGATGGTGGACGGGGTACACCTCGATAGCGGGCGGTAGGGCCTGCATAGTTCACTCCCCTAGGGCACTCTGGCTCCTTGCCGACATCAATCCTCCTATGGTTATGGCTTCTTCGAGGCCAAAATACCATCAGAAAAATGCGCTTGAGCACAGCTTGCGGGGGTGCGGGATGTGAGCACAACGCACAGGGGGGCTGGTGCGTCCGGCCTGCACAGGGCTTGGGTTCAGGGGAACGCTGGGGCTGAGGCGGGCTGGGCGCTGGCTCGGCTGGCCTCGGATGGGACGCGACGGCTTGGCTCGACCAGGCCAGATGGCGTATCATAAACTGCCATACCAGCGCCACCCAAACGAGTGGGTAGTAAAACAGAGGTGAGACCATGGCATTGTCCCTTCAGGAATATGCATAGGGGACATTTTACCGGGTTTTCAGGCCAGCGGAATTATCCGCAAGATAGCTCTACACGACCCGGCGTTATAACTGCCGGGTTACAAACGGAGTATAAGAACGGAGGCCAAATGTCAGCAATTTGCGGGGTCGTAGGCGAAAGCGCGGGAGCCGGCCGGGGCAAGTGGAATGTCTCGTTGATGCTCGATCTGCTGAAGCCGCGCGGACCGGACGGCGCGGTCGTGCACGAGCAGCAGGCGTCGCGGCCGGTTGTGTTCGGGGCGCGGCGGCTCGCGATTCACGGGCGGCCTTCACAGCCGGCGATCGGCCGCGGCACCGGCGCGGCCGCGGCGGTCGTCTGCGATGCCGAGATATTCAACGCGGGCGAGATCCGCGAGTTCCTGCGGGGGGCCGGTCGCTCGCCCGGCGAGGAAGCCGCCGAGCTGTTCGCCCACCTCTACGAGGTGGAGGGCGCGAAGGGGTTCCGCCGGGTCGACGGACAGTTCACCATCGCGATCTGGGACGGCGCGAAGCAGCAGCTGGTGCTCGCGCGCGATCCCCTCGGTGTGCGCGCGCTCTACTACCGCACCGGACCGGCCGGCACGCTGTTCGCGTCCGAGATCAAGGCCCTGCTGGCCGTCCCGGACGTGCCCGTCGAGCCCGACCCGATCGCGGTGTCGCATTACCTGACGTTCCTGACCGTCCCGGGGCCGCGGACGCTGTTCAAGGGGATCCAGAAGCTCACCGCCGGTTCGACCGCGACGTTCGACGCGTCGGGGGCGGTGCGCGTCGAGCCGTTCTGGGATCTGTTGTGGGACGCGGTGCCGGAGGTGGACGACGAGAATTTCTACGTCGACCGTGTCCGCAAGCTGCACGACGGTGCCGTCGAGCGGCGCATGGCGCAGGGGCCGTTCGCGGCGCTGGTGAGCGGCGGCAACGACTCGAGCGCCAACGCGTCGATCATCGCCCGCAAGATTAGGGAGGCGGGGGGCAACGTGCGCCAGCAGCTGCACACGTTCACGGTCGGCCTCAAGCAGTTCGAGGGCGAGGCCAAGTACAACGACCTAATCTACGCCAAGCAGGTCGCCGATCTGATCGGCTCCGAGCACCACGAGAGCCTGATGACCAACGAGGAGTTCCTCGCGACGATTCCGGTCACGATCGAGGCGCTCGACGATCTGGTTTCGGAACCGTCGAGCATCTTCCTGCACCACGCGCTGAAGATGGTCAAGCAGCAGGGGATGAACGTGGTGATCACCGGTGAGGCGAACGACGAGCTGTCGTGCGGTCACGGGGAGATGATCTCCATCCGCGACGGCTACTACCGGCGCTGGCTGCCGTTCTCGCGGCTGCCGGGTGTGGTGAAAAAGCTGGCCGCCGCCTTCGCGCCGGTGCTGTCGCCCAAGCGCAGCGACATCCTGCGCCGCGCGGCCGCCGGCGAGGAATACTTCTGGAACTACGAGATCGCGTGGCCGGAGTCGCAGATGGCCAGCATCCTGTCGCCCGACGGGATCCGCGCAGCCGCGTCGGAGCGGGCCGGCGCGGTGGTGGCGCGGGACGTCGAGCGCCTGCGTGCCAGCGCGCACGGTTCGCGCGACTACCTGAACCACATCATCTACCGGATGATGCAGGACTACTATTTCGGCAACTTGATGCTGGGCAAGCTGGATCTGCTGGCCGGGCATTTGGGGCTCGACGCGCGCTGCCCTTGCACCGACCCGTCGTACGCCCATTTCGTCTACAACATCCCGGCCAAGTTCAAGCAGAGGGACAAGGTGGTGAAGTACTTCTTCAAGAAGGCGATCGCCGGCATCCTGCCCGAGTCGATCATCTACCGTCCCAAGCAGGGTTTCCGTACGCCGGTGAGCGAGCTGTTCATGGGGCCGCTGGCGGACTCGGGACAGGCGGCAATCCTCGACGGCGGCTTCACACGCAGCGGTTTCCTCCGCCGCGAGCCCCTAGCACAGTTGATGCGCGAACACCGCACCGGGATCCCCGATCACAGCAATCGGCTGTGGACGGTGCTGGTGCTCAACCTCTGGCACCAGCGCTGGATCGAGTCTGCGCGCCCGCGGCCCGAGACGCGCTCGGACGCCGCGCCGGCGTCCGCCTGACGTGTCGCGCGTCCGCCGCGGTCACTGGGCCGGGATGGCGTTCGGCGTCTCGGCGCTGGCGGGCGGTATGGGGCACGGCTTCTTTCATGTGGCCGCCCGGAGTATAGATACTATGCTTGTCCGCTGATTCCTTGAGCGGGCCGTTGTTGGTAAGCTGCTTTTCCATCACCTGCATCGATCACCATGGAGGAGCAAGCCCATGACGACCCTAGCGACCTGCCATACGCAGGATACCACAACAGAGGGCACCTTGTGTGTGGCCTTTGAACTGAGTGAAAAAACCTGGAAGCTCGGCT
>Ga0114129_10004265_pt1 | contig 20207 bp, 14 predicted proteins | sample RhiMetdeltSRZDD1_FD_80071 | JGI IMG/M metagenome (GOLD analysis project Ga0114129, IMG submission 80071) | Populus rhizosphere microbial communities from Tennessee, USA - Rhizosphere MetaG P. deltoides SRZDD1 (version 2) (version 2) | ecosystem: Host-associated > Plants > Roots > Rhizosphere >... | reverse complement strand
CTCCCGCGCTCGACCGCCGCCGCAAGACGCAGCAGATCGGTCTCGCTCCATCCCGCCGTGGCTTCGACGGCCGTCACCTGCGGGCGCCCCTCGGTCAACGTGCCGGTTTTGTCGACGACGAGCGTGTCGGCGCGTCCGAGCAGTTCGAGCGCTTCCGCGTTCTTGATCAACACGCCCGCCTTCGCGCCGTGCCCGGTGCCGACCATGATCGCCATCGGCGTCGCCAGACCGAGCGCACACGGACACGCGATGATGAGCACCGCGACGGCGTTGACGAGGCCGTGCGCCAGCCGCGGCGCGGGGCCCCAGATCGCCCACGCGACGAACGTGACGACGGCCGTCACGATCACGGCCGGCACGAAGTACGCGGCGACGCGATCCGCGAGCCGCTGGATTGGCGCACGGGTCCGCTGCGCCTCGGCGACCATCCGGACGATCTGCGCGAGCAGCGTCTCCTTGCCCACGCGCTCGGCGCGCATGGTCATCGTCCCGTCGCTCACGACGGTCGCGCCAATGACGCGGTCGCCCGGTCCCTTGTCCACGGGCATCGATTCGCCGGTCACCATCGACTCGTCGACCGAGGCTGCCCCGTCGATGACGAGGCCGTCGACCGGGACCTTCTCGCCGGGACGCACGCGCAGCATGTCGCCGGCCTGCACATCGGCGAGCGGGATGTCCTCCTCTCGTTCGCCGCGAATCACCCGCGCGGTTTTCGGCGCGAGCCCCAGGAGCTGACGGATCGCGGCACCCGTCCGATGGCGCGCGCGCAGCTCGAGCACTTGTCCGAGCAGCACGAGCACGGTGATCACGACGGCGGTGTCGAAGTAGGTGTCAATCCCGCCCGGCTCGCCGGGCGCCTGAGGGGCCTGGAAGCCGGCGGGAAAAACGCCGGGCGCGATCGTGGCGACGGCGCTGTAGGCGTACGCCGCGCCCACGCCGATGCCGATCAGCGTGAACATGTTCGGGCTCGCGTTGACGAGCGACTGCCACATGCGCTCGAAAAACGGCCAGCCGCACCAGAAGACCACCGGCGTCGCGAGGATCAGGCCGAGCCAGTTCACCCAGGCCATGCCGAGGCGATGCGCGAGCGATCCGCCGGTCAGCATGTCGCCCATCGTCAGCAGGAACACCGGCGCGCCCAGCGCGACGCCAATCCAGAAGCGGCGCGTCATGTCGACGAGCTCGGGATTCGGCGCGTCGGACAAGTCGGCGACTCGCGGCTCGAGCGCCATTCCGCATTTCGGACACGCTCCCGGCCGATCGCTCACCACTTCGGGATGCATCGGGCAGGTGTATTCGACTCCGGGTGCCGGGTGCTGAGTGCCGGGTGCCTGGTGCGATGCCGTGTGCTGGGTGCGGGGTGCCGGGTGCTTTTTCGAACCTGCGATCGTGAGCACCGCCGCCTGGGCCATCGGTTCACGCTGGCCGGCGAGGTACTTTTTCGGATCGGCGGAGAATTTCATCATGCAGCCGCTCGAGCAGAAGTAGTACGTGGCGCCGTCGTGCTCGACGCGGCCGGCGGTGCGCACCGGATCGACCGTCATGCCGCAGACGGGATCGATCGCCATCACTCCCTCTCGCCGGCGCCCGGGTTCAGCGCCTCGATAATCGGGCACGCCGCCGCGCCGCCGCCGTGACACGACCGCACGAGCGTCGTCAGCGCCTCGCGCATCGACTGCAGATGCGCGATCTTCCGGTCGATGTCGGCGATCTTGCGCCCGGCGATCGCGCGGACGCGATGCCGCTCGCTGCGGCGAACCCCGCGGAGACGCGCCAGCTGCTCGATCTCATCGAGCGAGAAGCCGAGCGCCTGGGCGCGCTTGATGAAGCGCACCATGCGCACCGCATCCGGCGAGTACTCGCGATATCCGGATCCGCGCCGCGACGGTTTCGGCAGGAGACCGCGGCGCTCGTAGTAGCGCAGCGTCTGCGTGTTGACGCCGGCTGCCCTGGCCGTCTGACTGATCCACATAGGAAGATTCTCGACCCTGTACCTCAGTATAGGGTCAAGAACATTCGCTACGTCGGCATCGGCGGGGGCGGAGGCTGGTTCAGCAGCAGCCAGTACAGACCGAGCTGGCGGACCGCGTCGACGAACTCCTGAAAGTCGACCGGCTTGCGAATGTAGCTGTTCGCGCCGCGGCTGTAGGTGTTCACCAGATCCTGCTCTTCGATGGACGACGTGAGGACCACGATCGGGAGCAGCCGGGTCCGCGGGTGCGCGCGGACGCGCTCGAGGACGTGCAGGCCGTCGATGCGCGGCAGCTTCAGGTCGAGGAGGACGACCTGCGGCAGCGTCGGCGGACGGCCGGCGTGCGCGCCGGTGCTGAACAGATAGTCGAGCGCCTCGACGCCGTCGCGCGCGACGACGATCTCGTTCGCGATGTTGCTCTTCCGAAAGGCGCGCAGCGTCAGCTCGACGTCGTCCGGATTGTCTTCGACCAGCAGAATTTCATTCATCGTCGCGGCCTTTGGGTTCGACCTCATCCGAGCGTGAAATAAAACGTCGCGCCCGAGTTCATTCGTCCTTCCGCCCAGACACGACCGCCGTGGCGATGGACGATGCGCTGCACGGTGGCGAGACCAATGCCCGTGCCGGGAAACTCCGCCACCGAGTGCAGCCGCTGAAACGGACCGAACAGCTTGTGGGCGTAGTCGGGATCGAAGCCGGCGCCGTTGTCGCGCACGAAAAATGCCGGCGCGCCGTTCGCGTCGCGCATCTGGCCGACCTCGATCGTCGACCCGTCGCGGCGGCTGCTGAACTTCCACGCGTTCTCGATCAGATTCTGCAGCGCCAGGCGGACCAGCGGCGCGTCGGCCGTCGCCTGCAGCCCAGGCGCAATCGTGATGTCGACCTCGCGCGCCGGCTGCTGGCGGCGCAGCTCGGCAACCACCTGTTCGGCCACGTCGCTCAGGTCGATTCGCTCGCGCTTCATCTCGACCCGCGCGACTTTCGACAGCGCCATCAGCTCGTCGATCAGCAGTCCCATGCGCCGCGTCGCGTGCCGGATGCGGTCCAGATGGCTGACGGCGTCGGGCGGCAGCTGCGGGCCGACGTCTTCGACGAGGGCCTGACTGAAGCCGTCGATGCTGCGCAGGGGCGCGCGGAGATCGTGCGAGACCGAGTAGCTGAACGACTCGAGCTCGCGATTCGCATCGTTCAGCGCGCGCTCGATGTGCTCGCGCCGCGAGATCTCGCGCACGAGCATCACGTGGCTCGTGACCAGCAGGGCGAGGCTGAGCCCGACCGTGATCGTGAGGAACCAGCCGACGCGCCGCACCGCGCCGTCGACGCGCCCGGCCCGCTCGCGCATCGCCGCGTCGGCCTCGGCGCCGCCCTCGTACTCGTGCGCCACCCACAGGGCGTACTCGGGGAACGCGCGCGCCGTCCGGTAGGCGATGCGTCCCGTCAGCGCGACCAGCAGCAGGCCCGCAATCGCGATGACGTGCACCGCGATGTGCAGGTGTCGCCGTCCCGGCTCGATCACAACAGGCCCAGCGCTCCCTGAGCCTGGATCCACGCGCGGGCCTGCACCGCCGGCGCCGGATCGGCAAAGTAGCGGCCCTGACCGGTGTCGCAGCCGAGCCGGAGGAGCTGCTCGTGGATCGACGCCGACTCGACCCCTTCGCCAACAACGGACAGTCCGAGATTGTGCGCCAGCTCGATCGTCGATCGGACGATCACGTCGTCGTGGCCGTCTTCGAGATCCGCGACGAACGAACGATCGATCTTGAGCTGGTCGACCGGCAGGCGGCGCAGATAGCTGAGCGACGAGTAGCCGGTGCCGAAGTCATCGATGACGAGCCGCACGCCCATCGCATGGAGGCGTCTCAGGCAGTCCATCGATCGCGTGGGATCGGTGAGGAGGATGTTCTCGGTGATCTCGAGCGCGAGCAACGACGGGTCGGCGCGATGCGCCTTCAGAAAATCTCCGACGCGCTGCGGCAGCTCGGGATCCTGCAGGTTGCGCGGCGACAGGTTCACCGCGATCGTGAGCGGCGTCATCGTGTCGGCGCCGGCCCATTCGCCGAGCGCCATGTCGAGGACGATCATCGTCAGCGGATTGATCAGTCCGGTCTGTTCGGCGAGCTCGATGAAGTCGCTCGGCAGCAGGCGCCCGTGCTGCGGATGATTCCAGCGCACGAGCGCTTCGACGCCGACGACGATGCCCGTCCGCAGCTGCACGATCGGCTGGTACTCGAGGAAGAACTGTCGCGCGTCGAGCGCCTGGCGGAGCTCGGCGATGAGCGTCAGCCGCCGGTGTGTGTGACGATCGCGGTCCGCCGTGTAGACCGCCATCCCCTGCCGATCGCTCTTGGCGAGATACATCGCGACGTCGGCCTTCTGCAGCAGCGCCTCGGCGGACGCGCCGTGCTCCGGGAAGCAGGCGATGCCGACGCTGGCGCGCACGGCGAGCGGCCGTCCTTCGACGACCAGCGGCCGCTCGATTTCCTGCAGGACTTTCTGCGCGGCGAGGATGGCGCCGTCGATGTCGGTCGACGGCAGCACGATGGCGAACTCGTCGCCCCCGAGCCGCGCGACCGTGTCGGCCTCGCGCAGCGTGCCGCGCACGCGCGATGCGACGTGCTGCAGCACGCGATCGCCGGCGTGGTGGCCGAGCGTGTCGTTGATTTCCTTGAAGCCGTCGAGATCCATCACGAGCAGCGCGAGCGGCTTGCTGTCGCGGTGCGCGGCGCGCGCCGCCTGCTCGAGCCGATCGTGCAGCAGCGAGCGGTTCGGCAGCTCGGTCAACGCGTCGTGATACGCGAGATACGCGATGCGCTGCTCCGCGCGCCGGCGCTCGCGCCGCACCGCCGCCTCGCGCAGCTCGCGCTCGATCGCCGGCACCAGACGCTTCAGGTTGCCCTTCATGATGTAGTCGTGGGCCCCGACCTTCATCGCCGCGACCGCCGAATCTTCGCCGATCGTGCCCGACACGAAAATGAACGGCAGGTCGGCGTCGCGCTCGCGCAGAATCTGCAGCGCGGCGGTGCCGCTGAAGCCGGGCATCGTGTAGTCCGCGATCGTGACGTCCCACGATTGCCGGTCGAGGGCCGAGCGCAGCGCGGCCGGTGTATCGACGCGCTCGGCGGTCACGTCGTAGCCGCCGCGCGTCAGCGCGCGTACGACGAGCGCGGCGTCGTCTTCCGAGTCTTCGATCAGGAGCAGGCGGAGGCGTGGCGTCACATGGACCTAAGTGAACGCGCGAAGGCCCGAGTCAACGCTGGGGGGGCGTGATGGTCGAGGCAAGGCGTGGGCTGCGCGTTCCGATGAAGAGGCCGGTTCAGCGAACGGCCAGTGCACAGGCTGACATACTTTCTACAGCGGTGGTAGGCGAAGAAACCGCAAATCGATCAATTACGTTTTCAGCGTCCCGCCAGCCTCGCCGCCGTGGTGAAGCGCGGCTCGATGTCGACCGGTACCGTACTCAGTTTCGTCAGAACCCTCTGCACGTCAGGCCGGACGACGCCGAGGCGCTCGCCGAGCGCCTTGGCTTTGGCGTAATCGCCTTCGGCCTGAATCGTCATGATGTCGCGCGTCAGTCCCGTCACGCCGTCCTTGATCTTCTGCGGATCGATCGCGAAGGTGCCGTCCGGCTTCACGACCACTCCGCCGCGATCGATCAGGTAATTGAGCTGGACGGCGATGCCCTTGCCATGCGCCTCGGTGACCCCGAAGCGTATCGACCGGAAGGCCGACGCGAGATACGTGATGTACAGCGTGCGCTCGAGGGGCTTCGGCAGCGTGCCCTTGTCGATCAGGTATTGAATCGCGAAGAGCGAGGCGATGTCGGCCTTCGCTTCTTCGAGGAAGCTGGAGGCTTCCTTCAGCTCCTGCCGCACCGTCGTGTTCCGCCCGTTGACGAAGATGTTGTGCGGGCCGAGGCCGTGCATCAGCTCGTGGACGAGAATCTGCGTGAAGAATGCGTCGAACGCGACGTGCGGTTGATCGGCGGCGGCGAGCGCGACCTTCGAAATCGGAACGAGCGTCTTGGCGAACTTCGCGTCCTGCACGTTCTTCAGCATCACGCGCTTGGCGCCCTTCTCGCGCAGGACGCGCTCGTCATTGGGCAGGTTGAACGCGGCCGTCTGCACGCCCCGGTTGGCGTCGCCCGCGGCGAAGATTTCGTTGACGACGACGATTGGCGCCATCGCGCCGAGCCGCGGATTGCGATACTTCGGATCGATCGGCAGATGGTTCTCGATGTCCTGCAGCTCGCCGGCGAACCGCTGCAGCTTCGCGCTCTCGCCCTCGTCCTGCACGGTGATGAACGATTCGAACGCCGCTTTGTAGTTGAACCACTCGTCCTCGTACACCTCGTACGGGCCGATGGTCGGCTCGATCGCGCCTTTGAGCTCCATCCACGCGACGTCGCTCTCGTAGTAGTCGTTGGAGAGGAAGGCGTCGGCGCGCTTGGTGAGAAACGTCTTCAGCGTCGGCTCGGTCGCGATCGACGCCGCGTCGCGCAGCAGCGACGCCGCGCGCGCGAGCTCGCCCTGATACTCGACGTTGTACGGCACAATCGCGAACGTGTTGCCGGCGCGCCGGATCACCGTGAAGAAGCCGGTGGCGCGCGTGCGATCCGCTTCCGACAGCGACTGCATCCAGCGCTCCAGCTCCGCTTTCGTGGTATCCGGCGGATAGAAGTTCGCGCTATCGGGCTTCGCCGGCGCGCCCGGAACGAAGGGCTGATTGTGATCGAGCCGCGACCACGGCCCTTTGTTGACGAGGAAGTAGTGCAGACGTGCGCGCCCGAGCGGCGAGTCGTCGCGCGCGTGATCGAGGAGCATCGCGTCGTTGCCGGCCCACACCTGACGCTGGAACAGCGCGTCGATGATCGTCGAGGCTTCGACGAGCTTCGCCAGCACGCGGCGATCGGCGTCGGACAGTTTCGAGAGGTCCGCGCCGATGTCGGTCGGCGCGAACCTCGCCGTCATCTGCTGAAGCTTCGCGGCGTCGGGTCGCGCGGTCTCCTGCGCCGTGAGAAGCGCCATCGCAACCATATATCCCCACGGCAGCAGCGGTCGGCCCATGGCCGCTAGTCTACAACTCGCGACCCCGCTATCACCACGACCGCCCGAGCTGGCCGTCCCAAGACCTTCAACGCGGAACCCGCAGAAACCGCAGGGTCTGAGTCGTTTGAATGGTGTTCTGCGTGTTCCGCGTGTTCTCGCGTTGATCGTCGTCGCGCTACGTCGCGACCGCGCTTCTCGCCTGATCGAGCTTCGCGATCGCCTGCTCAACGAGCAGCCGGCGCTGACTCGCATCCGTGTTGGTCTGCGCATTCGCGATCAGATTTCGCGCGTCCGTGAGGTGCCCCAGGGCGGTCGGGAAGAGGCCGCTCGCCGTGAGGACGTCGATCGCGTCCTGTGTCTCGTCGAACGCCGTCTGTAACCGCGTGTCCTGCTCGCGGCGCGGGTTGCCCCGGTTGGCGATGATTTCCGAGAGCTCGCGCCGGGCCACGTCGATGTTCTGGAGCGTGTTGAGACCGCGCAGGAAGACGACGAGCTGAGCGATCTGTGTGTCGGTGAAGCTGAATTGTGCGGCGGGCGGCCGGACGGCTGGATTGTTGAATTCGGGTCCGATGTAGAAGCGAACGGCGTTTTCGAGCGGGTCCGTGACGCCGTTGTTTGCGACGACGCCCTCGACGTTGTTGTGGAAGAACGGCGCGGTGTCTGCCGCTTCCACCACGGGTGGCGTATTGAACGTGCCGTTGCCGAAGGTGCCGTCCGGATTGGCGGGGGTTTGGCCGAAGCCGCCGTCGTGCGGAAAGGGCTGGCCCGGCGTGCGCGCCGGATGGGGCCGGTCTTCGACGTTGGTGTTGAAGTTGCGGTTCTCGTTCTGGAAGAAGGAGGCGTTGGCGCCTCCGTTGGTATGACAGAAATTGCAGGTTCCGGTGATGCCGGGAACCGTGCCGCCGTTGACGAAGAGCGTTTTGCCGTCGTTGGCGTTCGTATCCGTGAAGTTGATGTTGGCCAGGACGAAGTCGGCGCTGCGGCCGAGCGACAACTGGAAGGCCTCCATGGCATCCAACTGGTGCTCCTTCGGCAGTTTGAAGTCGCGGCCCTCGATGCGCGCCAGGTTCTTGGTGAAATGTTGCGTCACGGCGCCGATCGCGAACTCGCGCAGCGATCCCGTGCCCGGCGCGCCGTCGCCGGACCAACCCGTCATCTCGGCCGGCCGCGGCGCGGGCAGACCGGTGTCTTGTTGCAGGGAGACCTGCAGGCCGAGCGTGTGAGGCACGCCGCGCATCACGAACTTGTTCGTCGGATCCTGGAGACCATCGACGTTCTCCAGGATCAGGCCGAACGACCGCATCAGCGGCGGGCGTTCGAGCTGCTCGAGCACCGGGTTGAACTCGGCTACGAACAGCGGATCGTTGGCCGGCAGCGTCGCGATGAACGCCGGATCGATCGTCAAGTTGTTGCTGGAGGGATGACAGGTCCCGCAGGTGCGGCCGTTGCCGGAAAACGTGCCGTTGAAGAACAGGTCCGCGCCCTGCGAGATCAGTTTGTCGACCTTCACAGATCTTCCCGCCGCAATCGCCGTGGGCGAAAAGAATGCGGCGAGCGCGAGCGCGGGCGCGCGCGACATCACGGCGCCGAACGGCGGCAGCGCATCGGTTTCCTCAACGAGATCGGGGACGATCGCGAAGAGGCTGGGCGCCGGCGTCGTCTCGTCGAACAGCACCGCGCCGGTGCTTTCATTCACGAGCGACAGTCGTCTGAAGAACATCTTCTGGAAGACGTTCACCGTTCCTGCGGCCAGCGCGGCGCCGCCGAAGACAACGCCGGGCGTCACGACGACGCGGTCGATCGTGAAGCCGAGCGGCAGACTCAGCGCGAGGCTTCCGGTCAACAGAGCGGTGGGTCCGCCCGCGAGAAACGTGGTGAGCCTGAACAACGCGTCGGGCGTCGGCGGGATGAAGTCGGTCTCTGTCCGGTCGACGAGCCACACCGCGTACGTCGTGAGCGGCGTCAGTCCGTTCAGACTGGTCGTATACGCGCCAGTCTGGAGGTTGATGGCCATCTCGCCCGCCATGCGGGTGAACGTCGTCGAGAGGCCTTTCACGTTCCCGAGAGGAATTCGCAGCACGTCGGGTGTACTGCTCGCGAATTGCGCCGTCCGATATCTCAGATACTTCGGCACGAACACATCTGGAACGCCGACGCCGTAGTTTCCTTGAGGCTCCTGGGCTCGACTGCTGACAATGCTCGCGACGACGAACACGAAGAGCAGGATGATTGCGGTGCTGATTGCGTGCATCACTCGACGGGACATCATGCGCACCTCCAGTGTTGTGCGGGTTTCCCTGAAGCGTGTGTGGTGATGCCGCGAAAGGCAAAGACGGATCCAACGGACAGACGTGATGTCGTTGATTGCCTATCGTCTCGAAGCGAACTGCGTCGCGCTCGCGACTGTTGTCGATCGACGCTCGTACGTAGCCGCTCAAAACTCCGCCTTACGTGCGTCGATGCTTGAGCGCGAAACATGACGCTGCGCGCATCACTCAAGCGGCGCGCATACGGCGCCGCTTGATTTTTGGCCGGTGTGGCCAAAATCAGCGGCGCATCTGATGTCGGGAGAGTACGAGGGAAGATCTGCGACGCGTGCGGGAACGTGCTACTCGGCGGACGACTTCGCTCGCGTGTGCTTGACCGCGAGCTCGTGCTGCTTGCGCACGAAATCCGCGTACGTGCGAATCGCGCGATCGGTGTCCTCGGGATCGCCGGCCTTCGCCTTCTTCAGGTACGCATCCACCGCTTCGCGCGCGGAGCGATGCGGCGTCGATTCCTGCGGCGCCGCCGAAGCGGCAAAGCGCCGCTGCAGTTCTTCGAGGGCGGCGACGCCTTTTTGCGACGGCAGCACGGCATCGAACGTCGCCACGACCTTCCCGAGCTCGTCACGCTCGATGGCGCGCTGATCGAAGAACGATTTGATCGTTTTCGGATCGCCCCAGGCGCTGCCATCCTCGAACACGACCGCGAGGATCTCGACCGACGCGCCGGGCGGCGCGGCGTCGACCGGAATCGTGCGCGACTCGCCGGGACGGAGCCAGTCGAGGTGATTCGGCGCGCGCGGCAGGCCGCGCGTCACTTCGCTGAGGTACACGTCGGCGGAATGCACCTCGCGGTGAATGCCGCCCGACTGATTGGGCGACGACACGGCGACGCTCCAGGCGGTCACCGTCTGCGTCCCCGTGTTCTTGAGCTCGACGCTCGGTTTGGCGCCGGTCGTCAGGCTGCCGCTCAGCGGCGGATCCGACGTGACCAGCGCAGCCGCAACGGCCAACGCGACAGGAAGACTGATGAGTGTCATCTCGAGGTGAGATTCACGAATCGGGCCGCTTTGCGCATGAGATTGCAGATTGCAAATTGCAGATTGCAGATTGGATTGCAGATTCAATCAATTGCGAGTCAATCAAATCAGCAATCTGCAATCCCAATCTGCAATCTGCAATCCCAATCTGCAATCTGCAATTTGCAATCTGCAATGCTCAGTGCACTCCCCGCGACATCTGCAGCGTCGCGGGATCGGCGCCGAGCCGGCGGATCGCCGTTTCCCACATCTTGTCGGGCGGCGTGTTGAAGATCAAATCGCGATCGACGTCGCTGATGAGCCACGCGGACTCTTCGAGCTCGGCCTCGAGCTGACCGGGGCCCCAGCCCGAATAGCCGACGATCAGCCGGGTCAGTGGTGGCGGCGACGGTTCGAGCAGCCGGCGAAGGAGATCGGGTGATGTGGACAGATAGAGGTTGCCGGTGATTTTTCTGCCGAGCGCCTCGTCGTCTTCGTCGGTCTCCTGACCAACCAGGATCCAGCTGCGCTGCGGTTCGACCGGACCGCCGACCCACAACTGCAGCTCGCGATCGGTCGAGACGGGCGGATCCAGATTCACGATGACGCGACCGGTCGTCACGAGCGGCCGATTGACGACGAGCCCGAGCGCGCCGTCGTCATCGTGCCGGCACAACAGCACGACCGTTCGATTGAAATTTGGATCGACCAGCTGGGGCATCGACAACAGCAGCGCCGGCGCGAGAGACGATGACACAGCGGAGAACTCCTTCACAATGGCGGAACGTGGCCGGAGGAATTGCCCTTGACTTGGATGCTTGACTGCTCAGACAATCGCGTTTGCCTCCCCGGCCCCAGGTTACTTGGCCTCTCACGCAGTCGTTTTACCTACTCTGCTCATCACCGCCGAGCGAGACGACGTTCGTTCTGCGCTCGAACAGGTCCTGCGCCTGTACGGCGTTCGTCAGGTGCAGTCCGTCCCGGAGTCGCAGGCCCTGACGACCGCGGCGCGCCTGATTCCCGACGTCATCATCGTCGGCGCGGAACAGCACGTCGAGCATTCAGCCGCGCTCATCCGCGATCTCCGCGCGAATCTCGTCACGCGTCACACGCCCATCGTCGCGCGAGTCGGCGCGACGGCGCAAAGCTCGACGGATTCGCTGCGCAGCGCGGGCGCCGATCGCGTGCTGCTGGCCACCAGCGAGAACGCGACGCTGATCAACACGGTCATCCGCCTGTCCGACGTGCCCGAGCCGTGCCGCGCGCTGCGCGAGCTGCGCCGATCGCTGGCGGGCATCCGGCAGCGTGCGAGCGATTCGCGCACTGACGCGGCCGCCGCGCGCGTGCGCGCCGCGCAGTTGTCCTCGGCGCTCCAGCAGTTCAGGCTCTGCATGATCGCCGTCGAATCGAGCGGCACGTGCGTCGGTGTCAATGCCACGACGAGCGCCGTCACCGGATTGTCGCGCGAAGACATCGTCGGCAAGCCGTTGTGGGAGATCGTACGGTCCACGACGAACCGCGATCTGCGCACGAGCTGGTCGACGATCCCCGTCGTGGGCGCGTTCAGCAGTCCCTGCGTCATCCTCAAGCGCGACGGCAGCACGCTGCCGGCCGACATGTGCGCCGCCGCTGCGATCCTGCCCGATCTGCACGTTGCCGCCATACAGACCTCTACGACAACATAACCGGAGAGCGCGCCGCCGAACCTCTGCCGTCACGCTTTTTTTGCCAGCGCGCGCGCGACCGTCCGCAAATCGTCGGTGAACCGTTTCATCTCGAGCCGCCGGGTGTCGTCGTCCGGCGATCGAAGAATGGACGACGGATGCACCGTGGCGAGGACCAGCGGCGCGAGCGGCGACGCGACGAACTCACCGCGATGGGCGGTCACCCTGAATTGGCGGCCGAGAAGCGCCTGCGCGGCGGTCGCGCCGAGGCAGACAATGGCGCGCGGTTTGACCAGCGCGATTTCCGTGTCGAGCCACGGACGGCACGCGGCCATCTCACTGGCGTTCGGCTTCTTGTGGATCCGTCGTTTGCCCCGCGGCTCCCACTTGAAGTGCTTGACGACGTTGGTGACGTAGACCTCGGCGCGATCGATGCCGACGTCCGCGAGCGCGCGATCGAGCAGCTTGCCCGCCGGTCCGACGAACGGGCGGCCGGCCAGATCCTCGGCGTCGCCCGGCTGCTCGCCGACGAACATGAATCGAGCGTTCGGCGCGCCTTCGCCGAACACGGTCTGCGTGGCCCGCTTCCACAGGTCACATGCGTGACACTTTTGGGCCGCGGCGTGCAGCTTTGGCAGCGACGGCCGATCCGGAATCAGTTCAGCGGCGTCTTTCGGCGGAGACTTCGGCATCGGGTTCGACTGCTGCGCGGTTGCGCAGAGCTATCTCGACATTGCGTCGCAAGCCTTGTGCCTTCGCGCGGCGCATGGCGCTTCCGCGCAGCGCATCAGCCAGCTCGGCGTCGCCGCGCTGTGCCAGAGTCAGCAGATCGACCTGGTCCCACGCCGGCCGCGGCTGCCAGGCGGGATCGTCGGAACGGGGCGCCACCGCATTCCACGGACAGACCTCCTGGCAGATGTCGCAGCCGTACACGTGCGATCCCATGGCGGCGTGCAGCGCATCGGGAATGTCGCCGCGCTTTTCGATCGTGAGGTACGAGAGGCAGCGCGTCGAATCGAGGACGCCCGGCGCGACGATCGCGTGAGTGGGACACGCCTCGAGGCACAGGGTACAGGTGCCGCACTGATCGAGCGACGGCGCGTCTACGTCCAGCGGCAGGCTGCAGATGATCTCCGCGAGAAAGATCCACGACCCCAGTTCGGGATGGATGACGCAGGTGTTCTTCCCAATCCACCCGATGCCGGCATGCTGAGCGTAGACGCGCTCCTGCACCGGTCCGGTGTCGACGTACGTCCGCGCGTCGAACGCGTCCGCGGTCTGCTCGCGCATCCATTCGAGCAGCGCGTCGAGCCGCGCGCCGATGATGTCGTGGTAGTCGTCGCCCCACGCGTAGCGCGCGATGTGCGCGCGCGCGGGATCGGCGCATTCGGTCGAATACCGGCGGTCCGTGTTGTAGTTCGTGGCGGTGACGATGACCGTGCGCGCGGATGGAAGCACGTGGCGCACGTCGGCGCGGCGCTCGGCGGAGCGGGTGAGATAGGCCATCTCGCCCGCGTAGCCGCGATCGATCCATTCGCGGAAGAACCGCAGTTCCGGATGCGCCGCGGCCGGCGCGATGCCGCACGCATCGAAACCGAGCGCTCGTGCCTTCGTTTTGATGTCAGCGGAAACCATCGATATAGGGGCCGACCCGCGTGTCGGCCCTGGGCGGCCGCCGTCGCGCTTCGCGCTCTGGCGAGCCTCGCCGTAGCAGTGCGAAGGCGGGACACATGGGTCCGCCCCTACGACCGCCGGACGGGTTGGCTGTCAACGTTTTCCGACGAGTTGCCGCAGCACGTACGGCAGGATGCCTCCGTGGCGGAACGCGACGAGCTCCTCCGGCGTGTCGATCCGCGCAATCGTCGTGAACTCGATCGTCTTGTCGTCCGCGCCGTGCGCACGGACGGTCATGCTGCCGCCCGGCTTCAATCCCTGCGCCACGCCGGTCAGCTCGTACCGCTCGCGGCCGGTGAGGCCGAGCGCCGCGGCCGTGATGCCGGCTTCGAACTGCAGCGGCAGGACGCCCATGTTGACCAGATTGCTGCGGTGGATGCGCTCGAAGCTTTCCGCGATGACGGCCCTGACGCCGAGCAGCAGCGTGCCCTTCGCGGCCCAGTCGCGCGACGATCCCGATCCGTATTCCTTGCCCGCGATGACGAGCAGCGGGACGCCCGCGTCCTTGTACTTCATCGCCGCGTCGTAGATCGTCAGCACGTCGCCGTCGGGCATGTAGGTCGTCCAGCCGCCCTCCGTCCCCGGCGCGAGCAGATTCTTCAGGCGGACGTTCGCGAACGTTCCGCGCATCATGACTTCGTGATTGCCGCGGCGGGCGCCGTACGAATTGAAGTCGCGCGGCTCGACGCCGTGCGCGATCAGATATTTTCCCGCCGGGCTGTCTTTCTTGATCGAGCCGGCCGGCGAAATGTGATCGGTCGTGATGCTGTCGCCGAGCAGCGCGAGGACGCGCGCGCCGACGATGTCTTTCACCGGCGCCGTCTCCATCGTGAGATCGTCGAAGAACGGCGGATTGCGGATGTACGTGGAGTCCGCTTCCCAGGCGAACCGATCGCCGGTCGGGACGGCGAGGTTCCGCCAGCGCTCGTCGCCGCGGAAAACATCCGCGTACTGCTCGCGGAACATGTCGGACGTCACCGCGCTGAGCATCGTCTCCTGAATCTCGCGCTCGGTCGGCCACAGCTCGCGCAGGAAGACCGGCTCGCCCTCTTTGTCGATGCCGATCGGCTCCGTCGTGAGATCGATCGTCATTCGTCCGGCGAGGGCGTACGCGACGACCAGCGGCGGCGACGCGAGATAGTTCGCCCGCACCTGCTGTTGAATGCGTCCTTCGAAATTGCGGTTTCCGCTCAGGACCGACACGACGACGAGATTGCGCGCCTCGACGTCGGCCGAGACGTCATCCGGCAGCGGGCCGCTGTTGCCGATGCACGTGGTGCAGCCGTAGCCGACGAGATTGAACCCGAGCTCGTCGAGATACCGCTGGAGACCGGACTTGCGCAGGTACTCGGTGACGACCTTCGAGCCGGGCGCGAGGCTCGTCTTGACCCACGGACGCTGCTTCAATCCGCGCTCGACCGCTTTCCTGGCGAGCAGACCCGCTCCGATCATCACGCTCGGGTTCGACGTGTTCGTGCAACTCGTGATCGCCGCGATCACGACGGCGCCGTGATCGACGTCGGGCAGAATGGCGGCCGCGGGCACGTCTGCCACGGCAACGCCGCCTTCCGCGACCATCGCCGCCGCGGCGCCGCCGCCCACCGTCGCCGAGACGTGCGCGGAGCCGGCCGCCTCGGCGCTCTTTTTCGAAGACGAGGCCATCATCGAGCTGAGCGCCGCCTGGAAGCCGGCCTTCGCCTGCTTCAGCGACACGCGATCCTGCGGGCGCTTCGGCCCGGCGAGACTCGGTTCGACTGTCCCGAGATCGAGCTCGATCACTTCGGTATAGACCGAATCCGCATCGGCCGCGCTGCGGAACAGACCCTGCGCCTTCGCGTAGGCCTCGACGAGCTGCACGCGGTGCGCGTCGCGTCCCGTCAACCGCAGGTAGTCGAGCGTCATCTCGTCGATCGGGAAAATCGCGATCGTCGCGCCGTACTCCGGGCACATGTTGCCGAGCGTCGCGCGATCGGCAATCGTCAGATCCGCCAGGCCCGGACCGAAGAACTCGACGAACTTCCCGACCACGCCGTGCTTGCGCAGCCGCTCGGTGATCGTGAGCACGAGATCGGTGGCGGTCGCGCCCTCGAGCATCGTGCCGATCAGCCGGAATCCGAGCACGTGCGGGATCAGCATCGAAATCGGCTGGCCGAGCATCGACGCTTCGGCTTCGATGCCGCCCACGCCCCAGCCGACCACGCCGAGGCCGTTGACCATCGTCGTGTGTGAATCGGTGCCGACGAGCGTATCGGGATACGCCGTCGTCCCCTCGGCGCCGTCCTTCGTCATCACCACCCGCGCGAGGTACTCGAGATTGACTTGATGGACGATGCCGGTGTCGGGCGGGACGACCTGGAAATCGTTGAACGCCTTCTGTCCCCATCGCAGGAACGCATAGCGCTCCCGGTTGCGCGAGAACTCGAGCTCGGCGTTCAGTTGAAACGCGTTGGGCTGGCCGAAGTAGTCGACCTGCACCGAGTGGTCGATGACGAGCTCCACCGGCTGCAGCGGATTCACGCGGCTCGGATCGCCGCCGAGCCGGACGATGCCGTCGCGCATGGCCGCGAGGTCGACGACGGCGGGAACGCCGGTGAAGTCCTGCAGCAGCACGCGGGCGGGCGCGAACGAGATTTCCTTCTGCGCGCCGCTCTTCAGGTCCCACCGCGCGAGCGCCTCGACGTCGGCGGCTTTCACGAAGCGGCCGTCCTCGTGCCGGAGCAGATTCTCCAGCAGGATTTTCATCGAGTACGGGAGGCGCGCGATTTCGGGGAACCCGGCGGCCTCGAGCGCCGGCAAGCTGTAAACCTGGTAGCTCTGTCCGCCAACCGCGAGCGCGGTCCGCGTTCCGAAGCTGTTCACGGTCGACATACGCAGCGATCCTCGAAAAAAGTGGATCGTACCACGCTCGGCTGAAGCCCTCGCGCGACGCGGCAGAGGCGCTGGTCCGTTGACTCTCGGCCGGAGCGCGAAGGCTTCAGCCGACGTGATGATGTCCAGATCGTGCATCTTCCGCACGATTCGTCGGACGAACTAGCTCTTCTTGACGTCAAACTGCCACTATCGACGCCATTTCGTGCATCTCTGGCACAGTTCTGGTAACATCACAGCCCTACGGAGGGGGCGGGGCGATGACATTGGCACAAGTCAGGAGCAAGACGGAACGGATTCGGGAATTCTCAGCACTGCCGTTCCTCCTGCTGGCGGCGGCGAGCCTCGCGGGCGGATTCCTCCGCGTCGCGCCGCAGACGGTCACCGGCGGCCCCATCAACGCCGGCGACGTCGCCTGGATGCTCACCGCGACCGGTCTCGTGCTCCTGATGACGCCGGGCCTGTCGTTCTTCTACGGCGGCATGGTCCGCACGAAGAACGTCGTCTCGACGATGATGCAGAGTTTCGTGGCGATGGCCGTCATCAGCCTGCTGTGGATCGTCGTCGGCTTCAGCCTGGCCTTCGGCGACAGCGTCGGCGGACTGATTGGCAACCCCGCGACGTTCTTCATGTTCTCGCGCGTGGGCGCGCAGACGCATCCCGACCTCGCGCCGACGATTCCGTTGATTCTCTTCGCGCTCTTCCAGTTGAAGTTCGCGATCATCACGCCCGCGCTCATCACCGGATCGTTCGCGGAGCGCGTCCGCTTCACGAGCTATCTGCTGTTCATGTGCCTGTTCAGCCTCTTCATCTACTCACCGCTCGCGCATTGGACGTGGCATCCGGAAGGCTTCCTGCACAAGCTCGGGGTGCTCGACTTCGCCGGCGGGACGGTGGTGCATATGTCCGCGGGTCTGGCGGCGCTCGCGGGCGCCATGACGTTGGGCCGCCGCAAAACGCACGAGGCCGGCGAAGCGCACACGCCGGCCAACGTCCCGTTCGTCATCCTCGGCACGGGCATGCTGTGGTTCGGCTGGTTCGGCTTCAACGCCGGATCGGCGCTGTCGGCGTCGGGCCAGGCCGCGATGGCGTTCGCCACGACGAACACGGCGTCGGCGTCGGCCGCGCTCGCGTGGATTTTCTTCGACGGCATGCGCGGCCACAAACCCTCGGCGCTCGGCGCCTGCGTCGGCGCCGTCGTCGGCCTCGTCGCGGTGACGCCGGCCGCCGGCTACGTCAGCATCGGCGAGAGCATCTTCATCGGCACCGTCGCCAGCGTCGTCTCGAATCTGTGCGTCCACTGGAAGAACAAGGCGTCGACGCTCGACGACACGCTCGACGTGTTCCCGTGCCACGGCGTGGGCGGCATGGTCGGCATGCTGATGACCGGTTTGTTCGCGAAAGACGTGGGCCTGACATCGGGCCACGCCTACACGTTCCTCGTCCACTGCGGCGCGCTCGTGTTCGTCGCGCTGTTCTCGTTCTGCGGATCGTGGATCCTCTACAAGGTCACCGACCTGATCATCCCGCTGCGCGTCTCCGAGGAGCAGGAAGCGATCGGCCTCGACCTGAGTCAGCACGGCGAGGTGATGCAGGACATGGCTCCGTTCGCGCCGCCGGAACCGGCGCTCGCAAAAATCGCCTGACCGTCCCCTCCCACCAGGGTGTGCGATGCACGACCGTGACGAGATCCGTCGCATCGGCCATCTCGTCGTCGACCTGATCGCGGATCATCTCGCCGGCCTTCCCGACAATCCGGTCTTCCGTCCGTTCCCCGCCGATCTCGCCGAGCGCCTGGTCTCGACGCCGGCGCCGGTTGACGGTGCGAGCGCGGACGACATCCTGCGCGAATTCTGCGACACCATCGAGCCCTATCCGTTCGGCAACGGCCACCCGCGATTCTGGGGATGGGTGAACTCGCCGCCGTCGGTCATGGGCGTGTTCGCCGATGCGCTCGCCGCCGCGATGAATCCGAGCTGCGCGGGCGGGAACCACGCCGCCGTGCACGTCGAGCGCGAGGTGATCGAGTGGTTCCGCGCGCTGCTCGGATTCCCGCCGTCCGCGATGGGACTGCTCGTCAGCGGCGGATCGATGGCGACGTTGACGGCGCTCGGCGTCGCGCGTCACCTCAAGTGCGGCGTCGACGTGCGCGCCGCGGGACTGCGTGGCGCGCCGCAGCCGTTCCGCGTCTATCAGACGTCGGAAGGCCACTCGTGCGCGCGCAAGGCCGTCGAACTTCTGGGATTGGGTCACGACGCGATTCGCATCGTGCCGGCGGCGAGCGACTATCGGATGGAGGTGAGCGCCCTCGATCGGGCGATCGCCGACGATGTGGCGGCCGGCATGCGGCCGATTGCCGTCGTCGCCAGCGCGGGCACGGTCAACACCGGCGCGATCGATCCGCTCGGCGACATTGCGGACGTCTGCGCGCGGCACGGCGTGTGGCTGCACGTCGACGCCGCGTACGGCGGGCCGGCCATCCTGGCCGCCGAGTATCGCGACCGGCTCGCACCGCTTGCGCGCGCCGACAGCGTCGCGCTCGATCCGCACAAGTGGATGTTCGTCCCTGTCGAGGCGGGCTTCGTCATGGTCCGCGACGGCGAGGCGATGCGCAGCGCGTACAGTCTCGTGCCGCCGTACATCAGGACGCGTGGGAGCTCCAGCGCGGTCATGGGTCTGCCGTGGTTCAGCGAATACGGCTTCCAGCAGTCGCGTGCGTTCCGCGCGCTGAAGGTCTGGATGACGATGAAGCAGTTCGGCCTCGCGGGTCATCGCGAGGCGGTCGAGCAGAACATCGCGCTCGCCCGCTATCTCGCCGATCGCATCCGCGAGGCGCCCGACCTCGAGCTCGTCGCGACGGGATTGAGCATCGTGTGCTTTCGCTACGTGGTGTCAGACGTGTCAGACGTGTCAGACGTGTCAGACACCATCAATCGCCGGCTGCTCGAACAGCTGCAGTTGAGCGGCGAAGCGTTTCTGTCGAGCACCGAGCTTGGTGGACGCTTCGTGCTGCGCGCCTGCATCGTCAACTATCACAGCACACGGGCAGACATCGATCGCATGCTCGACGCCGTTCGCTCGATCGCCGCTGGACTCGTTACCTAGTGCCGATCCGCTGAAACAGTACCAAGAACGCAAAGGCCGCGAAGACAGCGTTGCGCCCTTTGCGTTCATCGTTCGTGGCAGGTCCGGCCTGATTCAAATGGAAACACGCCGTTAGCACGCCCGGCCGGCCGATTGACATCCGAGGCGAAGTCGACATACAACCGCCGTCAAAATCATGAAATTCTCTCTCCGTTCGATCGTGGCGATCGGCTGCCTCGCGGTCGCCGGTCTCTCCGCGCAGCAGCCGCCGGCATCCCCGCCCACCGCCGTCCAGGGCGGACGCGGCGGGCGCGGCGAGAACCCGGGCATCGCGCGCCTGCGCGCGTTCGATCAAGCGGCCGTCGACCGCGGCAAGATCGTCTTCGGCGCGCGCTGCGCGCCGTGCCACAGTCCGAGCGGCCGCGGCGGCGCGGCGTTTTCGGGACCAGATTTAATCCGCTCGGTTCTCGTGCTGCAGGATGCCAACGGCAAACAGATCGGCGAGTACATCAAGGTCACCGGGCCAGCGAAGCGCCATCCTGATTTCAACGATCTCAGCGACGCGCAGATCTCGGACGTTGCCACGCTCCTTCATCGCGACATCACCTACGCCGCCG
>Ga0114129_10004264_pt1 | contig 20208 bp, 16 predicted proteins | sample RhiMetdeltSRZDD1_FD_80071 | JGI IMG/M metagenome (GOLD analysis project Ga0114129, IMG submission 80071) | Populus rhizosphere microbial communities from Tennessee, USA - Rhizosphere MetaG P. deltoides SRZDD1 (version 2) (version 2) | ecosystem: Host-associated > Plants > Roots > Rhizosphere >... | reverse complement strand
GTTTTTGGGGCGGCTCGGCAGTCACCCATCCTTCAAAAAACCATTGTCGATGATCGAACATTCAATATTTTTGATGGTGACCGGCGAATCGTTGAGTCCTAGCACACACGAGCCCTCACAAGGAGCGGGACAAACGCGGCCGGTAAATTCAGGAAAATTGTTGGTCTTGTGCAATCGCTCCAACGCTTCTTTCCAAAGCCCGCGATAAACGAGATCGTTCCACTCTGGGATCAGATTGTTGACCGGGCAACCCGAGGCCATGCCACTGATTAATTGGCCGGTGTGACAAAATGGAATACCGCAGTCCATGCAGCGTGCGCCCTGCTGCTTGAGTTTATCCTCCGAGAAATGATCGTGGAACTCGGTCCAGTCTTTGATCCGCTCCAAAGGCGAACGGTCCCCTGGCAGTTCGCGCTCGTATTCCATGAAACCTGTTGGTTTGCCCATGTCTGACTCTTCTCCTAACAATACGCAGCATCCCACCCGCGACGCTGCAACGGAAAAGCTTTAGATCTTCCTTGCTTTTGAATTTCGATTTCGAGCCGGCTGGAGCTTGACTCAAAACTGTGAAGTTCAAAAATTCAAACGGTCGGCCTGCACCATGCCTCGGCGATTAGTTGCCGCTTACCCGCGCCGCGTCGTTTTTATTGGCTTCGAATGCGGCCATCAACGCTTCGTCGCCGACCAAGCCCTTGGCTTCGGCGCGTTGCAACTCTTCCAACACGCGGCGGTAGTCCCTCGGCATAACTTTAACGAAATTTGCCGCGGTCTCTTGCCACAACGCTAACAGCTGCCACGCCCGGGCACTGCGCGTGTAGACGGCGTGCCGCTTGAGCATTTCTTCGACTTCTTGCAGATCTCTTTCGTCCAACCGCTCGAGAGCGACCGTTTCAAAATTACAGCGATTCTTCATCGTGCCATCCTCATCCAACACGTAAGCGATGCCGCCGGACATTCCCGCGGCGAAGTTGCGCCCCGTCTTGCCGACGACGACGACCCGCCCGCCAGTCATATATTCGCAGGCGTGATCGCCCACGCCCTCGATAACCGCGCGCACGCCGCTATTGCGCACACAAAAACGTTCCCCCGCCATGCCGCGAATGTAAGCTTCTCCGTTGGTCGCGCCGTAAAACGCCACATTGCCGACGATAATATTTTCCTCCGGTGTGAAAGTTGATCCTTCGGCGGGGTACAAGATAATTTTGCCGCCCGAAAGCCCCTTACCGAAGTAATCGTTGGCATCGCCCTCTAGCTCAAGTGTCATCCCCACTGGCACGAACGCGCCGAAGCTCTGGCCCGCGGAGCCCTGGAAGTGAAAATGAATTGTATCTTCGGGGAGTCCCTGCGGCCCGAAGCGCCGCGTCACCTCGCTACCGAGAATAGTGCCGACCACACGATTGGTGTTACGGATGTCGAGCTTGGCTTTGACCTTTTCTTTACGTTCCAAGGCAGGTGCCGCGAGGTCGAGCAGAACCTGATTGTCCAAAGCATTTTCCAGCCCGTGGTTCTGTTCGATCTGGCAATAGCGTCCGACCTCCGGTCCGATCCGCGGCTGATAGAGAATCGCCGAACAGTCCAGTCCTTTCGCCTTCCAATGTTCCACGGCGCGGCGCGCTTCAAGTCGGTCCGACCGACCGACCATTTCATTGACCGTGCGAAAGCCGAGTTCGGCCATGTACTCGCGCATCTCTTGCGCGATGAAGCGCATGAAGTTGACAACGTGCGCCGGATCGCCGGTAAATTTTTTGCGAAGCTCCGGATTCTGGGTTGCAACGCCCACTGGGCAGGTATCCAGGTGGCAGACGCGCATCATGATGCAACCGAGCGTCACTAGGGCCGTGGTCGCAAAGCCGAATTCCTCCGCGCCGAGCAGGGCGGCAATCACCACGTCACGACCGGTTTTTAGCTGGCCGTCGGTCTCGACGGCGATGCGGCTGCGTAGATTGTTGAGCACTAATGTCTGGTGCGTTTCAGCCAGCCCCAATTCCCATGGCAAACCCGCATGTTTAATGCTGGTCTGCGGCGACGCGCCCGTACCGCCGTCGTGGCCGCTGATCAGCACGACGTCGGCGTGACCTTTCGCCACACCCGCGGCAATGGTCCCGACGCCGATCTCGGAAACCAACTTGACGCTGATGCGCGCATAATGATTGGCATTCTTTAGATCATGGATGAGTTGCGCCAGATCTTCGATGGAGTAGATGTCATGGTGCGGCGGCGGCGAAATCAAACCGACCCCCGGCGTCGAGTGGCGCACTTTCGCGATCCAGGGATAAACCTTGCGACCCGGCAGCTCTCCGCCCTCGCCTGGTTTAGCACCTTGCGCCATCTTAATCTGTAATTCTCTTGCCTGGGTAAGGTAATAACTCGTCACGCCGAAGCGACCCGAGGCAACCTGCTTGATCGCGCTATTTTTCGAATCGCCATTGGACTCGGGAACGTAACGCGCCGGGTCTTCGCCGCCCTCGCCGGTATTGCTCTTGCCGCCGATGCGGTTCATCGCGATAGCCAGCGTTTCATGCGCTTCTTTGCTGATCGAGCCATACGACATCGCACCGGTCTTAAAGCGCTTGACAATCTCGTCGACGGGCTCCACTTCATCGATGGGAATCGACCGCGGCGCATATTTGAGCTGCATCAAACCCCGTAATGTTGCCAACCGCTCCGCCTGATCATCGATCAGCCGTGTATATTCCTTGAAGATTTTGTATTCGTTGTTCCGACAAGCCTTCTGCAACAGATGAATCGTTCGGGGGTTGAACAGATGCAGTTCGCCGTCCTTCCGGTACTGGTACTGGCCGTAAACATCCAGCGTATGGCCGTTGAGCGGATAAGTCGGAAACGCTCTGGCATGCTGCTGCTGTACCTCTCGGGCGATTTGGTCCAGACCAAGGCCGCCGACGCGCGAGGGTGTCCAGGTAAAGTATTTGTCCACCAGCTCTTGTCCCAGTCCCACGGCCTCGAAAATCTGCGCGCCACAGTAGGATTTGATGGTCGAGATGCCCATCTTCGCCATCACTTTTACGACTCCCTTGTAGACCGCTTTGTCGTAGCCCTTAACCGCGTCCTTGTAGCTAAGGTTTGGCAGCAACCCTTCGTGAATCATGTCGTTTAGACATTCGTAAATGAGATAGGGGTTGATCGCCTGCGCGCCGTAACCAATCAGCAAGCAGAAGTGATGCACCTCGCGAGGTTCCCCCGTCTCAAGCACCAATCCGACGCGGGTACGCGTCCCGGCGCGAATGAGGTGATGATGCAACCCGGAAGTGGCCAGCAGCGCGGGAATCGGCGCGTGCGTTCGGTCGACGCCTTTGTCGGAAAGGATCAGAATCGTCGTGCCGTTGGCAATCGCTTGGTCGGCCGCTGCAAATAGCTCGTCCAGAGCATGCTCCAATCCGGCCTTCCCTGCGTGCGGATTGAATAGGATCGGCAAGGTCGTCGATTTAATCCCCGGCTGGTCAATCCGGCGCAGCTTTTCGATATCCGAATTCTTGAGAATCGGCTCCGGCAACCTGAGCTGTCGGCAGCTCTTAGGCGTCGGAGCGACGAGATTACCTTCGCTGCCGATGGTGAGCGTGGTCGAAGTAATTAATTCCTCGCGAATCGGATCGATCGGTGGATTGGTCACCTGAGCAAAGAGCTGCTTGAAATAGTTGTAGAGCAGTTGCGGTTTGTCTGACAGAACGGCCAGCGGAGTGTCCGTACCCATGGAACCCACCGGCTGAATGCTGTTTTGCGCCATCGGACCGATATTCACGCGCAGATCTTCGAAATTGTAGCCGAAGGCCTGCATCCGCTGCAGTGTTGCCTGATGGTTAACCACCGGTTCCGTCTCCGGCAAACTGGGAAGATCGGCGAAGCGAACCTGATTGTCTTTCAACCATTGCCCGTAAGGACGAGCCGACGCCATTTCCTGTTTAATCTCTTCGTCGCTGATGATGCGCCCCTCGCTGGTATCGACCAGGAACATTCTTCCCGGTTGGAGTCGACGTTTTTCTAAAATCCGTTCTGGAGGTATATCGAGCACGCCAACCTCAGACGCCATAATCACCAGATCATCCTTGGTCACGTAATAGCGCGACGGCCGAAGCCCATTTCTGTCGAGCACCGCGCCGACGACGAGCCCGTCAGTAAATGCGATCGAAGCGGGACCATCCCAGGGCTCCATCAAGCTGCTGTGGTATTCGTAGAAGGCACGCTTCTGCTCATCCATGCTTTCATGGTTTTCCCAAGGTTCGGGAATCATCATCATGACGGCATGCGGCAGCGATCGCCCGCTTAGTGCGAGAAATTCGAGACAGTTGTCGAATTTCGCCGAGTCGCTCCCGTCTTCCTGAATGATCGGGAAAACTTTTCTAAGATCCTCGCCGAACAATTCCGACGCCAGCATGCCTTGGCGCGCGTGCATCCAGTTTTCGTTGCCGCGCAGGGTGTTGATCTCGCCGTTGTGGATCAGGTAGCGGTAGGGATGGGCGCGTCCCCAACTTGGAAATGTGTTTGTGCTAAAGCGCGAGTGGACCACCGCGATCGCCGTCTCCACCAGTGGATCGGAGAGGTCGGGATAGAAAGTCACCACCTGCCGAGCTGTCAGCATGCCTTTATAAATCAGCGTCCGTCCCGACAGGCTCGGTATATAGAAGAAGTCTCCGCCCGGCAGTCCCGCGTATCGAATCGCATTCTCCGCACGGCGCCGAATCACGTAAAGTTTGCGCTCGAAGGCCAGGTCATCCGTGACGGCGGAGCCGCGACCGATGAATACCTGGCGCACGAATGGCTCGCATTCCTTCGCCGTATCGCCCAGGTACATATTGTCAGTCGGCACCTTGCGCCAACCGAGACACTTCTGCCCTTCTTCGGTAATGATCTTCTCGATCGTCTTCTCGAATTGACGACGCTGGCTGCGGTGATCCGGCAAGAAGATCATACCGACGCCATATTCACCCGGGTCGGGTAACTGAAACCCGAGACCCGCGCACGCATCTTTAAGAAACGCATGCGGAATCTGCATCAAGATGCCGGCGCCATCACCGGTATTTTCCTCGCAGCCACAGGCCCCACGATGATCAAGGTTCTGCAGCACCGTAAGCGCCTGCTCGATGATCTCATGTGACTTCTCACCTTTGATATTGACGACAAAGCCGACGCCACAGGCGTCATGTTCGAAGCGTGGATCGTAAAGGCCCTGCTTCGGTGGCAATCCTGATTGAGTCATATCTCACCCTTTGGCTTTTTTCGTATCTCTCGGGAGGCTGGCGGAAACCACTGCCGCGCCCCTGAAGCTCTCGAGCATAACGAGTAACCTGCGGCGCCGCAATTATTTCTAACTATTTGCTTTCTTCTTCGCATGCGCAAACTCTGCCAAACCGATGTCCAGTTCCAGCGCCTGGTTTTCCTTCGCGGTCGACAGAACCACTTTCGTAATGGTCCTCGTCACGCCTTCAACGGAACGGATCTGTCCCAGTAGTTTCTCAAGCGAGGCGGTATCGGCCGACTTTACTTTGAGGACAAAACTTTCGTCGCCGGTTACGTGATGGCACTCCAAAACATCTTGATAGCACATCATCTGCGACGCAAACCGATCCATATCGCGCTGATTGCCGATCGAAACGCCGATGAAAGCCGTAATATCCTTGCCAACCTTCTTGCCATCTACGAGGGCTTGGTAGCCCTTGATGACACCGCTAGCCTCAAGCTTTTTTACCCGCTCCATTACGGCAGGAGCAGACAATTCTACCTCGTCGGCAATGTCGGCAAGCCGCCGGCGACCGTCGTTTTGCAGTATATAAAGGATTTTTAAATCAACTCGGTCTAGCAAGTTAAGAAAATTAGGTCCTTCATAAGATTTGTTTAATGAACTTATGTCATCGCCCTGCTGGATTGTCAACAGCGATAGCCGTAAAAGCACACTTATTTTGCTCCAGACGATGAGCCTAGGTTGGCGAATTGGCGAGTGCGACTTTTGGCAGCTTCCTAGCTTAGCTAAATCGCGCCGCCTAGCCTGGTTCAAGAACTACTACGCTAGTGACCGGGTACTGAACGGAGATTAGATGATGGAGAGGCGGAAAACCGTATGGTGCAAACGCTGCAGCACCTGCCAGCGAAGCTTTAACGAAACCCGTCGAACCCAATAAGCAGATATGTTTGATGCTTTAGCAGGGTTGTCAAACCGGTTCGTCATCCGCCATAAGGGAATGCGACCCGGTACCAATGCGTTTCAACGTTAAGTCCTGTCTTGGCGACCTTTGGCAAGCTGTGGGCAGTTCCTTTCGAGCCCAACGATCGAACCCGAACCGTTGGTTCACGTGAGAGGAACTTCAGGCGTGCTTTTTGGGTCTGTGTTCAATGCTTGCAGGATCCAAGGACACTGAACACCGATTGATGGATTGTGAGCGATCAACTGTTCTAACAAAAGCCGCGCGCGATTATCGGCGGCGTCGGTCTTGACGGCCTCTGCCAATGCCCAGGCGGCTCCGATGACATTCCCTTGGCCGTGCAGGCTCACACCGAGGTTTCGGTACCCACTCGCGCGCGTCCAATCGATGTCAATCGCGCTGCGACAATGTTTCTCGCCTTCGACGAAGTCTCCGAGCTTGTTGTGACAGTATCCGATATTGTTGTGAAGCACATAGAGAACTTTGCGCTTCTTTGGCGCGAGCTCCACGGCCGAAGTGAAGTGTTTCAGCGCCGTTTCGAACCGCTGCTCATCCGTGGCGATCTGTCCGAGAGCCAAGTGACAATGAGCGGACTGCTCAAGGTTCCTGTTGGCTACAATGAAACCTTGGAGCAGTTCCATCGCCGCCTCGATCTTGTTGATGCCCCGGTAGAAACCGACCACAAACAACATCCAGCGGAAATACTCATCATCCGTTGAGCTGTTCTTGAGCCGTTCGAGTAGCAGTTGTTCAGTATCCTGGGACGGTTCCTGTAACGCTAGCGCAGAAGTCTTCTTTTCGGTAAAACTCATGGCAACCCCATAGAGCAACGGCAAGACCACGAGGCGAGTGGGCCCAGAAATCCCAAGATCTGTACGCAAGTCCGCGTGCGCCCAGTCCTCAAGTGGGAAATTCAATCTTCCACGATAAAAATGGGGCAGGGTGGCCCGATGATTTTTAGTAGAAAATTCAAACCACGGGTTGTTTCCAATGGTTTCAGCAACAAGTCATGAAGATCGTAGGCGGCAGACTCGGCTACGTGCGGTCTAGAATGTAAGGAGCATTTACAGAATCAAATTCGCGGCTTGCCGCGTAAAAACTGAATCGGGTCTTTGCGCCAGGCCGATTTCGAACAAAACCGCTGCGGAAGAGATCGAGTCTGCGACAAAGCCGTGGCACTCATAAGTCTAAGATAGTAACGATCCCGGCTAGCTTCCTCCATCCGACTGCGCCGGAGGGGCAAACAGCCCCGGCGAGGGAGTTTCACAAGTCGTTCACGGTTTTGCCGTTCTCAACCTGGGAACGACGCTCGCAAGCGCTCGCACTGGCGACCAGGCCTGGGCGGTCGAAAAGGTTAGGGTTGGTGGGCCCACCTGGACTCGAACCAGGGACCAACCGGTTATGAGCCGGTGGCTCTAACCAACTGAGCTATGGGCCCATTCAGAAGTATTTTGTGTTAGCGTTGTGAGTTTCGTTAAGAAACGCAAAGGCGCAACTAATTTTCCATGAAACTCTTGAGTCGTTTGCTGCGGCTCGGGTGACGCAATTTGCGTAAAGCTTTGGCTTCGATCTGGCGGATGCGCTCACGAGTGACGGTAAATTTTTGCCCCACTTCTTCCAGCGTGTGATCGGATTTTTCGCCGATGCCGAAGCGCATGCGCAGCACCTGCTCTTCGCGCGGCGTCAGAGTCGCCAACACTTTGCGGGTTTGTTCCTGCAGATTGATGTTTACCACTGCGTCCGATGGCGTGATGATGCGTTTGTCTTCGATGAAGTCGCCAAGGTGACTATCCTCCTCCTCGCCGACGGGTGTCTCCAGTGAAATCGGCTCCTTGGCAATTTTTAATACTTTGCGCACCTTGTCGAGCGGAATCTCCATTTTGGTCGCGATCTCTTCAGGTGTTGGTTCGCGGCCGATCTCTTGAACTAAATATCGGGAAGTACGGATCAACTTGTTAATGGTTTCGATCATGTGCACTGGAATCCGAATCGTCCGCGCCTGGTCCGCGATCGCTCGGGTAATCGCCTGGCGAATCCACCAGGTGGCATAGGTGGAAAACTTATAGCCGCGTTGATATTCGAACTTGTCCACGGCCTTCATCAACCCGATATTGCCCTCTTGTATAAGATCGAGAAATTGGAGCCCACGGTTGGTGTATTTTTTTGCGATGCTCACGACTAAGCGAAGATTTGCCTCGATCAATTCCTTCTTCGCCAAATTCGCTTTGGTCTCGCCTTCTATGATCGACCAGACACGCCGCTTGATTTCCTCGACCGGCATTTCAAGATCTTTTTCGATGTGACGGATATCGCGCCGGGCGCTACGTATCTCTTCGGCCATCTGCAGGATCGCCTCGTGCCCCATCCGAAACGCGCCAATTACTTTCGGCCAATTCTTTTTGCGCCCGTCGGCGTTGGACACGATTTTGACAATCTCAGCGGACGGCTTACCGACTCTGTGCTCGTAGTCTTTGACCCTTCTTTCGAGCGCTTGCATGCGTTCCATGGTCCGCTTGAGCCCGTCAGCGATCGCTTCCGTTTGCTTTCGATTGAGCTGTAGGCCTTTGAGGCCGTTGATGATCCGGTCGTTGTATTTAACGACGCTGTCTAGCAACAACTGGCGGCGCTGCGCGGAGAGACGTTTGCCATCCAGCTGCCGCCTAATCTTCTCACGATCGTTGGTGGTCCTGCGAATTTTGCCGATTTGATCGAGCAATCTCTTCTCATGAACCTCTTCGTCTTCGAAATCTTCGCTGTCCTCCTCGCCCTCTTCCTTGATAATCTCGCGCACGCGAATTTCGTGCTGGGCGAGCTTTTCGCCGAGATCCAAAATGTAGGTCAATGCCAGAGGACTGGACAAAACTTCGTTGATCACCCGGTTCTCGCCTTCCTCGATTTTTTTTGCGATCTCGACTTCGCCCTCGCGACTGAGAAGCGAAACGGTGCCCATCTCACGCAGATACATACGCACCGGGTCGCCGGTTTTGCCGACGACGTCGCCGTCGACATCATTGTCAAGCTCTTTCTCTTCTTCCTCTTCCTCCGCAAGCTCCTCGCCGGCCCCGCCAAGGGTGACCCGCTGGTTCGAATCAACGACTTCGATATCCATTTCGCCGAAGATGGACATGACGTCGTCGATCTGGTCCGGCGAAACCACCTCTGCCGGAAGCATATCGTTAACATCGTCGTAGGTCAGATAGCCCTTCTCCTTACCCAGGTCGATGAGCTTCTTGACCTCCTTCATATTCTTCTTCTCCACGGGCTGAGGGGTGGAGTCGGAGGCTGATTTGGTTTTTGCTACCGGACGATTAACTTCGGCTCGCGCTTTCGGCGTTCTAGTTGGCGTTCTTTTCGTACGAGGTCTTGCCATTCTAGCATCCTTTCTCTCTTCGCTTTCTCATCTTTTTGCTCTTCCGCGGCCCGTATCGCTATGCGTAGATCACGCTTGTGGGTCTCCAGATATTTACGGCCCAAATGCGCGAGACAATCGTCCGCCATTTTGGCGCATTCGGCATCCGACAGATTCTCCCCTTCCAACGCCAACGCGGCGATCTCGCTTCCGAGCTCCGTCGGCAGGGCTTGCGTCAAACGGAAAAGGTCGATGTTTCCACGTTCTTGCCATTGAGCGATAATCGCGTCAACCACTCCCCGCCACGTCACGCCGAACCACTGGCGCGCCTCGATCTCTTGGGTCAGCCGCTCCGTAAGCGCAGGTAAGCGGAGCATCAATCCCGCCAAGGATCGCTGCGCGACCTCGTCGCGATTTTTTGAAATCGCCACGGAGAGGGCTTGGCGCGCATTGACTGCCGCTGGTCGACCCGCCGGCCGGCGCAGCAACTCCTCACGAATTCCCAGCATATCGACCGCCCGACGGATCAGCAAGTCGACCTCGAAAGCGTTATTTACCTTGGCCAGCACCCGACTCACTTCACTGGCAATTTGACTCTTTCCTTCCAGGGTTTTCCCGTGGCGCTGCTCCAACCAGGTGAAGTAGTAATCCGCCAATGGCACCGCTTGATCGAGAATTGCCTCCAACGCCGTTTTGCCCCGGCTGCGAATAAACGTATCAGGATCCTCGCCAGGCGGCAAAAAAGCCGCGCGGCCAAGAAGCCCCGCTTCGACAAAAATCTCGAAGCTTCGCGCCGCAGCTTTTTGTCCCGCATCATCGCCATCGAACAAAGCGATGATGTTTTTGGTGAAACGGGACAATGCTCGCACATGATCCACCGTCAGCGCCGTGCCAAGGGTCGCCACCGAATAGGAAATTTCATGCTGTGACAAAGCGATCACATCGAGGTAGCCCTCGACCACGACGACGCGATCGGCTTTGCGTATCCCTTCTTTGGCGTGATAGAGCCCGTAGAGGGTCGCTCCCTTATGAAACAGCGGTGTTTCGCTTGAATTGAGATACTTGGGCAAAGCTTCATTCAATACCCGGCCGCCGAAAGCGATCACCTTACCGGCGGGGCTGATAATCGGAAACATCACCCGGCCGAAAAACTTCTCGTGAAACTGCTGCGGGCCACGCTGGCCGAGCAGTCCCAAGCGAAGCACATCGCTCACCAACCACTTTTCCGTTTTGAGCAAGCCCGACAGACCCGAGCCATTTTGCGGCGCATAGCCCAGCATGAATTTGCGGGCGGTGGCGTCATCGACGCCGCGCGATTTGAGATAGTCCAGCGCCCTCTTCCCCTCCGGATGGGCAAAGAGAAGTTTTTGGTAATTGCCGGCGACGCGCTCGTTGATGCGATAGAGGTTTTCTCGGTCACCCGATTCGCGGGCTGCTCCTGTCCCCTGGCTTCGCTCGACGGTAATGCCATAGCGTTTGGCGACGCGCTCCACGGATTCCGGAAACGTCAGCTGGTCGTACTGCATGAGGAACTGAAAAACACTGCCACCGGTCTGGCAGCCGAAACAGTGGTAGATTCCCTTTTCTTCGCTTACAGTGAATGATGGTGTTTTTTCTGTGTGAAATGGACACAGGCCCATGTGATTGCGGCCGGCCTTCTTGAGCGTGACATAATCCGAGATAACCTCGACAATCGAAGCTCGGCTACGAATCTCAGCAATTTTTTCCTGAGTAATCATCTCTGGCGGTTATAAACGACTCTCATCCAGTGACGAGGCGTGTTGCGAGGACTCACCGAACAAAATCCTCGCTTTGCCCATGCGAATCAGGCTCTCCGCAAGGTAAGACAGTGGCGTGACGAGATAAGATCCATCAAGGTTATCTCGGGTCCGTCGCGGCAACCAGGACGCTTGGCTTAGGAAAAAAACGACCAGCGCTGTAAGCGCGGCACCTTTGCCGACCCCGATGGCAATTCCACCGGCACGATTGAGAGTTTTGAGAAACAGCAACCTCTCCGAGCGATGCAGCAACCATCCGGCAGCGCTCATTAAAAAATACACAACAAAAAAAATCGCGACAAACGCCGAGCCCTTAAGAACCAACGGGGAGATTTGCCAAATAGTCGCCGCGTATGATGCCACCGGTCGCGAGTAAGTTACGGCCAACAGGAAGCCGGCAACCAGACCTGCGATGGAAAAAATCTCTCGGAACAGACCTCTAAAGAATCCTCGCAAACCGAAGAGGGCCACCACGACGATGAGAATCGGATCGACCCAGTTCACCTGCGGGAACCATCGGGGCATCGCACTCTGATCACTTCCGGACCCAGTGTGCGCACCCGGTAGAAGAGTTTCACGGATGTCAGTCCGTTTTGCACACGATCTACGAGCGAACAATCCGTTATCGGCTCCAATCAATCACACAAATGGAGACACGATCCATGCTGCCGCCCAACTGCTCTGGCATTACCCACCGAGAAGCGCCCTCACCAATTCGTTTACTCGTTTGCCGTCGCTTCTGCCGGAAACCTTTGGCATCACCAGCTTCATGACCCTGCCAAGATCTTGGAGGCCCGTTGCACCGGCTTCGGTGATGCTCGCACGGATCAGGCCCTTCACCTCTTCTTCGGTAAGAGGCTGCGGCAAGAAGCGTTGGAGAATCGCGAGTTCGGCCTCTTCTTTTTGGGCTAATTCCTCGCGACTTCCTCTGCGAAACAGCTCAATGGCTTCGCCCCGTTGTTTGCAGAGGGTCACGATAATCTTTTGAATTTCTTCCGCAGTGAGCTCTTTTCGGACGCGAATCTCTTCATTATGAACAGCCGCCAACAGCAGTCGAAGGGTTGAAAGGGTCAGCGCGTCCGCCCTCTTCATTGCACTCTTTACGGCTTCTTGTATCTCGGCCTTAAGTGGCATCTGCAATTACGCAACCTTGGCTTGCCTATCGGCTAAAAAGAATGCCGCACGCGCCGCATCGCCCGTTTTTTTGCTGCGATTGCTTTCTTTTTCTTCTTAACGCTGGGTTTTTCGTAATGTTCACGTTTGCGCAGCTCAGCCAGTATACCGGCTTTTTCACAGAGTTTTTTAAAGCGTCGGATTGCGCTCTCGATAGACTCGTTTTCTCGGACTCGAACTCCGGTCATAAAATTAGATCACCCCCGATCCATCCGGACCACACTTTCCGCGGGGGTAATTTTAACGGATTTCCCTTCCAAGTCAAGTAATTGACTTTCAAAATGAACAATTTGAAGGCATTTGGCGAGTCGCTGAGCAGAGTTTGTCTGGGGCTGCAATTCGAACCCCAATGATTTTCCGGTCAGCTGAGCAGATTGCTTGAGATCGGCAGATCGTCCAAGAGACTCATCATAAGAAACACTGAACCGTCGCACATCTAGCGCGACCTGAGTTTCCGCAGCCGGTCGGGAAAATCCGAAATCAATCCCTGCACCCCCATTGCTGCAAACGCTTCGAGATCCCGAAGCTCATTGACGGTCCAAATATAGACGTCGACTCCCTCCGCCCACGCGTGCTCCAGAAAATTCCGCGACGCCAGCTCCTTTTGAACGTGGATCGAGGTCGCCCCCAGCCGTTTGACGGCTTCAAACGGATCTTCCTTCACGTGCGAACCAAAGAGGATGCCCAGAGAGGCTTCCGGCGCCAGATCCCGTATCCGAGCAAGACAACGATAATCGAAGGAACAGCATAACGTCCGATCCAAATAGTCGTAGTGACTTAATGTGAACAAGATTTTGAGTTCAATACCGGGCACCGAGTGCGGATACGATTTGATCTCCAAACACAGATCGGCGTTGCCGTCAATGGCCTCTAACGCTTCCTCGAGGGTGAGGATGCGTTCTCCTCTGTACGATTTCCCTTTCCACCGGCCGATATCGAGCGCCTTCAGTTGCTCGAGCGTCTTATCCTTCACCGTACCTCTGACACCGGCCGTGCGCATCAAACTCTCGTCATGGAAGACGACGACGTGACCGTCCCGAGTCATTTGGCAATCGAGCTCGATCATATCGGCGCGTGCCTCGATCGCTTTTACGAAAGCAATCTGCGTGTTTTCCGGATATTCACCCGACGCGCCGCGATGCGCTATCTTCTTCAAGGCCGCCATCTATTGAGATCGAGTTTTGGAATGCAGTCAAACTTCGCTCAGAAGAGTGAGGCCACGGATCGGGAAAATAGCTTCAAGTACCGCTGCGCAGATGAATCAAAAATTCTCTGTTGCCCTTCGGGCCGATAAGCGGCGATTCGATCACGCCGCCGAGGACCGAGTAACCGAATCCGACTGAAGCCTCTCTAATGTCTTCGATCACTCGGAGATGCTCTTCATGAGAGCGTACCACTCCGCCTTTTCCCACCTTGCCCTTGCCGACTTCGAACTGCGGTTTGATCAGTGCCACTACATCGCCGTTGCCAGTGAGAAGTGTTCTTACCTGAGGCAACACTAACTTGAGTGAAATGAAAGATACATCAATAGTCGCGAGTTCGGCGCGTCGCGGCAACCGGCTCACGTCGAAATAACGAATATTGGTCTTTTCGAAAACTACGACGCGGGGATCGTTTCTGAGCTTCCACGCCAGTTGACCATAACCGACGTCGATGGCAAAAACATGCGCTGCACCGTGGGCTAGCAAACAGTCGGTGAACCCGCCGGTGGATGCTCCGATGTCGAGAGCGGTTTTATCTTTGATGAGGATGGCGAATTCACGGAGCGCCTTTTCGAGCTTGAGTCCGCCGCGGCTGACGTAAGGGGAAGTCGATCTGAGACGAATCTCAGCACTGATATCTATGGAAACGCCGGCCTTGGTGACGGGCAGATCGTTGACAAGAACTTCGCCGGCGAGAATCCTTCGGCGACCATCCTCGCGGCTAGCAACGAGTTGGCGGTCGACCAGCAGCAGATCTAAGCGCTCCCTCTTTCCCATCCCTCCCTGCTTTTCTTCTTCGCTCGACGGGCCATCTGGAGCGCTGCTTGTGCGATTGCGTCTTTGTCGAAGCCGCAGATTTTTCTAAGCTCGTCTTGCGTACCATGTGCAATAAATCGGTCCGGCACGCCGAGCCGCTTGACCGAAACACCGCTGATTCCTTCATCGGCTAAGAATTCCACAAGCGCGCTGCCGAAGCCGCCGCCAATCATGTGATCCTCCACGGTGATCACTCTGGGAACGCGGTTCAATAAGTCACGAAACAGGTCTTTATCCAGCGGCTTGACGAACCGGGCATTGACCACCGCGGCATTGATTCCGAGGGGTACCAAATCCTGAGCCGCCCTAAGTGCCGGGATAGCCGGCTGACCGATGGCGGCGATTACCACGTCAGTACCGTCGCGCAACAACTCACCCTTGCCAATCTCCAGGTTTTTCGCTTCGGCGTCCAATTTCACACCCCAACCCTCGCCGCGTGGATAGCGCAACGAAATCGGACCAGAATGGGCAACAGCCGTATGAAGCATGTGCTGGAGCTCGTTTTCATCCTTGGGCGCCATGATGACGATATTGGGAATTGAACGCATGTAAGCGAAATCAAACACGCCGTGATGGGTTGGCCCGTCCGCGCCGACGAGCCCTCCACGATCTAAGGCGAAGACAACATGCAGGTTTTGCAGACACACGTCGTGCAGGATCTCGTCGTAACCTCTCTGCAAAAATGTCGAATAGATCGCCACGACCGGAATATAGCCTTCTGTTGCCATGCCCGCCGCAAACGTCACCGCGTGCTGCTCGGCGATGCCGACATCGTAAGTCCGTTCGGGAATTTCGCGGGCGAGCTTGTCGATACCGGTGCCGCTGCCCATGGCAGCGGTTATTCCGACGATTTTCGGGTTCTGTTTGGCCAAGCGCAGCAGGGATTGACCAAACACTTCGGTGTAGGTCGGAATCGGCCCTTTTTCTTTCTTAGCTTTACCGGTCAAGACGTGAAACGGTGTCACCGCGTGAAATTTAATCGGATCCTTCTCCGCCGGAGGATAACCTTTGCCCTTGGTCGTCATTACGTGCACGAGCGTAGGGCCTTCGATCTTTCTGACGTTTTCGAGAGTGGTGATCATCTCACTGATGTTGTGACCGTCAATCGGGCCGACGTATTGAAACCCCAAGCTCTCGAACAGAAATCCTGGCGTCACCAATCCCAAGAAGCAATCACGAATCTTGCGCGCCACGTGTTTGAGATTCTCTCCGCTCGGCAGGCTGCGCAGCAAGTTCGACAAATTCTTTTGCAATCGCACACCGAGATCGGTGGTGAATTGCTTGCTGAGAAAGGATGACACCGCCCCGACCCTTGGGTCGATAAAATGCTCGTTATCGTTTAAAACGACGATCAGATCGCGATCGAGGTGGCCGGCCGAGTTGAGTCCCTCGTAGATCAAACCCGCGCTTAAGCCGCCGTCGCTCATCACCGCGACGACTTTGCGTTTGGATCCTTCGAGATATTTCGCTTCCACCATACCAAGCGCCGCAGATATGGACGTGCCGGCATGACCCGCGCCAAAGACGTCGTATTCACTTTCGTCGCGGCTTAGGAAACCGCTCAGTCCACCCAATTGGCGGATCGTCCCGAGCCGATCGCGCCGTCCACTGATCAACTTGTGCGCATACGCTTGGTGGCCCGTGTCCCAGACGATCCTGTCTTCCGGGGTATTGAAGACATAATGAAGCGCCAATGTGAGCTCCACTGCTCCCAGTGTCGAAGCGAAATGACCGCCCACCTCCGATACCACCGAGATTACTTCTTCGCGCATTTCCACGGCGAGCTGGTTCAACTCGTTGATGGTGAGACCCCGTATGTCCTTCGGAAACTGAATCCCGTCGAGTAATCGCGCCATCTCAGTCGTTGATCTCCTCTCCTACTGTTTTCCCATCGCCGTGAATCGCTCGCGCGACGATATGCCGGGCAATCGCTTTGACAGCAATTGCTTGAGCGCCGTAAGTCGCCAGCTCATCGAGACTGACTTGAAGTAACTCTTTTGGGGTCTCTTTGGCCTGCGGTATGCCAATGACCGACGGATAGGTCGCCTTTTTACGCTCATTGCGAACCGACTCCGCCCCCTCGCCGGCCGCCGTTTGCCCCAACGCGTCCAAAATATCGTCTGTGATCCGGAAAGCCAAGCCCAAACGTTCACCGTAACGGGTGATCCGGCCAAGGTCAGTGGGCTCGCCCCCAGGCCACCTCGCGCCGGCTCGAATCGACGCGAGAATCAATGCGCCAGTCTTGCGAACGTGAATCCACTCAACCGCGGCGAGATCGACGTCTGTATCACTTTCCGCTTCGAGATCCAACGCCTGGCCACCGACCAAACCAGCGACGCCCACGGCATGAGACAATTCAGCCGGCACCCTCCGCGTGACATCGGGGCCCGACATCAAATGAAGCGCTTCGGTCAATAAGCCATCCCCGGCCAGCAAGGCCACGCCTTCGCCAAACACCTTGTGTGCGGTAGGCCTGCCTGACGTAGATCGTCGTCATCCAATGCTGGAAGATCGTCATGAATCAGTGAATAGGCATGAATCAACTCCACAGGACAAGCAAACGACAACGAAGAACTTTGCGTCGCGCCGAATAGTTCTCCTGTGGCAAGCACGAGATTAGGCCGAAAAATCGTCTGCCATTCTCCGGAGTACTGTTGTGGAGACTGTTCCAGAGCTCTATCGATGGCGGCCGATTGCCTCTGCAGATACGCGTTTAAATCGAACTCATTTAGCCGGTCTGAATTCATCGAATTCGAAATCGCCAACGTAAAGGAAACCGATCGCTCAATCTACCATTGAGGTGGCAGACTCTTCAAATTGAACTTGCGAAACGCTCAATCTGGCGATCTGGACAATTTCTCCTAAGCCGTTTTTATGCGACGAAGGTTCGCTGCTCTGTTCGCAGAACCGGCGGTTGCTGGATTTCCTCAGGATGCCTCTGGTTGAGTTGGCGAGCGTCAATCATCGTCGTTGTCTGCCGCGGGAAGATTTTCAAACACTTTCAATTGCAATTTGCCTTCTTTGTCTTTGACCAGGACTTCGATTCTTTTCTCGACTTCGTTGAGTTTCTGGTAACAGAATTTGACCAACCCCACACCTTTTTCGTAGGCCGCCAGCGATTCCTCAAGCGAAAGCTCGCCAGACTCGATTTGCTCGACGACTTGTTCGATTTCTTCCATCGCCGATTCGAAGTTCTTGCTTGAAACGTCCTTAGGGGCCATGCGCCTTCTCCATTTTTGACAGTGTTTCTGTGTGCTATGTCGGCTCCCAAACACGGGAAATCTTCTTGAGCAACTCAAGGGGATCGATCCGCGCGTTGAGGAGCCGTGCGCCCCAATGAAGGTGCGGCCCCGTGACTCGACCGGTGGCCCCCGACAAAGCGACGACATCGCCTTTTTTCACCATCGCTCCTTCCTCAACCCTGAACTCAGACAAATGAAAATACATCGTAAATAACCCGCTGCCGTGATCCAAAACGACGCTGCCACCGGCAAAGAAAAAATTTCCAACAAGCACGGCGCGGCCGTGATTGCTCGCCACCACTTCCGTCCCTATCGGCGCCGAGAGGTCAGTTCCGGTATGAGGAGCGCGCCGTGTGCCGTTGATGATTCGGCGAAATCCGAAAGAAGATGCCGAAGCCTCGTGAGGCACCGGTCGAACGAATGATCCGTCCCACATCCTATCAGGATTCGGCGCGGCAAAAACGCGCGTAAATGCCGCCTGCTCGCGGCGAATCTCCTCGATTGTTTCCGGACTCATACGATCGAAGTTCGGCGGCACATTGAAAGATTCCTGGCGGAAAGCCTTCGCTTTGATTTTGAAAGGTATTTCGCGGTAGTGCTCATTGCCGCTGGAGTCGGTCGCCTTGAGGAAAATTTTTGACGAGCCGGGCTTTGCCTCGACATCCGCGCCCACAATGGTAGCAAGCATCCCCGGGCCGCTGGGATAGAACCCGATCTTCTCGTTGCCGATTTGTCCTTCCACCGCGGCGAGATCGTTACCCTTTAGTTTGACCTCAACCAGTTCGCCCTGGTGAACGTCCACCGCTTTAGGCCAAACTATCTTGCCTAAGTCCGCGGCGCGCGCAACCTCGCCGCACAGATGTAGAGCTGCGAAGAACGCCAGCGCGTGTAGCGACCTCATCTCACTCCTTCTGTTCGACACGACAAACCGATTTCCCAACCGCGAAGGTAATACGCACCCGATCGCCGATTGCCAGCGCTTCGGCATCTTTCACAATGCATTCATCCGGTAGCTTGTGCGTGATGCTGTAACCCCTATCGAGTACGGCGAGCGGACTGAGAGCACCGAGCTTTCCAGCCCCTTGAGCCAACTGATCTTGGAATCGACGCAACCTATTCTGGAACCTGCGCAGGAGATCTACGGACAAATCGTCTAAGCGCTGCTGATTGTCTCTAAGCGTTCGTCCCGGATCGGCCAGTCTTTTCGCCAAGCTACGGAAAGACTCCCGTGAAACGTCCAACTTGAGCGCCATGTTTCTCAGCAAGTGATCATCAAGCGCGCGCACTTGCTCGAGCAAGTCGACCTTGCGCGGCACGACCATCTCCGCCGCCGCAGTGGGCGTCGGCGCGCGATGGTCCGCGACAAAATCGGCGATCGTAAAATCGATCTCGTGCCCGACGGCGGAAATCACGGGAACATTGGAAGCGAAGATGGCTCGGGCAACCACTTCTTCATTGAAAGCCCATAGGTCCTCGATTGATCCGCCGCCGCGTCCGATGATCATAACATCAACGGCACCGAAACGATTCAAGTCTGCGATTGCGCCGGCAATTTCCCGCGCGGCGCCGTCTCCTTGGACCTTGATGGGACGAATGACGATTCTCCGATCAGGATAGCGGTCGCCGAGAATGCGCAACATATCGTGTAGGGCAGCGCCTCCGTCGGAGGTTGCTATGCCGATTGCGTTTGGCAGAATAGGTAAAGGTCTTTTTCTTTCCGGCGCAAATAGGCCTTCGGCTGCGAGCTTGGCTTTGAGCTGTTCGAAGGCGAGATAGAGCGCTCCCCTCCCTTGCGGTTCCATGTCTTCGACATAAAGCTGCAAGTCTCCCCGCACCGAATACAGACTCACGCGCCCGAAGCACAAGACCGCCATACCGTTTTCGGGCGTGAAGCGAATTCCTGCACCTTGGCGGCGAAACATCACAGCCGCGATCTGGCTCTTGTCGTCTTTGAGAGTGAAATAAAAATGACCCGATGGCGGCACACGAAAATTAGAGATCTCGCCTTGAACCCACAAAGCAACCAGCTGGGATTCCAACGTTCCCCTGATTTGCTCGTTGAGTTCGCTAACAGTGAGAAACTTGCGCGTCGCAGCGGTGAACAAAGGCAGATCGCACTCTTGCTTAGCGGGTCTTATCATTTCCGCGGTCCAATCTAGCACAAAAAAATTAGCCCTCCGAGGGGAGGGCTAATTGAGCTTGAACCAAACGCACTTGGAATCTGGTCAGTAAAACGTTAGGCCGCCTTCTTCTGCACGATCTGTTTGAAGACATCCCAACTCTTGAGCAGATCGAGCGCCCGCTTAAGTTGTACGTCATTATCGATGGTCTCATCACCTGTCGGTGCAGACTGTGGGATAATCTCCTTTTCTTTATCCTTATCTTTATCTTTATCCCCGGACTCCGACTGCGGATTGGGAGTTTTCTGTGGATTGAGCAAATGACCCGGCAGATTTTCCTCACGCAACCCCGGCCGTCGACGCTCCTCAACCTTGC
>Ga0114129_10004263_pt1 | contig 20210 bp, 14 predicted proteins | sample RhiMetdeltSRZDD1_FD_80071 | JGI IMG/M metagenome (GOLD analysis project Ga0114129, IMG submission 80071) | Populus rhizosphere microbial communities from Tennessee, USA - Rhizosphere MetaG P. deltoides SRZDD1 (version 2) (version 2) | ecosystem: Host-associated > Plants > Roots > Rhizosphere >... | reverse complement strand
GTGCCCCAGACGCTCCGCAGCTCGAGAATCCGAATCGGCCTGTTCATGAAGTGGCGGCCAGGCTGCGCCCGCGAACTGCCCGGTGCGGAGCGCGCGATACCACTGCCAGCGCACGGCCGACGTCGTACGCGCACGCGACGGCGAACGCCTGCAGCGATCTGCCGACTCGCAGGCGCCTCTCGCGAACCGCCGCGCGGACGACGCGCGGTGCAGTGGCGCCGGCACACCCAGCCAGCGCCGCGGCCGCGACCAGAAGCCCGGCCCGGCCGATGATCGGAGCGCCGAGCAGGCCGACGAGCCCGACGGCCAGAAGCCCGACGTGCCAAATCGGCAGGACTGCACTTGGCACCGATGCCCAGGCGATAGGGCGTCGAAAGCTGACGCGGAGGTTGTCACGCCCGCGCCACCGCTCGCTCGAAAACACTTCGCGTAGCGTCCGTGGATCGCCGTAGTGGATGTTCTTCAGCCGGGCATCGCTGAGAACACGGAGTCCCTGCGCGCGCAGACGATGGCAGAGGTCGACGTCTTCGCAGGTATCCAGCGACGTATCGAAGCCGCCGAGCGTTTCGAACGCCTGCCGGCGAACGGCCATGTTGCCGCTGCCCAGCCAGTCGACATCCCGTTGCCCGGGCACGGCGCCGCGCAGGTGACCGTACCCCTGCTGAACCCACGTGCCATTGGCAGGTGCGTGACAGAGCGCGCCCACGGCGCCCACGGCCGGTAGCCGGAGGCAGTCGAGCGCGGCATGCACCCAGCCGGCCACAATCTCATGATCGGCGTCGACGAACGCGAAGACGTCTGCCGTCGCATGTCTCGCCCCACGGTTACGCAATTCAGAGACGCGGCCGCCTTCGGCCGGAACGACCTTCGCGCCGAGCGCGGAGGCCACACGAGGGGAGCCGTCGGTTGATCCGTTGTCGACGACGATGACCTCGATCTGTCCAGGCGCCTGACTGTTCCTGCCGATGCTCGCGAGACAGGCTTCAAGCCGCGCCGCGTCGTTGCGGACGGGGATGATGAATGACACACGGGGCTTCATTGCCGCGGCTCGCCGAGGGTCCACAGCGGTTTCATTCCAGAGGGCTCCACGTTGAACAGCTCGTACATCTTCGGGATGCTGGTGAACATCAGGACGATGAACGTCACTGTGCAAACAATCAGATAGATCATGAACCCCCGCTGGCGGTAGAGCTTCTCGGGATTCTGGACTGGACTGTCGGGTTGAAGTCCCAGTTTCATGTAATAGGCGAATAGGCCGGCAGCGAGAGGCGCGAACAGGATCAGCTCGGGATGGTAACGAACGATGAAAATCCCAGCGAACAAGGCGCACGTCGTTGCGTAGAAGAACAGGCTGATCAGCAGGCGCTCTTCGGTGTAATAGGCAAACGATCCACGATAGGCTGCGGCGACCTTCGGGTCGCCGATGTGGCGATACTCGGCGTACCGCTTCATGGCCATGAAAAACGCGCCGACCATCCAATAGGAGACGGCCAGCGATACCGGCGGAAAGGTGGCCGAAACGAGCGCGAACCACCCGAGCAGCAAACGGATCGGGTTGTTGACCGATTCGCTCAATACGTCCAGGTACGGCCATTCCTTCGTGCGAAGCGGCGGAACGTTGTAGGCGATCCCCATGAGCCACAGCCACGCGGCTGACGCGAAGAAATACCGATTCAACGAGAGCGCGAGCCCGAAACCAGCCGCTGCGAGCAGCAGCCATTCCGCGTACGCCAGCACGGGTCGCACGCGTCCGGAGGGCACTGGACGAAACCGTTTCTCTGGATGCAGCAGATCGTTCGGTCCATCGAGCAGCTCGTTGAGTACGTAATTGCTGGACGCGACAAGGCACGTGGCCAGGACCGCGATGAACAGCGGGACGACGCTCGGCCACGAGGCGACGCTCGGCTCGTAGAACATCGCCAGCACCACGCCGAGGATCATGAACACGTTCTTGAACCAGTGATCGACGCGTGCAATCTGCACGTACGCCCAAACGTCGATGCCCCCCTGGCGTTCAGCGGCTGTGGTTGTCGTCGAGGACATCACGAAGCCTTTCTAGCGACTGGAGCGACACGAAGTTGCCGGACCTTTCAGAATCTCTCTTTCCGACGATCACGCAAGGCATACCCGCCGCCGCGGCGCCGGCGGCGTCAGCATCCGGACGGTCGCCGACGACGAGCACCTCCGATGGATCGAGCTGCCATCGTTGTGAGGCGACGAGAAAACCGCGCGGGTGTGGCTTGAACCTCTCGATATCGGGATCGGTGGCGCAGAGTACGAGAGAGAAGCGGCCTCCAATTCCCAGCGCCTTCAGTTTCAGGTCGGGCGGATAGTCCGAGAACACGCCCACCTTGATGCCGAGACGACTGAGGAAGTCGAGCAGTGGCACCACGCCGTCCGCGCGACAACGAGGAAGGTGCTTGAGTGGGCGCTCGATCATCCATTCGCCAACGATCGCTTCGACCTGATTGACGGACATACCGGTGTGACAGGCGGCGATTTCGAGTTGATCGGTGGCACGATGGTCGGTGTCCCGTCGGCGCAGCGCCTCCTGCGTTTTTCGAAACTCTGATAGAACGCGCCAGACAATAGGGGCCTGCAGCGGCCGGCTGATCGCCAGGGTGGCCAATTGCAAGGCCATCAACGCTCGCATCTGCCTCTGACGGTAGAGTGTCCCGTCGAGATCAAAGAGCAGCGCCCGAATACGTCCGTCGCCACCCGCCGGATTCCGGACGCTCGGAGTGGAAGGCGTCGAAAGCGTCGATGAGTTCGGCGGCGGCCCTTCCACACGCCCTGTGGCCGAGCGAAAATGAGACGAAACAGTGATCATTCCCGTTGATTTGGTCCAGTGTCCAAGAAATCCTGAATCAGGCAGACAAATGGCTCGAAATGTGGAGAATCTCCGTTCCCAGCTTGCGTTCTGCCATCGTTTCCGGGCGATGGGCGTCATCTATTCAAGGAGCATACCTGAGGACTGCAAAACGAGATGCTGCAACGGTTTGTGACCGTGCACGTCTGCGCAATCCGGACACCGGAGAGGGAATCGCTGGGAAGGGGGTTTTAGCTCGAACTCGGTCGCAGTTTCAAAATCACGTCCCGTGCATGATGGCGTCTGGGAACGTGCGGCGTGAAGTCTGATGACGGCATTGGAACGATCTTAGTGCTCCCACGGGCGCCCCTGAGAGATCGAGCAGTCACCGTTCTCGGCGGGAGCCTCCCTGCGTGATCACCTCGCGGATAATCGTTGCGAAGTCCCTTGCATAAAGGCGATTGTCGCAAGTGTCGACAACAAATCGCCTTGCTTCTTCGCCCAGCCGACGCGCCTGCTCGGGCGAACGAACGAGCGTCGCCATGGCGGTGCACATGGCGCAAGCATCACCCGGAGGCACGACGCTCGCGTTTCGGCCGTCTGCCAGATAGTCGCCAATGCCGCGGGAGGCGGAGATCACGATCGGACGCGCCATGGCCATCGCTTCAAGGAGCGTGTTGATGCCGCCTGGATGGATCGCGTCTTTCAGAGGAATCGCGACGACGCTCGCACGAGCGTACAATTCGCGGAGTCCGACAAATGAGATCGTCTCGCCGCTGATTTCAAGGCGGCCCGATGGATCCGAGACCGGTCTGCTGGTATGAAGCACGATTCGCCACGCAGGGTCGGTTTCCGCGAACGCGCGGGCGGCGTGTGCGAGCGTTTCGAAATCGCGTGCCCCGTCGAGTCCCACGCTCAGGATGTATGGTCGATCTGCCGCCTCGCCGTCGTGCGAAGGCTGATAGAAATCCGTATCGGCCCGGTGATGGATGAAATCAGCGCTGACGCTTGAACCGTATTCCGATCGCAAGTAGTCGAGCTGAACGCGGCCGAAAACGATGACGCGGTCGACCCGTGGCAGGACATAATCCTGCAGGCGCTTGCGGCGCGGATAACCCGGCGCGAGCGCCGGATCGACCAGGATAATTGGCAGTCGAAATCCCAATACGGAACGCATGGCAACCAGGAAGAAAGCCGTCGCGTCCCCCATACAGACCACCGCGTCGTACCGCCGCATGCGCGTCATGACGCGCGCCGCTCGTAGTGGATCCAGGCCACTGTAGAACTCGTGGACGTTCACCATCGGATTGAAGGGCCAGGGGAGAGATTCCTCGATGTCGATCTGGAACCCTTCCTCTTCGAGAAACAAGAATGCATCCGACATGTCGGGATACTCTGCCGGGGATGTTCTCCCCAGCTTCCATCGAGCCTCCCGCGGTTTGGGCCAGACTACTCCGATCCGCACGTCGTCAGCTTGCACGGCTGCTCGCGAATTCCTCAGTTCGAGTGAAGAGCTCCATGGCCGTCCGACTCAATACCTCCCAATCGAATCGTTCGACAACCCAGTCGCGGCCATGGTGGCCCATCGCCTTCGCGCGCTCGCGGTCCTGCAGGAGCTCCGTGACAACGCGGCTAAGCCCTTCAGGAGTATCGCATTCCACGAGCGCGCCGGTGCGGTCCGCTTGCATGGCTTCGGCTGTGCCACCGGACTTGCCGGCGATCACCGCCTTGCCGCAGGACTGAGCTTCCAAAAGCACGATGCCGAAGCCCTCAATGTCCCATCCCACTTGACGATTCGGCAGGGCGAAGAGGTCGCACTGCTGGTAGCACTCCACCAGTTCGGCTTCATCGGGAATGCCCCGAAACTGTACCAGGTCCAGGACGTTCAACTCCCGGGCGAGTCCTTCCAGATACGCCTGTTCCCACCCCTCGCCAGCGATTGCGAAGAGGACGTCAGGACATTGCTGGCGAATTGCCGGCAGGGCCCGGATCAACATGTCCTGCCCCTTTCGCTTCTGTAGAGCCCCGACGGTGAGCACAACGCGGCGGTCTGTCCAACCGAGGCGAGCACGGACTGCTATGTCTCCAGCCGCCGGCCGGAAAACCTTCGTGTCGACGCCAGGGTGCATGACCGCAATCTTGTGTTCGCCCAGTTTCCAGTCGCGCGTGAGAAGCTGTTTCGTGTGTTCGCTGTTCGCAATCACGAGATCCGCTTCACGAAGCACCTTTGCAGTCAGCCATCTCAGCTCTGCGCTGGTGCGGGCGAGCGTGAGCTCCTCGCCGTGTGCATAGCAGGTAAACGGCACGGCCGACCACCGTCGGATCACAGCGGCGATGAGTCCTTCCGGCAGACACTTACCGCAATGAATCACGTCGGGTCGAATGCGTGACATCACACGACGGATTTTGTAGAGGACGCGCGCGTACTCATAGGCGCCGCGCAGATTCCAGACGCCCCAATGCGACAAGTATATCGGCAGTCGTTGAATCGGCAGCTCGGCGTCCCGATCGAACGCGTCGGCCCCGGCGAACTCGCCAGCCACGACGTATGTCTCGATATCCGGCAGGCGCCGATACAGTTCCCAGAGCCATCGCCCGCTTCCGCCCTTTCGCGGCGGAAACACCTCCGAGAGCAGGAGAACCTTCACGACAGGTTCTGCCGCTGCCACAACTCGACGATGAGAAGGACGAGCAACAGGAATGATCGATCCTTCGCTCCAGTCCTAGTCTCGTCGATCAGGCGTCGCAGTGCATCCTCGCGAAAGATGCCGCGTTGGAGCGCCCGACGCTCGAGCACGATGTCTTCCACATGGTTCAACAACTGCGCCTGCATCCAGGCGTCAAACTGATGATAGTGACGGTACCCATATATATTCAGGCGTCTGAGCACCGTGTTCAGCTTGTCCAGCGCCATCTCGACGAGTGGACTGGCGTCCCCTGGCGCGCCGGTGTTCGAGTTCCTGACCTTGAGGAGCCGCGCGTTGGAACGGGACATCAGCGCACGGTGGATTTCAACACCGTCGCGCCATTCAGCCGGCGCACTCAGCAGCAGCGCCATGAACCGGGCATCGAAAAACGGTAGCCGCACGTCGAGTATTGTCCGAAAGAGCTCGAGTGATGGAATGCTCGACCGGCGATGATGCTCGGTAATGTACAGGTACGTACACAGGTTGGGCGGCGTCAGCTCGACGTGCTCGATTGACTCCTGCAGTGACGTCCGGGGACGATCGATCATTTCCTGGGCCCACTGCGGAGTGAAAAGCGAGTGGAAATCGACATCGCCGCGGATGTAGTTGATCCGCTGAAGCAGATAAGGAGTCAGCTCACGCCGATCGCGCATCGCGTGAACCCGCGCATCGGTATGAAATGGCCACGCCGTGCTCGTCTTGGCCAGCTCGCCGCCGTGGCCGCGGAGCAGTACTTCGATACCGGTGTCGGCGAGGAATTTGAGCGCAAGCATCTCTGTGAGGCCATGACTGAGGTACATGCCGTCGGTCAACGAGACCATGCGCTCGAGGTTTGGCAAGAAGTCCCTTAGATAACCGTTGTCGAGCTCGAAAAACGTATGCTTCGTTCCCGTGAGGGACGACAACCGTTCGGCAATCACCTGATCGGCGCAGCCGTCGACCCCGAGCGTGTAGGTCGTCAATGCCGACGCGCGCCCGTTGACGGCGCTCAGGATCGCGCGGCTGTCGAGGCCGCCAGATAAGGCGAGGCCATACGCATGCTCGCCGCTGAAGCCGTGCTCCACGGCGCGATGGAACGAATCGGTGATCTCGTCGAAAAACTCGTGCTTGGTGCCGGTCCGGGGGACGAAGTTGTCGGCAACGTTGGCGTATTGCCGGACGTCGACGTCGCCAGACTGCCAGCAGTAGGTGAGGGTGGACCCCGGCGGCACGAGCTCGATGCCTCGTGCGAGCGTCTTGGTCCCCATCGGAAAGCCGAAGGTGACGCAGTCCGCGACAGCCGCCGCATCCAGGCTCCGTGGCACTTCGCCGGATTTCAAGACGGCCCGGAGCTCGGAAGCGAAAACGAAGCCGGCGTCGGTCTTTGCCCAGTACAGCGGATACGAGCCGAGCCGATCGGCGATCAGTGTGAAAGTTCGAGATTTGTCGTTCACGATCACGGCGCAATGCGATCCTTCGAGCCGTGCAGCGGCGCCGACACCGTGGCGGGCATACAGAGCGCGGAGCGAGGACGCCGCGTCGTGCGGGCGTCGAACGCGCGACGGCCCATCGTCGTTGAGATCGGCGCAGTTGTCTAAATCGCCGTGGAACAGTACCTGGACGTCGCCGTCGTCGGCGAGCTGCGGCGTCGCCTGGAGGAAACCGTGGTGCGCACGCCCAACCGCCCAATGGTTGTCGCGATCGAACCGGACTTCGGACCGGATTTTTCCGGCGGCGGCACTGAAGCTGGAAAGTCGATCGACAGCTGCGGTCAGCGTGTCATCTGGCTCTCGACGCGCAATCCCAAATAGACCCGGCAACTATCCCTCCGGTCGCCCATAGCGCATATCTGCACGGCATCGCGTTCAGCCCGGCAAGCCGCATAGGGCGACTTCACACGCTACGTTAGACTTGATCGCCGTTGGAAGCTGAACCAGTTTTCAGCAAACTACTGGCCACGGGCGGAGTCGGAAGGGCCGCGAAACGTCACCAGTTACTGCGGGTTTCAGAGCCCCGGCCGGTAGACTGATTGGAAACGGGGACAAAAGTCGTGAAGAGGGTTGACTTATTTCGCCAAGAGGCGATCTCCTTATCGGACGCCGGGGCGAGCCCTTTGCACCGTGGGGTGCACCTCAAGCATTGCGACTCGTCTGTAATCAATGGAACCAACGATTCTGACCAATCAATTGAACGAACCTGGTGAAAGCGGGTCGTCAACACGCTCCTCGAGCGACGCCCGACACGGCGTTCGGCGCCGTCTGAAGGTTGCGATCGTTGGCGTCGGCTACATAGCGCCCTACCACCTCGAAGTGCTGCGCCATCTCGATCGCGTCGATATCGTCGCCGCGTGCGATCCCGACCGTGCCCGCCTTGACGATTTCTGCTCACACTGGCAGATTCCGGTTGCGGCCACGTCACTGGGCGATCTGCTGCAACGCTGCCGGCCCGACGTCGTGCATGTGCTGGTGCCACCGCCGTTTCATTTCGATGTTGCCCGTGAAGCGCTGGCGGCGGGTCTGTCGGTTCTTCTCGAAAAACCGATGGCCGTCCGGAGCGAGGAGTGCGCCGCGCTCATCGAGCTCGCCCGAGCGAAGCAGGTCCGTCTGGCCGTCAACCACAACGCCGTGTTTCACCCGGCGTTTCAGCGGCTGCTCTGCGATGTCACCGCCCGCAAGGTTGGTCGCGTCGAGCACGTCGTCTCAACCAACAATCTGCCGCTCGCGCAGCTCGAGTCTGGCGAGCACACACATTGGATGTTTCGGGAGCCTGCCAACATCCTGCTGGAACAGGCGACACATCCATTGTCACAGATCTGTCACCTGGTCGGGAGCGTTCGTGATGCCGCCGTCATCTGCACCGGCGATCGGATGCTGAGCACCGGCACCACATTCCACACCAGCTGGCAGATGGCGCTGACGTGCGAACGGGGGACAGCGCAGCTGTTCATCGCATTCGGCCGCACATTTCCCGCATCGGTTGTTCAGGTGATCGGACAAGACGCGACCGCCCGGCTCGACCTGCTGAACAACACTTATGTCCTGGACCGCGCAACGAAGTACTTGAAGCCGGTGGACCAGGCGGTGCGGTGCGTTGCCGAAGCTGGTCGGGTGGCCCTGGATGGCGGCGTTGGGTTTCTGAATTACGTCCTGTCGACGCTGGGTGTGCGAAAGAGAACCGATCCCTACTATGTGAGCATGTTGAAGAGCATCGAGGCGTTCTACCGCTCATTCGACAACGACGCGGCGTTTCTGGACGGCTCGGCACGCGTGGGGCAGCAGGTTGTCGTCGCCTCCGAGAAAGCGATTGACGCTCTCAGGCAGGCGTCGGCACTCGAACCGCGTTCTCGGCCGATGTCGTCGCGGACGCGGGCGGGAGCCAGCCGCGACGGGGAGGTGCTCGTTCTCGGTGGAAGCGGGTTCATCGGCCGACGGCTGGTTACAGCGCTGGCGGGCGCCGGTTACCCGGTGCGAGTCTTGAGCCGTCGGGCCGCGCTCCCAATGGTCGGCCGTGTCGACCACGAACCCCAAGTCCAGTCTGGAGACATCCGAAACCGGGACGATATCACGCGCGCTGCGGAGGGGTGTCGCTCGATCATTCACCTGGTAAGTGGCGCTCCTGCCGACTGGGCCGGATACGAGCGGCTGTTCATCGACGGCACCCACAACGTTGCGGAGGCGTGCCTAAAATCGGGGGCGGAGCAGCTTCTCTTCGCGAGTTCGATTGCGGCATACGACCTCGGGCACGACCGAACCATCACTGAGAGCACACCGCTGGACGACGACCCGAAACGCGCGGAGTACACACGGGCCAAGGTTGCATGTGAGCGTCTTCTCGCGCAAATGCACCTCGAGCGGGCATTGCCGGTCACCGTTTTCCGTCCCGGTGTGGTTGTCGGCGCTGCGGGCCCCGTGGAACATCTCGGCGTGGGATTCTGGCCGACGCCGACACATTGTGTCAGCTGGGGTTCGCACACGGATTCGCCGTTGCCTTTCGTTCTCGTCGACGACGTCGTCTCTGCATTTGTCGCGGCGGTCGGTCGTCCAGAACTTGCTGGACAATCGTTCAACCTGGTGGGAGACGTGCGCCTGTCGGCAGAGGAATATCTGGAAGCGCTTCGCGAGGCCTCGGGTCGGGATATTCGGCTGCATCGCCAGGCGATCGCCAAGTGGTACAGCGTCGAAATCGCCAAATGGCTCGTGAAAGCGGTTGCGCGCAAGCCCGAGAACGTTTTCCCGAGCTATCGCGATCTCGCCTCGCGGTCCTTGCGAGCACCGTTCGACTGCACGCGGGCCAAGCAGATTCTCAATTGGACGCCGGTTTCGGACCGCACTCGTTTCATCGAGCTCGGCATATGGCAGGCGCTCGAGGATTCGGGGACGTGAGGCCTCATCTCTGCCATGTGTTTCCCGCGTTTGGAAATGGAGGGCCCGAGGTTCGAACGGCGATTGTCATTAATGCCACGACCGACACATTCCGTCACACGATTCTTTCGATGACCGCCGACATCAGCGGCAGCCACCGGATTCAGGCGGACGACAGCGTTCTCGAGCGCATGTCGCCCCCGGCCGGGTTGGGAGGGCATCTCCGGGGATTGGCGCAGACATTGAGCAGATTGCGCCCAGACCTTTTGATGACGTACGGCTGGGGCGGCGTTGATGCGCTCGTCGTCGGGCGCTTGTGCGGACTTCGCCGTGTCATCCACGGCGAGGATGGCTTTCTGCCGGACGAGGCGCAGCGCCAGAAGACCCACCGCCTGATCGCGCGTGGGCTGGCGTTGCGGGCGGCCTCGAGGGTGATAGTCCCGTCGAGGACCCTCGTCGATATCGCGAATCGGCTGTGGCGGTTGCCGCCGCGAAAGACCTGTTATGTGCCGAATGGCGTGGATTCGTCGCGCTTCTCGCCGGCGACAGCCGGCGAGCGTTCCGTCGCTCGACGCAGATTCGGTTTTCAGGACAGCGACGTCGTGGTCGGCACGGTGGGGCATCTGCGGCCGGAAAAGAACTACGCCCGTCTGGTCGATGCCTTTGCCAAACTGCCGAGAGATGTTCGAACGAAGTTGCTCATCGTCGGGGATGGAGAGTTGCGGTCGGCGCTGGAGCAGCAGATTGGCAGTCTCAGCCTCAGCGACAAAGTGATTTTCGCAGGTATTGTGGCCGACCCGATCGAATGCTACCGCGCCATGGACGTGTTCGCTCTCTCGTCCGACACCGAGCAGATGCCGCTGGTACTGCTAGAGGCGATGGGAACCGGTCTTGCGATTTTGAGCACGAACGTCGGAGACGTGCTGGAGATGGTCTCGAATGCGAACCGGCACTATGTCACGCCACTCGGGGACACCGACGCCTTCGTCGGAGCGCTGAGGGCGCTGACACAAGACGCGCCCGCACGAACACGCCTTGGGCAAATGAACCGGTTGCATTGCGTAAGGTTGTACGGTTTGCGACTGATGGTGGAGCGATATCGGGAGCTGTACTGGGACGTCTTACGCGGCGTCCCAGAGCGTCCAGCGCCTGCGCTCAGCCCGCGCGACACAAGAGCGCCACGATCCGCGCAGTGTCAGAAACGATGAAATAGTGGCTACCAACCGCCGATGGACCATTTGCCGACGCGTCTGGTTTCTCCAGCTGGTCGCACTACTCGCGATTGAAGTCGGCGGCCTTTGGCGGCACGGTTTCACATTACAGGTTGCGGTCGCTCTGCCGAACATCCTTACGGGTATTGGCGTTGGGATGTGGGCCGCCGGCAAGACTCCACAGTTCATCCTATCGCTGGCGAGCTGCGCTGCGGCTCTGATGCTGGCCGAGATCGCGGTCCGCGTCGCGAGGCCCCTGCCCGAGTCGCAGATGGAGAAAATCAAGAACATCTTCCGATTTGATAAGAGGCTCGGCTGGCGTTTGGAACCTGGCGCCAGGGCAACGTTCACTACGGAAGAGGGAAAGCAGATTCCCATCACAATCAATTCCGCTGGGTTTCGTGACCGCGAGTACGGCGATGGCTCGGCCAACGAGACCAGCGAAAGGATTGCGGTTCTTGGGGATTCGTTTGTTGCCAATATTGCAGTCGAACAATCGAAAGTCTTTACCGCTCGGTTGCACGAGGATTTACGGCCACGGTTCGAAGTGCGCAACTACGGTGTCGCCGGCTACGGGCAGGTACAGGAGTTCCTGTTATTGGATGAAGTACTGGAAAAACACCACCCGGCACTTGTCCTGGAGGTCGTGTACGCGCGCAACGACTTCGGCGATAACCTCGGCAGTTTTGGAGTCACGGGCATCAAGCGTCCTGAATGCCGAATCACACCGGACGGGGCGATCGAGGCGATCACCGAAGTGCGGGAGTCCGACCTCTATCATTCAGACGCCGGCTGGCTGTACACGTGGATCTCCGGCATGGGGCTCCATCGTTTACTTCGGCAGGGGCTCTACAGACTCGTGCCAAGCCAGATGCCCCAAGACCAAATAGCCGCGGAAGTGTATCTGTGCCGTCGCGACTGGCGCGCCTCGGAGCGTCATGCGTTTGAGGTGATCAAATCGCTTTTGACGGCGATGGCGCACAAGAGCGAGGAGCACCAGGCCCGTTTCGGCATAGTCGTGGCACCCTCGCGCTGGCAAGTCGAGGATGAGGAATGGAGCAGGTTGCTGCATGACTCAAAGCTTGGCGAGTCACAATATGACCGGACCTTGCCCAATCGGATGATCTTGGACTTTTGTCAGAAGGCGGGTTACCAGTGCCTGGATTTGCTTCCAGCTCTCACAAGTCGCGCCAAACAAGGAGAGCACCTGTACTTCCGCACAGATGAACATTGGAATGCGTTGGGCCAGGTACGGGTAGCAGAGACCATCTTGGAATGGTTGCAAAAAAATATGCTTCGACCTGAATAAATGCCAAGCCGATCATCGCTTTTGATGAAAATACGAGCTGATCCGTGGAAAGTCTACGATTGCGATTTGCCGGGTCCATATCAACAAGAGCGCTGCGACCGTCACGGCAGTTCCAATCACGAGCGAATGCTGAGAGAAACGATATGACGGAAGGCGCGTGGCGACCAGCGCGGCGGCGTACACGGCGAAAATGGGGATCAACGGCAGATGGTACCGCGAATGGCCGAACACGATCACGTGAGCACCCATGATCACGGCGACAGGCAACAACAGAATGACGTGCAGTCGCCAGTCTTCGGGCGCGGCGAGCCATATGCCGGCCGCGCCGCCGATCGCGATCGCCATATAGACGAAAACCATCGCCAGCAACCCGAGCACCTGGACCCACCCGGGCGGCGCGTAAAAGCCGTTTTGGACGCCGGCAATGAACTCCCGTTCGAGTCCCCAGAAATCAGCGAACTTGATGAAGGCCCGGCGCAGCGTGACGGCCGGGTTCGCGCGCATATATTCGATGGCCTTGCGCTGCGCCCATTTTTCCTTCTGACCCTCGGTAACGGATTGGCCCGGAAGGTCCTCCGTCAGACCGACCACCCAGCTCTTCTCGCCGCCGAGGGCCACCGCGTCCCACATCCGATCGTCCGGCGTGTGCTCGTAGTTGCCCATGCGCAGGTTCATCCCTCCCATCGTGTCGACGATGGTGACCACTCCCTGCAATCGGGTATTTCGGACAGCCCACGGCGCGACGACGAACGCATAGCCGGCCAGAACAAGGCAGGGCAGCGCGATTCGGCGGGCGAAGGGCGCGCGAATCAACACGGCCAGCAGCGGACAGAGAATCAGCGGCAGCGGCCACAGGACACTTCGGGTGAGCGCCGCGAGCCCGAGCGTGAGCCCACTCGCCAGCGCGATCCAGACGCCTGGGCTCTGGACGAGCATCACCGTCAGCAGGATGAACGCGACGAGCAGAAAGGTGAACAGCGTTTCGGTAAGGATCAGGAAGTTGAAGAAAATGAACGACGGATAGAGCCAACAGGCGGCTGCCGCCCACGCTGCGGCCCTCGGGCCATAGACGCGCGAGCCCAGGAGATACACCATCATCGCGGTGGCCAGGCTGAGTACGATCTGGATGACACGGACGGCTTGCAGGTTGTCCGGGCTGATGGCCCACACGCCGGCGAGTAGACCCGGGTAGAGCGGCGGCCGAATCGAAGTTGGCCGGGCCGGACCCCAGGCGAAGCCGTCTCCTGCGACGAGGCTGCGAGCAATCTGGCTATACTGCTGCTCGTCGACGATTTTCGTGGCTAAACCGCCGGTGTTCGCGAGGGTCGCGACGCGAATCGCGAGTCCGACGCCAAAGGCGATGATCAGGGCGCGCCGCGTAAAAAGTGACGGGATACGGGTCATTCGAGGGTTCCCTATTGAGGCGATGCGGTTCGAGCATTCAATTTGCATACCGGGTGACTGACAAGACAAGGCACTGCAATAATTTGTGGCCGTGCACGGTGGCGAACGGTTGCTCAAGAGCGCTGGCGGCGCCGCCCGTTCGGGGCGGGACCTCACGACCCGGAGGCGTCCCGAGTTGGTGCGGAAAGCCGCCGGTACGTCGAACGCACCAGACACGCCGCGTAGGTCTTCCACATCCGATGGTCGGTTGGATTCAATCGAAGACCGTGTTTGAAGGCCTGGAATGCGTTGCTGGCATCTCCCGCTTCCCAGTAGCAGACATACCCGAGATCCCAGAAATAGTAGCGGCTGAGAGTCCGGCGCAAGGCCCGCCGCTGTTCGGGGGTGAGTACGAGCTCCCGGTCGAGACGTTCGAGTCCCACGATACTCTCGCGCCGGATGCGCGCCAGGCTTTCTCGATTCGAGCCGGTCGACGAACCGGACGAGTTTCCGTCGTGGATGCGATAGATCACATGCACGTCAAGCAGGTATCCGAGGCGGACGCCGCGAACCAGCGCACGTATCAGGAACATCACGTCGTCGACGACTCGAGAGTCTTCCCAGAATCGATAACCGTCGAACACGCGGCGGCGGATGAGCGAGTTCTGCAGTCCAGCGTAGAGTCCGTGGGTGAGCTGACAGCTGACGATCTCCGAATCGTCGATGATCCGCAGGTCACCGACGGCCCTGGTCTCGAGGGCGAGAAATGGCCGCGGGCCGGCGGGCGTGACGAAGGTGTTCGGCTGCGAGATCGCGCCGGACTGGTCGATGCTGCGGCAGGCCGCATACACCCAGTCGACGTGCTCGGACCGAGTGAGCGCCTCGACGCATCGAGCCAGGTGATGGGGAAGCCACAGATCGTCGCTGTCGAAGAATGCCACGTACTCGCCGGTTGCGTGATCCAGGCCAGTGTTCCGCGCGCCGTAGGCGCCGCGGTTTTCCTGTTTCAGGTAATGAAGCGGCCGATCGATCCGCTCCGACCAGGCGCGCACCACCGCTTCCGTGTCGTCGGTGCTGCCGTCGTCGATTACAATCAATTCCCAATCGCGGAACGTCTGTGCGTCAATCGACGCGAACGCTTCGGGAAGGAAGCGAGCTCTGTTGAACGTCGGCAGAATGATGGTGACGAGAGGCACGGACCGAGCTTCGCGTATGATACACGAGTCGCCGAAGCCGCCTGATCATCGTGCGCGTCCTTTATCTCACCGATAACCCGACGCTGGGCGGCACCATCCGCATCCTGCAAAGCTGGCTGCTGATCGGGCGCCGCGACGGCACAATCGCCGGCCACGTGGTGGTGCCTCCGGAGAGTCACTTTCAACAGTGGCTTGAAGCGAACCAGATTACGTTTACGAACAGCCGGTTTCCAGTACCCAGCAAACGATGGCCGTGGCCCGCGCTGTGGCAGGCGTTCAAACTCTCGCGATGGATGAAACAGCACTCGATCGAGGTGATTCATTGCAACGAGCACAACATCTATCCGTTTGCAGCGCTGTTACGGCGCGTCACGGGACTGCCGCTCGTCTGTCACGTCCGCTATCAGTTTCACAGGGATTACGCGGTGTGGGCGTTCGGTGGATCGCGGCAACCGGACGCACTGCTGTGGACGTCGCGGCAGCAGCAGCAGGACTGTGCCGATGCGATACGAGGAGTCGTGCCTGAAGACGTACAGCATCTCATTCCGCTCGGCGTCGACCCTGCGGTGATCGGTGCGCGACAGCACGAGCGACAGGCGCGTCGACGCGAGTGGGGAGTCGAGGACGAGGAGGTGCTGATCGGACAGGCCTGTGCGCTCAGGCCCCGAAAGCGGATTGAAGAGTTCATCGATCTCGTCGCGGCGCTGGCGCGCGAACAGCTGCCGGTCGTCGGCGTCCTGGCCGGCGACGCCATGCCTGGCGACGAACCGTATCGCGAGAGGATCGTTGGACATCTCGAGCAGCAGCAACTGGGACGCCAATTCCGCTGGATTGGCAACGTCGACGACATCGAGCCGTTCGACCAGGCGATCGACATCTTCGTGAGCACGAGCGAGTACGAGACCTTCGGCAACAGCGTATGTGAAGCGATGGCGTGCGGCCGGCCGGTAGTGGCGTACCGGGGCGGCTCGATTCACGAGGTTGTCGGGGACGGCGGGCGGATTGTCGCCGACCGCGATCTGCCGGCGCTGGTCGCCGCGGTTCGTGAGTGCGTCGTTCGCCCGGACATGCGCCGCGACCTCGGCACCCGCGCCAAACAGCGGGTCCTCGATTACTTCTCACCGGCGGCGACATTGAAGCAGCTGGTTGGCATCTATGAAACGATCACCCACAGGTAAATGCCAGGCCAACCGACGACGCCGCTGAAGAGGAAAGTACGCGTGGCCCTGATTGGATGCGGCGCTGCGGCTCGCGAGCTGCAGATGCCGGTCCTTGCCGGCCACGAGCAGGTGACAGTGACTGCGCTCGTCGACCGCGACGTCGCACGTGCCCGGAAACTGGCCGACGCGTACCACGTCCCGCGCGTGCTGTCCGATGCTCAGGAGCTCGATCCCTCATTCGTCGATGCCGGCATCATCTGTACGCCGCCGTTTCATCACGCGCCATGCGCGATGGAGCTTGCACGGCGCGGACTTCATGTGCTGGTCGAAAAGCCGATGGCCACGCGTTACGGGGATGCCGTCGAGATGGTCCGAGTCGCCGAGCAGGCAGGCATCGTCCTCGCCGTCAGCGTATTCCGACGACTGTTTCCTTCGACTCGGATGCTTCGGGCGATGGTCGATTCCGAATTCCTGGGTCGACCGCTGTCGTTTGACGTCGAGGAAGGCGAGGTCTATTCCTGGCCGACGGCGACGCTGGGCAACATGCAGCGGGATCTCGCGGGCGGCGGTGTCCTCATCGATTTCGGCTCGCATGCCCTCGATCGCTTGAAGTTCCTGTTTCCCGGTCCGGCGTCGACTCTGGAGTACCGCGACAACGCGTTCGGTGGGGTCGAATCGGATTGCGTGCTGAAACTTCGGATGACGACGGCCGACGGCGCACCGATTGACGGTAGCCTCGAGCTGAGCCGCACCCGCAATCTGCGAAACTCTTTTCGGGTCCACTGCGAGCGCGGCACCCTGGAACTGCTATCGAACGACCGGTTCAAGGTACTGGTGCGGCCGTCGGGCCGGCCGATCGTCGACCCATTGACGGAGACGAAGCGCGTCCCTGTGATCGATGCTGCATGGGACGGCGAGCAGGAGTCGCACTGGTACGAGGCGTTTCGCGCGCAGATTGACGATTGGGTGGAGGCGATCGCAACCGGCCGGCCAGCGATGCTGAACGGCGCGTCAGTGCTGCCGTCCTTCAAACTCATAAGCGACGCGTATTCGCGGCGCGAAGCGCTCGAGGAACCGTGGGCACCGTATGCCGTTCGAAGCGTGTCCGGGACTCCGGGTGTCACAAGGCGGCGCATATTGATCACCGGCGCCACGGGATTCATCGGCGGCCGGCTCGCCGAGGTCCTGAGCATGCGAGACGGCTGGCAGGTGCGTGCGCTGGTTCACAATCCCAGTCACGCGAGCCGTCTGGCGCGCCTGCCGGTCGAGATGATGATGGGCGATCTCGATTCTCCCGACGATGCCGCGCGCGCGACCGAAGGGTGCGATGCGGTCGTGCACTGCGCGATCGGCACGGACTGGGGCAACCGGAAACGAATCTTCGACATCAACGTAGGCGGGACGACGCGTCTGACACAAGCGGCCCTGAAACACCACGTCGGGCGGTTCGTTCACGTGAGCACCTGGGCGGTGCATGACCTGAGTCAGCCGATCGAGATCAGCGAGTCGACCGCAGCCAATCCGCCGCCCGGCAACGACTACGCCGAGAGCAAGGCCGTAGCGGAACGGGCCGTGTCCGACGCGGTGGCGCAGGGACTCTGCGCGGTGACGTTTCGTCTCACGAACGTCTACGGTCCGTTCTCTACGATTTTCATCACGCGGCCTGTGACGCATCTCGCGAAAGGGGAGCTCGTCTTACTGGGCGACGCCGAACAGATTCCATCGAGCACGGTCCACGTCGACAGCGTCATCGAAACGATCGTGCGCGCGTTGGCGGCGCCTGCGGATCGCGTCAATGGCGAGTTGTTCGTCATCAGCGACGGGGACGACATGAGCTGGGCCGATTTCTACCGGTACTTTGCCGGAGCCCTTAACACGAACGTGCGCATGATTCCTGATCAGGCCCCAGACGCGGGTGTCGCGGAAAACGCCGGCTGGCTCCGCTGGGCGGCAACCCCACTCCGTTCGGCGCGCGACATCGCACGCTCGCCCGAGATGTGGGCGTTGACCAAGCGGGTACTCAAAAGCGAGCCGGTGTACGGGATGGGCAAATGGGCGATGCAGAGTTTCCCGGCAGTCGAGCGCGCCGTGAAGCGTTCGTTCGACGTTGACGCTCCCGCCGTCTATCGGCGGGAGCCGTTGACCTCGTCGAACGACGCATTCCACTTCGAACTGACCCGGACGACGCCGAACATCGAGAAGGCGAAGCGCGTGCTGGGTTTCGAGCCGGCGTTTCCCCGCGAGCGCGCGATGGCCACCACCCTCGATTGGCTGCGCTACGCGCGAATCGTTCCGAAAGGGCGTTAACGCTTCGGCGAGCCCAGCGCCGGCATTGATGCGAACGTGGCAAAGGCGTAAAAGAGAATAGGTTCGTTCAAGCGACTTCACCGGCGCCGAGCGCGTGTGACGCATTCAGGATGCTTTCGTAGACTCGTCCAAGAGCCTCACCATGCACCTGGATCCCGAACGTCTCAACCGCGCGTTGTCGTCCCTGCAAGCCCATCGCTCTGCGTTCGTCCGGGTAATCCAGGAGGTGGGAAATCGCCGCTGCAAGGGAGTCCGGGTCTTCTGGCGGCACCAGCAGCCCGTCCACGCCATCCCTGACAACTTCGGGGATGCCACCGACTCGCGAGGCCACCACAGGTCGTGCGACCGCCATGGCTTCGAGCGACGCAAGACCAAATGGCTCGATCCGTGACGGCGCGGCGACGATATCGAACGCCTGGATGAGCTCGGGTGCGTTCTCTCGAAAGCCCAGAAATCTGAAGCGCTCGGTCAGGCCCCGCGCATTCACTCTGGCTTCCATTTCGCGGCGAACCGTCCCCTGCGAACGGAGGTCGTCTCCCAACACCGCGAAGACGGCATCCTTGCCCCGGAGCTTGTCGGCGGCTTCCACGTATTCCCAAATCCCTTTCACTTCGGAAACCTGACCGGTGATTGCCACGACCGGTCGATCGTTGGGGAGTCCAAGCTCCTCCCGGCGACGCGCCCGCTCTTGGATCGGCCAGGCGCGGGGGACTTCTACCGCGTCGTACAGCACGGTTGACCGGCTCTGAAATAGGTCCGGCGCCTCTTCCAGCGCCGTCGATCGAAACCATTCCGAGATAAAGATGGCGCGAGAAAAACTGGGTCGGAAAAACCAGCGGTATCCTTCTGCTTTGGCGGGAAAACGCAGGTGCGTGACCGAGGGGACACCGAGCAGGCGGGCTGCATATCCGCCTGGCTGATAGCTGGGCATGTCGTTGGCATGGATGATCGACGGACGAATCCGGAAGGCGGCCGCGATGACGCGCGCGACCGACAGGCTGCTGCTGAGCGGCTTGCTGCGATCGAGAGGCATCAGGGGCACGACGTCGCAAGGAATTCCGAGCGCCCGCACTTCGGCGGCAAGCTGTCCGTCGGTGCCGACCAGCAGGTGCGGCTCGTATTGACTACCGGCGAGGGAGCGCAGCGTGAGCAGCAGGGCGCGTTCGGCGCCGCTGAAGAAGGGGGCCCACGCGAGATACAGGATTCGCCGCGTCATTCGCGCTCAGCGAGCCGCGATCTGCTCGTCGGTCGCCGCCGGGACGATTCGGGCATTCACCGCCCACTGCAGCGTCAATTCCATCGCGCGTTCGCGTCGAACGATAGGCGTGTATCCAAGGACGCGCGACATTTTTGCAGTCGTGACGCGTGCGTGAATGGGATCGACGACGAATGGAGCGGCGTCCGCGTCGCCCGCGACGCGCGGGCGATAGACGATGCCTTCGGATGGGCGAATGTACCGCATCGCTCGCTGCACGAACTGTGGAAAGGTATCGATAAACCATCGCGCCGGCGTCCCCCACGGGTCCGACTGATAGACGCGGCGGGCAAGCCCTTTCGCTTCGGGCGACGTCACGAGGTCAACGGTACTTCGAACCCACCGCCGGGCGGCGATCGGACGCTTGTCGAGAGCTGCCGCCGCCATCGATGTTTTCGGCCGATGATGCACGGGTTTTCCGAGCGCGCGCGCGAAATACCCGAAATACTCGCCCCACGTGCACCCATCGTCGTCACTCAACAGGAAAATCTGGCCATTTGCCGTTGGTCCGGCGTTGAGTGCCAACTCGATGCCGTGGCAGACGTTGTCCACG
>Ga0114129_10004261_pt1 | contig 20220 bp, 20 predicted proteins | sample RhiMetdeltSRZDD1_FD_80071 | JGI IMG/M metagenome (GOLD analysis project Ga0114129, IMG submission 80071) | Populus rhizosphere microbial communities from Tennessee, USA - Rhizosphere MetaG P. deltoides SRZDD1 (version 2) (version 2) | ecosystem: Host-associated > Plants > Roots > Rhizosphere >... | reverse complement strand
GTCGCCGGCTTGCCGCACCGGGCCTGGCACGCCGTCCTGATCGGAGGGCTGATCGTGGCCATGGCCGCGCTGCTCCCCCGCATCGGGCTGACCGCCGCAGTGTACACGGCGCTCGCGCTGGGCCTTGCCTTGGGCGGCGGCTTCCTCTAGCAAAGGATGCAGGGTGCCTGACGAGCGGGCCGAAAAGGACCTCCTGGTGCGCAACAAGATGGGCCTGCACGCGCGGCCCGCGGCGCTCATCGTCCAGACCGCAAACCGCTTCCCGTGCGACGTGGCGCTGGTGAAGGACGGCCAGGAAGTGAACGGGAAGAGCATCATGGGCGTGCTGATGCTGGCCGCCGCGAAGGGATCGACGATCACCGTGCGCACGGAAGGTGATCAGGCGGCCGCGTGCGCCGCGGCCATCGCCGACCTGTTCGACAAGGGCTTCAACGAAGCGATGTGAGGTCGTGCGCTGCGGCGCGCGTCAGTGCGTCGGCGGAAGGATGGTCGGCTGGTCCATTCCGGCGCGATCGCTTCCGGCGGCGATCGGCTCGTCGCCGGCGATCGAACCTCGATGCATCTCCGGCGCGCCGAAGTCGTGCCTGCGTCCGCGCCCGCCGGCGTGGGCAGCGCCGAGCCCGGCCCCGAGAAGCGCGCCGAGCAGGGACAGGAATGCGCCCGCGGCAGCAGCGCCGGACGTCTTCGCGGCCGCGCGCCTCGCCTCGTCGAGGCGATCGCGGTCGCGCTGGCTCATGCGCACGTTACCGTTGGCGTCGGTCCGCGCGCTGGTGCGCGGAGGATTCTCCGCAGCCGCACGCGCGGCGGTGTTTCCCGCCGCCATCCCCAGCAGGGCGCCGGCGATCATCGACAGGCCCCACGAGACGAACGCGTGCAACGAAGCCTCGCGCTTGCGCCGCTCGCCCGCGAAACGGACCACGAGGTACCCGCCGACGATCGCGCTCAGGACCAACGCCGCCAAAGCCCAGATCGCCGAGCCGAGATCGCCGCCCGCAGCGGGTCGCGTGGAGTACGGATCGATGGCCGCGAATCCGATGGTGAGACCGAGCAGGGAGAGGAAGAAGAGCACTCCCCAGCCGACGGCGTTGCCGGCGAACACGGCCCACCACTGCAACCGGATCGGTCGCGCGCGCACGTCGCGCTCGGCGGGAGCAAACGTCCGATCGAACCTCGCCATCGATTTCCTCGCGTCCGGAGACGTTGGTCCTCCCGCTGCAAGCTGGGGCGGCCCCGCCGGACAAGGCAAGGCACGAGCAAGCGCGCGGCTGGCTGTACCGCGGCCGCCGCTGCTCAGCGTTCCTGATGGTGGAGCAGGCGTTCGAGGTTCGCGCGATGACGGAGCACGACCACGCACGCGATCGCCGCGATGGCGGCGATGCTCCAGCGCGGCGCGGTCGCGGCTGCGACGAGCAGCGCGACCGCCACTCCCGCCATCGAACCGACGCTGGAGATGTGGAGCAGCTCGTACAGCAGGACCCACACCACTGCGCCGCAGGCGGCCGCGACCGGGGCGAGAGCGAGCGCGACGCCGAGTCCCGTCGCCACGCCTTTGCCGCCGCGGAACCTGAGCCAGATCGGGTAGCAATGCCCGATCACCGCTGCCACCCCGCAGGCCGCTGGTGCCCATGGTTGAGGCAGCGTGCGCGCGGCGAGCAGCACGGGCGCGAAGCCCTTGAGCGCATCGAGCAGCAGCGTGACGATCGCGGCGGGTCGCCCGGCGGCGCGCGCGACGTTGGTTGCCCCGATGTTGCCCGAGCCGACGGTGCGCACGTCCTTGCCGGCGGCGATGCGGGCGACGAGCAGTCCGAACGGGACGGACCCGGCGAGGTACGAGGCGAGCAGCGCGGCGGCGATCACGGCGCGCCGTGCACTATCAGGAACAGCCAGTTCGCGGCCAGCGCCGCGGCGGCGCACAGGCGGATCCGGGGCGTCGCGGCGGGAGCCACGGGCGCATACGGGAATCCACACAGCCGGAGCGCGGTCCACGATGCGTGCACGGCGCACGCGGCAGCGGCGCCCGCGCCGAGCGGACTCGCTGCAACCGCGTCGACGAGGTGGAGCCGCGCGACGGCCGCGAACGCGTGCGTGCAGCCGCACGTCAAGCACGGGATGCCGGTGGCGGCGCGCAACGGGCAGACGAAGAGAGAGAAGGGAGGATTGTCGGCGGAGAAGATCGCCGCGGCGACGAGCAGGGACGCGCCGGCGATCGCCAGCCCCAGCTCATGGATCGACGGGCGCCCGGCGCGCGCGACGCACTTCATTGCGGAATTCCTCGCGCGGCGAACCCCCCGATCATGCCGAGCGCGCACGCCGCGCAGCAGACCAGGACCCAGGGTGCGAGCACCGCAGCAGCAGCGCCGCCGGTGCCGATGCGGTGCGTCTCTTTCACGCCCACGCCGGTGAGCACGGTGGTCCAGACGACCGCGATGGCCGCGCCGCAGCCCGGGATCGCGAGGAGCAAGAGCGGCGCGCAGGCGTAGGCGCAGGCGGCGAACGTGGCGGCGAAACCGCGCTTCGCCTGGCCCAGGAGGAGCGCAGCGAGGTGCGTTACCGCGGCGTTCAAGTACAGGAAGACCAGGACGAGAAGCGGGGTGAGAAGGGCGACGAGCACCGCGGATCGCGGCGAGGTGTCCGCCCCCAGCGCGAAGACCCGTTGCAGGAGCGGGCCCATCGGTGTCGAGCCCATGCTTTCGATGGCCCGCTGCGTCCACGGCCGGAGGAGCGCGCGTTCGACGAGTTGACCTGTGAACCACGGAACACCCGCGGTGAGAAGCACGAACCCGAGTTGCGCGGCGCCCTTGTCGAGGCGCGCCGACCGGAACAGGCGGGCAGGCTCGAACAGTGCCTGGACGACCGTGTCCCACCACGCTCGCCAGAAGCCGAGGCGGTCGCGCTCCTCCCAGGGAGTTCCGGGTTCGGGGGGCTCGCCGCCGGGCGGAAAGGACGACTGCGTGCCGGCTGGTACTGCTTGCGGCGCCTCGGGGACGACGAGCGGCTTCCCGCACGATGGGCATTCCTGCGCGCCCGTTCGTTCCGTCGGGAAGGTGACGCGGCAGCTCGGGCAGCGGACGAGCACGGGGCCTTCTAGCACGCCCTCGGAAGCCCGAGGCCCCGTCCGGCCGGGAGGGTTCCGCTTTGCAGGTGCGATGCCTACCTAGACTTTCCGTCCGGCAACGTGCCGGTGCGACCCGCGCGGCGCTCCCCCTCATGCGGCGCCGCGTCCATTCAAGCAGAGGAGGAGTCATGAAGGTTCATCTCGTCACGGCGATCGGGGCGGCCGCGCTGCTCGGCGCGTGCTCCGGCTCGCAGAAAGAGACGCGAACGGCGTCGAACTCGCAGAACACCTCGACCACGGGAACGACCACGCAGGGCAGCGTGGAAGGGACCCAGAGCGCTGCCGGCAGCCAGGGCCAGGTAGCGACGCAGGGCTCGACGTCGGGCAGCCAGGGCTCGATGAGCGGCTCCGCCAGCTCTTCGCAGGGAACCGTGAGCGGGTCCGCGAATAGCGGGACCTCGAGCGACACGTCCTCGATGGGCAACGATCGCAGCGGCCAGTCGAACACGTCCTCGACGTACGGCCAGAACAACCCGAACACCAGCTCGAGCGGCTCGACCTACGGACAGAGCGGGACCGGCTCCAGCGGCTCCACCTACGGGCAGACAGGGACCGGCTCCAGCGGGTCCACCTACGGGCAGACTGGAACGGGCTCCAGCGCCGGCACCGGCACGTATGGGAGCTCGACCTCGAGCCAGAACAACCCGAACGTCGGCTCCAGCGGGCAGAGCGGAACCGGATCCAGCGGGTCCACCTACGGGCAGACTGGAACGGGCTCCAGCGCCGGCACCGGCACGTACGGGAGCTCGACCTCGAGCCAGAACAACCCGAACGTCGGCTCCAGCGGGCAGAGCGGAACTGGCTCGAGCGGCTCGACCTACGGGCAGAGCGGAACCGGCTCCAGCGCCGGCAGCTCGACCTATGGCCAGACCGGCTCCTCGAGCACCGACACGTCGGGAACCTCGGCCTCTCGTTCCTCCTCGCTCGGCTCGGCGAATCTGAAGTCGACCGAGGGGCGCGTCTCGAAGGTGGACTCCGACGGCAAGACGATCGTGATCAACTCGAGCCAGGGCGACCGCATCACGCTGAAGGTCGACGACAGCACGCAGATCGTCGACAGCAGCGGGCAGAGCAGCTCGAGCAATCTCTCCTCGATCCGTGAGGGCGCGCAGGTCCGCGCCAGCTTCGACCCCAGCTCGAACCGCGCGCAGCGCATCGAGGTCATGGGCAAGTCGGGCAAGAAGGGCATGCACAAGAAGAGCAGCTCGACGAGCGACACCAGCGGCGAAGGCAGCATGAAGACCAAGGCGCCGAATCCGAACACGGCGAAGAACCCGGCGCAGGACACGACCGGAACGCCTTCGAGCAATAGCGACCAGAAGCAGTAGACCGGTCGCAGCGGCACCGAGCAGGCGCCGGGTCCGGTTCGCGGGCCCGGCGCCCAAGTCTTTTGGGTAGCATCGCAGCGTGCCCGGACTCCTCGCAGGCGTCGCCGCGATCGTCGCGACGCTCCTCCTTTCGCGGCGTGTCGAACAGCTCGACCTCTGGCGATTCGCGCTCTGCTGGTGGGGAGTGCTGCTGGCGCTCGACGGCATCGCGCGACTCCGGCACGGGGCATCTCCGCTCTCCCGCCCGCGCGACTGGCTAGCCTGTGCGGCGGCGAGCGTCCTGTTCTGGGACGTGTTCGAGCTCCTCGATCTCCGGCTGCGGAACTGGTGGTACGTCGGTGTGCCGCGAACGCCGCTCGGCGGAGCGGCGTTCAGCGCCATCTGCTTCGCGACCGTATTGCCGGCGGTGCGCCTCGGCCTCGCCGCGATCTCCCCCTCCCGCGACGCCGGCGTCGCCGTTGCCGTCGCCGCTCCCCGGTCGGCCCGTGTCCTGCTCGCCGCGTTCCTCGCGTCTCTCGCACTGGTGCTCGCCTTCCCGCGGATCGCGTTTCCATTGGCGTGGGCACTGCTCTGGTTCGGTTTCGAAGCCGAGCTCGCGAGGCGCCGCGACGACGAGCCGCGGCTGCCGAGCCCGCTCCAGGCATTCCGCGGAGGCGATCGCCGTGTGTTCTTCCGGCTGCTCGCGCTTGCGCTGCCTCTCGGCCTCGTCTGGGAGAGCCTCAACTCCGGCGCGGCTCGCGGCTGGATCTACACCGTGCCTGGGTTCGAGTCTCACAAGCTGTTCGAGATGCCCCTGCCGGGATACCTCGGCTACTTTCCATTCCTGCTCGCCTGCGGTGCTGCGCTGGCCCTGCTCGATCGCACGACGGCGCGGCTGCGCGGCGTGCCCGCGGCGGTGATGCTCCTCGCGATCGCGGGCTTCCATTGGAAAGCGGACGGCTTCGGAAGGCGCGCGACGACGATCTCCGTTGCGCCGCGGATGGCAGATGCGCGCACGTTGCCGCCGAGCGACCTGGAGTGGCTGCAGCGCGCAGGGCTCGACACTCCGCGGGACGTGCTGCGGTCGACGCGCGCGATTCCGGTGCGGTTGCGGCAGCTCGCCGAGGTCGCCGACGTCGGGCAGATGGGCGTCCCGTGGGCGGAGCGCCTGGCGCGAGCAGGAGTGCGCAGCCGCGCGATGCTTGCCTCCGCGGACCCGGAACGCCTCTCCACCGTGCTCGCCGCTCAAGTCGAGAATCCGCCCGATCCCGCGCTCGTGCGGCTTTGGGTGCGCAAGGCGCGCGAGTCGCGGTAAGAAGAGGCCGTGCCGCGTACCTTTCCCAGCCGGAACTTCCTCGCCCGAGAGCAGCACCGCGTGCTCTTGACCATCCACGCCCTGGTGATGATCTCCGGTCTGCTCGCCTGCGCGCTGCTGAACCGGCGCTTCAGTCCGGACCGCTTGTGGATCCAGTGGGTGGCGCTGGCGTGGGGCGCGCTCTTCGCCGTGCACCTGTGGATCTTCTCGCGTGGCACGCTCGCCACCATGGGCGGGCGGCGGGGCGGAGCGAAATGGCCGTCCTCGCCACGCTGAAGAAGGACCGGCTCGGTGAGTGGGCGACGCTCGCCGAGTACCTGGAGGAATTGCGCAGGCGGGAGACGAACTCCGTCGCGGCGCTCGCGTCGGCTCTCTCCGCGACCGCCGAGGAACAGCGCGAGCTGGCCGGAGGAGGCGGTCTTGCCGTCCTCGTCGAGATCGCCGCCGATCTGCGACTCCCCAAAGGGTCGCGCCTGGCGGCTGTCCGCTGCGCCATGGAAGCAGGAGTCGCGGGCGAGTCGCTCGCCGCGCTCTTCGTCGGCGCCGGCGACCTGGTCACCGATCCGCGCCTCGGCGCGGCCGCCAAGAAGCTGGTCGAGTCCGGGCTCCCCGCCGCGTTGTCGCTGCGTGCCGCGGGCGAGGTTTCGTTGGAGGCGGGCGCATTCGCGCGCGCCGTGTACGCGGGCGCATCCGCCGTAGGACAGGCGCGCATCAAGGAGATCCTCGCGGCCGCTCCACGTGGACATGCCGGGACGGCGGCGGCCCTGTTCGCGCTCGGCGGAGAGCTACCGCCCTCCGACCGCGAGCGCTGGGCGAACCTGCTCGAGAAGACGTGTGCGAGAAGCCGCGCCGCTCCTGCGGCGGCGAAGCGTCTCGGGCTCGTTCCGGTGTGGCCGCCGAATCTGCCGGACGCGTTTGCGCCGCTGATCGGCGAGGCCGAGAAAGCAACCGCGCACGTCAGCGCACCGGACGCCGCGACTGCAAGAGCCAGCGCGGGGTCCGCTGTCTCGCGGCGCCCTGCCGGGCGGGTGGGGCCGCCGCTTCCTTCCAAGCCCGCCGGCGCGGCGGCGACGCCACGAGCACAGCCGGCGCCCGCGGGTCCGCCCGCCGATGCGCGCGCGCCGCGGACTACGGGTCTCGTCGAGATGGGCAAGAAGATCGTCGCGCCCATCAAGGCATCGCCGTTCCGCCGGGCCCTCGGCACCGTCGTTGAAGGGCCGGTGAAGCTCCCGCCGAAGCCGATGCCTGCGGTGGCCGGGCGTGCACCTCCATCGGCGCCCGAAGAGCAGCGAGCGCCCCTGCTTCCTTCGATTGCGGAGTCGCGGCCGATGCGGCGCGCCGGGATCGCCGCCGGTCCGTTCGCTCGCCGCATCGAGGCGCTCTTCGACGACCGGCCCGAGGCGGTCGAGCGGCTGTGCGCCGCGGTCGAGGCGCGGGCCGCGGTCGGCGGGCTTCCCGCGGCGCTCGCGGAGCTCGCGCGCGAGGTGTCGCAGCCCCGCTGGAACGGGAGGCGCGCACCGCCGGGACAGGTCGAGCGCCTCGCGGTGGTGGCGAAAGCGCAGCCGGAGCCCTGGACCGCTGCCGCACTGCTTCTCCTCGATCGCTTGCGCCTAGAAGGCGCGTGACGGCCGCAGAATTTTTCTTGTGGCCGGATCGCCGCCGGGCGAGTCTCCCGCCGATGGTGACGCGCGTGACGCGCAACGTCAGTACATTGCCACCCCGGTCCGAACGATGCTAAAGGGCCGCCTTTCAAGTCCGGAGCGGCACCCGGACCTGGAGCTTTTTGCATGAAGATCGCTCTGAGCCCGCTGGAGAAGTTCCGTGCCGCGGGCAAGTTCCTCGACTGCACCTTCAACAAGCGACCGCTCACCGTCAGCATCGAGGTCACCAAGCGCTGCAACGCGCGCTGCGACTTCTGCGACTACTGGAAGATCTCCGATCGCGACGAGATGACCGACTTCACCGACGTCGTGCGGCGGTTCGATCCGCTCGTCGTGGTGTTCACCGGCGGCGAGCCGATGCTCCGCCGCGACCTGGTCTCCATCGTCAGGTCGATCAAGGCGCTGCCGGGCTTCCGGTACGTGACGCTGCTGACGCACGGCGGATTCTTGTCGGAGGCGAAGATCAAGGAGCTGGTCGACTCGGGCGTGAACCAGATCAACATCTCGATGAACTATCCCGACGCGCGCCAGGACAAGGAGCGCGGCATCCCCGGCCTGTTCGAGCGGCTGGAGCGCACGGTCCCCAAGATGGTCCGCGACGGGTACAACGTCTTCACGTTCGCCTCGATGCTCATGGTCGACAACATGCACGACGCCGAGCCGCTCATCCGGCTGGCGCACTCGTGGGGCATCAACATCTGCTTCTCCGGGTACAACGACCTGAAGAACGGCAACCAGGCGCACTTCGTCTCCAAGTCGAAGATGGACGAGTTCCGCGCCGTCTGCGCCCGCATCGTCGAGCTGAAAAGAGAGCTCGGGAACGTGATGACGTCGGACTACTTCTTCCAGACGCTTCCCACCTTCTACGAGCAGCGCGAGATCGGCGGGTGCAAGGCCGGCAAGATCATGATTCACGTCTCGCCCAAGGGGATGGTGCAGCCCTGCGCCGAGCTCGAGCCGGTGGCGCACTACTCCGAGTTCCTGCCCGGCAGCTACCAGGGTCCCAACTGCGGGAAGTGCTTCGACGCCTGCCGTTCGGAGCCGCAGGCGCCGCTCACGCTGCGGCGCCTCGGGGAGCTGGCGGGCGTCCTGTGAGCGAGGCGATCCTCGATCCGGCGCCGCGGCAGGGGCTCCGCCGCTTCTGGGTTCGCGCCCTGATGGGCCTGTGCGCCGGCCTCGCCGCGGCCGCCGCGGTCGGGTTCTACCTGGGCATTTCGCAGCGTCAGCTGATCCGGACGATCCACGACGTCGCGGTCGAGCCGCTGCTCGTCGCCGCCGCGGGCGGCCTGCTGCTCATGGCGCTGCAAGCGCTCCGCTGGTGGGTGGTGATGCGGCCGCTGCTCACGCTCACGTACGGACAAGCGTGGCGCGCCATGATGGTGGGGTTCGCGTTCAACGTGCTCTTGCCGGCGCGCGGCGGAGACCTGCTGCGCGTGCAGTACCTGGGCAAGCGCACCGGGATCAGCCGCGCGAAGCTGCTCGGGACGGAGATCGTCGACTTCTGGAGCGACAAGTGGGGCTGGGTGGCCGCGTTCCCCATCGTCTGCCTGCTCGGGACGCCTCCCGCCTGGCTGTTCCGCGCCTTGGTCCTCATCGCGACGGTGGTGGTCGGGGTCGGCGCGCTCCTCGCGCTCATGGGCAGCGGTCTGTGGCGCGGGCCGCGCACGCCGGGGTTCATCGCGAACCTGCGCGACGGGTTCGCCGTCAACCACTGGAAGCGGCTGCTTCTGGTCGAGACGCTCATCGCGCCGCTTCCCTGGCTCTGGGAGACGTTCGTCATCGCGATCGCCGGTCATGCGCTCGGCCTCGACTTGACGGCGATGCAGGCGTTCGCGGCGCTGACCGCGTTCAACGTGGCGACCGCGGTGCCTTCGCCGGGCAACGCAGGATCGTTCGAAGCCGGCGGGACGCTGGCGCTCGCCGCCTTCGGCGTCCCGAAGGAAACCGCCCTCGCCTTCATCTTCCTCTACCACTTGACGCAGATCGTGCCGGGCTTCGTCGGCGGCGTGCTCGTGCTGGTGATGGAGGGCGAGCAGGTCTTCGGAGAGCGCAGCATCTTCCGCCTTCGCCGGCCCGAGCTGCCGCTGGACGCCCGGCCCGTCCCGGAACCGGATCCGGGCTAGCCAGCATCTCAACGGCTCAATGCACCAACACGAAGCCGCTGTAATCGGCAGCGCTGATCGAGCGGGTCTGGTCGCCGTCGCTCATCAGGCCGATGCCGACGAAGTCGGGTACGTCTCCCTCGAAGTGGGCGCGGAACTCGGCGGAAGGGTCGATCTGCTCCTCTTTCCACACGTTGGTCGGTCCGCCCGACTCCAGCACGACCGTGTCCTGGACGACGAAGAGGTTCCGTTTCTGGTCGCAGACGGCGCCTTTGGTGGCGTCGGTGCTCCAGACGTACTTGATCGAGTACCACTTCAGGCCGCGTTTCCACGAGATGTAGACGACCGCGGCCGAGTCTCCCAATCCCGGGACGCACTCGTTGCCGCTCTTCGGCAGCACCTGTGCGCGCCACTTCCAGCGGACGAGCTTCGTGCTCTGCCGCAGCGAGTCGGGCACCTCGGCGGCGAGCGTCACCGTCTCGAGCGGCGGGCGGTAGACGGCGCGGACGTAGGCGCCTTCGGGGTCCTCGATGAGGCGGTAGTAGCTGACCGGACCCGAGTAGCTCTCGACCACCCTGAACGAGTGCACGTCGAGCTTCGTTTCGGTCAGCGGTGGCCGATTTTCCTCGGCGGAAGTCTTGGCGGCGGAGCCGGGTGCCTGCGCGGTGACGGCCAGCAGAAGCGCGAGCCCAAGGCTGGTCGTCCAGACGAGGTCCACCGGGGCCCGAGCTTAGCGGAGAGCGGGGTTTGCGCCAGTCCTTTGAAGCGATGAGAGAAGCCCACGCCATGCCCGCAGCCGAGGTGGATCTGCGCGGTCGCGCGCCGCGCTGGGGAACGGCGTGCGCGGTCACGGTGGGGCTCTGCGTGGCTGTGGGTTTGTGGCTCCGGCTGCGCGGCCTTTCCGCAGAAGGGTTCGGCGACGACGAAGTCCACAAGTGGCTGGCGGCGCTCCGCTACCTGCACGGCGACCTGTCGGGTGACGACGTCGAGCATCCGATGCTGATGAAGGTGCTGATCGCGGGTTTCGCGCTGGTCGGCACGCGGCTCGGGTGGGCGCCGGAGACGATCACCCGTCTGCCGAACGCGCTGGCGGGGGCCGTCTCGATCTGGGTCGTCGCGCAGCTCGGGCGCCGGCTGTTCGGGCGCGCGGCCGGGCTCTGCGCTGCGGCGCTCGCCGCCGTGTCGACGACGTACGTCGGTTACCAGCGCATCGCCAAGGAAGACACGCTGCTCGGCCTGTTCCTCATGCTGCTCCTGTGGTGCGTCGCCGAGGCCCGCGCGGCGGCCGAGGACGGGCGCACGGACGCGCAGCGGCGGTGGGAGATCGGCGGGGCGGCCAGCGTCGCCGGCATGCTCGCTTCGAAGTATTTCTTCTTCCTCACGCCGATCCCGCTCGTCGCGTACTTCTGGCTGCGGCCGGTCTCGTCCTGGCGCATTCCGGCGCGGCGGTGGGGCGTGCTCATCGCCGTCGCCGCGGGGATCTGGGTGTGCCTGGACTGGACGCCCTTCCTGCCCTCCACCTGGGCGTACGCGAGGAGCTACCTCCCGGGACAGCAGACCGTGCACGGCAGTCTCTTCTTCATGGGCCGCGTCTACCACAACCTCCTCGAGTACTGGCTGCGCGGTACGCCACCCTGGTTCTACCTCGTGTTCGCGGCGGTCAAGCTCGCTCCGGTGACGGTCCTCTTCGCCGCCGCCGGGCTCGCCGCGGCCATCGTGCAGCGCAAGGCGGCGCATCGGATCGTGCTCTCCTGGCTCGCGGTGTGGTTCTTCGTGCACTCGGTCTCGGGGTCGAAGTGGGGACGCTTCTTCACCGCCGTCCTCCCAGCGTTCCTCCTCCTCGCGGGGTACGGCGCCGCGGTCGCCGTGTCGTGGATGCGCGAGCGGCGCCCGGCCTGGGCGAGCGCGGCCGCGGCCGCCGTGGTGGTGATGCTCGTCGGAGGCGAGGCGCGCGCAGCGCTGATCCATGCGCCGCACTATCGCCTCTACATCAACGCGTTCGGCGGAGGAGACGCCAACGTCGATTGGTTCTTCCCGCACTGCGACTACTTCGACACGGGCTTCCGCGAGGCCATGCAGCAGATCGCCGAGCGCGCCGAGCCGGGCGCCGAGGTCGCTACCGAGATCGACTGGCCCGCGGAGCTGTACGCGGAGCGGTTCCGCCGGCCAGACCTGCAGCAGACGCTGGTGCGGCGCGGGCGGGCATGCCGCTCGGGCCAGCCTTGCTACGTCGTGGTGCAGGTCGGCCGTCTCTACTTCCTGAACGCCGACGCCGTGGAATGGCTCTCGCGCCGCGAGCCTTGGACGACCGTGCGCGTCCGCGGCGAGGACGTGGTCAAGGTGTACCGGTTGCCGCCGGGCGAATCGCCGTTCCCTGACGAGCAGGCGTCGGCGCACGGCGCGGGCGACTGATCACAGCCGGCCGCACTTCTGCGCCGGATCGCGAGCCGGGTTCAGCTTGAGCCGGGCGATGCGGCCGGTCGCATCGTCGAGGTCGAGCTCGAGCTCCTGCGCCGCGCGCGTGCAGGTCAGGCGGAAGGTGCCATGCGCGGCGCCGTCGCCCGGTCCGGGGGACCCGAGCTGGCACGGGCCCTGCGCCGTGAGCTGCTTGCGCGCGCTCGCGGTATCGACCGAGGGCGCGAACGACTGCCGGGCGTACGCGTCGTCCCAGCGCAGCGTCAGCGCGACGGCGCGCTCCGCGGCCTTCTGCAAGCGCGTACCCGGCGGGATTACCGGCTTGAGCTCCAGATGCTGGATGAGCGGCGGGACCTCGGGCGTCAGCGTCACGAACGTTTCCAGAGAGCCGCGGTCGCAGGAGGACGTGCGCGTCCCGCGCAGGGCGTTCTCCGCCTCGATCCGTCCCGGGCGGCAGGCGCCGATGCGCGCGTGGAGATCCTCGAGGCTCGCTTTCAGCTCGTCGGCGCTTTGGTAGTGCCACGCAGTCCGATCGAAGCGGGCCTGCGCGAGCGATGGGTCCCAGCGCTCGAGCAGCGAGGCGACCGCGTCGTGCGCTTGCGTCAGGTCCGGAGCGGCGCGCACCTCGCGCGCGGGGATCGCGCCTCTCTGCGCGAGCAGGAGCAGCGCCGGCCACGGGTCTGGCGCGACGTAGGTCAGGTTCGTCGCGCCGACGAAGGCGACGCCTCGCTCGGGGAGCAGCGCGAGCACCGAGCCGAACCCCGGCAGCCCGCCTCCGTGCGACACGATGCGATCGAAGTCGCAGCTCTCGTGCGCCCCGAAGCCGTATCCGTACCCCCGGGAGCGCGCGCGGAGAGGATCGCCCGGCGCGATCTCCAGGCCCACGTGCCGCGCCGCCTGTTGCATCTCGCGCCGCGAGGCGCGGCTGAGAAGCGCGCCGTCCGGGTCGTCGCGCGGCGGCCACGCGTCGAGCTGGAACGACGCGTACCGCGCCAGATCGCGCATCGAGGTGTACAGCCCGCCCATGGCCGCATAGACGCCGTCGCCGAGCTGCGGCTCCTCGCGGAAATCACCGGACAGCTGACCACCCGGCGCAGACGGCCTGTGCCCGTATCCCAGCGCGAGGTGGCCGGGCGACACCTCTTCCACCTTCCACACGGTTGCCGTCATCCCGAGAGGCCGCAGGACTTCCGCCGTCAAGTAGTCCTGGACGCGCCGTCCGGAGACGCGCTCGACGATGCGGCCGAGCAAGGCAAACGCGGTGTTCGAGTACTCGTAGCCGGTTCCGGGCGTGCGAGAGAAGGACAGCCCTCGCGAGAGGAGCCGCGAGAACTCGTCGCCGGTCAGGCCCAGCTGCAGGTCGCCCCACGGGTTGTCCTCGGGGAATCCGGCCGAGTGGGAGAGCAGATGACGCAACGTGATGCGCGGCGAGTCGCGCGTGGGATAGCGCAGCCGCGACAGCTCGGGGAGGAACTTCTCCGCCGGATCGTCCAGCGAGAGCTTGCCGGCGTCGCGCAGGCGCAACACGGCGATCGCGGTGAAGCTCTTCGTCAGCGAAGCGATGCGGAACACGGTGTCGAGATCCGCGGCGGCGTTCCGGGCGAGGTCGCGCTCTCCCCACGCCTTCGACCAGCGCACCTCGCCGTCGACGACCAGGGCGGCGACCATTCCGGGCGCCTTGCGCGCGGCGAACTGCTCGTCGAGCACCGCTTCGAAATCAGGCAACGCGGCAGCCAGCTTGCGCGCGCGCTCCTGCGGGTCGGGAAAGGCAGGCGCGGGCGCAGGTGGTGCCTGCGGTGGCGCAGCGTCGGCGGACCGCGCGGCCGTCGCCGGTTGCGCAGGTGCCGGGGTCCGGCCCGGACCGGCGCAGGCGGCGACGGCGAAGGCCGCGGCGATCCGCGCCGGCGCAGAACGGACGGCGCGAGTCACACCCAGTCGCGTCCTTCGCCGCGGATCCATTCGGCGAACAGGCGGATGCCGTCGGGAAGCGCCGTGCGCGGCGCATAACCGAGGACGTCGCCCGCGTGCGCGACGTCGGCGCTGGTCAGCGGCATGTCGCCCATCTGCGCGGGTTGCAGGTCCAGCTGGGCGCGGATGCCGAGCGCCTCCTCGAGGAGCGCGATCAGCTCCCGCAGCGTCGTCGTGTGCGCCCCGCCCAGATTGACGATCTCGTGGCGCGACAGCGGCACCGTGGTCGCCGCCAGGACGCCCGCGAGGATGTCGTCGATGTACGTGTAGTCGCGCCGCGACGAGCCGTCGCCGAAGAAGGGGATCTTCTGGCCGTTGAGCAGGCGTCGCGCGAACTTGTGGATGGCGAGGTCGGGCCGCTGCCGGGCGCCGTAGACGGTGAAGAAGCGCAGCGAGATCGCCTCCAGGCCGTACAAGTTGCGCCACGTCGAGACGAGTTGCTCGCCCGCCGCCTTCGATGCCGCGTACGGGCTCAGGGGCGAATCGATGCGCGCCGACTCCTTGAACGGCGGGACCGCGTTCGCGCCGTAGACGCTCGACGAGCTGCCGAAGACGAACCGGCGCGCTCCGGCCTTGCGCGCCGACTCGAGCAGCACGGCCGTGCCGCGCACGTTGACGTCCATGTACTCGGCGGGGCGCTCGAGGCTCGGGCGCACTCCGGCGAGCGCCGCCAGGTGCACGATGCATTCCGGGACGGCGGCGCGGAAAGCCCGCTCCACCGCATCCGCATCGCGGATGTCGCCCTGGAAGAGCCGCAGGCCGCGCTGAAGCAGCGGCTCGAGCGCGCGTCGCTTGAGCCGCTCCGGGTAGAACGGGTCGAAGTTGTCGAACGCCGAGACCTCGTCGCCGCGCGCGAGCAGGCGGGCGCACAGATGCGAACCGATGAATCCGGCGCCTCCGGTGACGAGGACGCGCATCTACGTGGCAAGCTCGGGAAAGCGCGTCCGGATCGAAGCGAGGATTACGCGCGCCTCGGCCTCGTCGACTCCGCTGCCGAACCGGATCGTCTTCGCGCCGTAGTCGAAAGCGAGGGGACCGGAGCGCATCCCGACGAACGGATCGCTCTTCGCCCAGACGGACCCGTCGAACGGGACGACGCGTAGGTTTCGCACGTGCAGCACGTCGTATTGCTTCCGAGGCGGAATTCCCATCGGTTCGCGCCGCAGGGCCAGGCTCCGTCCGTCGAGCTCGACGATCTCCCGCCCGAGGACGAGCCAGATCAACGAATACATCGCCCATGCACCGCCCGCCGTCCAACCGACCAACCAGAGCGCCAGGAACGCGGTGGGAGGAGGGCGTGGTCCGGACGGAGCGCCGAACACGGCTCGCACGGCCATCATCTCTCCCATCGACCATCCGCAGAGCCACGCGCACAGGACGCCGACGAGAAGCCAGTTCCTCCGCGCCGGGATGGTCACCCGCACGATTCCAGTCTCCTCGGCCATCGTCGATCGCAAGCGCGCTGGTGAGACGACCGCGGTCACGCGACCTGCTTCAGGGCGGAAGCGCCTTCGCCCCATTTGCGCTGCCAGAGCTGGAACATGGCGAGCGTCCAGAGCGGCTTGCGCAGGTCCGCCGCTTTGTCGAGATGGCGCTGCAGCATCGCCTGCGCGAGGCGCGGCTCGAACAGACCGGAGCGGCGCAGCTCGGCGTCGGAGAACAGCTCCTCGAACAGCGGGCGCAGGGGGCCGCGGATCCAGGCCGCGACGGGAATGCCGAACCCCTTCTTCGGGCGACGCAGGATCTCCTCCGGAACGATGCCGCGGAGCGCGCGCTTGAGCAGCACCTTCGTGCGCGTCAGCGACAGCTTCAGCTTCGAAGGGAGCCGCGCCGCGAACTCGACCACGTGCGTGTCGAGGAAGGGGGCGCGCAACTCGAGCGAGGCTGCCATGGAGGCGCGGTCCGCCTTCACCAGGATGTCGTCGGCGAGGTAGCGGCCCAGATAGAACCGCAGCGCTTCGTCCACGGATCCGGCACGCACTCCCGCGCGCGCGCCGCGCTCGGCTTCGGCGAGCACCTCGCGGTAGGCGACGTCCGTCCGCGCATTGTGGCGCAGGTCGGGGTGGAGCAGCTCGGCGAGCTCTGAAGGAAGGAACGATCCGATCCACGCCTGGTGGCGGAGCGAGGGGGGCGCCGAGGCGCCGCGGAGGAACTGCTTGAGGCGGAAGTCCAGGCTCATGTTGCGCGACGACGACGGCAACCTGTCCGCGGCGCCACGCAACAGGCCGTGGAGAGTCGCAGGCAGCCGCGCGAACAGCGCGGCAGGCCGATGGGCGAGGAACGGATCGTACCCTGCGAACAGCTCGTCGCCGCCGTCGCCAGCCAGCGCGACCTTGACCGTCCGCCGCGTGAAGCGCGACAGGAGCAGCGTGGGGAGGAAGCTCGGGTCCGCGAATGGCTCGTCGAGCGAGGCGACCGCCTCCGGGAGCAGGTCGAGGCAGTCCTGCCCCGACAATCGCTGCATCGAGTGCGTCGTGCCGAGCCGCTCGGACGCGAGCCGCGCATAGGGCGTCTCGTCGAAGCTGTCCTCCGTGAAGCCGATCGAGAACGTCTGCAGCGGCTGCTTGTGGCGCACGGCCAGCGCGGAGATCGTCGTCGAGTCGATGCCGCCGGAGAGGAACACGCCGACCGGCACGTCGGCGACGAGCCGTTGCGCCACCGCGGCGTCGAGGAGGCGCACCAGCTCGTCGCTCGCGTCCTCCGCCGAGATGCGCGCGGGCGAAGGAGCGGGCAGGTCCCAGTAGCGCCTGGTGCGGAACCCGCGTCCCTCGAGGACGGCGAGGTGGCCGGCCGGAAGCTTGAAGACGTGGCGGTGGATGCTGCGGGGCGCGGGCACGTACTCGACGGCCAGGTATTGCGCCAGCGCCTCGTGATCCAGCTGGCGAGGGACGCCGGCGTGCGCGGCGAACGCCTTCAGCTCGGACGCGAAGACGACTCGCGTGGCGGGGCCATCCGGTGCGGCCGTCCAGGCGTTGCCCTGCGCCAGAGCATAGTAGAGCGGCTTCTTGCCGAGGCGATCGCGCGCCAGGATCAGCTTGCGGCGGGCAGCGTCCCAGAGGGCGACGGCGAACATGCCGTGCAGCTCCTCGACGAACCGCTCGTCCCATTCCAGGTAGGCGCGAAGCACGACCTCCGTGTCGCTGCGGGTGGTGAAGGCATGGCCGCGCGCGCGGAGCCGCTCGCGCACCTCCTCGTGCTCGTACGCCTGGCCGTTGAAGACGAGCGTCACGCCGTCGCGGGTCATCGGCTGCACGCCGCCTTCGAGATCCAGGATCGACAGCCGCCGGTGACCGAGCGCGGCCGGTCCCTCGACGAAGAAGCCCTCGGCGTCGGGGCCGCGGTGAGCAAGGGCGCGCGCCATGCGGCGGACGGGCGCCGCATCGGGCACCCCGAGGAGGTCGACGTCGCCGCAGATGCCGCACATCGCTTATCTCGCCGCCCGGAGCGGCTGCTCGCGCGGCTCGTCGTGCACGTTCAGCTCCTCGGCGATGAGATACGGCCGCTTCCCCTGCGACTCGTAATAGGTGCGGATGATCAGCTCGGCCAGGAGCCCCATCAAGAGGCTCAGGGCTCCGACCAGCGTGAACATCACGGCGAGCAGCGGCAACGGCGTCTGCACGAAGTCCTTCAGGCCACGCACCTTGTAGTAGACCGCCCACGCGACTGCGCCCACGGCGCAGAGCCAGGAGAAGATCCCGAACCCGCCGAACACGTGGATCGGGCGCGTCGCGTAGCTGGCGAGGAACTTCACCAGGAAGAGGTCGAGCAGCACCTTGATGGTCCGATCGAACCCGTACTTGCTGCGGCCTGCCTTTCGCGCGCGGTGGTTCACCACCATCTCGGTGACGCGCGCGCCCTGCCAGCTCGCGTAGATGGGGATGAAGCGGTGCATCTCGCCGTAGAGCTTCACGTCGCGCAGGACGTCGCGCCGGTACGCCTTCAACGAGCAGCCGTAGTCGTGCAGCCGCACTCCACTGATGGCGCTGATCAACCGATTGGCGATGCGCGAGGGAAGCTTGCGGCCGAACTCCTTGTCCCGTCGGTTCCTGCGCCAGCCGCTCACCACGTCGTACCCTTCGTCGAGGCGGGCGAGCAGCTTCGCGATGTCCTCGGGGTCGTTCTGCAGGTCGCCGTCCATGGGGACGATCACCGCGCCGCGCGCCGCCTCGATGCCGGCCGACATGGCGGCCGTCTGGCCGAAGTTCAGGCGGAAACGGATCACCCGCAGCGCCGGCTCGCGCTGGGCGAACAGCGCGAGCTGCGCGAAGGTGCCGTCTCGCGACCCGTCGTCGATGCAGATCACCTCGTAGCTGCGCTGCAGGCCGCGCAGCACGCCGAGCAGCTCGGTGAGCAACGCCTCGACGTTGGCTTCCTCGTTGTAGAGGGGGATGACGACGGACAGCTCGGGCTGCATCGGCCGGGTGGGATAGCACGCGCTCTGCGAGGCAGGCAACATAGTGTCCGGGGAAAGGTTGCGGAATTTCTTGGAAGAAGGGAGACCCGCGGTGGGTGCGATCGGCCACGGCGACCCAGGAAGGCGAACGAGCGTGAACAAGCGGATCCGCGGCTTCCAGGAATTCTTGCTCAAGCAGAACGCGTTCGCCCTCGCCGTGGGCGTGGTGATCGGCGCCGCCGTCGGCCGCGTCGTCAGCGGCCTGGTGGAGGACCTGATCATGCCCGTGGTGGGTCTCGTGCTCCCGGCGGGCGAGTGGCGGAACGCGGCCTTCGCCCTGCCGCGCGGAAACGCGATCAAGTACGGCGACCTGCTCGGCAGGTTCCTGGACTTCTTCATCGTGGCGCTGGTCGTCTACTTCGTTTCCAAGGCGCTGCTTGAGAAGCCGGCGCCCCCGCCACCGGACACCAAGACGTGTCCCGAGTGCCTGGAGGTCGTTCCCGCCGCCGCGCGGCGATGCCGGGCCTGCACTGCGGCTCTCCGGTAGAGTGCGCGCGGAGGAACGTGAATGACGATCGGCAGGCGGAAGCTGTTGGGAACGGCGGCGGCGGCGGCCGCGTTGTCGCGGACCGCGTTCGCGCAGAAGAGCGCGGGTGCGTCCGGAAACGGACCCGTGGCCATCTCCAGCTCGAACGGCCTGCGGGCCGTGGAGCGCGCCGTCCAGCTCATGCAGGAAGGACGCGATCCGCTCGACGCGGCAGTGGCGGGCGTCAACGTCGTCGAGGACGATCCCAACGACATGACGGTCGGGTACGGCGGGGTGCCGAACTACGACGGCGTGGTGCAGCTCGACGCCTGCGTCATGCACGGTCCGACTGCCCGCGCGGGCGCGGTCGCGTCGCTGGAGGGAGTGAAGAACCCGAGCAAGCTGGCGAAGCTCGTGATGGAGACGACGGACCACGTGCTGCTGGTGGGACCCGGCGCGCGCGCGTTCGCCGACGCGAACGGATTTCCGCGCGAGAACCTCCTCACGGAGAAGGCGCGGAAGGTGTGGCTCTACTGGCGGCAGAACCTCTCGCCGACGGACAAGTGGCTGGAGCCGCCCGTGGACAAGCTCGACCCGGAGGTGAAGGCGTTCATCGATCAGTTCGGGTGGGACGATTTCCGCAAACCGCAGGGCGGCGGGACCATCCATCTGTCCGCCGTCGATGCGCGCGGCGATCTGGCTGGCTGCACCTCGACCAGTGGGCTGTTCTTCAAGATCCCCGGCAGGGTCGGCGACTCGCCCATCATCGGCGCCGGCTGCTTCACCGACAACGACGTGGGAAGCGCGGGTTCGACCGGGCGCGGTGAGGCCAACATCCTGGTCAGTGGCGGCCACCTGGCCGTCGAGCTGATGCGGCAGGGACGCCATCCGAAGGACGCGTGCATCGAGGTGCTGCGGCGCATCGCGCAGACCACGCGGGAGAAGCGGCTGCTCGACGCCCAAGGCAAGCCTGCGTTCGGAATCACGTTCTACGCGTTGAACAAGCGCGGGGACTACGGCGCGGCTGCGATGTACGACGCGAGCCCTACCGGGCGACGCGCGCAGTTCGCCGTCGCCGATTCGCGCGGCGCGCGAAAAGAGGGCTGCGCATCGCTTTTCCAGCGCAGGGCGTAGACGTCACTTTCCGCCGCGGGTGTTGGCGCCGGGGTCGGGGCCGAGGTGGGCGGTGTCGTTCCAGAGGCGGAGGAAGGGTTGCTTCCCGGCGCGCAGCTCGACCAGGTTCAGCGCGCATTCATCCTGTGGCCAGCGCCGCCGGTAGAGCCGGATGGGCGCCTCGACGAGCGCGGCGCCGAGGATGCGGAGCGTCGCCTTGTGCGAGACGGCCAGCACGGGTGGGCCGGCCGCCTCGTATCGTTCCTGGATCAGCCGCAGCGCCGCGAGCGCGCGTTCCGCGACCT
>Ga0114129_10004260_pt1 | contig 20220 bp, 19 predicted proteins | sample RhiMetdeltSRZDD1_FD_80071 | JGI IMG/M metagenome (GOLD analysis project Ga0114129, IMG submission 80071) | Populus rhizosphere microbial communities from Tennessee, USA - Rhizosphere MetaG P. deltoides SRZDD1 (version 2) (version 2) | ecosystem: Host-associated > Plants > Roots > Rhizosphere >... | reverse complement strand
ATAAGGCAACAAGGCATAGAGAATGAGCAGGGTAGTGCGAATGGTGGTCAAGTATTGAGGTAATAGGGTGTGCCGCGTTTAAAAGGTGTGCTATGTTTTTAAAATGCGGCACACCTTGTCGTGTTTATTGAGGGCACCATAAGGTCAAATTGAGTAATAATTGATAAGAATCAAGAAAAACAAGTAACCTTTCAATTAATTTGGTTGAACTTTTGGATTTAACTGTTTTAATTGTAGTGATGCCCATTGGGGCCAGAATATTTGATAAATAACAATAAAGATTTAGTCATGAAAAGTCCGTTTACAGGTGGTGCTACAAAACTTAAAAATGAGCTTCGGGTTATTGAATACAGAAATGATAAATTTGAAGTGATTTATCATTATTACTTATGTGTTGATAGCGTGGAACAATTTACTACAACTGCCATTGATACCCTTAACGTGAATCGGGTTTATAATAAGTATCAGGAAAAGTACGGAAGCCATAACAGATAGTAATTGACACTATTCTTCCTTTTTGCCAGTTGACTTTCCTAATCCAAACCCACCAACGAAGGAAATAATGGCAACAATGATCTTTATTAAAAGCTCCTTATCTTTTTGAAGGTAAACAATTAAAAAGCCAATAAAGGAAAGGCCAAGAAGAATTAGTATTAAATTATAGCTTCGTTGATTTTTTCTTTCCTCTCTATCCCTTTTATCCAGATCGTCTGATTTATTAATTATTTTTGAGATATGCTCAGTTGTGATTTTTTCTGCGATTGGATTGCCGTGGCGCGACACACTTGAATACATTGATTGTCTGATAATACTTATTACCTTGCTTCTTTCTTCTACAGGAATAGCATTTAAAAGCTCAGACGGAATCAGATTGTTTCCATTATCATCACCTTTTGGAGAGTTCTTGTCTTCTCCAACTTTTTTGTGGGGGAGCCCGAAATTCTCAAAGAATTTGTTATCGTTTTCACTCATTAAAAAGTTTGAGAACCTTTTTAAGTGACTGTTGAAAGTCTTTGTCAATCTTTAAGGCTATATAATGTTCGATGACTGTTGCGAGCACATTCATGGATGCTTTTTTTTCTGCATCATTTAACTTATTCATAGCCTGAACAAGAACTTTCAATACATGGTTGAAGTCGGAATCTAACTGTTTTGAAGATAGGTTATCGTAACTCTGGTAGTCATGTGAAACGCCGTTACCCCAAAATAGTAGGTTTTGAGGAGATGTGTTTTCGCCTGGTATGTTTGGCAGCGTATTCATTAGTGTCGTAAATATATAAAATAAATTAATATCATGGCATCTTTTGTTATAAAAAGCACCGAAGCCTATGCCAAAATAGTTGAATAAATTGCAGCTTACTATGAAAAAACCGATTGCAATAATCGGTTAGTTGCATCTTAATTAACAATGATAATGATTGCTTATATGAAAAAAGTAGTATCTGTAGCGTTGTTGTTTTACTGCATTGCCGGTCAGGTGGCTGCGCAAACGGCTGCAAAAAGCGAAGATCGCGATAAGCGCATGGAATGGTGGCGCGAAGCCCGCTGGGGTATGTTCATTCATTGGGGCGTTTATGCGGTACCGGCGGGTTACTATAATGGTCATGCTATTAACCGCATTGGCGAATGGATCATGAACCGTGGTAAAATTCCGGTGGCAGATTACCAGGCATTTGCGAAAGAATTCAATCCGGTTAATTACGACCCTGAGGCATGGGTAAAATTGGCTAAGGAAGCCGGTATGAAATATATTGTGATCACCGCAAAACACCATGATGGCTTTGCATTGTTTAAAACCAGCGCCAGCAAATGGAATATAGTAGATGCCACCCCTTATGGTAAAGACCTGCTGAAACCTTTGGCAGAGGCTTGTCGCAAATATGGAATCAAACTTGGTTTTTATTATTCGCATGCACAGGATTGGAATAATCCGGGTGGTGCAGCAGCACGAAAAGTTGCCAGCGAAGGATGGGCCAATCCTGATTCTGCTGCCATCGATGCGTATACGGCGGCGCATGAAGGCCATTGGGACCCTGCACAAACTACTAAAACCATGTCGCAGTATATTGATGAGGTTGCCGTACCACAGGTGAAAGAATTATTAACCAATTATGGTGATGTGGCGGTGTTGTGGTGGGATACGCCTACCGGTATGACAGACGAATATGCGCAAAAGCTGAACGCCGTGTTGTCGCTGCAACCGAATATTATTACAAACGACCGGTTAAAGCGCACCAACTTTGCCGGCGATTTCAAAACGCCCGAGCAAAAAATTCCCAATTTAAGCGAGCTCGATGGCCGCGACTGGGAAACCTGTATGACCATGAATGGTACCTGGGGTTTTAAGAAAGATGACCACAACTGGAAAAGCACTGAAACGATCATCAGGAATTTGCTGGATATAGCTTCGAAAGGCGGTAATTATTTATTGAATGTTGGACCTAAGGCCGATGGTACTTTCCCCGATGAAAGCATCGACCGGTTAAAACAGGTTGGCGCCTGGATGAAAGTAAACGGCGAAGCTATTTATGGCAGTAAGGGCAGTCCGTTGGCGCCTTTGTCGTGGGGACGTTGCACCAAAAAAGAACAAAAAGGCAATACCATTTTATATCTGTCGGTATTTAACTGGCCTGCCGACGGCAAATTAACAGTGCCCGGTTTACAACAACCGGTAACATCGGCCAAATTACTGGCTACTGGTAAAACAGTAACCACCGCTTCGTCTGCAGATGGGTTAGTGATCACGCTTCCCGCAAAAGCACCGGATACTATAGCATCGGTAATAAAACTACAAGTGAAAGGGATTGTGCCCACCAAAGCATTTACAGCAGGTGCGGCAAAGTGATTTGATTTGTTAAAATTGCATACAGTGCCATGCCAGTCCTGAAGGAGGCGTGGCATTGTTTATTATAACATGTTCCCCTTATCTTTACACCCATATAATTCCTGCACATATGAAAAGGGTATTCGTATTATCTGTTTTATTGCTTACCGTATCTGTACTTCATGTTAACGCTCATTCACTTTCCGATAGCACCTGGTCTAAAGGTAAAGCCGCGAAATGGTTTAAGAAAAAAGAGTGGTTGAACGGAGTGGCGCTTACGCCGCATAAATCTATCAACAAGCAGGAGTTTGCCCGGCAATATGAAATCAACAAAGTATATTGGGATAAAGCGTTTGCTTTTTTAAAAGAGCATGACCTGAAAACACTGCCCAAAGGAAAATATCCTATCGATGGCGATAATGTATTTGCCTCGGTAACAGAAGATCCCTCGAAAGACTTTGATAAAACAAACTGGGAATCGCACCGTAAATACATCGATGTGCAATGTGTTATTACGGGAGATGAAAAAATGGGCAAATGGCCGGTGGCTGAAGTTACAACCGTTACCAAACCCTACGATGAAGCAAAAGATGTTGCCAATTATACAGCGCCCGGTAAATTTTATACCATACCAGCCGGATCATTTATCATCTTTTTTCCAACAGATGCACATCGCCCGAATATTACCCCCGGCGGTAATAAGGTGGTGAAGAAGATTGTGATTAAGGTGAGAGTTGCTCAGTGAATAGGCAAAAAAATAAACGGTAGAGGCGGGGAGGCGCAACGTGCGATAAAGTTTTATGGCTACCCTGCGTCTCTGCATCTCTGCGATCATAATTGTTCAACTGCCCTCTACCACCTACTTCTTCCTCGCTTTCAACTGCGCCATGTATAACGAACCGGGTTGAAGTCCTTTTTTGTTCTGTCCTTCCCATTCTCCATCGGGGCGGCCATGCAGACGTCCGTCGTATTTGCCGCCAATTAATCCGATGCAATAATTTTTTCCGTTTGCCCATGGGTTTTGTATCGCTGCGCGTTTAGCAGTGCAATTCCATACAATTTGCGTAACGCCGGCCCAGCCGTGTCCGCTGCCCCAGTTACCACGGTCCTGTATATTGATTTCGCCATCGGTTACAATATTATCGTACAGGGTGCCTGCCGACCAGCGGTGATGCGGCCCTATATCGGCATGTGTTTGCGTTGCCGTGCAATTATAAAATACATTGGGGCCTAAAACACGGGCGCCGGTTACGTAATCGTGGCGGCCTTCGGTGCTTTGGCAGTTCATTACTAAATTTTGCTGTCCGTCGTTATTGAATGAATACCGGCGGCCACCGGTAATTTTTGATTTGGCATCGAGGCAACGGCAATCGGTAATGGTAATCCATTTTGCCAGGTCGTTTAAGTGAACGCAGGCATAACCAAAATACTGCGATGTAACGTTTCGCACCCAGCCATTTTCTATTTTATCAAACTCAATGGCTGTCCATCCATGATCTTCGGCCGTATCGTTGCTGAACGCCGATTCGCAACGCAGTTGTTCAATGGCTACTTTTTCAAGCCGGCCGTTAAAGCGGTATTGAAAAATATAGCCGCCGCCATATTGTTTTTCAAGGGAAAGCACAACGGGGTTGTCGATATAAACGGTATTGCCATCTACTTTTGTGATCACGCGTTCAAAGTGAAGGTCATATTCTTTCGGTCTCCATTGTTTGGTGCCGCCCCGTTCTTCAATGGCATCCATTTTCAGGTCTTTTATCCATGCTTCGGTACCGGGCCGCAACAATATTATTTTGTCTCCTGCTTTAAATCCGGCGGCCGATTCAACATGAAAAGAAGTAGCGCCGGTGGGTACATGTTCATCAGTTATTGCTACCCGCGTGTTGGGTAATTCTTCGATATTTCCTGTTCCTTCTACCTTTATTAATGAACGCTGGGTATTTTCTGTAGCCAGTAAAACAGTTTCATTTTCTTTATCGCCTTCGCCCCGTAACACAATGCCGCTGGTATTAATATGCAGGGTACCGGGAATTTTATATACGCCTTTTTTTAACAGTATGGTCCCACGAAACCCGTTTTGGTCGATCGGGCGCTTCGATACTTCATCAATGGCATTTTGAATAACAGCCTGGCTGTTGTCGCCATTGGCAGTAATGGTTTTAACTACGGGAACCAAGGGAACCGGTTGATTGCCCTGGTAATAACCAACACGGCTGAAATCGGGAATGGTATTTCCTTTTTCATCGGCATGATACTGAAGGGTGCCATTGGCTGCTGCGGTAACAAATTTCGATTCCCATTTATCGGTCGGAAGATGAAAACTGAAAATAATGGTAATTGCAATAGCAATAATAACGTATTGGTGTATGCGGTTAAGTGGTAAGGACATAGCAATCGGTATAAGTAAATGGAATTTGGATATAATATTCCGATATTTTTATAAAAACAGGAAGCGGTTGCCAGAATAGCTGAATGATTGGCTAATGGCCAGGAGGCAATAGGCAATGGGCAGTAAATAGCCGCAACAGGCAACACCTGTCGACTTATTAACCTGTCAACTTATAAACTTATCAACTCGTAAACCACTTACTGCTTCTGAATAAACTCTCTCTGGTAATTCAGCGGACTTTTACCGGTGATTAGTTTGAAGTATTTATGAAAACTGGTGAAATTATTGAACCCGCTTTCGAAGCACAGCTGCTTAATGCTCATTTTATTTTCTATAAGCAATTTACACGCATGTCCCACCCGAACCTCGATTAAAAATTGCGAAAACGTTTTCCTTGTTTTCGATTTAAAATAGCGGCAGAATGAGTTAGGGCTAATATTGGCCACTGATGCAATTTCATCGAGCTGAATGGGCCTTTTAAAATTCTTTAAAGAAAAATCATAAATGGCATTGATGCGGTCGTTCTCAGCTTCGAGCAAATCGTGTTTAAAGCCTATCGACGACAGGATCATGGGTTGTTTACAATCAGCTATAGCCGTTAGTGCTTCGGTGAGCAGCATAATGCGATGCGGACCCTCGGTATGCAGCAGTACATCCAAAAACTCTGCTACTACCGTACGGGTTTTTCCGGTGATCTGCAATCCACGTTTAGCTCTATCAAGCACCGATTTGATATTGAGATTTTCCGGCAGTTGCAAAAACTGTTCACCCCAGAAGTTTTCACAAAAGTGGCAAACCCGCACATCAGCGGATGCAGGCGTGTTTTCGTCGAAATAGGAATCGTCGAAACGCCAGTAATGCGGCAGGCCTGAACCTACCAATACCACATCGCCAGGCTTGAACCGGCGTATGCTGTCGCCAATAAATTGGGTGCCTTCACCTTTTCTGAAATGAATTAGTTCTACTTCCTGGTGGTAGTGCCAGCGGTTATTAACGTAAGGAACCAGATCCTGTCTTACGCTAAATGAGTGGCGAATTTCTTTAGATACTTTTAATAGCTGGGGCCTCATGGATTAAGCTATTTTTACATCAAATGGCAAAATATATTGCAATCAGGGGTAATTTAGGTTAACTTTTAGGGCTGGCGTAAAAAATCTACGCTAACGTTTCCGTAACCGTTTTCGTAAATAACTGGTTAGCAGATTAGCTTCGCCCTTTAGCATGCGTTTAGCAGCTGTTTATAGTAACCGTAACAATACCCTTATCAATAAAGACACGCGCCGGGCAACCGAAGGGGTAGTGATCATGGTAAAATTGATGAATAATTAGACAATTTGCTGCAACCTGCATTTAGCCATAAACTTTTTATTTGCTTTGTAAACTGGCGCCGGTACAGGCATCAGAAAATATTTGCAACTATTCTTCCCTGGATGACATATCCGTTGAAACTAAAATTATGAACCAGCCCGGGCGTTTTTCCGGCATTATGCAACCTCCCGATCCTGTACCGCCAACGCCGGCGTACGGGAAATCGCATTTAAATAGTATTCAATTAACATATAAGCGGCCGTCGTGTACGGTTCGTAAAACAGGCTTTGCTATTAATTTACAGCACAAATTAAAATGAATTGTTATGGCTGAAACCGTTCGTAAACCTTTTCTGAAAATACACCCTAATGATAACGTATTGGTTGCTTTACAGGATCTTGCTCAGGGCACTACAATTTCAATAGATCAAAAGGATTTAATATTACTTCAGGCCGTGGGGGCAAAACATAAATTCTTCATTAACAATATGCGGGCGGGGGATGAGGTAATTATGTATGGGTCGCTTGTAGGAAAAGTGCAGACCGATTTGCAGAAAGGCGCTCTAATGACAACCGCTAATACCCATCATGCGGCAGGCGATTATGCCTGGCGCAATAAAAAGGAGTCGTGGCAACAACCCGATGTGTCGAAATTTGTCAATCGTACATTTAACGGATACAAAAGAAGGGATGGCCGTGTAGGTACCGCCAATTACTGGTTGTTTATACCAACTGTTTTTTGCGAAAACCGTAATCTCGATGTTATAAAAGAAGCGCTCTGGAACGAGCTGGGCTATGCGGTTACCGGAAAATACCGCCAGTTCACCCGTGATATGTTCCGGGCTTATACGTCGGGCGAGGATATAAATAATATCAACCTGAACCCGTCGTACAGTAATGGCAGCGAACGTTTTTTTAAAAATGTAGATGGTGTAAAATTCCTGAATCACAGCGGCGGCTGTGGCGGTACCCGGCAGGATTCAGCCACATTGAGCGTCCTGCTTGCTGCCTATGCCGATCATCCAAATGTGGGAGGGGTTACCTTATTAAGTTTGGGCTGCCAGCATTTGCAGGTAACTGATTTTTTAAATGATCTGAAGAAAAGAAACCCTTCTTTTGATAAACCGCTGTACATTTTCGAACAGCAGCAAACAGTAAGCGAAGAAGAACTGGTTTGCGAAGCCATTCGCAAAACATTTTTGGGAATGGTTGAAATTAATAAGATCGAACGTGAGCCTGCTCCGCTGAGTGAATTGTGCATTGGGGTGAAATGTGGCGGCAGCGATGGTTTCAGCGGTATTTCGGCCAACCCGGCAGTAGGGTACACCAGCGACCTGCTGGTGGCATTGGGCGGTAAAATATTATTGGCCGAATTTCCCGAATTGTGCGGCGCCGAGCAGGCGCTGGTAGATCGTTGTGTTAATGAAGATGTGGCCAGCCGGTTCATTCACCTGATGCAGGACTATAATGGTCAGGCTATGAAAGTGGGATCGGGATTTCATATGAACCCTTCGCCGGGAAATATTAAAGACGGATTGATAACCGATGCCATCAAATCAACAGGCGCTGCCCGAAAGGGTGGAACTTCTCCGGTAGTGGCTGTGCTTGATTATACCGAACCGGTTAACAAATCGGGCCTGAGCCTGGTGTGCACACCGGGTAATGATGTGGAAGCTACCACCGGGAAAGCCGCATCGGGCGCTACATTAATTTTATTTACAACAGGACTGGGCACGCCAACCGGTAACCCTGTGGCTCCCACTATTAAAATCGCCACCAATTCGTCGCTGGCGAAACGCATGGCCGATATTATAGATATAGATACCGGCAGTATCATTACCGGTGAAAAGAATATTGAACAGGTCGGGGAGGAGATACTGGAGTATTGTATCAGCGTAGCCAGTGGCGAAACAACACCGAAAGCGGTACAACTGGCGCAGGACGATTTTATTCCATGGAAGCGAGGTGTATCTCTGTAAAAAATATTGAATAATGAACCGAAGAATTTTGAACCGAAGAAGTAATACTATTGGGAATGTTTTTTACTTCGACATTCAAAATTCTTCTGTTCGACATTCGATATTGTTCAGCAGCTGCTTAGGGCGCCTGCCAGAACAACGCCGGGTTATTCGTTTTGTACTTTATAAAAGTGGTATTCAGGTCCTTATTGTAACCTTGATATTTATCAGCGGTTTGATTAAAATAATCCAGGGGTAACAGAAAAACAGAGGTAACCGTTTTCCCATTGCCAAAAGTTTCAATATCGTATTCACTGCTTACATTGCATTGAAGCCTGTACAGATTTTTGGCCATGTAGTTATACAGGTAATCTTGTTTCGTGGTAGATTCTTTGTGGTTCCAGTTTGCATCCGGATTTACTATTAAAGGTTTATCCTGGATAATTCTTTCCCGCACTTCTTCTATGCTTAGCAGCTCGCCTTTTTCATTCATCACATAGGCATCGTTGGTAGGATCGATCCATACCCATTTATTAAGCGTTTTTGAATAAACAGCATTGATAACATGGCAGTCGTTGTCGATACCCAAACTATCTTTAGGTAAACAGGTAACAAATCTTGATTTAAAGCCCATTGCGAGGTAGCATTCGTTTAATGCCATTGACAGCCCCCGGCAGTTTAGCCCGCGGTTGTCGCGTTTACATACAGCAATCATATTTATTGCATTCTTTATATCGGGATTGCCGTGATTACCATCATGCGGAACCAAATTGTGCATCCAGTGCATGAGGTTGATAATCTTTGATACTTCATTCCCGGTGCCTGCAATGGAATCGAGGTGGAATGTTTTGCGCAATAATACGAGGTTGGGATTATCACTGTTCTGGTAGGTGAACTTTGGTAGTTCCCGGTTATCCTGCAAATTATAAGCGGCGCCCTTTTTAAGGATATACATATAATCGCTGATGTCGCGCAGCGGCTCTGTCAGGCTTTTAAATTTTTGTTCATTTCGAATATTATTCAGGTCTGCATCTTCCTGCATATGCTGATAATTGTAATAACCTGCCTTTATTGATTTTTCAAGGTACTCGAGTGCCAGCGGTTTATTATTGAGTAATGAATAAGCACAACTTAAATTGTAGTAAGCGTTAATAGGAGAATTGGCAAACACTTTTTGATCGTCGGGCGACAAGCCTTTATACTTTGCCAGAAACTCATTGAGTAAGGTGTTATATCCTTTTACATCGCGCTTTTCATATAGTTTGTAAAAGATGCTATCACACTGATGGGCATATTTTTTAAATTCAATATTTGGTCCGGATTGACCATTTACCACAGCTACATACAAAAGCAAGGCTGCTGAAAGAAAAGATTTTAGCTTCATATTTTGTTTTTTGCAATAAGATGAATTAAAAATATCTATATGCAGCTATAGGAGAAATACTATGGCGCATATGTAATAGACAGCTTAATGCTGTTGCGCCCTACGCCGATTTGTGGTTAATATTGAAATTAGGAATTCCTGTGGAAATAGAAAAATGAGATAGTGGTTTGATTAAAATTGTAATCGACTAATTTTTGCTGATAAATTCCGAAATCTTACTTATCAGTTCTGCACTAATGGGTAGTGAAGGTGTAATATAAGTAGCAAGATTTTCTTTTTTGTCGCCTTCAACGATCCTGAAAACATGGTTCATGTTTTTAATAAGTATTAGCTGCGCATGCGGGTTGGCCTTTGCCAGCAGGTTCGCATCTTCTTCGGTAATCTGCAAATCGTTTGTTCCCTGAATAATCAATACAGGTATAGTCAATTTTTTAATTTCTGTTTGCGGGTCGTAGTGGAACCACGAAATCAAATAGGGTTGCACACTGGGTCTGAAAATGGCTTTTAGCACAGGAGGTACGTTTTGAACAGTTTTTCCTGCAGCGAGACTGTCGATAATGGGCATCGACGAATCTTTGATAACAGCGGGTTGTTTGGCCAGTTGTTCTTTCAAAATTTTATCAGCCGATTTACCGGCGCCGGCGATCGACACAAAACCATTGGCTCCCTGCTGGGCAGCTATCATTCCAAGAAGCGAGCCTTCGCTATGCCCGGTTATAAATACTTTCGAAAAGCGATTGTCTTTTTTTAATAGTTCAATCCAGCCTTTTACGTCGTTTATGTAATCATCAAAACGTATTTCAGCTTCGGTTTTCATGGCGCTTTTACTTTCGCCGATGCCGCGTTTATCGAACCGCAACGATGCAATTTGATTAGCCGCCAACCCATGCGCCAGTTGTTTCAGGTTTTCGTTTTTCATCATGGGGTTATCGCCGTTCCGGTCTGTAGGGCCCGAACCCGCGATAATTAAGGCAACCGGCATGGTGCCGGCGTTGGCAGGGATGGTTAAGGTGCCGGCAATATCTCCGCTGGCCGTATGCAGCACAACAGTTGATTCGGTAAAAGTAGTATCCTTAACCGCCCCGGCCATTAACGGGATGTATAGAAAGAAGCTAATTACAATTAATGGAAATTGTTTATTCATAATTTAAGTTAACCAATTTTATAATTAAGTTTATTGTTATTTGTTTCGGTGGGTACTTATTTTTAATTTGAATATATTGGCTTTATGAAAGGCACATACGATAATATACAATGGGCGGTTCAGAAGAATCTTACGAACCAGGATGATTTGCAGCAATTAAAACTGGCCTGTAATAAGCTGGGAGTGAGTTTTCATGAGTTTGATATAATTCCGTTTACCGATAAGCTGCCTGATTTTGACCGGAATAAGTACAGCATATTTTATGGATCAACCACTTTAGGCAAACTGGTTACTAAAGATGCAACTATAAATAAAGGCTTTTTCTTCGATGACCTCAGTTTTTCAATAGAGAATTATTTTGCGAAATGGGGAAGGCACATGTTGAACTTTGGCGCTTCGGTAACTACTTTCAGCGATTTTATGGCAAAAGAATATGAGGCCGATAAGTTGTTTTTTATAAGGCCCGATGATGATAGTAAATCTTTTTCCGGTGAAGTGAAGCGGTTTGCTGAAATACAGGAATGGTATAACCGGTTAAAAATGTTCGATAATACCAGTTTGTCTTTGAATAGTAAGATTATCGTATCAGAACCATATCACCTGCGGTATGAATGGCGTTTATGGATAGTTAATAAAAAGGTAATTACCGCTTCGAAATACCGCGAAGATTTTAATCTGAAAAAAGAACGTGGTTGTCCCGAAGCAGTTATTCAGTTTGCTGAGGACCGGTGTTCAGAATATATCCCCCACGAAATATTTGTAATGGATATTTGTGAAACCGGCTCTGCATATTACATCGTTGAATGTGGTTGTTTGAACAGCGCCGGTTTTTATAAAGCAGATATTGAATCAATCGTAAATAGTGTGACGGAACATTTTTCAGGTATGATCCGTTAATATGTTGCCCTCCCCAACATTCATGTTACCCCGCAAACCCCCATTGTTTAAACGCAAAAGCGCATTGTAGAGCACAAAATAAAATTGTAGCAAATATCAGGAGTTATGTAGCGAACAAGATCACTAATGTACATATGCAAACCAGCATTGTTTGCACCCACCAATATATGGCAGCGTCGAAAACTATAAATTTAATGTAGCAGAAGGATAATACAGGTGGTGTAATTACTCCTGTTCAACGACAAACTATCTATGTTTGAACGCAAACCTGCATTGTTGTTAATCGGGCATGCATTTTATCACACAACGGCTTCAAAATTGGTAAACATGCCGGCTATGTTGTAAACAAAAGCAAAAAAGAGGGCACACAAAGCATAAAAACAATGCTAAAATGAAGCGTTGTGCGCTATATCGGTAACGTTGTGCACTATTTCGCCGGTCGATTTATCTGTTTGGCCGGCGTTGTGCGCTATTTCGCTGCTCATATCGTGTATTTGCGTGGTCACTTTCGTTATTTCATGAGCGTTGTGCGCTATATCGCAGGCGTTGTGCGCTAAAGCCCAAAATTTTACCGGAAATGAGTTGAATCCGCTCTATTTCTTACTATAATCCTTCAATATCTGCTTTTCTTTTGCGCTCAGGCTGTTGATGCCTCGCTTACTTATTTTATCAAGAATTTTATCTACTTCCTTTTGCTGATTGAACTTACTCTCATTGTACTTGTGATCGACGGAGTAGTAGTCTTTATGCGTATTGTAAAAAAGATTGTCGATTAATAATATATGCGGCCTGGTAATGATCAGGTAAATAAACACAATAGCGGGCACCGAAATAATTAAGATCGTGATGTAGTTTTCGATAAACGCCATTGGTCGCATGGCCAACGCTACCATCATTCCAATCAATGCGCCTGCCAGGTGGGCTTCGTGACCTATATTATCTCTTTTTGAACGAACACCATAAATGGAATAACCAACATATAATAGTCCATACAACCAACCCGGGATAGGAATAAAGAACAGGCCAACTGAAAAACCGGGAAATAATGCGATGCAGGCAAATATCACTCCGCATACAGCGCCCGATGCACCTACCGAAGTATAGTCGCCCTGGTTTTTATAAATAAGCAGCGATAGCAGGTTGCCACCTACCAGGCTGGTAAAATATATTATTAAAAATCGTAAGGCGCCGAGTGAGCCAATAAGGGGGCTGGTAAAAAAATACAAACTGAGCATGTTGAAAATAAGGTGCATCCAGTTCACATGCAAAAAACCAGAGGTGACCAGTCGTTTGTAATCTTTGTACAACCGTACTTTGTCGACCCCGAATTCATATTTTTCAAAAAAGAAATGGTCTTTAAAACCTTTGTAGGATATTAAAAAGGTTACCAGTATAATAAGTATGCCTATGAATCCCGCTGTCATTGCGAATTGATTTAAGGAACGAAGTCAATAAATATAAACATACTAACGATTATAAAAAGTTGCAAATTTTTGTTAAAGGCCCGTCATTACAACCACTTTGTTGCTGCTGTAGATGCACGTTCAATTAATTGTGAGGGAAGGATCATTGTTTTTTCATACGGCATCAGCATCTTTTTTTCGATGATCTTGAACAATATATTGGCCGCTTCGCGACCGATATCATATGCCGGTTGAATAATGGTGCTAAGGGCCGGATCGAACAGGGCCGCCGCCTGCAGGTTCGAAAAACTGATCACTTTGATATCTTTTGGAATATCAAGGTTCAATTCTTTACAAACTTCGTAGGTATTTACAGCAAATTTTTCAATAGAAGCAAAAATGCCATCGGGTTTGGGCTGTTGCAGCATCAGCTCCTTCAGTATGGTGCGGTTGATATAATCTTTGGCTGTTAATTCAACTATCTGCGGTTCGGTTGGTATTTTATATTTTTTCAGGGCTGTTAAATAGCCAGCCTTGCGCCGGTTGGCAATCGACAAATTGCCCGCCATGCCTAAAAATGCAATATTCCGGCATCCTCTTTTCAATAAATGCTCGGTGGCCTTAAATGCCATCTCGGCATCATTGGTCATAATATTGGGAACATCAATGTCTTCACAGGTTCTGTCGAAAAGCACCATAGGAATACCTGCCTTCCGCCAGGCTTCAATATGTTCAAGATTGGTAGTAGTATTTGAAACGGAGATCATAATGCCATCGACCCGGCCGTTTCGCAATACCTGTAATATGTCGCGTTCCTTGGTATAGTCTTCGTGGGTAAGATAAATTAATACATGATAGCCTTTGTCGGGCGCTACCGATTCAATGCCATTGATAACCTGTGAAAAGAAGTTGTTTTCAATTTCAGGAATAACTACCGCAATGGTTTTACTTTTGTTTTGCCGCAGGCTGCTGGCATGTGGATTAGGCTGAAACCCCAGTTTTTCAGCCAATGCGCGTACCCTTTCTTTTGTTTGCGAACTGATTTCATGACTGTCTCGCAATGCCCTGCTCACCGTAGATACGGCCAGGTTCAGTTCTTTCGCGAGTTTCTTTAGATTCACTTGATCCATATAAGAGCGTCCCCGGCAAAGATTAACAATTACCCGCTATTTTTGCAACATTTTTCGAAAACGTTTGCAAAGAATTTGAAAAAGAAAACTTTATTAACTACGTATTCAATTGTAACCTTGTAAAAAATGTGCTTTAAATAATCAGTTATGTATCAATTTGAGCAAACAATGCGGTGGTTCGGCCCCTCAGATCCGGTTAGTCTTGCCGATATCAGGCAGGCCGGCTGTACGGGTGTTGTATCGGCCCTGCATCATTTACCGAATGGCGCCATATGGACAAAAGAAGAGATCATGCAACGCAAAAACATTGTCGAAGCTGCCGGTTTAACCTGGTCGGTGGTTGAAAGTGTGCCGGTGCATGAAGACATCAAAACACAAAAAGGCCGGTATAAAGAATATGTTGCCAATTATGCCGAAAGCCTGCGCAACCTGGCCGCCTGCGGTATTTATATAGTTACCTACAATTTTATGCCGGTGCTCGACTGGACGCGTACCGATTTGGCGTACACCGTGGAAGATGGCAGTAAAGCGCTTCGGTTCGAAAAAGCGGCACTGGTTGCTTTTGATGTGTATATGCTGAAACGACCCGGCGCCGAAAAAGATTACACCGCCGATGAACTGGCTAAAGCAAAACAACGGCTTGCCGGTATGAGCGAAGATGAAAAATTGCTGTTACAACGTAATGTCATCGCCGGTTTGCCGGGCAGCGAAGAAAGCTTCACCCTGCAACAGTTTCAGGCAGCATTAGATACCTATGCAGGCATCGATGCCAATAAACTGCAGCAACACCTGATTGAATTTTTACAACAGGTTGCACCGGTAGCCGATGAAGCAGGTGTAAAGCTGGTTATTCACCCCGATGATCCTCCATATGCCATTTTTGGTTTGCCGCGTGTGGTGAGTACGGCCGAACAGGTTCAAAAATTGTTCGATGCTGCCCCCAATGCCAGCAATGGCCTGTGCTTTTGCACCGGTTCTTTTGGCGTGAGGGCCGATAACGACCTGCCGGCTATGGTGCTGCAATTTGGCAACCGCATTAATTTCATTCACCTGCGCAGCACACAGCGCGATGCCGATGGAAATTTTTATGAAGCCAATCACCTCGAAGGCGATGTGGATATGTACAACGTAGTAAAGAACCTCGTAAAAGTGATGCAGCAGCGGCAAATATCATTGCCCATGCGCCCCGATCATGGTCACCAGATGCTGGATGACCTGAAGAAAAAAACAAATCCCGGTTATTCTGCCATTGGCCGTTTGCGCGGACTGGCTGAATTGCGTGGACTTGAGCTGGGCATTACCCGTTCGATGAAATAAGTTGTAAGTAATAAGTTTTAAGTAATAAAACATTGAGTGAACAATTCCAAAGCAGCACCGCTTTGGAATTGTTTTTTTATATGAGAGAAGAATCCTAATGATATATTACGAAAATACGTATATGTGTGCCGGTTTTTCACTATTCACATTACCTGGCCGATACCCACATTATGGTATAATAAATTCATTGGCTGTTATTGCATAATATCAAAAATCTTTCTACTTTTGAGCGTCTTCAATAACCCCCGGCGTATCCAAACATCCTCTGAATCATCGATCGTTACCCGATTTTCCTTTCGAATCACCCCTGGCCGATTTCCTTCGAATGCCTCTGACCAATCGAATACCTTCGAATTGCCTCTGTTTACTATTTACCTGTGTACCGTTCGTTTAAAGGACCAATAACCTGTTACGATCTTAATTTTCTCGTGATGAACGATGAAAAGATGGTGATATGGTTAACGTGCAACTGAAATATTATTTTGTAATATATTGATTCTCAGTAGAATTGTGACTGAGAGGAGCGGGAGCTTTTTTCTGAACCCAGGATAAATCAAAGCATGAATACAGATTTACGTTGGTACGCGCTATACACAAAACCGAGGTGGGAGAAAAAAGTGGCTGATTTGCTTGGCAATAAACAAATTGAACATTATTGCCCGCTGCAAAAGATAGAACGGAACTGGAGCGACCGTAAAAAAATTGTTCTTGAACCTTTGTTTAAATCATATGTGCTTGTACGGCTTGCACCAAAAGCACACTTACCGGTGCTGCAAACTGATGGGGTGTTGAATTTTGTTACCTTTCAGGGCAAACCGGCAATTATTCGCGATGAGGAAATTGAAACTGTAAAGCAATTTTTGAAAGATTATGACCATGTGACTGTTGAAAAAATTGACTTGAATGTAAATGACGAGGTTACTATTTTAGGCGGCCCGTTAATGCAGCAAAAAGGACAGGTGCAGGAGGTAAAAAATAAAATGGTAAAAGTGTTGCTGCCTTCGCTGGGATTTGCCTTAGTGGCCATTGATAAAAGCAATTTGACAAAGGGTTCTTCACAATAAAAATATTATAACAACAAACTTGTATTATAGAATGGAAGAGACAAAGCAGTACCATTTAGCTGTAATAGGACTTGGTTATGTAGGATTACCGCTGGCAGTTGAATTTGCTAAAAAATACCCAGTAGTTGGTTTTGATATTAATAAACAACGGGTAGCCGATTTGCAATCCGGTAACGATCATACGCTGGAAGTTAGTAATGAACAACTGGCAGGTGTGTTAAAAAGCAAACAGGATTGCGCACAGGGCTTGTGGGTAAGCGACCAGTTGGAAGCCATCAAATCGACCAATGTTTACATTGTAACAGTGCCAACCCCGGTCGACAGATTTAACCGTCCTGATTTAACGCCTTTGTACAAGGCCAGCGAAACGGTTGGAAAAGTGCTGAAAAAGGGCGACATCGTTATATATGAATCTACCGTTTACCCAGGTGTTACCGAAGATGAATGCGTGCCTGTACTGGAAAAAATTTCAGGCCTTAAGTTTAATAAAGATTTTTTTGCCGGATATTCTCCCGAACGGATCAACCCCGGCGATAAAGAACATACCGTTACAAAAATTAAAAAAGTAACATCTGGTTCAACACCCGAAGCGGCGAAAATAGTTAATGAAGTATATGCCAGCATTATAGTAGCCGGCACGCACCTCGCTCCTTCGATAAAAGTAGCTGAAGCTGCCAAAGTAATTGAAAATGCACAGCGCGATATCAACATTGCCTTTATTAATGAGTTGGCGAAAATATTTAACCTGTTAAATATCGATACGCACGAAGTATTGGCCGCTGCTGCTACCAAGTGGAACTTTTTACCATTCAGACCCGGTTTGGTAGGCGGTCACTGTATTGGTGTTGACCCGTATTACCTGGCGCAGAAAGCACAGGAAGTAGGTTATCATCCTGAAATTATTCTTGCCGGACGCAGATTGAATGATGGCATGGGCGCTTATGTTGCCGGTGAGGTAATTAAACTGATGGTGAAGAAAAGCATTCCAGTATCGAACAGCAAGGCACTGGTGTTGGGTATTACATTCAAAGAAAATTGTCCGGATGTTCGCAATACAAAAGTAATAGATATCATTCGCCATTTACAAAGCTACCATGTGCAGGTAGATGTGTATGATCCCTGGGCCAACCCCGCCGAAGTGATGCACGAATACGGTATCAATACGGTACAGGAATTACCCGATGTGCAAAAGCAAAAATATAATGCGGTAATACTGGCTGTTGCGCATAAGCAGTTTAGTTATGAAACAATAAAACAGCTCTGCAGCGATCATTGCGTACTGTTCGATGTAAAGGCACATTTAAACAAAGATTTGGTAGACGGCCGTTTGTAATTTTTAATTATGTACAATCAATTATATCATAATACGGATATCAGCCAGAGCAGCTTTCTGATTACAGGAGGCGCCGGTTTTATAGGATCGAATATTGTTGAATATTTAATGCAGAACGGCGCCGGCAAAGTGCGTGTGCTGGATAATTTCAGCACCGGTTCCATGGAAAACATTGAACACTGGCTGCCCCGTCCTGAATTTAGTTTGATCGAAGGCGATATTCGCGATCTGGAAACCTGCCAAAAGGCAGTGCAGGGAATTGATTATGTGTTGCACCAGGCGGCACTGGGTTCTGTGCCCCGCTCCATAAACGATCCCATTACCAGCAATGACGTGAACGTAAGCGGATTTTTAAACATACTGGTAGCTGCACGCGACGCTGGTGTAAAAAGAATGGTATATGCCGCCAGTTCAAGCACCTATGGCGATCATCCCGGCCTGCCAAAAGTAGAAGATAAGATCGGTAATCCGCTTTCGCCGTATGCCGTAACAAAATATGTAAATGAATTGTACGCACAGGTGTTTAGCCGCACCTATGATTTTCATACCATCGGGTTGCGTTATTTTAATGTATTCGGTCCCCGGCAAAACCCGCGCGGACCTTACGCTGCCGTAATTCCGTTATTTATTCAGGGTGCTTTAAAAAATGAAGGACCATTCATTAATGGCGACGGTACCACCAGTCGCGATTTTACCTACGTTGAAAATGCAGTACAGGCAAATATAAAAGCCCTGTTTGCACCTGATATTAATAATCACGAAGTAGTGAACATTGCCGTTGGAGATGTAACTACGCTGAATCAGTTGTGGAAATACATCTGCGACATTACAGGCATCGATATTCCGGCACGTTATCGTGAAGAAAGAAAGGGCGATGTTCGGCATAGCCTGGCCAATGTAGGCAAAGCAAAACAACTCATCGGTTACGAGCCTGCCGTTACCATTCAACAAGGATTGCAAACAACAGTGGAGTGGTACAGGCAATCATCTTATACGAAAATCACCTCATAATATAGTTACGGGTCGCATGTTTCAAAGTTGCAGGGATACCCCTGTAACAGGAAACCTGTGACCTGTAACCTGAAACCTGTAACTATAAAAATAAAACCCACAATGAATAGAAACCACATAAATCCTGCTACCCTCATCGTTGTTTGTTTTGCATTTGTTTTGATACTTACCAGTTCATGCAGCACCAGTAAAAAATTAAATTATTTTAATGATTTGCCTGATTCCGAGGCGTATGAGTTAAAACCGATGCCTCCGCTGGAGCGCATCATTGAACGTGGCGACAGGCTCGATATCTCCTTTATTGTAAAAGATCAGGAGTCGGCTGCTTTCTTTAATAAACACAGCATAAACGCGGCTGCTACAGTAGGTGGTGTGGGTGTTGCAGCAGGATCGTCGAACGGCGATTACGTGGTTGATCCCGAGGGTGAAATAGAAATTCCGGTGATAGGCAAAGTGAAGATGGCAGGATTGACTACCCGCCAGGCAAAAGAAAAATTAATCGGCATTGTTAGTCCGTATTTAAAAGACCCGCTGGTAGAAGTAAACTTTAATTCTTTTAAAGTAACGGTGCTTGGCGAAGTAAAGAACCCCGGGTCATTTGTTATATCATCACACCATGCTACATTATTCGAGGCGCTGGCCGCCGCAGGCGATTTGCCTCACTCGGCAAAACGCTACGATGTGCGTTTGTACCGCGATTACAATGGCAAAAGGACCATCAGCAAATTCGATCTGCGCAAAGCCTACGTGCTGAATGATCCTGATATTTTTCAAATGCGCCCCAATGATGTAATATATGTTCAGGCACGTTCGGGCTCATTGTTTAAAGAAGAATTCGGTTTGTTTGCCTCGGTGTTCACCATATTGCTTTCGGCAGTAACACTGGGCATTACCATTAATAACTCCAACAAATAAATTTTTCATTTATGGAGCAGAAGTACCTCGACGAGCCGGAAGAAAGTAAAGGTTTTGATGCGAAACGACTTTTTTCCAAACTGGCTAAAAGTTATGTGTGGCTTATTTTATCAGCCGGCGTTTTTGTAACAGGAGCCTGGTTGT
>Ga0114129_10004259_pt1 | contig 20222 bp, 17 predicted proteins | sample RhiMetdeltSRZDD1_FD_80071 | JGI IMG/M metagenome (GOLD analysis project Ga0114129, IMG submission 80071) | Populus rhizosphere microbial communities from Tennessee, USA - Rhizosphere MetaG P. deltoides SRZDD1 (version 2) (version 2) | ecosystem: Host-associated > Plants > Roots > Rhizosphere >... | reverse complement strand
GAACGGTCTCGATGTCATTCGCGAGATCCGGCAGATGGACCCGGAGATTCGAATCGTCATCGTGACCATGTGGGAGAACCCTGACCTTGCCGCGCAAGCGTTCCGAGCCGGCGCGTCCGCGTACGTGCTCAAGCATTGCGCCGCGTCGGAGCTGCTGGAAGCCGTACAGCGCGCGATGGACGGCAAGGCGTACGTCACGCCGCTCATCGCCGGCGAAATGGTCCATTCGCTCGCGAAGCCGCAGCCCGAGGATGAAACCGGCGACAACCTGACGGCGCGCCAGCGCGAAATCCTCCGATTGCTGGCGGAAGGCAAGTCGATGAAGGAAGTGGCCGCGGCCTTGAAGCTCACCTCGAGGACCGTGGCCTTTCATAAGTACCGCATGATGCACCTGCTGAACATCAAGACCAATGCGGAACTCGTCCGCTTCGCCGTGGCTCGGAAGATCGTCTGACGGCGACGATCAGAGAAGACCTTCACAGACAAACCGCGAAGCGAAGTGGCCAACGGGCTGGCCGTCGAGTCGATGGTTTGGCCGGACAGTCCACGACGATGTAATTTTGACTCGCCGCACCGCGAATCGTTCGTACGAAGTTTTGACGACCGTGTGTGAACTCTCGCAGCTTCATTCCTAGTAGTTTTGCGAGCTGACTTGCGAGCGCAATCGAACTATCCTGCAAGGCGTCAAATCGCTTTTCTTAGTCACCGAAGGTGATCTCGTGCGTGAAGCAGCGCGAATGTTACATGACGACTGGCGCAGGAAATTGAATGGCGCGGTTCGTCAGTTCGCAGCAGCTGCACTCAGCGTCGATGAAGACGGTCTGCGTGGGCTCGTCATCACGATGCTGCGCGAGATCGGCGAAACGCTCGGGGTCGACTGCGGCGCGGTCCTCGAGTTGTCCGACGCCGATCCTGCAGCTGCTTCTCGCTACCAGTGGTGCCGGTTGAGCGCCCCCCTGAGCAGCCGCCCATTCGATGCGCCCGGCTTCCAGTCAATCATCCGGTCCCTGACGCTGGAACGGCGCCCGATCGTGTTGACCAGCGCCCTCGAGCCTCGCCCGGACGGCCCGCTGATGGCCGAGGCCCATGCGTATCTGCGGCGGACGGCGATCCACATTGCGGCGATCGTTCCCATCGGCGTCGGGGAGCGGCCTGCATGGACGTGGGTGTTCGGCACGGTCGCCGACGACTACGTCTGGGCCGATCCGGTGCTCGAGCACCTGCAGGTGGTGGGCGACATCGTGGCCGGCATCCTGCAGCGGAGCCGCACGAGCGTCGACGCCGAGCTTCGCGCGAGCGCCGATCGGCTGACGATGCGCGAACGCACCGCTTCGATCAGAACCTCGTTTCCGTCGAGCCGGCGGTTCGAGGAAATCGTCGGCCAGAGTCGGGCGCTGCGGAGCGCACTCGCCGCCTTGGAGGAAGTCGTCGATACCGACAGCAGCGTCCTGCTGCTGGGCGAAACGGGAACAGGCAAGGAGCTCTTCGCGAGGGCGCTCCACGCGCGCGGGCCGCGGCGGAGCTTTCCGCTCGTGAGCGTCAACTGCGCGGCGCTGCCGCCGACCTTGATCGAAAGCGAGCTGTTCGGGCATCAGCGCGGCGCCTTTACCGGCGCGCTCACTCTGCGCCAGGGACGTTTCGAGCTGGCCCATCGCGGCACGCTCTTTCTCGATGAGATCGGCGATCTCCCGCTCGATCTCCAGCCGAAGCTCTTGCGGGTGCTGGAGGAAGGAGCGTTCGAGCGGGTCGGATCGTCGCAGTCTCATTCGGTCGATGTGCGTATCGTCGCGGCGACGCATCGCGATCTGGGCCGCGCCGTGGCGGAGGCGGAGTTTCGGGCCGATCTCTACTACAGGCTGAACGTGTTCCCGATTCATGTGCCGGCGCTGCGCGAACGCGTGGAAGACATCCCGGCGCTGGTGTGGTCGATCATCCGGAAGCGGCAGGGAGTGCTGCAGCGGCACATCACCACCGTACCCGCCGAGGTGATGTCCGCGCTTCAGCAGTATTCGTGGCCCGGGAACATCCGGGAGCTCGAGAACGTGATCGAGCGCGCCCTGATCCATACGACCGGCGACACGCTGATCCTGCTCGAGGGAAGCCTCGAGGCGACGGACGATCCACCGGCCGTGGGGACGACGTTGATGTCGGTGGAGCGGGCGCACATCGAGGATGTCCTGCGCGACTGCGGCTGGCGGATCAACGGCAACGGCAACGCCGCCGAACGGCTCGGGCTCCATCCGAACACGCTCCGGTTCCGCATGAAGAAGCTCGGCATCGTCAGGCACGACTCGGCGCACCGTCTGCGGTCCGCGTCTGAATCCGAAGCCAGGGGGCGCGCCTCCTGAAGGTCCGATGAGATTCCGCTGGGAACGTCGATCATCGACATGGTCGACGCGAAAGGGCGCGCTTGTGTGGCGGGGCTCGGCAACCCCGTAGGCCGCCCGGATCCCATCAGCGGGTTGTCACGATGACTGCATGTTGTCAGAGCGAAGCGGCCGCTTACTCCTGCCAGCCCTCGTCCACGGATACGCGACCGGGGAGCAGGAGTTGCACTCATGCTCGTTGGACAGCCCCCAGAAAGGGCGCCAGGCGAGAGAGAAGCCATGAACCTGACTCCGACCCTGACCTACGTCATTGCCACCGGCCTGCTGCTGCCATCCGGCCCAGGAAGTTCGAGGGCCGCCGTGGGACCGCAGGCCATTCCCGCCGCGCCGCCGACCCGAACGGCGGCGACTACGGCACCTGTCGACGGCGGATGGCCGCGCGCATACATCACCGGCTCCGGAGCCAGGCTCGTACTCCACGAGCCACAGGTGGCAAGCTGGCTCGACCAAAAACGGATGGTGTTGTATGCCGCGGTTTCTTACACGCCCAAGAACGAGAAGACCACGCTCGGAACGCTCAGAGTCGAGGCCAACACGAAGGTTGCGGTCGAAGACCGGCTCGTGAACTTCTCGGATTTCGTGATTACCGCGGCGAATTTTCCCACGCTCTCGGGCGAACAGTTGACCAAGGTCGTCGCCGAGATCAATTCGTCGGTGCCCCTCTCGCATCGGGTAATCGCGCTCGATCGCGTGTTGGCCGCCGTCGATAGCAGTGAGATCAAGCCGAAGAACGTCGAAGGCGTGAAGAGCGATCCGCCGCCCATCTTCTTCAGCGAACGGCCGGCGGTCCTCGTCAACATCGACGGCGAGCCGATCTGGAGTCCGATCAAGGACAACGACCTCCGGTTCGCGGTCAATACCAACTGGGATCTGTTCGAACACGCGGCGTCGAAGACGTACTACCTTCGCGTCAACAGCGCGTGGATGAGCACGCCGAACGTCGAGGGTCCCTGGGCGCTCCAGGCGACGCTGCCCGAGAGTTTCTCGAAGCTGCCCGACGACGACAATTGGAAGGACGTCAAGGCCGCGCTCGGTCCACACAAGGCGAGTGCGGCTACCCAGGCGCCGACGGTGTTCATCAGCAAGACGCCGGCGGAGTTGATCCTGGTGAAGGGTGCGCCCGCCTACACGCCGGTGACCGGCACACACCTGCTGTGGGTGAGCAACACGGACAGCGACGTCTTCCGGCTGGGCAACGCCGGGCCGATTTACTTCCTCATCGCCGGCCGCTGGTTCAGCGCGCCGGTCTTCACCGGACCCTGGACGTTTGCCACGCCGAGTCTGCCCGAAGATTTCAAACGCATTCCGCTCGAGCATCCACGATCGCGCGTGCTCGCCTCGGTGCCAGGCACGACGCAGGCGCTCGAAGCGGTCCTGCTGGCGCAGATGCCTCAGACCGCACGGGTCTCCCGGACGGCGGTGACGGCTCCCGAGGTCGCGTATCAGGGCGACCCGCAATTCGAGGGCATTACAAAGACGACTGTGTCGCGCGCGGTCAACACGGACAAGGACATCCTGAAAGTCGGCGATCTCTATTACATGTGCTTCGACGGCGTCTGGTTCGTGGGCAAGAGCGCGACGGGACCATGGATCGTGGCCGACTCGATTCCCCATGAGGTCTACGAGATTCCGATCAGCTCGCCGGCGTACCCTGTCACCGCCGTCACCGTCGACAGCTACGACGACGAGGCGGTCGTGTTCGCGGCGGAGGCGGCCTATACCGGGATGATGATCGGGTGGGGATGTGCGATGTGGGGCACCGGCTACTACTACCCGCCGTACTACTGGGGCGGCGGCTACTATCCGGTGGGCTATCCGAGTTACGGATACGGCGCGCGGTACAACCCCTGGACCGGCGCCTACTCGCGGGGCGGCGCAGTGTACGGGCCGTACGGCGGTGCGGGGTATGCGGCTCGATACAATCCGGGAACGGGTACCTATTCGCGCGGCGCCGCGGCCTATGGACCCGGCGGCGCGCGTGGAGCGGCCCAGGCATGGAATCCCCGCACCGGAACATACGCGCAGACCCGACAAGGCTCGAACGTCTTCGGCAGCTGGGGTTCGACGGCGGTGCAGCGCGGGGATCAATGGGCGAAGACATCACGCGTCACGAACCGGATGACGGGCAACACGACCCGCGCGACGCGGGGAAGCGGGGGCGGCGCGTCGATCAGCCGTCGAGGCTCTGAGGGTCGCACCACCATCGGCACGACAGGCGGCGGGAACATGTATGCCGGCCGCGACGGCAACGTCTATCGGAACCAGGGCGGTGGCTGGCAGAAGTACGGCAACGGCAGCTGGAGCAACGTCGATCGGCCGACCGGGACGAGCGGAGTGGCCGCTCAGCGTGCGGACTCCGGCCTCTCCTCGACGACTCGAGATCAGCTGAACCGCGACCGCGCGGCGCGGGCAGACGGAGCGCAGCGCACCAAGGACTTGGGCAAGGTCCGAAGCAGTGGATCGAGCCGAAGCGGCGGGGGGAGCTACCGTCCGAGTGGCGGAGGCTTCGGAGGCGGCGGAGGAGGATTCCGAGGCGGTGGAGGATTCCGAGGCGGCGGCGGGCGACGATAAATCACGCACGTCGAGCATTTCTTACCTGCCGGCCCGGTCATCGGGCCGGCAGCCGCGTCTTCGAGGATCACACGACTTCCAACTCGCGCCCCGACTGTTACCAGCCAGGAATCAAGTTGAAGCCGACGGTCCATCCGCCTCCCGGACGTTGAAACGGCCGCGTGAGATCGAGCTCGGCGACGGCAAAGCCCAACCCGATCCGAGCGGCGATTCCGGCAGACGCGATTCCCGGCCGCGACCCGCCCAGCACGGCAGGCTTCTCGCCTCGGCTCCAGGCGACGCCGCCGTCGCCGAACAGCGCGATCTCGATCGGCACCGGCCCGTACACCCCGCGGGTCGCGCCGAACGGACGGAGCAGCGGAAACCGCATCTCCAGGTTTCCGACGAGAAGCCGACTCCCGACGAGCCGATCGTTCGGGCACGGGCCCAACGCCGTCACGAGACAGCCGAGTGCCAGGTCATCGAGCGTGTCGTAGCCGCGGACCAGGCCGGGTTCGTTGAGGAAGATTGGATGAAGGCGCGGGTCCTCGGCGCCGGCGCCGTACCGGCCGTAGTGGAGGACACGCGCCGCGAGCGTGTAGAAGGAAATCGGCATCACGTACCGCCGGTAGTCCGCCAGGACGCCTGTGAAGTCGATCGATCCGAACGTCGGCGCCACTTCCAGGCGATAGCGCTGTCCCTGGATCGGACTGGTGGGTCCGAAGCTTGCGCTGTCGGACACGAACGCGGCCGCCGATGTCGCGAGGTTGATGCGCGCCCCGAGCTGACGCTTCTCCTCGGTCTGAGACACGAAGTCGCCGGTCGTCAGCGAATAGGTGGTCGAGCTGACGACCTGGTCGAACGCCGTTTGCGACACTCCCCCTCGCAGTTCCACGCGGCGAGTTCGATCGAACGGGTACAGCAGGATCCCGGCGCCGCTGCGGTGCGTCTCCCTGTAGACGGACTGTCGATCGATCTGCACCGGTTCGCCGTTGTCGGCTGTGCCGGTCGTCTGCTCGAACGCGGCGGCCGTGAACGGAATCTGCCCGCCCACGACACCGACACTCCATCGATGGTCCCGTCTGACGTAGGCGGCTTCGAATGCGACGTCGCTGAAGCTGAACGTCTCCGTCATCCCGGCGCCGACCTGCACCGCCGCGGCCAGCAGCCGATCGCCGAGCGGATCGCTGAACGAGAAGCCGGCGCCTCCGGCAACGATCGGGCCGAAGGTGCCGACGCCGACGCCCGCGGCGGGCTGGCCCACCCCGTCCAGCGACAGCTTCGACTTGTAGGGCGTGGTCGGATACGACTCGGTGAGGGGCAGTCCGGGATCCGGCGACGTAAATGACACCTGAGTGACCGCAGCCGACCGATCGACAGGCGGCAGCGAGGCGGCGTCGACTGGCAGCGTTTCCAACGCAGCGGTCCCTTCGGTCCCGTTCCAGACGTAAATGTGGTAGCGCTCGTCTTCATACGTGCTGACGGCGACCCGTTCTTGAGCGGCCGATACCGAAAGCGCAGGGCTGGACAGCGTGATCCCGCTCACCCCGACGCCCAGCGCGGTGATTCGATCGATCTTGGCGGTGGCGAGCGCGAGTCGGTAGACGTTGGGGACGCCATCGGGATCGGCGATGTAGTACAGCGACTGTCCGTCCGACGACCAGTGCGGATTGATGTGTTTGCCCGTGGCGAACGCCCGTACGTACTGCAGCGTCCCGGTCGCAACGTCAACAACCGCCAATTGGAGCGGGCCCATGCGAATGGCATCGAGGTCGCTCGAGAACCGGTCGGTTGAAAAAACCAGGCGCCGGCTGTCGGGCGACCACGCCGGATGGACGTCGGCATATGCGTCGCAGGTGAGTTGCTGAAGACGTGCCGCGCCGAGATCGTAGACATAGAGATCGGTCAGCCCCTGGCGCATGCCGGTGAAGGCGATGGCGTGACCATCGGGCGCCCAGGACGGATTCAGCACTTCGTCGACCCCGCTCAGCGCGATATCGCGCACGCGCTTTCCCGTTCGAGCGCTGAAGATCGCGAGCGCCGCGCGGCCCGCGACGATCGTCGCAATCGCGACATGTTCGCTCGACGGATCCCAGGTGCCCGCCGAGTTGATGAACTGAATGCTCGAGTAATGCGCGTCGGTCGCCGTGCTCGTCAGCCGCCGCACGATTCGGCCGCTGTCCGCGTCGGCGACGTACAGATCGATGGACACGAGACCGCGCGCCGAGAGGAACGCGATCCGCCGGCCGTCGGGGCTGAGCGCGGGCGCGATGTTCAGCTCCGATCCGAATCGCCGGCCGGTGATGACGGGCCGAGCGTCGGCGGGCAGCGCCGACGACGCCGACAACACCGGCTCGTAGAACGCGCGAGTCGCCGCGTGCCAGTCTTGCGACAGCTCCCGCGCGCTGATGCCCAGCGCGCTCTTGATCGCTGCCTCCGCATCGCCGTAGGCAACGCCGGCCCGCAGCAGGCGTGGAATCGCGACCTCGCCGTAGCGGCCCGCGATGTAGGCGAAGACGGCGTGCCCCCACTGGTACGGAAAATATTTCGGCTTGTCCAGATCCGGAATCGACGGCAGCTGATTGCGCTGCGCCGCGTCGCGCACTTTCATGGCAGTATTCGCGTCGATCCTGCCAAGCGACACGTATTCGGCCATGCCTTCTACGAACCAGAGCGGCAGATGCGCAAACGGCGTGTCCCCGCTTTGCCCGCCTGGCAACCCGGCCATGTCGAATTGAAACGCGTGCACCAGTTCGTGACCGATCACGTGATCCGTGTCGCGGATCGCGCCCGCGAGCGGCAGGACGATGCGGCGCCGAGCCGGTTCGGTGAAGCCGCCGGTGGCTTCGGTGATCTCCTCAGCAACGATGTTGGTCTGCTCGAAATCGGCGTGCGATGCGTACAGCACGAGCGCCTGGCGTCCCGACAGCGGTTGGCCGAAGAGTCGTCGCAACCGCACGTACCAGCGTTCGGCGAGACGCGCGGCGATGTCGACGCCTTCGCGCTCGCGCGGATAGAAATAGATGTCGAAGTGCTCGGTCTTCATCACCTGGAAGTCGAACGTGCGGTATCGCACCTTGTTCCGGCCGAAGTACTGCGCCGACGCCGGCGATGCGACTGCGAGAATCAGGAACGCGATGGCCGCGCGCTTGAGGTGACCCGGAACGGACGATCCGAGGAAGGGGAAAGCGTGTCGCGTTGCGCCACGCTCGAGACGTCTCATGACACGCCGCGCAAAAGTGCACCATCTGTGCCACGCGTCGTCGTGAAATCGCGTCGAGACTTGTTCGTGGTCGCGCCGTGATGATGCCGGACTGACAGCCGACGGTCAGCGCTCACGATGCGGAGCGCGACAGAGCGGCGTCGAGTGTCAGTGCTCGACCGATCCACCAAGCAGGTGTTCGCCGGCGGCCGAAATGGACTAACATCCGGCGGATGCCGCAGCTCCAAAAAGCCTCGGATGTTCGTGCCGGATTGACGCTCACAACCGAAGCGCGTCGCCGCCTGGCGCGCGGCCTGCACCATTCGACGGCGCAATTGCTCGCCGCGCTGGCGATGAATCTCGATCTCGTCGAGAAGCGTGCCGATGGGCTCGACCCGAAGGCCCGCGGAGTCCTGGAGGAAAGCCGCGGCCTCGTGCAGCAATGTTTTCAGGAGGTCCGAACGGTTGCCGACTTGCTCTATCCGTCACTGATCGACGAGATGGGCCTGCCGCTTGCGCTCCATTGCTATTTCGCGAGCTTCACAGACCATACGGGGGTGCCGGTCGATTTTCACAGCGACGATCAGCCCCGATTGCCGGACGCGATCGGGCACGCGCTGTTCCGCGTGGTGGAGACCAGTCTCCAGTCCGCGAGCCGCGCGGTCTCGGTGCACCTGTCACAATTACTAGGGACGGTTCATCTCGAGATTCGACAGCGGGATCCAGACCGCCGTCGCCGGGCCACACAGAGCCCGGAAGCCGGCGCGACTGCGGAACTGACCGTTTCCGAACTGCGCGATCTAATTTTCCGGATCGGTGGAACGTTAGAGATCCACGGAACGACCCTTCGCGTTCGCGTCCCCATCGACCAATCGCCTACCTGAGCCGCACGTCATCCGTTTCCCCGTCGATTGATGACGATCGGATCCACCCGCGTGGAATGGATCCCTTTCACAGAATCTGCGGGAACGCCTTGATTGTTCGCTTAGAGCTGCACTAGCGTTGCAGTCCTGTCGGGCATCATTCGTCTCTTATTCCTCGCCGCGGCTTCGACGAGCGCGACGGTTTGTCGGCGTGATGAAACCGTTATCGATCTTAATCGCGGATAACCATGACATCGTGCGGCGGAGCGTGCGGGCGGTCTTGGAGGAGCAGCCGGCGTGGACCGTAATCGGAGAGGCGACGACGGGACCGGAGACGCTGGCCAAGACACTGGAGCTGATGCCGGACATCGTCGTCCTGGACGTGGGTCTGCCAGGCTTGAACAGCGTGGATGTCACCCGCGAAATCCGACGCCTGGCGCCCGCCGTTCACGTACTCGTTTTGACCATGCATGCGCCCTGGCCGCTCGCGCGGCATCTCCACGCCGCGGGCGCCCGTGGGTCGATGCCGAAGACGGAAGCGGGCCGTGCCCTGGTGGACGCCATCAAGGTTCTGACGGGCCAGGAGACCGCGGGCGGCGATCGATTGACCGCGATCCTCGATGATGGGACGGGTCAGGGCGCGAGGGAACGACGAGCACTGGACGTCGACCCAGCCCTCACCTCGCGCGAGCATGAGGTGCTGCGGCTTCTGGCTGAGGGCAACTCGAACAAGGAAATCGGCCTCGCCCTGACGATCAGCGCGAAGACGGTGGAGACGCATCGGTCGCGAATCATGAGCAAGCTGCGCGTGCGGTCGATGGGCGAGCTCGTTCGCTATGCGATCCGCCACCGGATCATCAATCCTTGATTCAGGTACCGGAATTGCTCGATTTTCAACGACGTTCCCGAGGTGTCTGACGATTCCATCCGACGAGGGGATGCCAGCTCGTCCGTCGATGGAGACGCTGCTCGTCGAATGCCCCGTGGCCATCGTCCGGACTGACGAGAGCCATCGCGTGCGTTCGTGCAACCCAGCGTTCGAGCGGATGTTTCTGTACACGGAAGCGGAGATCGCCGGTCACGTCCTGGAGCAGGTCATCGGCGAGTCCCGCACACGAGGCAGTCGGAAGGATGGCACGACGATCTTCCTGGAATCCCGGGTCGTCCCCGAAATGTCGAACGGTGCCTGCCTGGGCTACTTCTACATGCTGGAGGATGTCACCGAGCGCCACCACGCGCCAGAGGCGGTGGCCGCGGCGAGCCAGGAGGCGAGCGCGGCACGGGAGGATGAGCGCTCGCGGATCGCCAGGGATCTTCACGATGACATCGCGCAACAACTGGCCCTGCTGCAGATTGGAATCGACCAGCTGAAAAGCAGCGTTCGGAAGCCGGCCCCAGACATCCTTGGGCAGATTGATGCGCTGTCGAAACAAGCCGTTCAGGTCATCAGAGCTCTGCGGGCGTTCGTCTACGATCTTCACCCTCCAGAGCAGACGCCGACGCGACTCGATCACAAGCTGGAAGAGATGTGCGTCACCGTTGGCCGACAGCTGAATCTTGCCGTCGACTTCTCGAGTCGCGGCCTGCCGGACGTCGTACCGAGCGACATCGCTGAATGCGTGTTTCGAGTGCTGCAGGAGGCCCTGAGCAACGTGGCGAGACACAGCGGGACTCAACGGGTCGTCGTGCGGCTCTGGGTCCTGGAGCAGTCGATTTACCTCACGATCCGGGACTTCGGCCGCGGCTTCATGGCGACGCGGCATAACCGGGGGATCGGTCTGGGCACGATGCGTGAACGCGTGAGTGCGGTGGACGGAATGATTTGGATCTCATCGAAGCCGACGACCAAGGAAGGCACTTCGATCGCCGTGCGCATTCCACTTGTCGACCGGCCGCGAGGCGGCGATCCGCTCAGGGGCGATGCCGCCGTTTCACGCGCAACTGCGCCAGCGAGCGCGCCAGCGACGCGTTGACCGACGGGACCTCTTCGTCGGAAATCTTCTCGTGGAGGGGCCCGGGCGCCTGGGCGCGTTGAGGCGCTTCTTGGACGTTCGCCTTGTCGATCCGCACGGCCGCGACGGCCATGTCGGTTACGACGGTCACATGGTCGCCGCCGACTTCGACGAGCCCTTCGCCCACGGCGAGAAAACTCTCGTGCCCGAGTTTGTGCACCGTGATTTCACCGGGCACGACTTGCGTCATGAGCCGCGCATGGTGCGGAAGCACGCCGATCTGACCCTCGACTCCGGGGAGGGTGACCATCAGGACGTCTTCGGAATACACCGTGCCCTCCGGCGTGACGATGTCGAACCGTAATGTGTCGGCCATATGCTCTCTCCGCGACGAGCACGCGGTGTGCCACGGCCTTTCGCGCGTTACACCCAGCCAACACGGTGATTTTCCTCGCCTGGGCGGGAAACATGGCGGCCGATCGAACCGGGGCCCGACACCATGCCTCCGTCATTCCGGATCGTCTCCGCGATGTCGGGGTGAGTTCGCGCGAGCACAGAGCTCACGTTTCCGCGTTCTTTACGAAGAATTGAACCGAGCCTGCTGGTACGCCTGCTGCACGTGGAGACCCGCGACTCGTGATGGATGGCGGCAGGGTACGACTGAAACTAGCGCTCGCCGCGCGGCCAGAAACCGCCGACCGGATGGTCGAGGCGCTTCGCTTCCTGATGATACGGACGCGGTTCGACGCGGGTTGCATCACGTGCACCGTCTGGACCGATCAGGATTCGACCGTGCACTACATCGAGGAGTGGGCGACCGAAGCCGACATGCGCCGGCGGGTGCGATCGGAGGAGTTCACCTCGCTCCTCGCCGTCGTGGAGTTGTCACGGGAGCCGCCGCAGGTTCAATTCGACTTCGGCGCCTCCACGCCGGGCCTCGATTACATCGAGGAAATTCGCCAGCACTCGATCCTGTAGGACCCGAGATCTCTGCCATCGCTGAGTGATCAGGCGTCGATCGCGCGGCGGAGATCCGTACCTCAGCGGTAATGACGCTCACGCCCTTTGGCAGGGCGGACCAGACTCGTCACGACTCGCTGGCGGATGTCACAACATCTGGTCATCGGCCTGTCGCGGAGCGCCCCGCACCGCACGAAATTCCCGGATTCCTCGACATTGTGGCCGGCTCGGAGTGGTGACTGCTGGCAGTTCGATTGCTCGTGCCTTTTCACGCCTTCTTCGCCGCCAGGACATTCCGGGAGAGAGTCCATGCAGGCCGGTTGTACGCTGCCCATCGCCCGCGACACGAGGCATGCCGGCGGGATATTCGACCGATCGAAGCCCGCCGGCGACACGCTCCGGCGAGCGTATCCCGCCGTCGGACGGCTCCCATGGCCCGCGGAGGGCGATCCGGGCCCTGAGACGCGAGGCGGACGACCAGATGTCCTGGGTGTCGCCGGCCGAAGTGCGGCAATCCGTCGTGTCCTCGACCAGGTGCGACAGGTCGCGCTCACCGATTCGACGGTGCTGCTGCTCGGAGAAACGGGCAGCGGCAAAGAACTGTTCGCGACGCAGGTCCACGAGCTCGGCGCGCGACGCACGCGCACGATGGTGACGGTCAACTGCGCGGCGATTCCCGATACACTCGTCGAGAGCGAGCTGTTCGGCCGCGAGAAGGGCGCCTTCACGGGCGCGCTCGCCAAGCAGATAGGCCGTTTCGAGCTGGCCGATCACTCGACGATCTTTCTCGATGAAATCGGCGACCTGGCGCCAGACATCCAGGTGAAGCTGCTTCGCGTGCTGGAAGGGCGACAGATTTCGCGGCTCGGCAGCCCCATCCCGATCCGCGTGGACACGCGCATCATCGCGGCGACGCATCGAAACCTCGAGCAGCGCGTCGCGGAGGGCCGTTTTCGCGAGGACCTGTATTATCGTTTGAACGTCTTTCCGATTCACGTGCCGCCGTTGCGTGAGCGGGTCGACGACATCCCGCTGCTCGTCTGGCAGTTCGTCGAAGAGTTCTCGCGCGCCTTCGGCAAGCGCATCGACACCGTCAGCGCCGAGAACATGGCGGCGTTGCAGCGGTACTCGTGGCCGGGCAACATCCGGGAGCTGAGGAACCTCGTCGAGCGCGCCATGATTACCGCGTCGAGCAACGAGCTGACCATCGAGCTGCCGGCCCCCACCGCCGCCGCAGCCAGATGCAGCGTCAGGCTCGTGGATGTCGAGCGCGAACACATCCTCAGCGTCCTGGAAAGCACTCGATGGCGCGTCCGCGGATTGCAAGGGGCGGCCGAACTGCTTGGACTGAAGCCGACGACGCTCGAGACGCGCATGGCGAAGCTCGGAATTCGTCGTCCTCGTCTCGCGTAGACCGATCGACGATCCACCGAGCGCGCGGTTACGCGGCTCGGCGTGGTTCGGCGCGCAGCCGGTAATCGGCGACCAGCGCGGTTACATCGTCGGGACTTCCCGCAGCGCGCGCGAGGTCGAGCAGCCGTTGACAGTCGTCGCGGGGACGCCGCTGTAGGGCGAGGGTGTCGGCGATCTGGTCATCGCTCACGACATCGGTGAGCCCGTTGGTGCACAAGAGCAGACGATCGCCCGACGACAGCTTGATGTGTTCGATGCTCACGTTGGGACCTGTCGCCCGCCCTCCGATCGTTTCCGTCACTACGTGGCCAAGATCCGAGCTGGCACCCTCCAACGCGCTTGGTCCGACGGCGCCTTGCCGCTGCTGCTGCAATGTGTGGTCGGTCGTCAGCTGCGTGAGAAGGCCGCGGCGAAACAAAAACGCCCTCGAATGGCCGACGTGCGCGAAGAAGAGATCGGTTTCGGCGATGTACAGCGCCGTGAGGCTCGTGGCCATGTCGGTCAAATGAAATTCCCCCCACCGCGCGCGAAGCAGTGCGTCGTTCATCCGGCGATAGAAGAAATCTGCCTGCGCCGTGATGTCGCCCGCCGACTCGGGGCCGACGCGCACGTTCCATTTGCCAAACCGAATCGCCACGTGCGCGAGGGCGCTCAGGGCCACGCGGCTGGCGCGCGTGCCCGCTCCCTGTTTCCCCATGCCGTCGGCCACGAGCAAGGCATACGCGTACTCTTCGAAGGGCGGCGGCAGGTCGGCCGCGGCGAGGCTGGTGGCGAGCGTCTCCTGCATGCGACCGACGCGAAGGACCAGGTAGTGGTCGGTATTATGGGCGCGCTGCGCCCCGCACATCGAGGCCGCGCCGATTTCCAGCGCGACCGAGGCGGAGAGCGGGCGAAAGGAATCGGCCTCCAGCGGCTCTGCGACGGCGGGGCGCCACTGCGGGTCGGCGTTGTCAGTCATAACCTCGTCGGTCCTGCGAGCCGCGGATGTGTCACGATGCGCGGCCCATCATCGCGCCGTGGGTCTTGATGGTTTGCGACGGCGACTCCCCGAAGGCGCGCTTGTAGATCGCGGCGAAGCGCCCCAACTCGAAGAACCCGAACTGACTGGCGATCGTCGTGACGGTGCGCGCCACGTCGACGTCGCACAGCGCGCGCCGGGCGCCCTGCAGCCGGGCCCGAAGATCGAACTGCTTCGGGCTGAGGCCGTGCTCGCGATAGAAGGCGTTGCGAAGCGCGCGTTCACTGACGCCCGCGAGACGGGAGACGTCCGCGATGCGAACGCCTTCCGCGGCGTGTTCGCGCAGGAACGCCGAGGCCCATTGGACGACCCGCCGGCGAGCGCGCCGCGGGTCGTCCGCTCGAACCTGCGAAGCGGTCCCGGCCACACCGGCGGCGTGTGAGGCGGTGCGCTTGTCCATTGTGACTCTGCCCCAGGGGGAGCAAGCGGTGTTCCGGCGAACCGTCGGCGTGAGGCCGCAGAAACGGCCCGATTTGGACGGGCCGTTCTCAAGCCGCTGGGAGACATCACCATCGGTTGTGACCACGCCATTGCCAGTACCGTTGAGCTGAGAGGAGCGGCCGCCCCTCGGCGAGAGGGGCGGCGCACCGACACGCCGGACGCGATCACCAGCGGAAGGCCACGCCGATGTTCGCCCGCCAGAAGTCGAGACCCGACAGGAGGCCTTGCGTGAACAGCTCGCTCGGCGTGGTCGCTGAGAAGCTGTTGTCCACCGTGGCCTTGTAGTAGCGGACATCACCGCGGATGCCGACGTTCCCGGTAAAGCCCATGAAGCCGCCCCCGATGTTGGTGCCAAAGCGCACCTGGTTGCCGCTGGTCGTCCCGCTCGGGTCAGTGAGGCTCACGATGCTCGTGACCATCTGAATGCCGCCTACGCCGCCGGAGATGTACGGCTGAAACTGGCCTTGCGAGCCGAACGGGACTGCGGCGATCGCGTTCGCCATGTAGCTGTAGAGATGCGGGTCCTCAGCGAGCAGGGCGTTACTCAGTTTGAACGTCGGCGCGAAGTCGCCCAACAGCTCGGCCCCGAGGACGCCGCGCCAGAGATAGCCGATCTGACCGCCGAAGGTGATCGACGGATCGAACGTGCTGTCGCCGAAGTTCGTGCCGACGAAGCCGGATGCGATCCAGTGACTTTGCGTCGCGCCGAAGTAGTCGGCGGTCGTCGTCGGCTGACCGGTGTTGGGCGCATTCGTACTCTGCGCCGTGGCTGTGCCCGACAGTCCCACAGCCAGCAGCGCTGCAGCGATCACACAACTTGATACCTGCATGACTCGTGTCTCCTTCCTCGTTCGTGCGGATGATCGGCAGGTCGGTCGTGCCTCGTGCAAGAAGCAATCCGAGCGCGAAGGAGGTGGCGCCGGCCTCAGTCGTGTCCGACGCGCTTCGCGACCGCGCGCGCAGACGGCAGGGGGTTGCGATCGATTCACCGGATGTTGTCGATCGCGCGCGGGCCGATGCGCGCCCCGGCGGACGTGACGCAGGAACGCGCTTTGCCTGCGCCAGCGAAGGAGGTGCGGACGGTGATTCTGAAACGCCTGCTGGTCCTCGGCTTCGTGGTTCTCGGTACGTTCGGCGCCGATGCGAGCCAGCGGCTGCGCGTCAAGGTGACGCCGTCATCCCCGGACCTCCGCGTCTACGTCGGTGTCGAGCGTCACGCGGAGAATCGTCTGCTCAGGGTCACGGCGCAATCGTCGGACTTCTTCCGGAGCAGCGAGGCCCAGCTCGATGGCGAAGCCAGCCCGCGCGTCAACGTCTTCACGTTTCGTCAGATGCCCGCGGGCTGGTATCAAGTCACCGTGCAGCTGATCGCCGCGAACGGACGGACAACGGATGTCGAGAAATGCGACGTTGTGATGTTCTGATGCGCGGAGCGCGCAGTCAGGCACCGGCGCGGCCGGAGTCGGCGCGCACGTAGGCGCCAGCAGGCGTTCGCGTCAGAAAGCCCGAATCGAGCAGCGCGAGGAACAGGTCTTCGCATTCGCGCCGATGGAGGTGCCACATTCGCTGCGCCTGCCCGATGGTGAGGCTGAGACCTGGCATTTCCAGGTACTCGTTTCGAACGCGGCGGGCGATTTGCTCGAAGCCGTCGGCCGCGGCCGATCCCGGGCGCGGAACCGCCGGGACCGCGACCGTGACGGGCATGGACGTCACCAGGGCGATCGCTTGAGCGCTCTTGGCCATAGTAATCACACTGTATTGGCGTGGACCGGTTGGCGCTATGCAAATTCGGCACGCACGCGAGCAGGCGCAATACCACGCCACGGTAGCCGGCTGCGGGTACGTGACGTGCACTCCGTCTCGTGGGCGTCACGCACGCCCGTCGGCGGCACGCGTAACCTTTGCTGGACCGCGACATGTTGTCTAGGCCACGCGTCGTCATCGCGGATCCTCAGCCGCTCGTGGCAGAGGCGTTCGAGACGCTGCTCGCGGCCGAATGCGCAATTGTCGGGCGCGCATCCGACGGCCACGAGTTTCTTCACATCGTTCGGGAGCAGCGTCCGAACGTCGCGGTCGTGGACGTCGCATTGCCCGTGCTGAACGGCATCGACGCGGGAAGCCAGGCGAAGCAGATCGACCGATCACTGAAGATTGTGATCGTGACGGCCAACGAGGATCCCGACCTCGCCGCGCGCGCGATCCAATCGTGCGCCTCCGCGTACGTCCTCAAACGCTGTGCCGGTTCGGAGCTCGTCCGGGCCATTCGCGAGGTCATGCGCGAGCGCACGTACGTGACGCCGCTCATCACCGACGGCATGGTCCAGTCGCTGATGCAGCCGCGACACGACGAGCTCACCGCGCGCCAGCGGGAAGTGCTGCAGCTCCTCGCCGAGGGGAAATCGATGAAGGAGGCGGCGAGCATCCTCGGCATCACCGCGAGAACCGTCGCGTTTCACAAGTACCGCATGATGGAGCAGCTGAAGATTCACAGCAGCGCGGAGTTGATCCGGATCGCGCTTCAGCGACACGTCGTGTAGGAGGCCGCCGATCGGACTCTCTCGACGCGTGCCTTCGGCCGGTTGAATGGCGTGCTGCCATCCAGATTCACACTGGTCGCCGCCATCGCATGGATCGTCGGATCGAGCGAGCCGGCTTGCGCCGCGATGTTCGTCGTCGGCGTCAGCCCGCCGGCGAGGTGGACGCCACGGCCGATGCGGAGACGTAGATGGGTTTCCGTCAGGCGATACATCAGGCCGCGATGCGGATCGAACGGTGTGTACGGGACCTGCGCAGCGTCCGCGGTGTCGGCGCAGCGGGCCAGGGACAGCGGCGGCGCCTGGGCGCCCGCCTGTGCTGTCGGCGCCGTGGCGGCAGGCGGCGAGGTATCGGCCGGCTGCGCGATGCTCGCGCGGCTCGGTACGACCACCAGGAACGCGAGCGCCACGACGGGAGCGAACCGGGCTCGCCGTGCCGGAACGTGGCGTTCACGATGGCTGCTGGCGCTCTGTCCCATCACGAGGCTCCTGTTGAAGACGGGAGCAACCGACGTACCGCGCGGGGGGCACCGATCGCCGCGCCGATCGGCGGCGGGGCCACGGCGACTCACGAGATGCCGTCAGACCCGATCGAATCCTGCGTCTGCCGGATTCCCGCGTCAGACGGCCACCGATGAGCGGCCGTCGTCGGTTCGAAACTGCATGCGATGAAATCGCGCGTACTGACCGCCGCTGGCCAGGAGCTCATCGTGGGTGCCGGTTTCCACGATCACCCCCCGATCCAGCACGAAGATCACGTCGGCCCTGCGCACGGTGGCGAGTCGATGGGCAATCGTGATCGACGTCCGGCCCTCGAGCAGCCGCTCGAGCCCCTTGAAGATCAATTCCTCGGATTCCGCGTCCAGCGCGGCGGACGGCTCGTCGAGCAGCATGATCGGGGTGTCGCGGATGAGCGCCCGCGCGATGGCGATGCGCTGCCGCTGGCCGCCCGAGAGCGTGTCGCCGCGCTCGCCCAGCACGGTGTCGTAGCCCAGAGGCATGCGAACGATGAATTCGTGGGCGTGGGCCATCCGGCTCGCGCGCAAGATCTCCTGCTCGGTCGCATCGGGACGACCGTACGCGATGTTCTCGGCAATCGAAGCCCGGAAGAGCACTGGATCCTGCAGCACGAAGCTGACCTGCTCGCGGAGCGACTGCAGGGTGTAGCTCCTGACATCCAGGCCGTCCACGCGCACGGCGCCGCTGAGGACGTCGTAGAGGCGCGGGAGAAGTGCGATGAGCGTGGATTTGCCGCTGCCCGTCGCGCCGACCAGCGCCGCCCGCTGGCGAGGCGCAATCGATAGGTTGACATCGCGGAGGACGATCTGCGCGGGTGCATAGCCGAACGTCACGCGTTCGAATGCGATGTGGCCCTCGAACCGGGGGGCTGGGCGTGCGCCGGGCCGGTCGCAGACCTGTCGTTCGATTGACAACAGTTCGCCGATGCGCTCGAAGGCGACGGCCGCTTTCGAGAACGAGTCGGCTGTCTTCGACAGATCCTTGATCGGCTTGAACATCTTGCCCAGATAGAGCACGTACACCACGAGGCCGCCCGCCGTGATCCGGCCCGACAGGACGATACGCGCCCCGAAATACAGCACGACGCACGTTCCGGCCGCGATGACGAGGTCGACGAGGGGCGAGAGCCTTGCTTTTACGCTACGCGCCCGCAGCGTGGCATCGACGCTCGCGAGGCTCTGCCGATCCAGCCGCGATTCCTCGAAATCTTCCCGCGCGAACGCCTTGACGACGCGGACCGAGGCAATCGACTCCTGCACGACCGACGCGAGCTCGCTTTCTTTCCGCTTGACCTCGCGCGCCGCTTCCTTGATCCGGTGCACGAACCGGAAGACGATGAAGAACAAGATCGGGATCATCGAGAGCCCGATCAGCGAAAAGCGCCAGTCCAGGTAGAACATCACGCTCAGCATCCCGACGAGCATCGCCAGGTCGAGCACGATCCCGACGACCGCGCCGGTGATGAAGTCTTCGACGGCGTCGATGTCGGCGGTCAACCGGACCACCATGTCGCCGGTCTGTCGGCGCTCGTAGAAGGAGAGCGACAGTCGTTGCACGTGGTGATAGAGCGCGTGCCGCAGGTCGTACCCGACGCGTTTGCCGACGGTCGTCGAAAGGTATTTCTCCGTGTACGAGCTCACGGCGCCCACGAGGGCGATGCCGATCACCGCCGCCGCCGCAGCATTCAACAGCGTCAGCCGGCCGTCCGGACCGGCCATCCAGCCGGCAAGCCAGGGTGGCGGCGGCCTCGATCCGATGACGTAATCGAGCACCACCTTCAGCGGCCACGGCTCCAGCAGATTCGCGGCGCTTTCCACGAGCATCGCCGCGAACGCCAGCGTCAAGAGCTTCCGGTACGGGCGCAGCAGATCGCGGAGCCTGACGTGAAGCGCCACGGCACGTCTCGTCACGGCGCCTTGTCCAGGGGAGGGGCGTCGATGGCCTTCGAGGATTGCCAGAGACGTTTGACCCGCCGCACGAAGCGGCGCGGTTTCTCGCCGTAGATGCGGATGCCGAGCATCTGTGCGTGCCGGCGCAGCGCCCGCTGGTACCGCTCGACAACGTGGAGGCACCGCGTGGCTTCCCGGAGCGACAGCGAGGCGTCGCTCACGAGCACTTCGCGCAGCAGCACCAGGTTGTGGTACTCGCCCAGCACGCCATCGAGCGCCTCGAGGCGCCGCTGAATGGGCATCAGCCGGTTGCCGACCCGTCCTTCGAGCAGTCGCACATGGAACCAGTGATCCTTGACGTGCCGGCGCCAGGCGTGGTGATGGGCGGCCGTCGGGTGCATCCACGCGAGGACCATGGAGTCCCGCGCGCGGCGAACGCTCTCCTCGAGACCCGGCGCTATGGCCCGGAACCCTTCGGCCGACAAGCGCCACTG
>Ga0114129_10004258_pt1 | contig 20227 bp, 23 predicted proteins | sample RhiMetdeltSRZDD1_FD_80071 | JGI IMG/M metagenome (GOLD analysis project Ga0114129, IMG submission 80071) | Populus rhizosphere microbial communities from Tennessee, USA - Rhizosphere MetaG P. deltoides SRZDD1 (version 2) (version 2) | ecosystem: Host-associated > Plants > Roots > Rhizosphere >... | reverse complement strand
CCGCCGCCGCCGGGCTGGGCAGCCCCTGGAAGAAGCGCTTGTCGACCACTTCGATGTTGACGTTGAAGCGCGCGAGGCGCAGCGCCGCTCCCGCGCAGTACACGAACGCGGCGATCCAGCCGAAGCGGCCGAGTCCTTTCAGCGCCCACTCGTAGAGCACCAGCGCCGGTGCGGCGCCGAACGAAACCATGTCGGAAAGGCTGTCGTACTGGGCGCCGAATTCGCTCTGCGTGCGGGTGAGGCGCGCGACGCGCCCGTCCAGCCCGTCGAGCACCATCGCGACGAGGATCGCGACCGCCGCGATATCGAAGCGCTGGTTCATCGCCTGAACAATGGCGTAGAAGCCGGCGAACAGCGCTGCCGTCGTAAAGAGGTTCGGCAGCAGGTAGATGCCGCGCCTGCGCAGCGTGATCCGCGGCGGCACCAATCCCGGAAGGCTTCCCTGGGGGGGCTCAGCCATTCTCGGGCAGACGCGCGATCACGCTTTCGGCGGCGTATACCTTGTCGCCCAGCGTGGCCTTCACTTCCGCGTCGACCGGGAGGTACACGTCGACGCGCGAGCCGAAGCGGATGAACCCGTAGCGTTGCCCGCGTACCAGTTCCGCGCCCTCATCGACATAGCACAGGATGCGCCGCGCGATGAGTCCCGCGATCTGCACGCAGGTCACGTCCTGCCCCGAGCGGGCGCGGAACCACAGCGCGTTGCGCTCGTTGTCGCTGGAGGCCTTGTCGAGCGCCGCGTTCAGGAACGAGCCGGAGTGATACCAGCGCTTGCGCACCGCGCCGTCGACCGGCGCGCGGTTCGAATGCACGTTGAACACATTCATGAACACCGAGACCTTGAGCGCCTCGCGATCGAGGAACGGATCGCGCGTACGCCCGACCGACACGATCAGCCCGTCGGCCGGCGATACGACCGCGCACGGATCATCCGGCACCTCGCGCGGCGGGTCGCGAAAGAATTGCACGACGAAGACGAGGACGAGCCACAGCGGCGCCGACCACCAGCCGAGGAACCACGTGGCGACGAGCGCGAGCGCGGCAGCGGCGGCGACAAACGGCCACCCTTCCCTCGCGATCAGCGGATGGGGCCAGGGCGGCTTCACGCGCTCAGTTCCGCGAAGTGTCGACGAGCCGGTTCTTGCGGATCCAGGGCATCATTTCGCGCAGCCGCGCGCCCACTTTCTCGATCGGCAGCTCCGCGGTCATGCGCCGGCGCGAAAGCAGCGTCGGCGCGCCCGCCCGGTTCTCGAGCACGAATTCCTTGGCGTACTCGCCCGACTGGATGCGCTCCAGCACCTGCTTCATGCGCTTGCGCGTTCCCTCGTCGATGATCTTCGGCCCTGACGTGTACTCGCCGTACTCGGCGTTGTTCGAGATCGAGTAGTTCATCGTGCCGATGCCGCCCTCGTACATCAGGTCGACGATCAGCTTCAGCTCGTGCAGGCACTCGAAGTACGCCATCTCGGGCGCGTAGCCCGCATCGACCAGCGTGTCGAAGCCCGCTTTCACCAGCTCGACGCAGCCGCCGCACAGCACGGTCTGCTCGCCGAACAGATCGGTCTCGGTCTCTTCCTTGAAATCGGTCTCGATGATGCCGGCCTTGCCGCCGCCGATCGCCGCGGCGTAGGAAAGCGCCATCTCGCGCGCCTTCTTGGACGAGTTGCGGTGCACAGCGATCAGCATCGGTACGCCGCCACCGCCTGCGTACGTCGAGCGTACGGTGTGGCCCGGCGCCTTGGGCGCCACCATCCACACGTCGAGGTCGGAGCGCGGCTGGATCAGCCCGTAATGGATGTTGAAGCCGTGGGCGAACGCGAGCGATGCGCCTTTCTTGATGTTCGGCGCGATGAATTCCTGGTAGACCGCCGCGTGGTGCTCGTCGGGCAGCAGCACCATGACGATGTCGGCGCCCTTGATCGCAGCAGCGATCTCGGCGACCTTGACCCCGCCCTTTTTTGCCTTTTCCCACGACGCGCCGCCCTTGCGCAGCCCGACCGTCACCTTGATTCCGGAGTCCTGCAGGTTCTGGGCGTGCGCATGGCCCTGCGAGCCGTAGCCGAGGATCGTGACCTTCTTTCCCTTCACCAGAGAAAGATCGGCATCCTTGTCGTAGTAGACCTTCATGTCGCCCCCTAGACCCTGAGTATGCGGTTGCCGCGCCCGATCCCGCTCGTGCCGGTGCGCACGGTCTCGAGGATCGTGCTCGAATCGAGCGCGTGGATGAACGCATCGAGCTTGCCGCCGCTGCCGGTCAGCTCGATCGTGTAGGTGTTGTCGGAAACATCGATCACGCGTCCACGGAATATGTCCGCCATGCGCTTGACTTCGTCGCGCTCCTTCGCGCCGGCGCGCACCTTGATCAGCATCAGCTCGCGCTCGATGTGCTCGGCTTCCGACAGGTCGACGACCTTCACCACGTCGACGAGCTTGTTGAGCTGCTTGGTGATCTGCTCGATCACGTCGTCCGATCCGCTGGTGACGATCGTCATGCGCGACATCGAGGCGTCCTCGGTCGGCGCGACCGTCAGCGACTCGATGTTGTAGCCGCGCGCCGAAAACAGGCCGCTGATGCGCGACAGCGCCCCGGCCTCGTTTTCGACCAGGATCGAGATGAGATGCCGCATCAGAGGTCTTCCGAGAGGATCATCTCCGTGATGCCCTTGCCCCCGGGCACCATCGGATAGACGTTCTCGGCCTGATCGGTGATGAAATCGAGGAAGATCAGGTCGTTCTTGCGCTTGAACGCCTCGCGCAGCGCGGGCTCGACGTCGGCCGGCTTGTCGATCAGCAGGCCACTGTGGCCATAGCCTTCGGCGAGCTTGACGAAGTCGGGCAGCGCATCCATGTAGGACTCGGAGTAGCGGTTGCCGTGGAAGAACTGCTGCCACTGGCGCACCATGCCCATGTACTTGTTGTTCAGGTTGATGATCTTGATCGGCAGGCGGTACTGCTTGCAGGTCGAGAGCTCCTGCAGGCACATCTGGATCGACGATTCCCCGGTCACGCACGCGACCGTCGCCCCCGGGTTCGCGAGCTGCACGCCCATCGCCGCGGGAAGGCCGAACCCCATGGTGCCGAGGCCGCCGGAATTGATCCAGCGCCGGGGCTTGTCGAACTTGTAGAACTGCGCCGCCCACATCTGATGCTGGCCGACATCCGACGTGACGAACGCGTCTCCGCCGGTCACCTCGTAGAGCTTTTCGAGCACGAACTGCGGCTTGATGATCTTCGAAGCACGGTCGTAGCGCAGGCAGTCCTTGGCCCGCCATTCGCCGATCTGATCCCACCAGGGCTTGAGCGGCGCCGCATCGGGCCGCGCACCGGCGCGCAACAGCTTCAGCAGCTCGTCGAGCACATCGGCTACGTCACCGACGATCGGGACATCGACCTTGACGCGCTTCGAGATCGACGATGGGTCGACGTCGATATGGATGATCTTGCGCGGGTTCTGCGCGAAGTGCACCGGGTCGCCGATCACGCGATCGTCGAACCGCGCACCGATCGCCAGCAGCACATCGCAATGCTGCATCGCCATGTTGGTCTCGTACGTGCCGTGCATGCCCGGCATGCCGAGGAACTGCCGGTCGGTCGCGGGATACGCGCCCAGCCCCATCAGCGTATTGGTGCACGGGAATCCGAGCAGCCGCACGAGCTCGGTGAGCTGCGGCGCGGCGTTCGAGAGGATCACGCCGCCGCCGGTGTAGACCATCGGCCGCTTCGCTTCGAGGATCAGCTGCAGCGCCTTCTTGATCTGCCCGGCGTGCCCTTTCTTCACCGGGTTGTACGAGCGCATCGAGATCGTCTCGGGATACTGGAACTCGCACTTGTGCTGCGTGACATCCTTCGGGATGTCGACCAGCACCGGGCCCGGCCGCCCGGTCTGCGCGAGATAGAACGCCTTCTTGATCGTAGTGGCGAGATCCGCGACGTTCTTCACGAGGAAGTTGTGCTTGACGCAGGGTCGCGTGATCCCGACCGTGTCGCATTCCTGGAAGGCATCCAGCCCGATCGCGTGCGTCGGCACCTGTCCGGTCAGGATGACCATCGGGATCGAGTCCATGTACGCGGTCGCGATGCCGGTCACCGCGTTGGTGACGCCAGGCCCGGAAGTAACCAGGCACACGCCGACCTTGTTCGAGGAGCGCGAATAGCCATCCGCAGCGTGCGCCGCCCCCTGCTCGTGGCGCACCAGGACATGGCGGACCTTGTCCTGCTTGAAGAGCTCGTCGTAGATCCACAGGACCGCGCCGCCGGGGTAGCCAAAAACGCAGTCGACGCCCTCCAGCTGGAGGCAGCGCACGACGATTTCGGCTCCGCTAAGGGTCTCGGTCTTGACTCGATCCATGAGGGTCGCGAATGCCCTAAAAACGTTGAACCTTAAAGACTTGCTGCGTTGCGGTCAAGCCGCGGCCACGCCCGCGCGAGCGAGGTTTGATACCATCGCCGCACAATAAATTGAACCTCAGCGTCGCTCTCGCAGGCGAGGGAATCCACTGGCATCCCGCACCGAGTTGTCGGCTTTTCTGCAGAGCGTCGAGCGCCGCGCATTCAAGCAGGCCGTCTATGCCGTCCGCGATGACGATGCGGCACTCGATATCGCGCAGGACGCGATGCTGCGGCTCACCGAGCGCTACGGCGACCGGCCGGCGGCGGAGTTGCCGCTGCTTTTCCAGCGCATCCTGCAGAACGCGATCCGCGACTGGTTCCGGCGCCAGAAGGTGCGCAACTTGTGGGTGACGCTCTTCTCGGCGCTCTCGCCCGGCAAGGAAGACGACGATCAGGACCCGCTGGAAACTTTGCACGCCGCCGGCGAGTCGAACGCCGAGGAATCCGGGGCGGATCAACTCGAGAGAACGCAAATCCTTGAAATTATTGAACAAGAGATCCGCCAGCTGCCGCCCCGTCAACGCGAGGCGTTCCTGCTGCGTTACTGGGAGGAACACGACGTCGCCGAGACCGCCAGGGTCATGGGATGCTCGGAAGGCAGCGTGAAGACGCACTGCTCCCGGGCGACGCATGCATTGGCCATCGCGCTCAAGGCACGCGGCATTACACTCTGAAGCCATGAACGAGCAACTCTTCGCCAACAAGATCTGCCAGGTACTCGACCGGGCCACCCGGGTCGAGCCGGCGATTGCCGAGCGCCTGCGCGCGGCACGCGAGCGTGCGCTCGACGCACGGCGCATCGAGCTCGCTCCAGGTCTCGCGTGGGCCGACAACGTGCTCGGCAGCATCGGCGGGCAAAGCGGGTTGTGGCTGCGCCTGGTCCTGCCGACCCTGCTTCTCGTGGCGAGCGTAGCCGGGATCTATACGTGGCAGCAGAACCAGCGGCTTGCCGAGACCGAAGAGATCGACGCCGAGCTGCTGACCGACGATCTGCCGATCGACGCCTACCTGGACCGCGGATTCGAGGCATGGCTGAAGAAGCGCGCCGCGCGCTGACGCGCGCGCTTGCAGCGCTCGCCCTCGCAGCGACTGTCCTCACCGCCGGCGCAGCGCCGCCGCAGAAATCCAAGCCGGCCTGGGCCGAGCTCACCGCAAGCCAGCAGCAAATCCTCGCACCGCTCAAAGCCGACTGGGACGAGCTGACCACTTCGCGCAAGACGAACTGGGTCGGCATCGCCAATCGCTACCCGAACCTGAATCCCGAGGAGCAAAAGCGGGTCCAGGAGCGCATGCAGAGCTGGGCAAAGCTCACGCCCGAGCAACGGCGCGTCGCGCGCGAGCGCTACAAGAGCATGGGCAAGCTGCCGCCCGAGAAGCGCGAGGCGCTGCAGCAGCACTGGGCCGAATATCAGGCGCTGCCGCCCGGCGAAAAGCGGATGTTCGATACGCCGCCGACCAGCAAGCAAGCCGACCGGCGCAAGCCCAAGACCACGACGCCGCAGCCTTCGCAGCAGAAGCAGTCCACGCCGAAGCAGTGGCCGTAGCAGCGGCTGCAGGGGAGACGCCGGGCATCGGACGGCGCATCGCCTGCATGCTCTACGAGGGCATTCTGCTGTTCGCAGTCGGCTTCGCCGCGAGCTCGCTGTTCTTCTACGCGAGCGGCGGGCTCGGATCCGCAGGCTACGGGAGAACCATGCTGCAGCTCTTTCTGCTTGCCGTTTTCGCGGCGTACTTCCTGTGGTGCTGGCTGCGCGGCGGGCAGACCCTCGCGATGAAGACGTGGAAGATCCGTCTCGTCGCGCCGGGTCACGAGCGCGTGCCGCCGCTCACCGCGCTGCTGCGATTTGCGCTTGCCCTCTTTGCGGTGCCGACCGGAGCGGCGCTCGTCTGGGCGTTCTTCGATCGCGAGCGCCAGTTCCTGCACGACCGGATCGCGGGGACGCGGTTGGTGATGGTGTAGGGTTTCGGCCGGCGCCCAGCGAACGACAGCGCCCTTTTGTTTCTCCATGATCTCGGGTTTTTCCCGGGAGGAGGCGGTCGTCGAACTTTTGCGCCGCAGCCGGGAAAAACCCGAGACCTGAGAAAGTCAAATTCGAGCTAACGTACGAACTGTCCGCGACAGAGTCCCCCCATGACCCATCTCGTCACCATCAGTTTCGATTTCGACGCCATGTCCGGGTTCATCGCGCGCGGAATGACGAGCCCCACGCCGATTTCGCGCGGCGAGTTCGGCGCGCTGGCCATTCCGCGCATCCTGGCCTTGCTGGCGAGATACCGCGTGCAGAGCAGCTTCTTCATCCCGGGCCACACGCTGGAGACGTATCCGGCGCAGTGCCGGCAGATCTTCGACGCCGGGCACGAGATCGGTCATCACGGCTGGACGCACCTGCCGCCGAACGACCTGACGAGGGAGAAAGAGGAGGAAGGGCTCGTTCGCGCCAACGAAGCGATCCGCAAGCTCACCGGCCAATACGCTCGCGGCTATCGTTCACCGGCGTGGGACCTGTCGCCCCATTCGGTCGCGCTGATGCTCGAGCACGGCTTTTTCTACGACAGCAGCATGATGGCCAGCGACCACATGCCGTACCGGGTGCGCCAGGGAGACGTGATCGAGCTGGAAAAACCGGCCGTGTTCGGCAGGACGACGAAGCTGATCGAAATGCCGGTCAGCTGGACGCTCGACGACTATCCGCATTTCGAGTTCGTGCGCACGAAGCAGTGGGTCCTGCCGGGCCTGATGAACGCCGGCCTGGTGCTGGAGAACTGGATCAACGACTTTCGCTACATGAAGGCGAGCGTGGACTGGGGCATCCTCAACTACACGTTTCACCCCTTCGTGATCGGCCGTGGCCACCGCATGCTCGCGCTGGAAACGCTGCTGCGGACGCTCGCCGAGGAAGGCGCGCAGTTCATGACCGTCGAGCAGGCAGCGCGCGCGTACGACGCGAAGTATCCGTTTGCGGGCTGATCGTTGTCACGCAATCGCCTCGCACACCAGGGGCGATTGCTCGACTGTTTCCAGCTTCTGGACCAGGTCCTGTCGCAGCTGTTCAACCGTTTCGGGTTGCAGCTCGCCCTCAATGGTCACCTGCACGGTGAAGCGATCCTCCACGTATCGGACCACCACGCCATCCACGCGGATACGGTAGATGTTGTACTCGTTCTCCTGCTCGGGCATGACGTCGTGCGCGATCGGCGGGCGGTACAGGAGTGGCACCACCTCCAATCGCAGGGGCATGCCGAGTTCCGCTTCCAGTTTGCGCTCGCTGGCATCGAAGTCGTGCCAACCCATTTTCCGGTGCCACAGAACCTGGCGAAGGTCCCACAGATGGTTGTGTCTGCGATCCTTGCCGTAGACCTCGAACCGGGTCCAACGCCGCTCCGTCAAGCGCTCCCAGCGCCAGCCGTCAAAGTACAGCAGCCAGTCGTCGACGTTCTCGATCAGGCTCGCACCGTCGCCGCGGAACAGCTTGCCTCCAGTGATCAGTATGGCGGCTCGGTCGTTGCGCACTTCGGCGTTGTGATTGTGAATCCATCCGGGGGAAGGTCCGGCGGTGTCGATGCGCGAGATCGCCCACGATCCACGCTCCACCGTGACCACCTGTGTCTCGCCCAGGCAGCGATCCTGCCGGTAGCCGAGGTTCCCGACCAGAACGATCTGGCTGTCCGTAACCGAAGCCGAGTGAAAATCTGTGGGCGGAAAGACTTCGCGCGGGTATCCGTAGATTTCCGCTCTTCCTCTTTCATCGATGATCACGAGATCGTTGTAGATGTGGAAGTCCGGATCATAGTGATCCTCATGCTCGCCAGCGATCAGCACCTGCCGGCCGTCGGGCAGCCGGCTGACGCTTTGCCCGAAGCGGTCGAAGCACCACATCGGGCCCGCGTCGAAAGGCGAAGGCCCGTTCAGCATCTCGTTTGCCTGGTACGCATCCAGGCGACACTCGATCAGCCATTCCCACAGAGGGTTGTTCATTCGCTCCGGGTTCGCGGATCCGTCCCGCGGGGAGCGCCAGGCCTCGAAAACCTCCGCAGTAACGTCCGCTGGCGGCGTGACACCTTTCTCGCTCATGGCATTTCTTGGATCACCTTCATCCTCTACGCGACCTCATCCCGCACGTTCGGAAATTCCAGGTAGGCCTTGCGCTGCATGATGCCTTGCAGCTCGAGCACGACCTGGACGATCTCCTCGTATCGATTGTAGAGCGCGATCGGCGCGAACCGCAGGATGTCGGGCGGCCTGAAATCGGGAACGACTCCCGCCTTCTTGAGCGCCTTGTTGATGCGCGCGCCCTCGGGATGCGCGATCGCCACGTGGCCGCCGCGCCGCGCATCCGTCTCGGGCGTCGCCAGCTCGAAGTCCAGGCCCGCCAGCTCGTGCTTCACCAGCCCGATCAGGAAGCGGGTCTGATCGAGCGACTTCTCGCGGATCGCCTGCATGCCGGCACGCTGAATCAATTCCAGCGATCCCTGCAACGCGCACATGCTCAGGACGGGAGGCGTGCCGATCTGGTACGCCCCCGCGGTCCGCGCGAACGCCGGCTCGTGCGCCATGTCGAACTGCGTCGCCTTCTCGGAAGAAAACCACCCGGCGAGGCCCGGCGCCGCGCCCAGGTGCCGCCGGTTGACGTAGAGGCCTGCGACGACGCCGGGGCCGCCATTCAGGTACTTGTAGTTGCACCAGACTGCAAAGTCGACGTCCCATTCGTCGAATCGCTGCGGCACCACGCCGATCGAGTGGCACGCATCGACGCAAAGCAGGATGTCGCGGCGGTGCGCCTCTTCCGACAGGCGGCCGATGTCGAGCAGCTGGCCGGTCGTATAAATTACGCCGGGCAGCACGAGCATCGCGACCTCGTCGCGGTAATCGTCCATCTGCGCGACGATCTCGTCTTCCTCGATCAGCCGCCGCTCGCTCTTCACCGTCACGAGGTGCTCGCGCCAGTCGAGGCCGTGAAGCCTCATCTGGCTCTGGATCGCGTAGACATCGGTCGGAAACGCGTACTCGTCGATCACGATGCGCGTACGCGTTGCGTGCGGCCGGTAGAACGTCGCGAGCACCTGGTGCAGGTTGACGCTGGTGGAGTTGGCGGCGATCACCTCGTCCGCGCGCGCGCCCACCAACGGAGCGAGCAGAGCGGCGAGCTCTTCGGCGAGATGGAACCACGGCGATCTTCCCTGCGTGAAGCCGTCGATCGCGAGGCGCTTCCAGTCGTCGATCGCCTGCGTCAGCTTCCGCTCGGCGGGCTTCGAGAGCAGCCCGAGCGAATTGCCGTCGAAGTAAAGCCCGGTCAGCGGCAGGTAGAACTCGTCGCGGAACGCCCGCAGCGGGTCCTTTGCGTCGAGCCTGCGGGCCTGTTCGAGCAGCTGCTCTACGGGCGACACTAGCGCTTTTCCAGATGTCCCTTGCCGGGCACGAAGTTCGCCTCGATGCGAATGCCATCCGGATCCTCGAAGAGGACGGAGTAGTACCCCGGCGCCCAGTGGTCCTCTTGCGGCGCCCGGATGATCTTCGCGTTCAGCGCGAGCGCGGTCTGGTAGATCGCGTCGACGTCCTCGCGGCTGCGTGTCCGAAAGCAGAAGTGGTGCAGCCCGAGGCGGCGCTGGTTGAAGACTTCCTCCCTGAACTCGGGTGCCACCGGGGCGATCGCAACGCCGCTGCGGCCGCCGATGCAATAGAAGTAGTCCGGCGTGTTCCTCAGCGTCACCATCTCGAGCGAATGGAGCAGCGTCTGGTAGAACGGAACGGAGCGTTTCATGTCCGAAACCGTCAGCTGGATGTGCGCGATCCCGTTGATGCTAGCCATGCGGACCTCCCAGTGCCTGCAGCGAACGCGCGAGATTGGCGCGCGCGCACGGCTCGTACCGCTCGCGGAACAGCGCGGTCGAATAGATGTGGCGCCGGCCGAGGAACTGCTCGAGCACTTCGGCGCGCCGCTTGCGGAACGTTTCTTCCGCGATCCAGGCATACTCGCGCCGCACCTGGCGCTCGTATTCGTCGAAGCGCGCACTCGCCGCACCAAGGATCGACAGATCGACGTCGACCAGCGCTTCGGCATCCGCGCCCTCGGGCTCGACGGCGTGGCGGGTGAACAGGATGAGATCGGCAATGCGTTGTGCCGCGTCCGTCGCGACGCCGAGGACGAGCGCCGTGTCGCGCGCCAGCACAGCGCTCAACGCTTCGTTATCCGCTCGGTGCGTGTCGTAGATCGCGTCATGGAACCACAGCGCGAGGGCCACTTCCGCCGGGTGAGCCGCATGGTCGCGAATCTCCGGCCAACGCTCGAAGCATTCATCGAGATGCTGGCCCGTGTGGTAGTGGCGCTGCGGCTCGCTGTAGCGAGCGAGGACCTGTGCATGCAGCTCTTTCAGCTGGCGTGAAGCCGCCACGCCCAGCGCGGCCCACGGACCGAACCAGCGCTCATCGTCGTTCACGCGTCGTCAGCGCTCGATGCTGATCACGTGCGCCTGGATCTTGCCTTCGACCGCGCCCGGCCCGAAGCGCTTGGCGATCGCCGCCGCGGCGACATCGGTCGCTTCGCCGAGCCGCCCCGCTCCGCGCGTTTCGATTTCATTCCGCAGCGGCGTTCCCTGGCAGTACGCGATCGCCGGGTCGCGCGGAGCGCTCGCCTTGCTGCGCGCGCTGACGGTCGTCACGTCCGCTGCCGCAGTGAATCCGCCCCTCGCCAGATCCCGCTCGATCGTCGGCAGGTGGTGGTAGCCGTGCGGCGTACGAGCCAGGAAACGTGGCGGGTCTTTCGGAAAGAGCGACTCGAGCGCGGTCGTCACCGTGTCGGCGAATTCGTTTTCGCCGATCTGGTCCCACACGTTGAATAGGAAAATCCCTTTCGGCCGCAGCACGCGCCGCGCCTCCGCGAACGCTTTCGCCTTGTCCGGGAAGAACATCACTCCGAACTGGCATACGACCGCGTCGAACGAGCCATCCGGGAAGAGCAGCTGCATCGCGTCGGCCTGACGCCACTCGACCGGGCGCTGGGTGCCGAGCGCCATCGCCTGGTCGAGCATGGCCTGGTTCAGATCGGTAGCGACGATTGAAGCGTCCCCGCGCAGCGAGGCCGACATCGCGCGCGTCACGACACCGGTGCCCGCCGCAATCTCCAACACCTGCTTGACGGGTCTCGCCGCCAGCCGTTTCGCGAGGTCCGTCGCGTAGGGCTGGAAAATCAGCGGCACGAGGTACGTTTCGTAGATCTTCGGGACCGAGCCGGCGAAGACCTTGTCGCTGTCGGGAGCGCTCATGCGCGTAGTCTACGCGTGGGGACGAGGCGAAACGCGCAATGCCGGCTTCATCGTCCGCGCGCGATGGGCCGGCGTTCGCGCGGCGCGCCCATCGGCCTTCCTCGCCGTCGGTTCTGCCGCCTGCTCGAGATCGGCAATCACGGTGCGCAGGAAAGCGATCATCCGCTTGCGCTGCGTGCGCGGCGTAGCGCTCCATTTGTCGCTCGACGCACGCTTGTGCGCGATCTTGAACTTCATCCCGGCAAGCGAAGTCGTGTAGTCGTTGGCATTCAGCTTGCGCACGTTCTGATGGGCGAGCACATACCAGTGGTACTCGGTGCCCACTGGAACGCCCGATCCTTCGGGCGCCCGGCCCGCCCTGCGCTTCGTCACCGCGTAGCTGATCTGCCACAGGTCGGGCGTGACCTTCGTTTCCTTCCACACGCCCGGATCGTAGTGCCACCGGTGACCGCGGCCGATCTTCATGCCGGTGTACTTCTTCCCTTCGTACTCCTTGAATTCGTCATACGAGACCTTGGGGTCGCTGCTGGAGGCGGGTTTCATGGTGCTCGACTCCTGGTGTCGGGATATTTTTTTGAGCCTCGCTCGCTGAGGAAGTTCAGCGCATCTACTCCCGCAACTTCTCGCCCTCGCCGGCCTTCGGATGCAGCGTGACGTCCCGGTTGAGACCCAATTCCTGTTGCCTGGCCGGCGACGACGTTGCAGCTGGAAGACCGACGCCCATCCGCAGCTCGCGCCACTTCAGCTTGAGGTCGGGCCAGCGATGACTGGGTGCCTGATAGCCATAGGCGCGGTAGCGCCCCGCTTCGACGTTGCCCTTGTTCCGCACGAAGTGCGAGAACCGGTCCACCCAGGCGTCGAACTCCGAGAGCACCGCGGGCGACGACGCGAGATGCTCGGCCTGATTGTCGCTGTACTTCTTGCCGCGGCCGAACTCGACGTGATGCCACAGCGCGTCCGGAACTTCGATGCCGCTATAACGGCACTGCCACACCAGCGGTGCATAGCTGTCCCGCCCGTTGTCGAACGGCTCCTCGGCCGGATCGAAATATTCCGGGTGCCGCAGCTGTCTCGGCCGCCCTGCCGCGTCGGACTCGTCCGCGCCCCCGTCGCCGTAGCAGAAGAATGCCGCCGTGCGCCCCTCGAGGTGGTTGAGGCTCAATTCATCCCACTCGGGCGAATGCTCCAGCTCACGGGCGCGCTCGGGATTCTTGTGCTCGATCAGATCTTCGCGGGGATTGCCGCCGCTCATGCACACCAGGCGATCGAACATCGCCTTGAGGTTGCTCGACGGGCCGTACCAGTTGACGGGGCCGATCAGCGCCCAGGCGTCGGCGAGGTCCAGTCGCGCGTACAGATCGAGGTCCCACATCAGGTCCGGCTCGTCCTTGTTGCCCACCTCGTAGCAGTTGCAGGGCCAGCAGCACAGCGCCATCGAGGTGGAGACGCAACCGTTGCAGCTCTGGATCCGGGCGCGGCCGTAGACATTGCCGAGGTCTTCGAGATCGATCTCCCAGTCCTGCGGCAGGCGATCGGCCATCCGGAACATCAGCGCGCGCGACTTGGAATCGACGCCGGGGCAGTTGTACTGCCTTCGATCGGAGCCGGAAATGACGAGCACGCGCAAGGGACGCTCGGACGCGGGCAACCGCCCGTTGTCATCGTTCGGTCTCATGGAGGACTCCTACGTACCGGGCTTCCTGGACGCGAGCGCCTTGCCGATGAATTCGTTCAATGCCGGTCCGGAGCGGATCCATCGCACCACGACGACGAGATCGTTGTCCCAGTCGAGGTAGACGATGTTCTGGCCGGCGCCGCGGAAAACGACGCTCGATTCGGGCGCAGCGGGCAGCGGCTTGCGCCCGGTATTCAGGAACCAGTTCGCGTGGCCGTACTCGGCATTTGCGCTGCCCGGCGTGCGCGCCATCCGGATCCACCTTTCGGCGATGATCTGGCGATCCTTCCACTTGCCGTTGCGCAGGAACAGATAGCCGAACCGCGCCAGGTCGCGCGCGTGGATGAACATGCCCCCGCCCCAGTGGCCGCCGCCGCTGACCGACTGGACCTTGGCTCCGTCCAGCTCGATCCATGAATTCTCGTAGCCGTGCCAGCGCCACGTACTCGAAGCGCCGATCGGGTCCATCACCTCTTCGCGCAGCACGTCCGGCAAGGGCCGCCGGAGGACCTGCAACGCGGCGAGCGCGAGCACGTTGATGCGCACATCGTTGTACTTGTAGCGCGTGCCCGGAGCGGACAGCTTGCGGTTCGACCACTCGTGCGGCTTGCCTTCCGGCCGGTCGGCCCAGTCGGGCTTTCCCCACAGCGTTCCCTGCCAGTCGCTCGTCTGGCGCAGCAGGTGGTCCCACGTGATCGGCTGGTTGTGGGGCGCGTCGAACAGATCGACGCCCGGCGGCATGTAGTCGCGCACCTTGTCGCCGACGTCGCGAATCAGTCCCTTCTGCACCGCCAGCCCGACGACCGTGGTGAGGAACGTCTTCGTCACGCTGTGCGTCATGTCCACGCTGCTCGTGTCGCCCCACTCCGCCACGACGTAGCCGCGGTGGATGACGAGACCGTTCAGCGCGGCGCGCACCTTCATCGGCCCGATGATCGTGCTGAACGGCTCGCTGGCGCCGAAGCTCTGCGCCTGGACGAGCGCCTGGTCCTTCGGCGCAGTCGTCTCGCTCGCGACCGCGAACTTCACCGCTTCGTCCAGCGCGGCGGCGTCGAACCCCGCCTGCTGCGGCGATCGCGACTGCCACTCGCCGCGCTCGGGAAAGTACGGCGCTGCCGTCTGCGCCGCCGCCGCAGAAACGAATGCGAGCGCCGCGACGAATGCAAGGGCAACGAGCGTCGGCTGCAATGGCTTGCCATGCGGCATGCGTAAAGCTCCGCCTAGCGGGGCGCGCTGCGCTTCGACATGAGCCACGAATACGACATGAAGAAAAGCAGCAGCGCCGCGATGACGACGCTCGTAATCGCCATCGGTCGGCCCATGATCCGGCCGCCGTCCGTCAGGACATAGGTGTAGATCAGGGTGACCAGAAATGCCGCCAGTGACACGGCGAAGACCACAAAGGCCCGCTTGTTGCGCAGCAGAATCAGCACCGAGCCCAGCATTGCGCTCCACACACCGATGGCCCAAGCCGCCATCATCCAGAGCGGCATTCCCTGATAGTGGGCGATCTGCGCTGGCGTCATGCCTGCGCTGGCCATGTATCTCGCGCCCTGCGTCATGCTCATCAGATGATCGTATGCGCCGATCGCGTTGAACAGCACGGCGATCACGCCGACCAGCCAGAGATGCCAGGGCGTCTTGCTCGTCCTATCAGTCATCGCCTATTCCTCAAAAATCGCCGCCTGGCCGTTGACCGCTACCGCCGGTCGACCGACCACATCATCACCGCCGCCGCGAGCATGAACGTGGCGCTCGGCACGACCGCAGCCGCGATCGGCGGCCAGTTCTGCAACAGCCCGATGTGGGAGAACAGGCTGTTCAGCATGTGGAAGAAGATCCCGAGCAGGATCCCGAGGAACACCTTGATGCCGACCATGCCGAAGCGGGCGTGCATGTAGGCGAACGGCAGCGCGATCGCCATCATTACCAGCGTCGCCACCGGGTAGAAGATCTTCTTCCACATCGCGATCTGGTAGCGCTCGGTCTTCTGCCGGTTCGCCGAGAGATGTTGCGTGTACCGGTAAAGCTTCCACGCCGACATGCGCTCCGGCACCACGATCAGCACGTTGAGCATCTCGGGACTGACCGCGGAGCGCCATTGCAGCTCTTCGTGGCGCTCGGTGCGCGGGCCCTCCGCCGTGAACTCGGTGCGTGCCACGCGGCGCAGGCGCCACGCGCCGCCGCCTGCGTATTCGGCGCTCGCCGCGAGCGTCAGCAGCCGCAGCCGGTAGTCGGAATCGAACTGGTAGATGCGCACGTCATTAAGCAGGTTCGCCACGCGCGCCTCGCGCACGTTGATGAAGGAGCGCTCGTCGCGGAACCACAGTCCCGAGCTCAGGTCCTGCCCGCCCTGGATCAGCGAATTCAGCGCGCGCATGCGCACGGTCTGCGCCGCCGCATCCGCGTACGGCGCAAGCCACTCCCCGATCACGAAGGTCGCAATGACGAACGGAATCCCGGTCTTCACCAGCACGATGCCGGCGCGGGCGGGCGAAAAGCCCGCGGTGCGCATCACGGTGTACTCGGAGTTGCTCGACAGGTGGGCGAGCACGTACAGCGTTCCGATCAGCACTGCGACCGGCAGCAGCTCATACGCATGCGCCGGAACGCCGAGCGCGACCACCGTGACGATCTGCCGCAGCGCATAGTTGCCGGTGCCGAGGTCGCGCAGCTCGGCGATCAGGTCGAAGAACGCGAACAACGCGAGAAAGGCCACCAGCACGAACGTCACCGCGCCCCAGATCTGGCGCGACAGATAGCCCTGCAGGGTGGGGATTCTCACCGCCGCCCTCTGAGCCGCAGCAGCCCGAGCTGGCGCGAGAACATCAGGATCGCGATCGCGCCCATCGCGGCATGGATCGGCCACCAGCCGAGCGCGAACGAGAGCCTGCCTTGCGCCACCTGCGCCTGGCTCACCGACAGCAGGTTGGAGTACGTCATGTAGATGAGCAGCGCGAAGATCAGGTTGTACGAGCGCCCGGCGCGCGGGTTGACGTAGCTGAGCGGAATCGCGAGCAGGGCGAGGATCAGCGCCGACAGCGGCATGCCGATCCGCCACAGCAGCTCGCCGCGGTTCTGCGCGGTCGGGTTCTCGATCAGCGCGGCGGTGGACATGCTCTTGTGCGTGGCGACCGGCTCGCCTCCCTCCTTCGCCTCGATGCGCACCATGTAGCGCGCGAATTCCATGACGCGGAAGTCGGACTCGCCGGGCGTGCCTTCATATCGCCGGCCGGCGAGCAGCGTAAGGAACCGGTCGCCGTTCGGCGCGACCTCGGTCAGCCCCTTCTCGCTCGTCATCACCCCGGTGCGGCCGTGCTGCGAGGAGTTGACGAATACGTTCTGCACCATGCTCTTGTCGCCGGCGATCGACTCGGCGAAGAACACCTTCTGCTTGTTGCGCGATTCGCCGAACACGCCGGGGTCCAGGCGCGCGAGGTCGTCACGCGAATCGATGCGGCTGCGGTATTGCTCGCTCATCTGCACGACCCAGGGAGAGAGCGCGAACGTCAGCAGCGCGATCAGCAGCACGAGCGGGCCGCCGAACAGCAGCACCGGGCGCATCCACGCCGTCAGCGCAAGCCCGGAGTTGAACCAGATCACCATCTCGGAGTCGCGCCACATGCGCGACAGCGTGAGCAGAACGGTAATGAAGAGCGTGAGCGAAAGCACGACCGGCAGGATGTGCAGCGAGAAAAAGCCGAGAAAAGCGATCACCGCGTCGCTCGGCAGCTTGCCGCCCGCCGCCTGGCCGAGCAGGCGGATGAGCCGCGTCGTGACCGCGATCAGGAACAGCGTCAGGAACACCGCGGCCGCAAGATTGGCGAATTCCCGGAGCAGCGAGCGGTGGAAGATCATGCGATACTTGCGCCCCCGAAAACGTACGGAGATCGCAGTGGAATTTAGCATAAGAAGCGGCGCACCCGACTCGGCGCAGACAGGCTGCCTCGTGCTCGGCGTGTACAAGGGCGCCGCCGGCGCAGCGCACGAGCTGACGCGCGCGGCGCAGCTCACCGACCGCGCAGCGCGCGGCGCGCTGCAGCGCGTGCTCGCGCAAGGCGATCTTTCCGGCCGGATCGGCTCGACGCTGTTGCTGCGTGCGGTCGATGGCGTCAAGGCCGAGCGGGTGCTGCTCGTCGGCCTGGGCGAGAAGGACAAGTTCGGCGAAGCCGCTTATCGCGACGCCGTGCGCAGCGCGACGAACGTCCTGAAGGATCTCGGCGCGAAGCATGCGCTGCTCGGGCTTTGCGAGGTCAAGGTGGGCCGGCGCACGTCCGCCTGGAACGTGCGGCACGCCGTGCTCGCGGTGCGCGACGCGTTGTACCGGTTCGACCAGCTGAAGAGCGCGAAGACGCCCCCGGCACCCGCGCTCGCGCACATCGCGCTGCTCGCAGGCGCCCAGCCGGCCGGCGCGCAGGCGCAAAACGCGCTGAAGGAGGCGCTCGCCACTGCCGACGGCGTCGATCTCGCGCGTACGCTCGGCAATCTGCCGTCGAATCACTGCACGCCGACGCATCTCGCCGAGGTCGCGCAGAAGATCGCCAAGGACTACAAGCTCGGCATCGAAGTGCTCGAGCGGAAAGACATGGAGCGCCTCGGCATGGGGTCGCTGCTCTCGGTGACGAGCGGGTCGCGCGCCGCGCCCAAGTTCATCGTGCTGCGACACAACGGCGGAGCGAAGAAGGCGAAGCCGATCGTCCTCGTCGGCAAGGGGATCACGTTCGATACCGGGGGGATCTCGCTCAAGCCCGCGCCCGAGATGGACGAGATGAAGTACGACATGTCCGGCGCCGGCAGCGTGCTCGGCGCGATCCGCGCGCTCGCCGGGATGAAGGCACGCGTCAACGTGATCGGGGTCGTGCCGGCGTGCGAAAACATGCCGGGCGGCCTCGCGACCAAGCCCGGCGACATCGTCACGGCGCTGGACGGCCAGACCATCGAGATCCTCAACACCGACGCCGAAGGACGCCTGATCCTGTGCGACGCGCTCGCCTACGCGAAGCGCTTCGATCCCGAGGCCGTCGTCGACATCGCGACGCTGACCGGCGCCTGCGTGATCGCGCTCGGGCACGTCGCGAGCGGACTCTTTGCCAACGACCAGAAGCTCGCCGACCGGATCCTCGATGCGGCCGACGACGCGTGGGACCGGGTCTGGCAGATGCCGCTGTTCGACGAATACCAGGAGCAGCTGCGCTCGAACTTCGCCGACATGGCGAACATCGGCGGCCGCCCCGCCGGCAGCGTGACCGCGGCCTGCTTCCTGTCGCGCTTCGCGAAGAAGCTGCGCTGGGCGCACCTCGATATCGCGGGCACCGCGTGGAAGGGCGGCCGCGACAAGGGCTCTACCGGCCGGCCGGTGCCGCTGCTCGTGCGCTTTGCCCTGCAGTACGCGGACGCGAAGGGCGCGCGGGCGTAGGATTGCTGCGGGCGGTGCGCGGCGGATGACCTCGATCGATTTCTATTTCAACGCCACGGACCGCTTCGAAGTCGCTTGCCGGCTGGCAGGCAAGGTGATTGCGCAAAGAAAGCGGATGCTGATCTACGCCCCCGATGCGGACGTTGCGCACAAGATCGACCAGATGCTGTGGACCTGGCCCGCGGTTTCTTTCGTGCCGCACTGCTTCGCGGGCGACGGGCTCGCCGCGGACACTCCGGTGCTGATCGCCGCGGACGCTGAAAGCGCGCCGGATTGCGAAGTGCTGATGAACCTCTCGGCGGCATGCCCGGAATTCTTTGCTCGCTACGCGCGGCTGCTCGAGATCGTGTCGCAGGACGAGGACGAGCGCAAAGCCGGGCGCACGCGCTACGCCTGGTACCGCGAGCGCGGCTATGCGATCCGCAATCACGACCTCGCCGCAGGCTCTCCATGAGCGAAGCGCCCGAGCGCGGTCCGCTGATCGGTCTCGTCGGCGAGCTGGCGAAGCAGCGCGAGGACGAAGCGCGCCGGCTGCAGGACGAGGTTCCGATCCTCACCGAGGTGGTGGACGCCAAGGACCCTCCCGACATGCTCGAAGCCGGCGCGCGCGCGCTTGCCGACGAGATCGAGCGCGAGGTGCTGCGCCAGATCACGCCCGAGATCCACGATATCGTTCGGCGCGCGGTGCGCCAGGCGGTGCTGCACGCGCTGGTCGGCGCCGGCCGGCCTCCCTCCGGCCCCTAGCATGCCGCTCGACAAGAGCTTCGATCCGCGCGCGGTCGAGGGCAAGTGGTACACGCACTGGGAGTCCGCGGGCTGGTTCGCCGCGGATCCTTCGAGCGACAAGCCCGCCTACTGCATCCAGCTCCCGCCGCCGAACGTCACCGGCACGCTGCACATGGGGCACGCGTTCCAGCAGACGCTGATGGACGCGCTGATGCGCTACCACCGCATGCGCGGCGAAAACGCCAACTGGGTCATCGGCACCGATCACGCGGGAATCGCGACGCAGATCGTGGTCGAGCGGCAGCTCGAGCAGGAAGGCAAGACGCGCCACGACCTCGGGCGCGAAAAGTTCGTCGAGCGCGTCTGGCAGTGGAAGCAGCAGTCGGGCTCGACGATCACGCGCCAGATGCGGCGCCTGGGTGCGTCGGGCAACTGGGGATATGCCGACACCGAAGGCCAGAAAGCGGGCTATTTCACGATGGACGCGCGGATGTCGCGCGCGGTCGTCGAAGTGTTCGTGCGGCTCTACGACGAAGGCCTGATCTACCGCGGCAAGCGGCTCGTGAACTGGGATCCGGTGCTCGGCACCGCGGTCTCGGACCTCGAGGTCGACACCGAGGAAGAGGACGGCACGCTGTGGGAGATCCGCTACCCGTTCGAGGACGCTAGCGGCTCGGTCGTCGTCGCCACCACGCGGCCGGAGACGATGCTGGGTGACGTCGCGGTGGCGGTCAATCCGCAGGACGAGCGCTATGCGTCGT
>Ga0114129_10004255_pt1 | contig 20228 bp, 19 predicted proteins | sample RhiMetdeltSRZDD1_FD_80071 | JGI IMG/M metagenome (GOLD analysis project Ga0114129, IMG submission 80071) | Populus rhizosphere microbial communities from Tennessee, USA - Rhizosphere MetaG P. deltoides SRZDD1 (version 2) (version 2) | ecosystem: Host-associated > Plants > Roots > Rhizosphere >... | reverse complement strand
AGCGCGACGTCGGCGCCGTCGGCGTCGATGACGAGCTGGCTGCCCGCGACGCTGCGCTCGGCCGCCTTCGAGGCGCCCAGTGCGGCCGAGCCGGCCTGTGCCTTGCTCAGTCGCGGTGTGGTGGACAGCGACAGGGCACCGCGCAAGGTGGTGCTCACGCCCTGGAAGCTGTCGCCCTTGCCGATGTGGACGACGGTGTCACCGCCGAGGACGGGCAGGCCCTCGTAGTAGCGGTTGACGCGGACGTGCTGAGTGCCGTTTTCATCGACGACGGCGCTCTTATAAGTGAAGCTCTGGCCCACGCCGACGGCGGCGGCCGTGGCGTGACTGTTCAGCTGGGCGACGGCGCGGCCGAACGGGTCGGCCGGCGCCTTGGCGGCCTGCGCGACCGGGCCGGTCATGGCCACGATCGCGGCGACCGCCGCGGCTGCACCCAGGATGGGGGTGATCCGACGCATGAGGTCCCTCCCACAAGGAATGGTGTGAGAGTCAGCTTGCCTTAGTCAACATATTCTTGTAAATACATTGATATATGGTTACGGTGCGTGACCTGCGGCCGGTCATGTGACTGGGAACACCATTGCCGCCCGCCTCCGGCGGGCACACAGTGGGCGAATGGCTGAGCTGGCAACCGGTACCGATTGGCAGACGACTCTGAGCCGCGCTGTGGCGGCCGCACCCGAGGCCTTCTCCGGTCCGATAGTGCGCAATCTGATCGCGGGCACCTGGCGCGACGGCGGTACGCCCGCCGCGGTCACCACCCCTGTCGACGGTACCCACCTGGTCCATCTCTCCCGTCTCGACGCCGAGACGGCTCGCGAGGCGGTGCTGGGGGCCGCCGGTGCGCACCGGGACTGGTCCCGCGTGCCGTTGCCGGAGCGCAAGGCGCGCGTACACGATGCATTGGATCGCCTGACCGAGCACCGTGACCTGCTCGCGCTGCTGCTGGTCTGGGAGATCGGCAAGCCCTGGCGGCTGGCCTGCGCCGACGTGGACCGCGCGCTCGACGGCGTGCGGTGGTACGCCGGCCAGATCGACCGGCAGATCGCCGGGCGTGAGCCGCTGCACGGGCCGGTGTCGAACATCGCGAGCTGGAACTACCCGATGAGCGTGCTCGTGCACGCGGAACTCGTTCAGCTGCTGGCCGGCAACGCGGTCATCGCCAAGACGCCGTCGCAGGGCGGTGCGGTCTGCCTGACCGTGGCGCACGAGCTGATGAGGCAGGCGGGTCTGCCGGCGACGCTGCTGTCCGGCAGCGGCGAGGAGCTGTCCGAGGTCCTGGTACGCGCGCCGGAGATCGGCGCGGTCGCGTTCGTGGGCGGGCGTTCCAACGGCGGCAAGGTGGCTGGGGCGCTGCTCGACACCGACAAGCGCCACATGATCGAGCAGGAGGGCCTCAACGCCTGGGGCGTATGGAACTTCAGTCAGTGGGACGGGCTCGCCGCCCATCTGCGCAAGGGATTCGAGTACGGCAAGCAGCGGTGTACGGCGTACCCGCGGTTCGTGGTGCAGCGAGAGCTGGTCGACGAGTTCCTCGACGTCTACCTGCCGGTGGTCCGCTCCGTCCGGTTCGGACACCCGCTGGCCGTGGCCGGCGCGTCCGATGCGCTGCCGGAGCTGGATTTCGGCCCGCTCATCAGCGCCGCCAAGGCGGACGAACTGCACCGCAAGGTCGACGAGGCGGTCCGCGGCGGAGCCGTGCCGCTGTACCGGGGCAAGCTGTCGTCAGGTTCCTTTGTGGACGGACAGGATACGTCGGCGTATGTCGCACCGGCGGCTTTACTCGCACCGCCCGGACGGTCGCGGCTCATGCACGCCGAACCGTTCGGCCCGGTTGACACCATCGTGGTGGTCGACACCACGGACGAGCTTCTGGCGGCGATGAACGCGTCCAACGGGGCCCTGGTGGCCAGCCTCGCCTGCGACGACCAGGAAGAGGCGGCCAAGCTGGCCAAGGACTTGCAGGCGTTCAAGGTCGGCATCAACAAGCCACGGTCCCGCGGCGACCGCGAGGAGGCGTTCGGCGGGCGCGGCGCCTCGTGGAAGGGTGCGTTCGTCGGCGGCGACTTGCTGGTGCATGCGGTGACCATCGGCGACCCTGGGGAGCGGCTGTTCGGCAACTTCCCCGACTACTCGCGCTACCCGGTCACGGAGTAGCGAACGGCCGCCACGCAGGAGAAGGCGGAGCTCATTTCCGGGCGCCGCGCAGCCATCCCTTGCGCAACGGCGCCACGTCCGGTCCGCCCAGCCGATCCGGCGGCGCCACCTCGGCGGGCGCGATGGTGCCGGGCCGGATGACGGGCATCTGCATCGTCTGCTCCTCCGCCGCGGGCGCGGGTGGGCGTACCGGAGCCCGGTGCACGCCCTCCCGTTGCGCCGGAACGATTCCGAGCGATGCGGTCGGCGCGGCGGGCGTGGCCGGCGCCGTGACCGCTGCGGACCCGGTCGCGTGGAAGGGGCATCGCGACAGGTCCCTGGCCGCCTCGTCAAGGTAGAAGTTCGGCCGCTGGTCCCGTTCGGCGTAGAAGCGGTGGAACACCGGGGTGGCGGCGCCGGACATCGGCGGCACGATCCAGGTCCAGTCGGCCGGTACCGTACGCCCGGCGTTCTCCTCCTTCTCGATGTGCGCCAGGAATCGCCGCGATTCGGTGTGGTGGTCGGAGATCCGCACACCGGCCCGTTCGAAGGAGTGGTGCACGGCCCGGGTCAGCTCGACCACGGTCCGGTCGCGCCACAGCGACGATTCGTGCTCCATGTCCAGGCCCATCCGGGCGGCGATCACCGGCAGCTGGTTGTAGCGGTCGGGGTCGGCGAGGTTGCGCGCCCCGATCTCGGTGCCCATGTACCAGCCGGAAAACGGTGCGAGCGGGTAGTGCACCCCGCCGATGGTCAGCCGCATGTTGGAGATCGCCGGTACGGCATGCCAACGCAGTCCCAGCTCGGCGAACCAGGCGTACTCGGGGTGGGTCAGCGGCACCTCCAGGACGGCTTGCTCGGGCAGATCGATCAGCCGCGGTTCCTGTCCGGGCGCCTGCAACACCAGCGGCAGGATGTCGAACGGTCCCCGCTTGCCCTTCCAGCCCAGCTCGGTCACGGCGTCGGTGAAGTCGGTGTATTGCGGATCGCCCGTTCCGTCGGGGTAGCCGGCGTACCGGATGAGCTGCTCGTTCCACAGCATCGTACGGGGCCGGCCGGGCACCGCCTGCGGGAAGACGGAGATGACCGGCCGCAGCCGGCCCCGGTTCGGGCCGTGCCCGGTCGCGATGGACAGGTGCTCGATCAGGTGCTCGGCCGTCGCGTCCACCGTGGTCACTCCGCGCAGGTCGCGGACGACCAGGCTGTTCCAGTAGAGGCGGCCGATGCAGCGGCTGGAGTTGCGCCACGCCATGCGGGCTCCGTGAAGCAGCTCGGCCCGGGTGTGCGCGTACGTACCCAGCGCCGCGACCTGCTCGCGGACCAGATCGATGCGCGCCTCCACCCCCCGGCCGCCCTCCAGCAGCTTCGGTTGCTCGTGGTAGAGGCGGCGGAGGAACTCCTCGGCCTCGTCCGGGTCCGTCGGCTCGTTGTGGAACTGCGTCGCGGGCGCGTCGCGATAACCGGGGAGGGGACTCATCATGCTATTTGGTGGTGAAGCCCCGATTGCTCGGCGGACAGGGTGTGCGACACGCCCTCAGCCGCGTGACTTTCTGTTGCCCCATAGGTCCTCTTCGATCAACTTCGCCGTCGTGAGCAGGGGCGCGAGCAACTCGCGGCGTACTCCTTCGAGAGACCGGCGATGGGCAGGCGTCGATACGTTGACCGCCGCGATCACCGCGCCGCCGGCGTCGCGGATCGGCGCCGCCAGCGCCCGCAGGCCGTCCTCCAGCTCCTGATCCACCAGCGCGTAGCCCTGTCCGCGGATCCGTTCCAGCTCGCGGCGCAGCATCTGCGGATCATGAATGGTACGCCCGGTGAGCGGCCGCAACTCGGCGGTACACAGGTAATGATCGAGCCACTCGTCGGCCTGCCCGGCCAGCAGGACCCGGCCCATGGACGTGGCGTACGCCGGAAAGCGCGTACCGACGGCGATCGCGACCGTCATGATGCGCTTGGTCGGCACCCGGGCGACGTAGACGACGTCCTCGCCGTCCAGCACGGAGACCGACGACGACTCGTGTACCTTCTCGACCAGCTGCTCCAGGTGCGGCAGCGCCATCTCGGGCAGCGACAGGCTGGACAGGAAGGCGTACCCGAGTTCGAGGATCCGCGGCCGCAGCGCGAACTTGCGCCCGTCCGTACGCATGTAGCCCAGCTCCACCAGCGTGTGCAGGAATCGCCGCGCGGCCGCACGGGTCAGGCCGGTGATCCGCGCGACGTCACTGAGCGTGAGCTCCGGGTTGTCCGCGTCGAACGCGCGGATGACCGCGAGCCCGCGCTCCAGCGACTGCACGAACTCCGTCTCGGCCACGCCCGATCCTTCCTGTGCACCGTCCATGATCTGGGCAGGATCAGGGATATTGCACGGATCTTGGCCCAAGATCCGTGCAATATCCCTGATCCAACCGGGATCAAGGGTCTCACCCGGCGTTGATGCGCATGCGGTCGGCGTCCACGCGCAGCCCGGCGAGCAGGGTGCGGGTGTGGTGAGCGGCCGCAGCGGCCAGCGCCAGCAGCTCGGCGACGACCGGCCACTCCGCCTGCCACCGCCCGGCGGAGCGCTGGAGTTCCTGGGGCATCCCGGCCAGAACCGTCGCGACGAGCCCCGGCCCGCGGTGGGCCGCCGCGACGACGAGGACGCTGAGCGCCGCGTTCTTCTTGTGCGGCATGGATGACGAGCCGCCCGCGCCGGCCTCGGCGACCTCGCCGATCGCGTCCTGGCCGAGCAGCAGGACATCCTGTGCGATCTTGCCGAGGCTGCCCAGGGTGATGCCCAGCGCCGCGGCCAGCTCGGCGACGCGGACTCGCTGAGTGTGCCAAGGTGCCGGCGGTGCCGCGAGGTCGAGGCGCTTCGCGAGGGCGGCCACGACGCCGGGCTCGGATAGGGCGCCGACGGGCCCGCCGAGCTGGACGGCGAGCCGGTCACGGCGTACGTGGCGCAGGAGGGCGAGTGCTTCGCCGACCCCGCCACGCCAGGCGTCGCACACGGCGCCGAACGTGGTGGGCAGCGCGTCGCGCAGCAGTGTCCGTCCCATGTGGACTGTCTCGCGATGCTGCCGGCCCAGCGTGGCGAGCGTGGCCGTAGCCTCGATCAAATCCTCCGCGATCCGGTCGAGCGAGCGGGCGGCGACCAGCCCCAGCGCGGTGTCGAGGATGTCCTGGCTGGTGGCGTCGCGGTGCACGTGGACGGCGTACTCGGCGGGGACCAGCGTGCGCAGGTCATCGACGAGCGGCACGATCGGGGTCGCCGAAGCGACCGCCCGGCGGGCGAGCCCGTCGAGGTCGAACCGATCGGCCTGGGCACAGGCGGCGATCGCGGCGGCCGCCTCGACCGGGATCAGCCCCGCTTCCGCCTGCGCGGCGGCCAGCGCGGACTCCACATCCAGCAACGCCTGCACCACCTCGGCCGCGGTGGCCGCGGTGCCGTACATCGCGCCGAAGAGGGAATCAGACATCGAAGAAAACCGTCTCGTGCTCGCCCTGCAGATGGATGTCGAAGCGGAATCCATCATCGGCCGGCACGGCGATCAGGGTCTCCCGGCGCGCCGGGTCGAGGCCGGTGAAGAAGTCGTCGGGCGTGAAGTACACGCGGGTCACGAGCCGGTCGAGCAGGCCCCGGGCATGGATCGACAGGTCGAGGTAGCCCGGCCCGGGTGCCACCGTGTGGACTGCGTACGTGCCGTCCGGCCGGGTGGGCGTACGCGCGAACGCGTCGGGTTCGATCTGCCACGTCTCGATGAGCGCATCGCCGACCGGGTCGCCGTTGCCGTCGCGGACCGTGCCGCGCAGCCAGAAGGCGGCGGGCGTACCGGCGGGGACGGCGTACTCGCCGCCCGGCCACAACAGTCCTATATGGAGGAACGGGCCGGCGGTCTGCGCCGGGGTCAGCTCAGTCATCGTGGTCGTCGCCCTCCATCGGCGTCGCCTCGGGCCCGCGCAGGACGATGTCGAAGCGGTAGCCCAGCGCCCACTCGGGCTTGGTGGCCGCCAGGTCGAACCCGGCGACCAGCCGGCCGCGTACGCGCTCGTCCGGAATGGACTGGAAGATCGGATCGAGGGCGAGCAGCGGATCGTCGGGGAAGTACATCTGCGTGATGAGCCGCTGCGCGAACGCCTCACCGAGCAGGGAGAAGTGGATGTGCGCGGGCCGCCAGGCGTTGTCGTGGTTGCCCCACGGGTACGCACCGGGGCGGATGGTGGTGAAGCTGTAGCGCCCGTCCTCGTCGGTGAGGATGCGCCCGAGACCGGTGAAGTTCGGGTCGATCGGCGCCGGCCAGTTGTCGGCGGCGTGGCGGTAGCGCCCGGCCGCGTTGGCCTGCCACACCTCGACCAGCGTGGTGCGGACCGGCCGGCCGCCGGCCAGCACCCGGCCGTGCACGATGATGCGCTGCCCCTGCGGTTCGCCGCTGTGCTGGCGGGTCAGGTCGTTGTCGGACGGATCCGGCCGCCGGCCGCCCAGGAGCGGCCCGGTCACCTCGGTCGGGCCGTGCGGCAACAGGATCAGCGGCTGGCTCGGGTGCCGCCGCGCGGTGGACCGGTATCCGGGGCTGTCATGCGGCGGATGGATGCCGGCGGCTCGTTCGAAGGCCGTCATCGGCTGAGCCCCTGGTCCGCCCGGCGCGCCGGGGCAGCCTGTTCGTCAGGCGTACAAGCATTCACAACTCGAACACTAGGCACCACGCCGTGACAGGGTCAAGGTATGTTCTGCGCATGCGCGTCGTGCGTACTCAGGTCGGCATCGTGGGTGCGGGCCCGGCCGGGCTCCTGCTGGGACACCTGCTGGCCCGCGCGGGTGTGGAGTCGCTGATCGTCGAGGACCGTACGCGCGACTACATCGAAGCCCGCCAGCGGGCCGGGGTCATCGAGCACCCGACCGCGCAGCTGTTGCGCGACATCGGTGCCGGCGAGCGGCTCGACCGCGAGGGCATCGTGCACGGCGGCATCTACCTCCAGTACGCCGGCGAGCGGCACCACCTGGACTTCCGCGACCTGTGCGGTGCGACGGTGACGGTCTACGCCCAGACCGAGATCGTCAAGGATCTCGTGGCCGCCCGGCTGAAGGCCGGATTGCCGCTGGAGTTCGGCATCTCCGGCACCGCCGTCGAGGAGCTGACCAGCGACCGGCCGGTGCTGCGCTACACCGCCGAGGACGGTACGCCCACCCAGGTGGTCTGCGATGTCATCGCGGGCTGCGACGGCTTCCACGGTGTCAGCCGCCCGAGCATCCCCGGTCCACTGAGGACGGTGCAGGAGCGGGGCTACCCCTATTCATGGCTGGGCATCCTCGCCGACGTGGCGCCGTCCACCGATGAGCTGATCTACGCGCACAGCGAGCGCGGCTTCGCCCTGCACAGCCTGCGTACGCCCGAGATCAGCCGGCTCTATCTGCAAGTGCCGGCCGATGAGCCGATCGAGGCGTGGCCGGACGACCGGATCTGGGCGGAGCTGTCGCGGCGCCTCGGCGTCGGCGGCTGGACCCTGCACGAGGGCCCGGTACGCGAGAAGAGCATCACGCCGATGCGCTCGTTCGTCAGCTCCCCCATGCGGTACGGGCGGCTGTTCCTGGCCGGGGACGCCGCGCACATCGTGCCGCCGACCGGCGCCAAGGGGCTCAATCTCGCGATGACGGACGTGACGGTGCTGGCCGAGGCGCTCACGCGGTGGCTCCGCGACGGCGACGCGTCGCTCGCCGACGGCTACGAGCAGCGGTGCCTGCGCCGCATCTGGCGCGCCACGCACTTCTCGTGGTGGATGACCTCGATGCTGCACCGGCCGCTCGACGGTGACCCGTTCGACATCCAGTTGCAGCTCTCCCAGCTGCGCCACGTAACCTCGTCGCGCGCGGCCGCCACGGCGTTGGCGGAGAACTACACCGGCGTTGTGACGGCCTGAGAGGGGTTCCATGAGACGAGGTGCCCTCGTGGCCATGGCCGGCGCGCTCGCGCTGACCGGATGCGATTCGGTGCTCGAACCCGACCGCCGGGCCGGCTTCGACAAGATCTCGGTCAGCGCCATCGCGAGCGTCGACAGTGCGCCGCTGTATCTCGGCCGGGCCAAGGGCATCTTCGACAAGCAGAAGATCGATCTGACCATCTCGGCCGTACCCAACGGGGCCGCGAGCGTCACCGCCGCCACCGGTGGCCAGTTCCCGATCGGCCTGGCCAACACGGCCGCGCTGCTGGTCGCGCGGGCGTCGGGCGCGGACGTGAAGGTGCTCGCGAACGGTGTGTCGTCGACGGGCAAGCCCGGCAAGGACTTCAGCGCGATCCTGGTGCCGCAGGCCAGCGCCGTGCAGGGCGCTGCCGACCTCGCCGGGGCGAAGATCGGGGTCAACCAGCTCAAGAGCATCGGCGACACCACGGTCCGTGCCTCGATCCGCAAGGCCGGCGGCGATCCGACCAAGGTCAAGTTCGTCGACGTCGCCTTCGATCAGGCCCTGGCCAAGCTGACCGCCGGTGAGGTGGACGCCATCTGTGTGGCCGAGCCGTACGTGACCGCCGCGATCGGCCAGGGTGCCCGGGTGGTCGGCTGGAACTACGCCGACACCACGCCCAACCTCACCACCGCGATGTACTTCACAACCGGCAAGTACGCCGCTGCCAACCCCGACCTCCTCCGCCGTTTCACCGCCGCACTCGTAGAGTCCTTGCAGTACGCGGGAGCCCACGAACGCGAGACGCGCGAGATCGTGTCCACGTACTTGCAGGTCGATGCGGGCGTACCGGCGAAGATGGTGCTGCCGAAATGGCCCACCGAGGTCAACAAGGCGTCCGTACAGCGGGTTGCCGACCTCGCGCGCGGGGACGGCGTACTCACGAAGTCAGTAGACGTGGACTCGCTGCTGCCGTGACGGGCGCCCGGACCGTGCCCGACGCGAGCAGGTATTGGGCGGCCAGGTAGGTGACCATGATCCAGACGCCGCCCAGCGGGAGCGCGGTGTAGGTGTTCTCGTCGGCCAGGCGCAGGGCGATCAGGCTGTCGGAGAGCACGAACAGCAGGCCACCCCAGCCGGTACGCGGCGAGTAGCCGGCCGATGTCGCGCCGGTGGAGAACAGCAGCAGCGAGTACGCCGCGACCGGAATCTGCAACGCGCCGAGGCCGGGCCAGAGCCAGACCACGAGCCCGATCCACACCGCGACATAGGCCGCCGGGATCCACCACGAACGCTTCAGAGCGGCCAGGGCGCCGCTGCGGACGAAGAAGGTCACGTAGCAGACGTGGGCCGCGGCGAAGCCGGCCATGCCGAGGATGAACAGATCGTCGAACTGCAGCAGGACATCGCCGAGCGCCGAGAACAGCAGCCCGGCGATCATCAGCCGGGGACCGTTGCGGGTGAGCAGCCAGACCGCCAGCAGCGGCATGAGCACCGGCTTGGTCGCCCATTCGAGCCACGTGACGTCGGCGCCGACGGCGACCAGGTGCAGGGCGCTCAGCACGAAGTAGAGCGGGATCACCGAGCGGCCTCCGTGGAGAACTGAGCGGTCTCCATGGAGACCGGCGCGGTCGTGGCTGCGGCGGATCTTGGCTGCCAGCCGGGGCCCATGAAGATCCGGCCCAGCCCTTCGCGCAGACTCTTCGCCGCCTTGACGTCGCGGCCGATCGAGGCGTACTCGTGCACGGCCACGCGCAGCGGATTGTAGGTGCTGATGTTCTTCGTCAGCCGTACAACGGCCGCTCGATCTCCGGCGGGCATGGGCCGGATACTAGCGAGTACTTCTCACGTTAGGAAGGAGCGCTGGTCAGGACCCCGTGCTCCCGGCATTCCGCGCGCCAGCCGTCCGGCAGGACCTGAACCTTCATCCGCCGGCCACACGAGACGCAGTAACGCGGCGGTTCCAAACCCATGTTCTGCTTGCACGCCAAGTGCAGGAACAGCTGCGTCGTCAGCGCGGCGCCACAACGTGGACAGTGCAGCGATGCGATCGTCATAGCGGGACCCCTAAAGGGTGGCGGACAGCGCCTTCACCGGCATCTTCAGCTCCTGCAGCAGGGCCAGATCCTCGCTCGCGGGGCGGCCCAGCGTCGTCAGGTAGTTCCCAACGATAACCGCGTTGATCCCGCCCAGCAGGCCGTCGCGCGTACCGAGGTCGCCCAGGGTGATCTCGCGGCCGCCGGCGTACCGCAGGATCGTACGCGGCAAGGCGAGCCGGAACGCCGCGATGGCGCGCAGGGCGTCCTTCGGGTCCAGGACCGGCTGATCGCCGAGCGGGGTGCCGGGGCGCGGATTCAGGAAGTTCAGCGGAACCTCGTGCGGGTCCAGCTCGGCCAGCTGCGCGGCGAACTCGGCGCGCTGCTCCAGCGTCTCGCCCAGGCCGAGAATGCCGCCGCAGCACACTTCCATGCCGGAGTCGCGGACCATCCTCAGCGTGCTCCAGCGCTCCTCCCACGAGTGCGTGGTGACCACCGACGGGAAGAAGCTGCGGCTGGTCTCCAGGTTGTGGTTGTAGCGGTGCACGCCCATCTCGGCGAGGTCGTCGACCTGCCCCTGGCTGAGCATGCCGAGGCTGGCGGCGACGTTGATGCCGACCGCCTCCTTGATCGCCTTGACGCCCTCGCGCATCTGGTTCATCAGCTTGGCGTCGGGACCCCGCACGGCGGCGACGATGCAGAACTCGGTCGCGCCGGTGGCGGCCGTCTGGCGAGCCGCCTCGACCAGCGACGGAATGTCCAGCCACACCGAGCGTACGGGCGAGGAGAACAGGCCCGACTGCGAGCAGAAGTGGCAGTCCTCGGGGCAGCCGCCGGTCTTCAGCGAGACGATCCCCTCGACCTCGACCTCCGGGCCGCACCAGCGCATGCGGACCTCATGGGCCAGCTGCAGCGCCTCGGCGATCCGCTCGTCCGGCAGGTGCAGCACCTGGCGGACGCCGGCCTCGTCCAAACCGGTACCGTCGCGCAAGACCTGGATGCGGGCGCGGTCGAGGATGTCGGGGTTGTCCGTTGCCATGGCCGTACCCTACAAGTTCTTCTGGTGGAGTCCGCACGGGGAGGTGCGCGTGGCCGACTGGCTGTCCGTGCTAGCGCGCAAGGCGTACCTGCGCTCCCGGGCTGGTCTGCGCCGCTCGGCCCGGCCCCGGTCACTCACCGCGATCGATCTCGCCGGCAACGACTACCTGGGCCTCTCCCGCCACCCCCTTGTTCTGGCGGCGGCCGCGCGGGCGCTCGCGGACTACGGGCTGGGCGCCACCGGTTCGCGCCTGGTCCGTGGAACAACCGACGTCCACTCCCGGCTTGAGTCCGGTCTGGCTGCCCATATGGGTACGCCCACCGCGCTCGTCTATTCGTCCGGCTATTTGGCGAACCTCGGTGCCGTACGCGCCCTCGCATCGCTGTCGCCGAACACGGTGCTGGCCGCGGACGCCCATGTGCACGCGAGCCTGGTGGACGGCTGCCGGCTGGCCGGTGTGACGACCGTTTACTATGAGCACGCCTCGGTGTCGTCACTGCGATCGGTGGTGAGCGCGCATCCGGGACGGCGGCTGGTCGTGATCACCGAGTCGGTGTTCTCGGTCGACGGGGATGTGGCTCCACTGCTGGATTTGCACGCAGTATGCCGGGAGTCCGGTGCGATCCTGCTCGTCGACGACGCGCACGGGCTCGGCGTGGTGCCGCTGGCCGAGGGCCTGGCCGGAGCCGATGATGTCGTGATCACCGCCACGCTGTCCAAGGCGCTGGGCGGGGCGGGGGGAGTGGTCGCGGGGCCGGCCGAATTCATCGACCATCTCGTCGATACCGGCCGGACGTTCATCTACGACACCGCCTTGCCACCTGCGGTGGCCGCCGGTGTCGAGGCCGCGCTGTCGCTGGTGACCCCCGCGCTGTCGCGCGAGGTTCTCGACCGTGCGTCCGCCGCCTACCGGCGGCTCGCCGCCGCGGGACTGCCCGTCCGGCCGCCGGCCGGCGGGATCCTTTCGGTCCAGGCGCCGTCCGCTGACGCGGCCGTCGCCTGGACCGACCGCCTGCGCACCCACGCAGTAGCGGTAGGGTGCTTCCGGCCGCCGTCCACCCCGGACCCGGTCTCCCGCCTTCGCCTGACGGTCAACGCGGGCGTGGACCGGGCCGCGTTCGACGAGGCGGTGGTGAAGATCGTGGAGACTGCGCCATGACGGCTGAACTCGCGGGCCCGCTGATCGGGCCGGTGGTGGTGACCGGCACCGACACCGGCGTCGGCAAGACCATCGTGACCGCCGCCATCGCGGCCTGCGCGACGGCCGCCGGCCTGCGGGTGGCGGTCGTCAAGCCGGGCCAGACCGGGGTCGACCCCGCCTATGGCGAAGTGTCCGACGAGGAGGTCGTCGCGGCGCTGGCCGGGCCGGCGACGACGCGTACGCTCGCCACCTATCCGGATCCGCTGGCGCCGCTCGCGGCGGCCCGGGTCGCCCAGTTGCCGCCGCTGGACCTTTACACCGTTGTGGATACGGTCAAGCAGATCGCGCTCGGCCACGATCTCGTTCTCGTCGAGGGCGCGGGTGGGCTGCTCGTCCCGATGGGGCCGCGGATCGCCGAGATACCGGGCGGCGGCTCGTGGACCGTCGGCGATCTGGCGGTCAGCCTCGGCGCGCCGGCCATCGTGGTCGCCCGAGCCGGCCTCGGTACGCTCAATCACACGGCGCTGACCCTGGAAGCGATGGAGCGCCGGGGCATCGCCGGGCTGGTCGTCATCGGCGCGTGGCCGGCCGATCCGCAGCTGGTTCACTTCACCAATCTCGACGATCTGCCCGGCGACTTGCACGGGCTGCTGCCCGACGGCGCCGGTGCGATGGAGCCCGGCGTGTTCCGGCGCAGCGCACCGGGGTGGCTCACCGAGACGCTCTACGGCAACTGCGACGATCCCCGTTCCCTCGCCGACGACTCCTACTGACCGCCCGCCGCTCTCGCGTTGATCATGGACTTTGGGGGATCGACACGCCGGCGAACCCCACCCTAGGTTCATGATCAACGCGAGAGCGGCGGGCGGGGCGGCGGATGCGGAAGCTGTCGGGCATACGGAAGCTGAGATTGTCCGGGCACCACGGCGCGCGTACGACCGACGCCGAGCGGAGCAGCCCGGCGGCCTCGGCGACCACGACCGACGCCTCCATCCGGGAGAGCTGAGCGCCGATGCAGCGATGCGCTCCGGCGCCGAAGGCGAGATGCCGGCGCGACCCGGCCCGGCCCGGCGCGAACGATGACGGCTGCTCGAACACCGACGGGTCCTGTCCGGCTTCGGCCAGCCACAGCACCACGGAAGCACCGCGCGGAACCGCGATTTCACCCAGCACGGTGTCCTCAGTAGACACACGCCGCCACGTGGTGATGGGCGGCACCAACCGGAGGCCCTCCTCCACGACGTCGTCGACGTCCACGGTTCCGCGCGCCAGGCCGGCCAGCACAGAAGGTTCGGAGTGCAGCCGGTGCAGCAGCAGCGTCAGGAACTGCGACGTCGTCTCCTGCCCGGCGACGAGGAGGAAGAACAGGGCGCCCACGACGAGATCCGGATCGCCCAGCGCGCGTAGCTCGGCGACCATGCCCGAGCCTGACGCCGCGTGCCGGCGCAGCACAGCGTGGTACGCACCGACTATCGACGCCAGTTCGAGCTGGCGCGTACGCGAAACCGGGGCCCAGAACAGTTCCAGGGCGGCTCGGGAGAACTCCTTCACCACGTCGAGGCCGGACGCGGGCAGGTCGACCAGCCGCGCCAGGACGAGCAACGGCAGGTCCGATGTCAGTGCGGCGTAAAGGTCCACGGTCTCGCCCGACCGTAGTGACGCCGAAAGCGACGCCGCTCTACGGCGTACCACTCCGGTCAGCCAGGGACGCAGCAGCGCGACGCGCGAGGGGTGCAGGGCCCGCGCGGTGATGGCGCGAGTGGCGGGGTGGGTGAGCGTGCCGTTGTTGGCCAGCGTCGGCGGCAGCCGGAATCCGTGTGACGCGAGTACGCGCAGAGCCGCTACCGGAATAGGAGTCAGAGCGTCCAGGGCGTTGTCGGGTGCGAACCGGATCGGGTCGGCGAGCACGGAGCGGACGAGCGCGTGGGACGACACAACGATGTGGGAGCGGCCCACCTGGTCGGGTACGACCGCCACGGGGTGGGCCGCCGCCGACTCCCAGGCGCGTAACAGCACGTCGCGCAGCCTACCGAGGCACCACCATGGACCAGGCCGCGGACCAGGTACTGAGTCCCTGGGCCTCGCCTCTGGCGAGCGCCGGCATGGGAGGCCCGAATGCTAGGGTACTGAGCCACGAGTCAGTAAGGAGTGCCATGATCCCGCTCACCCCGGACCAGCGCGACCTGCTCGATCTGTGCCGCGACTTCGGCGAGCGGGAGATCCGGCCCAACGCCCGGCGGGTGGACGAGGCCGACGTCGAAACGCCGTGGGACCTGTGGGCCAAGGCCGCTGCGGCGGGCATTACCGACTTCATGCTCCCGGCCGAGTACGGCGGCGGTGGCTGCACGGACGTCTTCACCCAGTGCCTGGTGCAGGAGGAGCTGGGCGCGGCCGACGCGGCGATCGGCAACCTGCTGACCGCCAACGGCTTCTTCGCCGATCCGGTGCTCGAACTCGGTACGAAGGAGCAGTGCGAGCGCTGGCTGCGCCCGCTGACCGGGCCGAACCCGCCGATGACCGCGCTGGCGGTCACGGAGCCGGGGGTCGGCTCGGACGCCGCCGCGATCACCACCCGCGCCGTGCGCGAAACCGGCGGCTACCGGCTCTCGGGCCAGAAGGCATGGATCTCCAACGGGGGCGCCGCGCAGTTCTACGTGATCTTCGCGACGCTGGATCCGGCCCTGCGCTCCAAGGGTGTGACGGCGTTCCTCGTCGACAAGGGCGCGCCGGGGCTGGCGTTCGGGTCGCCGATGCGAAAGATGGGGCAGCGGGCGATCGTCAACACCGAGGTCTTCCTCGACGGCGTGTTCGTGCCGGACGAGGACCGCCTCGGTGGCGAGGGCCGCGGATTCCACGGGCTGATGCGGACCTTCGACATCTCGCGTACGGTGCTGGCCGCCAGCGCGGTCGGACTGGCGCGGGCCTGCCTCGACCTCGCCACCGCCTACGCGAAGGAGCGTACGCAGTTCGGCAAGCCGATCATCGAGCATCAGGCGGTCGCCTTCCGCCTCGCCGACATGGCTACCAAGATCGACGCGTCGCGCCTGCTCACCTGGCGCTCGGCCCGGCTGCTCGACGCCGGGCAGCCGGCCGCCGCCGAGTCGGCGATGGCCAAGCTGACCGCCAGCGAAACCGCGATGTACTGCTCCTGGGCGGCCGTACAGACGCTCGGCGGCTGGGGGTACTCGCGGGAATTCCTGGCCGAGAAGTGGATGCGTGACGCCAAGCTGGAGGAGATCGAGGAGGGCACGTCCGACATCCAGCGCCTCATCATCTCGCGCTCGCTATGAAAGCGTTGTTCGCGCCCGGATCCATCGCGGTCTTCGGCGCCTCCGACCGCCCCGGCACCTGGGGCCGCCACCTCGCCGAGGGTGCGCTGCGCTCGGGCGTGGACGTCCAGCTCATCAACCGCCGTGCGCCGTTCCAGACGGCCGTCACGCGGCCGTGCGAGCTGGGGGTGGTCGCGGTTCCGGCTCCGGCCTTCGAGGCCACTGTGGACAGTGCGCTCGCGGCCGGCGCTCGCGCCGTCGTGGGCATCACCGCCGGCGCCTCACCCTCCGCTGACCTTCTTTCCCGGGTACGCGCAGCGGGAGCAGTCTTGTTGGGCCCCAACTGTCTGGGCGTATTCGATGCGCACAGCGACCTGAACCTGATGTGGGGTGAGCTGCCACCCGGCGACATCACGCTGCTCTCCCAGAGCGGCAATCTCGCGCTCGAACTCGGTGCGCTGGCCCGCCGCGGCGGCCTGGGATTCCGGCGGTTCGCGTCGCTGGGCGACTGCGCCGACCTCACCGCCGCCGATTTGCTGGCCCATCATGGCGATGCCCGAGCGGTCGCGCTCTATCTGGAGGACTTCTCCAGCGGCCGCCGCCTGCTGTCCGCCGCTGCGTCCGTTGTGGACAGTGGGATCCCGGTGGCGCTGCTGGCCGGCGGCCGGTCGGCCGCGGGTGCATCGGCGGCCGCGTCCCACACCGGTGCGCTCGCCGGTGACCATGCGGTTCTCGCCGCCGCTTTCCGGTCGGTGGGCGTACGCCTGGTCGACACGCCGTCCGAACTGATCGAGGCGTGCCGGGGATCCTTTGCGCACCAGGGAATCCGGCGGCTCGGCATCGTGGCCGACGGCGGCGGGCACGCAATCGTCGCCACCGATCTGGCTACGGCCAACGGTTTCGCCGTACCGGTGCCACCGGCGGATCTGGCCGGCGCGGGGGAGCAGGATCTGTCGGCGTACGCCCGCGAGGTGGCGAAGCTGGCCGAGTCGGGGGCGGTCGATGCCGTTCTGCTGACCGGATACTTCGGCGGGTACGCCGTGGACGAGCCGGCGCTCGCCGCCGCCGAAGCGGCCGCGGCGGACTCGCTCGCCGAAGTCGCCGCCGGCTTCCCCGTTCTGGTCCATAGTTTCGCCGGTTTCACCGCGGGCGGCCCGAGTCCTGCGGTACGCCGTCTGACCGCGGCCGGGATACCCGTGTGGCCAGCGGTTGAGCATGCGATCGCCGCTGCCGTCCCCCGCTCGGCGTACGCCGCCCACCGGGCGGCGGTCCGTGCACCGAGAACGGTCGACAAGACGGTGGATCCGTATTGGAGTACGCGCGATCTCCTACCAGAGGTCACTTTTGCCCGGGGCGAACGGGTGACGGATCGGCAAGGTGCCCTGGTGGCGGCCGAGGCGATCGGCTACCCGATAGTGATCAAGGCGTTGGGCCGCGCGCACAAGTACGACGATGGTGGTGTGATCCTCGGCCTGACCGACGCCGCGGCGCTGACCGCCGCCTGGCCGCGCCTGCCCGCGGCCCCGGAGTACGCCGTCGAGGAGCAGGTCGACGTGCGTACGGGCGTCGAGATGATCGTCGGTGCCCGGCGCGATCCGTCGTTCGGCCCGGTCGTCGTGGTCGGTGCGGGTGGCCTTCTCACCGAGCTGCTCGCCGACTCGGCCGTCGCGCCGGCGCCGGTAAAGCCCGCCGATGCATATAAAATGCTCGATGGATTACGCGTGTCGCGGCTGCTCGGCGGGTATCGGGGCCGTCCACCCCTGGACGTCGCCGGGCTGGTGGACATCGTGGTCGCGGTCTCTGAGGCGATCGCGGCCCACCCCGGAATCGGTGCGCTGGAACTCAATCCGGTGCTCGTCCGGGAGCGGGGGGCAGTAGCGCTCGACCGCCATTGGGAGAATGTTTCATGACACGAACCATGACCGGTGGTCAGACCCTGGTTGCCAGCCTCGCCGCCCACAAGGTCGACACGGTCTTCGGCATCCCCGGTACCCACAACCTGGAGATCTACCGCCATCTGGCGAGTGCGCGCATCCGGCATGTCACGCCGCGCCACGAGCAGGGTGCGGGGTACGCCGCCGACGGATACGCGCGTACGTCGGGTCGGCCCGGGGTCGCACTGGTCACCACCGGGCCGGCGCTGCTGAACATCGCCACGGCACTGGCGCAGGCGTACTCGGATTCGGTGCCGGTGCTCGCGATCTCGCCGGGAATGCCGCTGCGCCACCCGCAACGCGGCAACGGAATGCTGCACGAGATGCGCGACCAGCGGGCGGCGCTGTCGAGCATCGTGCGCTTCTCGCACCGGGTCAGCAGCCACGCCGAACTCACCGAGGCGGTGGCGCAGATCTTCGCCGACTTCACCGCCGAGCGGCCGCGCCCGGTGCACCTGGAGATTCCCCTCGATCTGCTGGCCGAGCCCGCTGAGGTCACCATCGCTGCGCCGCTGCGCGTACGCCGCCGCACGTGCGAGGAGTGGCAGAGCCTGCAAGCGGCGGCCCTGCTCAACCAGGCCAAGCGCCCCGGGATCCTGGCCGGCGGCGGGGCCCGCGGTGCGGCCGCTCACATCGTGGCGGTCGCCGAACGGTTGCAGGCGGGCGTACTGACGACGACCAACGGCAAGGGCGTCATCCCCGAGACGCATCCGCTGAGCCTGGGAGCCGCGCTGCACCTGCCGACCGCGGGCCGCTGGCTGGCCGAGCGCGATGTGCTGCTGGCCGTCGGGACCGAGATGTCGACCAGCGACTTCTGGTCCGGCCTGCCGGAGCTGTCCGGCGAGGTCATCCGCATCGACCTGGACCCGGCGCAGCTGCTCATCAACGCGCGGCCGACGCTGCCGATCTGCGCCGACGCCGCCTCCACATTGGATGAACTGGTGCCGCACCTGAAGGAGGTTCCGGCCGCGGATGCGGAATCGTGCGCTGCGGTGGGCGTACAACTCAAGGGCGAAGCGCGGGCGGAGGGTGGGCGCTGGGCGGCGTGGCTGGACGCGCTGGCCGCGGCTCTTCCCAAGCGCGCGATGGTGCTCGCGGACAACGCGATGGCTTGCTACTACGGCGCTCTGGGCAACCTGCCGGTGCACGAGCCGGGCGCCTTCGGCTTCCCTACGGGATTCGGGACGCTCGGGTACGCGCTGCCGGCGGCGATCGGCGCGAAGATCGCCCGGCCGCGGCGCCCGGTGGTGGCGCTGTGCGGCGACGGCGGCCTGATGTTCAGCTGCCAGGAGATCGCGACCGCGGCCGCGGAGGGTCTGGCGGTGCCGGTCATCGTCTTCGTCAACGGCGGCTACGGCGAGATCCGGGCCCAGATGACGGCGGCCGGCATCGCGCCGCTCGGCGTGGACCTGCCGGTCCCCGACCTGATCGCGCTGGCCATGTCGCTCGGCGGCGCCGGATTCCACGTGCGTACGCCCGGCGACCTGACCCGGCTGGCGAAGGCCAGCCTGGACCACCCCGGGCCGACGCTGCTCGTGATCGAGGAAGGGGACGCCTGAGTGTCCTATATGGAAGTCACCTGGACCGACGACGTCACCGGCTGCAAGGGCTACCTGGTCGTCGACGCGCTACGGCAGGGCGCGTCCAGCGGCGGGCTGCGGATGCGGGAGGGCTGCACCCTCGACGAGGTACGCGACCTCGCCCGCGGCATGACGCTCAAGGAAGCCGTGGTACGCGTACCCGGCGACCGGTACCAGCCCTTCGGCGGCGGCAAGGGCGGCATCGACCTGTCGCCGCACCACCCGGACGCCCGCGGAGTGCTGCGCCGGTACCTCGTCGCCATGCGGCCGCTGCTGGAGACCGTCTGGTCCACCGGCGAGGACCTCGGCGTACGCCAGGACGTGCTGGACGAGCTGGCCGGCGAGATCGGGCTGCGCTCGACCATCGAAGCGGCGCTGCGGGTGCTGCCCGATCCGGAGGCCGGGCTGGCTCGGATCAAGGCCGGCTTCGCCGAGACGGTCGACGGCATCAGCCTGGCCGACCTCGTCGGCGGTTACGGCGTCGCCACTTGTGCGCTAGCTGCTTGCCCTTCTCCGGTGCGGGCGGTCGTTCAGGGTTTCGGTTCGATGGGCGGCGCGACCGCTCGGTACTTGGCTCGGGCCGGTGTTCTGGTGGTCGGTATCGCCGACGCCGACGGGCTCGTGGTGAACCCTTCTGGTCTGGACGTCGAGCGGCTGCTGGCCACGCGCGACGGCTTCGGCCGGATCGACCGCACGGCCCTGCGTCCCGCCGACGCCCTGTCGGCCGGCAGCTGGCTGGACGTCGACTGCGACATCCTCGTCCCGGCCGCGGTCTCGTACGTTCTGACTCGGTCCAATGTGGACCGAGTGCGGGCCTCCTGCGTCGTCGAAGCGGCCAACGTCGCGACGACACCCGAGGCGGAGGCGATGCTGTTCGACCGCGGCGTACGGGTGGTGCCGGACTTCGTGGCCAACGTCGCTACCAACGCGTGGTGGTGGTGGACGCTGTTCGGCGACATTTCGCCCACAGCTGAAGCGGCCTTCGCGAAGATCTCTTCCGTGCTGGGCGGGCTGACTCGCGAGGTTCTCGCTCGGGCCGCTGCTGGCGGCGTTACGCCTCGCGCGGCCGCGCTGGACATCGCCGCTCGCCGCGCCCACGCTTAGCCTTCCGCGTTTCCGTGTTGATCATGAACCTAGGGTGTGGGTGGACGGCGTGTCGACCCCCAAAGTTCATGGTCAACGCACGGGCGAGCGGCGCTCGGGACAAGCGCTGACCTGTTT
>Ga0114129_10004253_pt1 | contig 20236 bp, 14 predicted proteins | sample RhiMetdeltSRZDD1_FD_80071 | JGI IMG/M metagenome (GOLD analysis project Ga0114129, IMG submission 80071) | Populus rhizosphere microbial communities from Tennessee, USA - Rhizosphere MetaG P. deltoides SRZDD1 (version 2) (version 2) | ecosystem: Host-associated > Plants > Roots > Rhizosphere >... | reverse complement strand
GTACTGCCAGGGTTGTACCACCGCCGGCGTTGGTACCGGCGTCAGGTTGGTGCCCTCGACCGAGGCACGTCCCTGGACGACGTCGGGATCGTCGGGCGTGCCGCGTCCGGTCGCGCGCGGCGGGGTGCCGCCGCGGCCGCCGCCTGCCTGCCCTGAGCCTGTCGAAGGGCTGCCCCCCGCTCCGCCGCGCCCGCCGCCGACGCCCGCGCTGACGCTGAAGCTCTCGCCGCGCGCGCTGTAGACCGCGAGGTTGTCGGCGATGCCGTAGACGATCGGGCTCGCCTCGTCCACGATCTTCGATCGCAGGAGCGTTCCGACGACCCGCGAGGTCGTCGGCCGGTTCACCGTGACGCCGCGGCCCAACCCGTACTGCACCGCGAAGTCGGCGCTCGTCGTCGTGCCGATGAAGACGCCGCCGCCATCGATGAACTCCTGCAGGTGCTGGACGCCCTGCCACGTCAGACCTGGACGGATGTCGTCGGTCTGCGCCCACACGCCGATGTTGGGCGTGTCCTCGGTCGTCCGCCACGGCATGACGTTGCGCCACATCGGCATGCCTTCGACGATGCTGCCGCCGCCGCCGCCGGGGCCGAAGATGACGACGTCGTACTTGCCGCGCAGGTTCGCCGCCTTCGCGACGTCCTGCACGCTGATGTAGTCGAACGGCACGCCGTTGAAGTCGAACGCCTGCCGCCACCAGCCTTCCGCCTGCGTGCTGCTCCACGTATGCATGATCGCCACGCGCGCCGCGCGCGCGGGATGCGTCTTCACCGACGGCGCGGCCGCGAGCGGATGCACTTTCAATCCGAGCTCGGTCGCCGCGTTGTTCAGCTCTGCGCCGGCGACGCTTCTGACGATGAACGAGCCGCGACTGAACTTGACGCCGGCCGCCTCGAACGGCTCCTCGGCGAGCTGGATGTCGGCGTCCTTCAGCTTGTAGCGCAGCGTGACGAGCGCGTTGTCGGCGTTGTGGTTGATCGCGTAGATCGCCGCGGCTCCATCGGTCGACGGCGTCGGCCCCTGCACGCCGCCCGGCGCCTTGATGTCGCCTTTGACGCGCTCCATCGTCGCGTCGAGCACCTTGACGTCGGCGACGCGCACCGCCTGCACGCCGAATCCCTCGGGAAACGTCCAGCCGGTGTCGTCGTACGGATTGCGCTGCGGGTCGTTCGGCGCCCAGTACTGGTAGTCGAGCAGCGCGTCGGCGATGCGCGAGTACGGCTGATCCATCCGGATGATGTAGCTGCCCGCGGGGAACTCGCGCGTTTCCATCTGCGGCGGCCGCGACGGCTGCGGCTCGTCGGCGGCCGGTGCGTTCTCAGCGGCGCCAGTGCCTCCGCCACGACCGCCGCGTCCGCCGGCCGCTTGCCCTGGGCCTGTCGAAGGGGCGCGCTTCGCCGGCACCTGCACGGAGAACGGCGCGGTCGCGCGCGAGATCTCCACGGCCTGCCGTTGCATCACGCGGAGCAGCTCGGCCTGCGCGCCGAGGCGCGGATCGCTCGCGGGCAGCACGTAGGCCGCCGGCCCTTCCATCCTCGCCTTGAGCACCGACCGCTTGCTCTTCTCGTAGAAGTTGCGGAGGAAGTACACGCGGTTGTTCGCGAAGTAGTTGAGCGAGACCAGCAGGCCGGTCTGCTCGTAGTTGTTGTTGTTGCGCAGCGACCAGCGGACGCGCGGGAGCGGCGGGTTCTGCTTGTACCACGTCCGCGCCGTGTCCTGCGGCGAGAGCGTCCGCTCCTCGGTGTCGGCGCTGCCGCCGTTGCCGAACGTCTCGTACAGCCGGCTGATGCCGTTGTGCGTCGCCGCCATAAACATCAGATACCCCGGCGACCAGGTGTCGAACGTGCCGAACGCGAAGACGCCGGGCATCCCCATGCGCGTCATCTCGTTCACGTTGTTCCAGCCGATCAGCTGCCACTCGCTGGTCAGGATCGGATCGAGCCAGGCGTTGTACGGACCGTCGCCGATCGTGTTGTCGTACAGGTACGGCACCGACTCGTGCAGGTCGTGCAGGACCTGCGCCTTCCAATCGAGGTACGTCGCGAGCACGTTCTGCGACAGCTTGAGCGTCATGGCCATCGCGTCGCGATTGTTGTCGTGGGCGACGTAGTGGCCCCAGTAGATGGCCGGCGGCACCGTCTGCCCCGGGTGCGCCTTCTTCCATCGATACAGATCGACGACGCGGTCGCGGCCGTCGACCTCGACGATCGGCGTGATGAGCGTGATGATGTGATCGCGGATCGTCTTCACGTACGCGCTGTCGTCGACGGCGAGCCGGTAGGCGAGCTCCATCAGCGCCGTCGGCGCGCCCGCCTCGGTCGAGTGAATCGTGCCGGTGATGTAGTAGACCGGCGCCGCCCGCTGCGCGATCTCGTCGGCGAGCGCGTCGTTCATCTGGATCGTCCGCGGATCGGCGAGCTTCGCGAGGTCCGCCTTGTTCGCGTCGAGCTTCGCCATCAGCGCCTCGGACGCGACCGCGACGGCGATCATCTCGCGCCCCTCCTCCGTCTGCCCGATCGAGAGCACCTTCACGCGCGGCGTCGACCTGGCGAGCAGGCGCATGTACTCGTAGACCTCCTTCGAGTACGGCAGCTTGCCTTCCGCGCCGGCGATGTCGCCGAGCGTCGCCTTCGGCGTCGGCACCGTCTTCGACGCGGGCAGATAGTCGACGAGCGGCGACAGGAAGAAGGTCTCCGTCGTGTACTCCTTGATTTTCTTCGTGTACTCCTCGTCGATCGGCTGGTTGGGATCGCGCCCCGGCCGGACGAGCGCGGGATCGATCTTGACCGCAGCCGCTTTCCCCGCCTTCGCGCCTCCGGCGGTGATGTCCGACGAGGTCTGCTGCGCCAGGAGCAGGACCGTCGGGATCGACGCGAGCGCGAGCGCGATCAGCAACCGGGTCGCAGACGGAGAACGATTCATCGGAATCCTCGCTGGTCGAGAAACGTGACTACGGCGCGACGCGTCGATTATATGTGGGTTGCGTGCTCGTCCTGGTGCGCGTGCTGGTGCTCGTGCGCGTGCTGGTGCTGGTGCGCGTGCTCGTGCCCGTGCGCGCGCCCGTGCGGTGCGTCGATGCCCGCGCCAAGACCGACGACCAAAGACTGACAACGACTAACGATCACCACGTGGATCCGGCCTCACGACGAGCGGCTGCGCGTAGCTCTTGCCGTTCGCCGTCAGCTTCACCGAGTACGTGCCGGTCGCGACCATCGGCGCGCCGCCGCGGCCGAATCCGCCGCCGCCCGCTGCTCCAGCCCCTCTTCCCGCGCCTCCGGCCCTTCCCGCCCTTCCCGCCCTTCCTGCCCCTCCTGCCCCTCCTGCCTCTCCTGCCCCTCCTGCCCCGCCGGCCCTTCCCTCGCCGACCGGCGCCGCGGGCCTGAGGTCCCACACGAACCGATGCATCCCCGCAGCGGCGGACAGCGGCTCCGGCGTGCGGCCCCACACCGCCGAGATCGTCTGCGGAGTCGGACCGGCCCGCCGATCCTCGCTGGAATACGTGCGAATGGTCTGCCCCGAGGCGTCGACGATCTCCAGCGTCACCGGTCCGCTCGGCGCGGCCCTCAGGTAGTAATCAATGATGGCGCCGCTCGGCGGGTTCTCCGCCTGCGGCTCGTCCTTCTGCAGCGGCGTGCCGTTGTCGGACGTCGCAGGGATGGCGAACGCTGCGGCTGGTTTGAAGAGGATCACGTCTCGCTCGGCTGAAAGCGTCGCGCTACGAATGTCTCGCAAGACCGTGATGCTGTCGATGATCCAGAAGCCGCGGCCGTGCGTCGCCACCGCCACGTCGTCGCCGTGGACTTCGACGTCGCGCACCGAGGTCACGGGCAAGTTCAGCTGCAGCGACTCCCAGCGGTCGCCGGCGTCGAACGACACGAACACGCCGCGCTCGGTGCCCGCAAAGAGCAGCCCTCGCTGCACCGGATCCTCCTTGACGACGTGGACGTAGACGCCGGCGGGCAGGCCGTTCGTGATCTTCTGCCATGTCCTGCCGGCGTCGCGCGTGCGGTAGATGTACGGATTGAAATCCTCGAGCTGATGGCGATCAACCGACGCGTAGGCTTCGTTGAAGTCCGCGTGCGACGCTTCAAGCATCGTGACGCGGCTCCATGCCGACACGTCGGGCGGCGTCACGTTCTGCCAGCTCCCGCCGTCGTTCATCGTCACGTGGATGAGACCGTCGTCGGTGCCGACCCAGACCATCGGCACGAGCACGGGCGACGGCGCGATCGTGTAGATGACGCCGCGGTTGCCGTTGCGATCGCGAATCGCGGCCGCAGCTTCGTCGAGCCCCGGCGGCGCGCCGGGACCGGGCCGCGTCAGGTCGTCGCTGATCCGCGACCAGCCGCCGCCGCTCGTAGACATCTTGTACAGGTACTGATCGGCGTAGTAGAGCGCACGCGGATCGGCTTTCGAGAAGACGAGCGGCTGCGTCCAGTCGCGGCGCGCCGGCTCGGGTCCGGCCGGCGGCGCCAGATTCGCTGCGTCGCCGTTCACGTCGAGATCGCAGCGCTGCACCGATCCGCCGTACAGGATTCCGGGGCGCAGCGGGTCGGCGGCGGTGTAGCCGCTCTCGCCGCCGGCACAGATCGGTTCCCAGTCGCGCATCGAGATCTGGCCGAACTTCCCGCGCGTGCGGACGGCGACGGCGCCGCTGTCCTGCTGCGCGCCGGTCAGCCAGTACGGAAACCGGTGGTCGGCCGACAGGTGATAGAGCTGCGCCGTCGGCTGGTTCAGCCACGAGCTCCATGTCGGCGTCTCGGCCGTCCCGTTCCCGGTCACGATCGCGCCCTGATCGCTCGCGGCGATCATGATGTTGGGATCGGTCGGGTTGATCCAGAGCTGATGGTAGTCGTCGCCGCCCGGTGATCCGCGCGTCGCCCATGTGCCGAACGTCCGGCCGCCGTCGGTCGATTTCAGGATGCCCACGTTCGGCACGAATACGACGTCCGGGTTCTTCGGATCGATCGCGAGCTTCTCGAAATACCAGCCGCGTCCCCAGACGCGCGTGTCGCCGGTCGTCTTCGTCCAGGTCGCGCCGGCATCGTTCGAGCGGAACAACCCGCCCTCTTTCGCGTCGATGACCGCGTAGACGATCTTCGCGTTCGTCGGCGCGATCGCGATGCCGCTCCGTCCGAACCCCTCGGCCGGCAGCCCCGACGTCAGCTGCTTCCACGTGGCGCCGCCGTCGACCGACTTGTAGATCCCGCCGCCCGGTCCGTTCGACGGCGCGTACGCGTACCACGGCGGCCGACGCGTGTTCCACAGGCTCGCATACACGATCTGCGAGTTGACCGGATCGATGACGACGTCCACGGCGCCGACGCTGTCGTTCTTGTAGAGGACCTTCTGCCAGCTCCTGCCGCCGTCCTTCGATCGGAAGACGCCGCGGTCCGCATTCGGGCCGTAGAAATGTCCGATGGCGGCGACGAAGACGACGTCGGGGTTCTTCGGATCGATCGCGACCTTGCCGATGTGATGCGTGTCGTCGAGCCCGAGGTGCGTCCACGTCTGCCCTGCATCGACCGACTTGTAGACGCCGTTGCCGTAGCCGACCGAGTCGCGCAGCGTCGATTCGCCGCTGCCGACGTAGATCGTGTCGGGCCGCGACGGCGCCACCGCGAGCGCGCCAATCGACGCGATCGGCTGGCTGTCGAAGATTGGCGTCCACGTGCGTCCGGCGTTGATCGTCTTCCAGACGCCGCCGTTGACGGCGCCGAAGTAGAAGACGTTCGGCTGCCCGGGCACGCCGCTCACGGCGTCGACGCGGCCGCCGCGGAAGGGGCCGAGCATGCGCCAGCGCAAGCCGCCGTAGAGGCTCGGATCGGACGCCGACGACTGCGCGAACGCCAGCGGCCATATCGCCGCGGCGACGAGCAAGGCACACGATATCGGGAGCAGGAGATGGCGTCTGGTCGGCATGGATGAGGTCCTGGGGGCCAGGCGCGTGCCTGGCCCGTGCCTGGCCCGTACCTGGCACGTGCCAGGCACCGGGCAGTTTCTGCCAGCGTGGCGATTCTATATCCGCACATTTCTGAATACCCGACGACGGATTCGTGTTGGCAAAACTGCACGGGCGCTCCCGGATCAGCGGTTTACGCGACGGATCGCTGGAATGGCGATTGCCCTCGCGCGTCCCATGGCCGAAGCCACACCGCCTGTCTCTGCGCCTTCCTTCAAGCGGCGGGACAGCGGTCACACCAAACCGCCAGCCGCACTAAAGACGTGGAATCTCGGCGTGCTGCTGACGGGCGCCTTCCTCGTGGGCGCCCTCGTCACGGCGCTCGTCGTGCGGCTCTCGTCGACGCCGGGCGACACGGCAGCCGCGCCGAAGGCTGGTCCGCCCGGCGCCGCGGCCGGGCCGGCGCCCCCGAAGCCCCGCGCCGACGACGAAAAATCCCGATGGTCCGGCAGCACGCGTTCCGGGTGGGCGCGCGACGGCTCGCGGACGGTCTCCTTCGAGGTCGCGGCGAACCACGACATCGGCGTGTGGATGAAGCGGACGCGTCCGCTGCTCGTCGTGCGGTGCTTGTACAAGAGGACCGAAGTCTTCGTCGCGCCGGGATCGGCGGCAAAGCTCGAAGACGGCGATCTGCGCACCGTGCGCGTGCGGTACGACGACGAGCCCGACGCGACGGAACGCTGGGAGGACTCACGCGACAGCCAGCAGCTGTTCGCGCCGGACGGCGTCGCGATGGCCCGCCGGTTGGCCAAAGCGCGGACGCTGCGCCTCGGATTCACCCCCTTCAACGCGGCGCCCGTCGCCGCGGAGTTCGAGGTGAGCGGCTTCGACAAGCTGATCGGCGTCGTCGCGAAGACGTGCGGCTGGAAGCCGTAGCCGCGCCGCACAGCAACGCATCGCCGCCGATACCGGCGCCGTGGGCGGTCGAATTCGCGCAGATTCCTACAGACAGCCCGGCAGCTTGATCGCGGCGATCCGCGTGCTCCAGTTGAACGTGCCGTTGGCTTTCAGATACTCGTTCGTGTACCAGAGGGTGCAGTCGTCGACCGGATCGACGGTCATCGCGCTGTAGTCGCCCCACCTGGAGAGATTCCGCAGCTGCGAGCCGCCGCCCTCGATAATTGACGTCTCGGTGCCGAGCTGACCGAGCGGATCGAGCGGCCCCCGAGACGCGACGCGAATCGCCGGATGCATCGTGCCGCTCGACACGCTGTACCCGACGGCAATGTTGCCGAACTTGTCCTGCGCGATGCTTCCCATCCAGCGAAAATCGTCTGTCGGCGCGAACGTGCCCTGCTGAAAGACCGTGGGCGTGGCGCCGGGGACGATCCCCCGCAGCTCGTACCAGCGAATCGCCGACCCAGTGGCTCTGCGGCGCGCGACGGCACTCGCCACCGAGTGGTTCAGGAGCCACGAGTCGAACGTGCCGAAGTTGCGATATGCAAAGCGGTACATGGCGCGGTCGGCCAGCGAGTCGAGCTGCTGCTTCGTCTCGACTTGTGGAATGCACGTGCCGCCGCTGCACGCGCGCGTGTAGGCGGCGACCGGAATCGTGTCGGGTCCGGTCAGCGTCGAGTTGGACGGTGTCGCGAAATCGACATGGAACTTCCACACCTGCAGCGAGCTGCTGCCGGTGATCCGCGCGAGCAGGTTCGGCGCGCCGACTGGCGGCGCGAGCGTGCCGTCGAGATCGGACGGCAGAAGGCTGCTGACGGTCGTCCCGAGCTGGAAACACACCTGCGCCGCGGGTGCGCCCGCCCGCATCGCCGCGCTGTCCCACGCGCACACCTTCGGTCCGTCAAACGTCTGGCCGTTGGTGAAGATGTTGTACGTCACGTAGTATGCATCCGGCCACACCCCCAGCTTCGGATAATCCGGGAACTGGTTGCCGTAATCGAACGCGTAGCGGTTGTAAGTGCCGGTTGCGTCGCTGGTCGTCGACACCGCGGCGCACTCCAGGAACGGCGTGGTCGAGACGGAGAACTGCGTGAAGATCCACCGGTTCGCCGCCTTGTCGTACTGAACGATCGGATCGCCGTCGTTGTTGACCTCGCAGCCGCCGCCGAAACCGGTCCACAGCGCGTTGCCGCTCGTCGGTCCCGACAGCAGCGCGCCGGTCGCCTTGTCGAACACCGCGAACGATCCGTTCACCCACTGCACGTACTGCGTCAGACCGACGACGCCGTTCGTGTCGGGCGGCGCGAACTGATCGACGAAGCCGTAGTCCCCCTGGCCGACGCCCGCAAAGTTCAACCCCACAGTCGTCGGCGCGCTTGGAACCGGCGCCGTCTGCACCACGGGATCCGCCACGGGCGCCTGCGACCGCTCGCCGGGCGCGCCGCGCAGCGGCCGTTCGGTGAGCGTTCGCGCTTGCGGCGACACTGGAATGTCGCGCAGCGGCGGCGAGACGTCATGATGCACGCTCTGCGACACCTCAATCCCGTCATCGGGTTGCGGCGACGGTCGGCCGGCCACTCGCGCCGGCGCGACACCCAACACGAGAGCAGCGATTGCAAAACACGACACGAAGACTCGCTTCATACGAATCCCTCCAATGCGGCGGCTGGAGCTCGAACGATGGCGACGTATTGTAAGGTGAGCCGAGTATAAGGAATCAATCACATCGCCGGTCGACCGATGCGGAGCCCGCGTACACGAGCTCGTACGCGGCGATCATCCGATCGAACGAATATCGCTCCCGCGCCACGGCCCGCGCGGCGCCGCCGAGAGCGGATGCGTATCGCGCGTCGGCCATCAGCGCGCAGATCCGGTCCGCGAGAACCGCCGGATCGCCCGGCGGGCGACGTGGATCGCCCAGCGCAGCGGATCCAGCCGCCGCGCGAGCTCGATCATCTGGCGCTCGGTGCCGCCCGGATCGAAGCCGGTGAAGTAGAGCGCGAGGTTAGCGGGCGCCATCGGCGAGCCGCCGCACTTCCGATGCCGGCGCCCACGCGAGCGTCGTCTCGCCAACGCGATAGATGTCGATGGTCCGCGCGAGATCGTCGAGGTACGCTGTCAGCCCGCCGAAGCGTCCGGCTCCGCCGTAGTCGTGCCAGAACACCAGGCCGCGATCGGCCATCATCGCGGCGACCTTGCGCGTGTCGTTCTCGACGTAGGGCCGCGCGTGCGCCGCGTCGATGAACGCCAGCTCGACCGAGCCGGCGTACGGCGACGGATCGAACGCCATCGAGTCGGCGAAGATCTGCCGGCACCGGCGCTCGAGCTGGAGCTCGCGCAGATACGCGCCGACGGTGCGGCTGCCGACGAGCGCGGCGTCGCTGTCGAGGAACGCGCGATCCGCCGCCGGCGTCTTCGCCTCCTCAGGCAGATCGAGCGTGAGGATGTCGGCCTCCGCCGGCGCGTTCAGAATGAGCACGCTCGTCGTCCGGCCGGCGAACGTGCCGACTTCGAAGACGCGCGACGGCCGCAGGATGCGCGTGACCGCAGCAAGCACGACCATTTCGTTGGTCCTCGTGCCGCCGCCGGTCCCGTCGAGCACGGCCGGGAGGACGATGCGATCGTCGCACGACCGGACGGCCCAGTGTTTTTCATAGATGTATTCGACGGGATCCTTTTTGGGAAGGCCGCGTCCCATCAGCTCGTTGAAGCGGCGGCTCGAACCGGCGACGAGCTCGCGAGCCAGCGCCGTGTCGCGGAGCGCGAGCCGCAGGGCGTGGAGGTTCGCCGCGCCGAGGAGTGGCAACAGAGCACGCATTCGGCCGAGCCGGACTTCGGAAGAGCAATCGCGGTACCGGCAGGCATTTCGCATTCGCGCCGCGTCTGGTGAACCGAATCCGCGTCGCGCTGGTGGCGCCCACCCACGCCTTCCTGGGCGGCCACAGCGTGCAGGCCGACCGCCTCGTCCGTTGCTGGCGCGACGATCCGGAGTACGACGTGTTCCAGATCCGCATCGACCCGCCGTTTCCCGGGCCGCTCGACCGCGTGCGCGCGCTGCGCGGTGTGCGCACGGCGGTGCGCGAGCTGCTGTACTGGCGCGAGCTCGTCGAGGGCATCCAGCGCGCCGACATCATTCACGTCTTCTCCGCGGCCTACCGATCGTTTCTGCTCGCCTCCCTCCCGGCCGTCGCCGCGGCCCGGCTGCTGGGCCGGCCCGTCGTCTTCAACTACCGCAGCGGCCACGCGGTCGATCATCTGCGGCGATCGGCGCTGCTCCGCGCCGTCCTCATGACCGCCGACGTCAACGTCGTCGCCTCGCGGTTTCTGGCGCGCGTATTCGGCCGGATCGGCGCGGCGGCGCGCACGATCCCGAACGTCGTGGATACGACACAGTTTCGGTTCGTCGAGCGGCCGGCGCGCGCCGACGTGCTGTCGACGCGCAACTTCGAGCGGCGCTACAACGTCGCGTGCACGCTGCGCGCGTTTCAGCTCGTCCAGGATCGCGTGCCGCACGCCACGCTCACCCTCGTCGGCAGCGGACCCGAGGAACGCGCGCTGAAGAAACTGGCCGCCGACCTCCGCCTCTCGTCCGTTCGATTCGTCGGCCCGGTCGCCCCGGATCGGATGTCGAGCCACTACGCCCGCGCCGGCGTGTACGTGCAGACCTCCGACGTCGACAACATGCCCAATTCGCTGCTCGAGGCGTTCGCCAGCGGCCTGCCGGCCGTGGCCACGCGCGCCGGCGGCGTGTCGGCGATGGCGCGCCACGGCGTGCACGCGCTGCTCGCGCGGCGCGGCGACCACGTCGAGGTGGCGCACCACGTGCTGGAGCTCCTCGCTGACAACGCGCGTGGGGTCGACCTGGCGCGCGCGGCGCGCGGCGTGGCCGATCGGGGCGCGTGGGAGCACGTTGGCCCGCTTTGGCGCGTGGTTTACCACGAAGCGCGAGCCACCCAGCTGGTGGAGGTCGCCCCGCAACCCGCCTGATCGGCGATTTTTCCAACCTGCGGCTCTGAACGCACGTCTAAGGTGTCTAAGGCCTTGGCGTACTTGCAGCCCGCGTGTAGCGCGAGGCTTTTAGCCGAGCGACCCTTCAGCCGAGCGACCCAGGAGACACCGAATGCGCGCTTTCGGACACTTTTTCCTGATAGCGGTCATGTCCGCCGCATCCCTGCCGGCGCAGAACGCCACGGATCCGGCCGCGACCGTCGTGCTGAATGCGGCGCGCGAGGCGCTTGGCGGCGAAAAGAAGCTCGCCGCCGTCAAGACCATCGTCGCGACGGGACGGACGCGCCAGGTGCGCGGCGAGAACCTCGTGCCGATCGAGTTCGAGATCGCGATCGAGCTGCCCGACAAGTACGTGCGCAAGGACGAAATCCCCGCGCAGGAGAGCGAGCCGACGACGGTCGGCTTCAACGGCAGCGCGCTCATTCAGCTGCCCGAGCCGGCCGCGGGCGGTCCGCCGCAGCGCGCGGGCGCGCCCGCGCCGACGCCGGCGCAGCTCGAGACGGCCCGCACCACGCGGTTGAGCACCGTCAAGCAGGACTTCGCGCGCCTCGCGCTCGGCATGTTCGCGGGATCGTTTTCGAGCTTTCCCCTGACGTTCAGTTACGTCGCGAAAGCGGAGGCGCCGCAGGGCAAAGCCGACGTGCTCGAGGTCAAGGGGCCGGCTAACTTCTCGGCGCGCCTGTTCGTCAATGCCGACACGCATCTGCCGATCATGGTGAGCTGGGTTCCGCCGGCGCCGCCGCAGCGAGGAGGACGGCCCGGTGGACCGGGCGGAGCGGATGCCGGACGCGGCGGGCCTCCCGGACGCGGCGCGCCGCCTCCGCCGCCTGGCCAGAGCGCGGCGCCGGGACGGGGCCCGGCGAGTCCGCCGCCCGAGACGCGGATCTACTACGCGGATTATCGCGACGTGAACGGGATGCAGTTCCCCTTCCGGCTGCGCCGCGCCGTCGGCGCCGATACCGTCGAAGAGACGACGTTCGACGTCTTCAAGATCAACGGCAAGATCGATCCGAAGAGATTCGAGGTCAAGAGATGACGCGTCGCCTGCTCGCACTTCTTTGCCTTCTTCTGCTCGTCATCATTCCCATCGGGGCCGCTCCGGCGTCCGCCCAGTCCGCCCGCGAGGCAAAGTTGATCGTCACCGTCGTCGATCAGACGCGCGCCGTCATCCCCGGCGCGGACATCACAGTCAATGGTCTCGACGAGGCGACGAAAGCCAAGGCCGTCGCTTCCGCCAAGACGTCGGACGTCGGCGTCGCCACCATCGGCGGCCTCGTGCCGGGCCGCTACTCCATCAAAGCGGAGTTCCCCGGATTCGACGCCGGCGAGCTGAAGGAGATTCGCGTCCGCGCGGGCGACAACAAGCACGTCGTCGTGCTGCCGGTGAAAGGCTTTCAGGATTCGGTGACCGTCGGGCGCGACGCGCAGGAGGCGGCCGGCGACCGCCGCAACGTGTCGTTCGGCACGGCGCTGACGCGCGAGCAGGTGGAGGCGCTGTCGGACGATCCGAACGAGATGATGCAGCAGCTGCAGGAGATCGCCGGGCCCGGCGCCGTCATCCGCGTCGACAGCTTCGAGGGGAGCCGGCTTCCGCCCAAGGCGATGATCAAGTCGATTCACGTGACGCGCGACGCCTTCGCGGCCGAGAACCACAGCGCGGGCGCGTTCTTCATCGACATCATCACGCAGCCGGGCGTCGGCCCCAAGCGGGGCGGCGTCCGCTACTCGCTTCGCGACGGCGCCCTCAGCGGCCGCAGCCCGTTCGTGCAGACCAAGGGGCCGGAGCGCACGCAGAACTTCGGGACCAATATCGCCGGCGCGGTCATCAAGGATCGCAGCTCGTTCAACCTGTCGCTGAACGGGTCGCGCGCGTTCGACACGCCCATTCTGCGCGCGGTGCTGCCGACCGGCACGAGCTCGGCGAACCTGAATCTTCGCAGCCCACGCGACAACTTCTTCGTGTACGGCAGCTTCGACTACGCGATCACGAAGGATCAGACGCTCCGCATCAGCTACAACCAGAACGACCAGACGGACCGCAACCGCGGCGTCGGCGGATACGATCTGCTCGAGCGCGCCTACTCGACCGACGAGCACTTCCACAACATCCGCGTGCAGGAGGCGGGGCCGCTCGGCCGCCGCTTCTTCACCAACACGCGTCTGTCGTACGAGTGGAGCGACGCCTCCGCGCGGTCGGTCGTCGAGGCGCCGACGATCCGCGTCCTCGAGGCGTTCACGAGCGGCGGCGCCCAGATCGCGGGCGGGCGCCGCGTACGAACCTTCAACCTCGCGTCGGATCTCGACTACGTCCGCGGCATCCACTCGCTCAGGACCGGCCTCCAGCTGATTGGCGGGTCGTACCGATCCGACGACACGTCGAATTACCTCGGCACCTACACCTTCGAAAGCGTCGAGGCGTACCAGGCCGGCCGGCCGCGCGGCTACACGCGGCGGATCGGCGACCCGAACGTCGACTACTTCAACCTGCAGGCCGGCTGGTATCTGCAGGACGACATCCGCGTGCGCAAGGGGCTGACGTTCAGCCCGGGCGTGCGATACGAGATCCAGACGCACCTGAGCGATCGCAACGCGATCGGTCCGCGCTTCGGCATCACGTGGGCGCCCTTCAAGAACGGCAAGACGACGCTGCGGGCGAGCGCCGGCATCTTCTACGACTGGCTGAACAGCAGCACGTACGAGCAGACGCTGCGCGTCGACGGCTTCCGCCAGCAGGAGCTGAACATCATCAACCCGGCGTATCCGGATCCGGGCAACGTCGGCATCGTGCCGCCGATCAACCGGTACCTGCTGGCCGACGATCTGCAGATGGCGCGCAACACCCGGCTCAGCGCGGGTGTCGATTACGCGATCACGCCCAAGATTCGCCTCGGCAGCACGTACGCCTACATCCGCGGCAGCGAGGTGATGCGCGGCCTCAACCTGAACGCGCCGGTCGGCGGCGTCCGGCCGGATCCGCGATTCGGGAACATCGTCGAGGTCGTGAGCGACGGCGCGTCGCGCCAGCACACGCTGAATACGTTCCTCAACGTGAGCCTCTCGCCGCCGTCGCCCAACCCGAGCAAGCAGCTGTGGGACTGGAAGCGGATCAACTTCGGCGCGAACTACTTCGTCGGCCGCAACGAGAACAACACGGACGGCGCGTTCGGCGTGCCCGCGACCGGCAGCCTGGCCGAGGAATGGGGACCGGCGCCGTTCGACATCCGCCAGCGCTTCAACGTGTTCATGCTGATCCAGTCGCTGCGCAATTTCAATTTCAACGCGCACGTGATGGCCGCGAGCGCGCCGCCCTACACCATCCGTACCGGCTTGGACACCAACGGCGACCTGATCTTCAACGATCGGCCCGCCGGCGTCGGCCGCAACAGCGTGCGCGGATCCGGCACGTTCAACACCTTCCTGAACTGCATCTACACGATCGGCGTCGGCTCGCGAAAGGTGCAGCTGCCGCCGGGCATCTTCATCAACGGCACGCCCGCCGGCCTCAACGTGCAGACGATGAACATCGATCCGCTGCCGCGGTTCCGGATCGGCATCTTCCTGAATGCGCAGAACATCACGAACCACCGCAACTACGTGGGCTACACCGGCACGCAGACGTCGCTGCTGTTCGGGCAGCCGACGAGCGTGCAGGGCATGCGCAAGATCGACGTCGGAGTGAATTTCAACTTCTGACAGGTGTCGCTACAGCAGCAGCGTCTCCACTCGGTGCGCGTGGACCGTCGCTTCGCACGGCGACCACGCGAAGATCGTGAACCGTCCGTCCTGTGACGCGACGAGCGCGACGGCGTCGCGCTGATCCTGGATGAACTGCGCCGCCGAGAAATGCCGCGTGCCGCCGAGCCGGACCGGCTCGACGATCGACGCCGTGCCGCCCAGGATCGGCTCGGTGACCGTCACCTGCTCGACCTGCGGCGCCCCGCGGCGCCGGACGATCTTCGCGCCGAAGGCGAGCACGTCGTAGTCGCTCGTGACGATCGTGGCGCCGTCGACGGCGGTGAGTCCCGCGACCGCGTCCACCGCGCGCGCGATGGCCGCCTGCCACGCGCGCGTCGGCCGCTCGGCCGGCATCTCGCGCGCCAGCCGGCAGAGATCCGTGAACGGCGGCACGAGGGCGTACAGCATCGGGTGCACGATCGAGTCCCGCCACTGCTGCGAGCCGGGCGGCACGACGAGCAGCGCGCCGCCGCGTCCGTGCGCCCGCATCGACGCCGCCAACTGAACGAGGATGTTCACCGAGTCGACCCACGAGGCCGGCGCGTCGAACCCGAGGAGCGACGTCAGGAGCGACGGGCAGTCCGGCAGGCTGGCCGCGTGCTCGTCGATCAGCTTGATTTGATCACCCTCGAGCACCGCGACGTTCACGTACTTCCCGACGTCGCCGGCCCGGTGATGCTTGACGACCAGCAGGCCGGGCGCGGCGACTTCGAGGACGAAGCAGAGCGCCGGAATCTGCCGCGTCGCGCCCCAGACGCTGAGATCGGCGGCCTCGCCCCAGACGCCGAGGTGAATCCCCGGGCGCTCGACCGCCGGCGCCATCTTGGCGAGCGCCGCCGGATCGAGGGGCTGCGGCCGGTCGAAGTTGAACGCGTCGGCCGCGGCGGGCGGCGGGAGGTACGCCAGCGAAATCCGCGGCACGTAGCCTTCCTCCCGACGCAGGCTCGCCCAGAACGCCGCGCCCACGAGCGCCTCCACCGTCGCCACGTCGGGCAGCGGCGCAAGCGGCGCCGAGTCGGCCGGGGCTTCGCGACGGTGCCGGGCGAAGTGCTCGTGCAGCGCGGGCGCGACCGCGCGCGCGGCGGGGTACGGCTGGCGCTCCATTCATTCATTATGGTTCGCCAGGCCCGCCGGTTCGGACGGTTTTCCTCGTCTGTGTGCTGAACGTGTACGTCGCGGCGACGTACGGGAAGCCGAGCGCCGATCCCGGCGTCGCCCGCACGAGAAACGCGCCGGGAAACACGTGCGCGTAGCCGCCCGCAATCCGGAGCTGCGGCGACACGGCGTGGCTCGCCTGCAGATCGAGCTCCTGGCCCACGTGGCGCGGCGACGGACCCGCGGCGAGACGGGCCACCATCGATCCGGCCGCGCCGTAGAGTCCATCATGTGGATCGGCGAGCCACCAGGAATGGTAGCTGCCGGCGATCGTCAGACGCTTGATTGGCTCGGCGTCGACAGTCGTCCGGATGTGCGAGATATTCCGCCAGCCGACCTGATCGGCCAGACCGAACTTGTCGTGGCCGGTCGCGTACAGCTGATCGAACGTGCCGCGCCGGCCGTCGGTTGGATCGCGATCCCCCGAGGCGTAGTTGTATTCGCCGGCGAGACGCGCGTGCGTCCACGCGGGCAGCGCGCGGCGCAGCTGCCAGTGACCGGCCCAGGCGCGGACCGTGTCCGATCCGACAGACCCCACCTGCCAGGCGGCCTCGACGCCGTACTCGACACGCGCCGGCATCGAGCCGTTCCACCGCGCGCCGATCGTCGTCTCGCTGAGACGGCCCGGCGGGCCAACCTCCGCCCTGATGTTTCGATCGCGTCGCCACAGCACATAGGGCTGGACGACGCTGTTGGGCACGAGCACCGCGGTGTTGCCGTACACGCCGAGCAACCGGTTGCCATGACCGCTCGAATCGCGAAATGCGCGGTCGCGAACAGCGACGACCGAGGCGCCGAACACATCGACCTGGTAACGTGGACGCTGCAGCGTGGCGCGCACGCCGTCGAACGTACGGCCCGCATTGAGCCAGTTGGCGACGCCGACCAGCCGCTCCTCGCCGAACGACAGCTCCTGACGTCCGACTCGAAGCCGGATCGGACTGCGAGCCGGATCGCCGACGCCAACGAACGCCTGATGCAGGTTGACCACGTCCCTGAACGGCGCGCCGGTCGTGCCGATCGCTTTGCCGAACGGCCGCGCGTCCTGCGCCTGCACATCGAGCGTCACGAGTCGAGTCGGACGGACGATCACCTCCATCCTGACGCGCGCCAGGTTGTAGGCATCGTCGCGGCCGTTGGTGAATCCGGCATTCGTGAAGCCCTCGATCCGATCGCGCACCTCGGCGCGAACCTGCACGCGGCTATCGGACGGCTGAGCGGCGGCCTGGCGCGCGCACGTGGCCGCGCCCATCATCAGCAGGAGCATCGCGATCGCTGGCCTCATGAAGACTCCATCGGACTGCGGCGCGTATGTTGACCACCTCGCCGACGACGATCGTGCCGGGCGCGCCACGCGCCTGCTCGGCCGGCGCCCTCGAGAGATCCGCCAACGTACCGGTCCACGTGAGCGAGCGCGCCGTCGACGCCGCGAGTAGCACTGCCGCGGGGGTCCCCGGCGACCAGCCGCGCTCGACGAGCTGCTGCGCGAGCGCCGCCCGCATCGCGAGCCCCATCAGCACGACCAGCGTCACCGATTCCGGCGCCAGGGACGCGAGCAGCTTCCCGAATGCGCGCACGTCGTGCCCTGAACAGACGACGAACGCCGACGCCACACCGCGATGCGTCACGGGGATGCCGGCGAGGGCCGGCGCGGCGATGGCGGTCGAGACGCCGGGAACGATTTCCACGGGCACGCCGGCGGCGGCAAGGGCGAGCGCTTCTTCACCGCCGCGCCCGAGCACGAACGGATCGCCGCATTTGAGCCGCACGACGCGCCGCCCTCGCTGCGCCATCCGCCGCATCAGGCTGTGGATGGTGTCCTGGCGCACGCTCGGGCGTCCGGCGCGCTTGCCGACCGAGACACGCTGCGCGTGCGCGGCCAGCTCCAGGACGTCCAGCGGGACGAGCGCGTCGTAGAGCACCACGTCCGCCTCGCGGAGGCGGCGCAGCGCGCGAATCGTCAGCAGCTCCGGATCGCCGGGGCCCGCGCCGACGAGCGAGACGAGGCCGCTCCGCACCTCACCTGGTGGCGAGCGCGAGCGCCGGCTCGCGGTCGTCGCGCGGCGCCGTCTCGACCCGCTTGGGATAACAGATGGCCAGCGTGGCGCCGGTCAGCACGACGCCGGCGAGCACGTTGCCAATCGTCACCGGGATCTGGTTCCAGAGCCACCAGTCCATCCCCGTCACCGGCGCGCCCAGCAGCATCCCGGCCGGCACGACGAACATGTTGACGATCGAGTGCTCGTATCCGTGCGCGAAGAACGTCGCGATCGGCAGCCACATCGCCGCGATGCGGCCGATCGTCGAGCGCGAGGTGAACGCCAGTACCGCGCCGAGCGTCACCATCCAGTTGCACAGCACCGCCTTGACGAACACGGCGATCCACCCGCGCGTCCCCAGCGCGGCGTACGCGACCGTCTTGGCCTGCGCCACGCGCCTGACCTGATCGCCGAGCGCGCCGCCGTTCGACGTGCCCGCGTTGGTGATCGCCAGGTAGAACAGCAGCGCGTAGGCGACGCTGCCGATCAGGTTGCCGATGAACACCCAGGTCCAGTTCCACGCAAGGTCGCGGCCGCGCAGCTCGCCGCTGGCGTAGCCGAACGACAACAGCGCGAAATTGCCGGTGGCGAGCTCCAGTCCGAGGAGCACGAGCATCACGAACCCGACTGGGAAACAGATGGCGCCGACGATCGGCGGCACGCCCTGCGAGACGACAATCATCGCCAGCGACGTCGCGTAGCCGAGAAACGCGCCCGCGAGCGCGCCCCGCACGAGCATCTGGTTGACGGTCAGTGACGCCTTGCCAATCGCCGCCTGCCGCGCTGCGCCGATCGCGTCGTGTGCAGTCACAGAATCCATGTCACGCTGCCTCGTCTTCTTCCGATGTTCGAGTGACGCTCAGGTCCGACGTCCCGGTCCGATCGAGACTCGCGATCACACCGGCGACGACATCGGCGAGCGCGTCGTCCACCGGCACGGCGTCGAGGACCTGTCGTCCTTCCGCGGCGTCCGGACCGGTGCGGCCGTTCACGTAGATCGCCACCGCGTCGACCGTACGGCCGTCGATCGTCGCTTTCAGCCCGCGGAACCCGACGTCCGCCGCCTGATGGTTGCCGCAGCCCGCCGGGCATCCCGACCAATGCATCGTCAGCCGCCGGCCCGACGCGCCGACGCGCTCCTCGAGCGCCTTCGCCAGCGCGAGCGCGGGCCCTTTGGTATCGATGAGAGCGAGGTTGCAGAAATCGGTGCCGATGCAGGTGACGAGACCGCGCATGAACGGGGACGCCGAGACCGGAAACTCCCGCAGCAGCGGCTCGCGAAGGATCGACGGCACACGATCGGCCGGCACGTCCGGGACGATCGCGTTCTGTCCGGTCGTCAGGCGAATCCGGCCCGTGCCGTACTCGTCGGCGAGGCGCGCGAGCGCATCGAGCTGGTCTGGACGAACTCGTCCCGTCGGCACGCACATGCCGACCGCGGCGAGAGATTCGTCGCGCTGGCGCGTCACGCCAAGATGGTCGGCATGACAGGTGGAGCGCGCGTCTCGTCCCGCCCGCAGGAAATCACGGCCGAACCGATCGACCAGCTCGCGGCGCAGCCGCGGAACGCCCCATTCCTGAATGAGGAACGCAAACCGGCAGCGCCCGCGGGCATCGCGCGGGCCGTGATCGCGGAAAATCCGGACGAGCTCGGCGGCGACGGCGGCGGCGGCATCCGGCTCGACGAAGACGTCGAGCGGCGACGCGATCGTGAAGCCGCCCGAGCCCATTTTTCCCCCGACCAGCACATTGAACCCTGGGCGCTCGGCGGCGACGGCCGGCACGAGCGCGAGGTCCTGCGATTCGGCGTGGGTGCAGTTGTCGAGACATCCCGTAATCGTGATGTTGAACTTCCGCGGCAGATTGGCGAACTCCGCGTTGCCCTCGGCGCCGACGATGATTCGATCGAGATCGAACACGATCGGCGAGGCGTCGAGCAGAGCTCCCGATGTCAGGCCGGCGAGCGGACAACCATTGATGTTCCGGACATTGTCCATGCCGGTCTGCAGGCTGCCGAGATCCACGTCACGCAGTCGCTCCCAGATCTCCTGAACGGATCCGAGCTCGAAGCCGCGGAGCTCGACCTGCTGGCGCGTCGTGAGATCCAGGACGTGGTTGCCCAGCCGGCGCGACAGCTCGGCGACCGCCCGCAGCTGCGCGCTCGTGGCGAAGCCGTTCGGCATCCGGATGCGCAGCATGAAGCGTCCCGGCGTGCGGACGCGCGAGAAGACGCCGAGCCATTTGAGCAGATCTTTTTCGGACTTGGTGAGGCCTTCGTCGCCGCGCGCGATCAGATCGGGCAGATCGTCGCGAATCGTGAGCGGGTTGCCGCCTCTCGCCGCCTTCGCCGCCTCGATCGCGTTCGTGCCGGGGCGCATGCACAGCGCCAAGCAAGCTGCGCACCACTCCGTCGGTCACGCGACTGCGTGAATTCGTTGGG
>Ga0114129_10004252_pt1 | contig 20236 bp, 19 predicted proteins | sample RhiMetdeltSRZDD1_FD_80071 | JGI IMG/M metagenome (GOLD analysis project Ga0114129, IMG submission 80071) | Populus rhizosphere microbial communities from Tennessee, USA - Rhizosphere MetaG P. deltoides SRZDD1 (version 2) (version 2) | ecosystem: Host-associated > Plants > Roots > Rhizosphere >... | reverse complement strand
AGCTTCTTCGGGGACCTGAAGGTGCACGGGAGGGACGCGTACGAGTTTTATACAGACAAGAAAGTGGTGATTTCGAGATGGTTTTAGCTCTCGTTCAAAGTTCTGTCCGCCGGTCGCGCAGCGACCGCCGCGGACCAGTCGTCATCAGCAGATGGTTCTGAGTTTTCTCCTTCCTGTCATTCCGAGGGCTCTCACGCCTGTCATCCCGAGCGCAGCGAGGGATCGAGTGGTCATAGTGGGCGCTTCTGCCTTCGGCAGAAGGCGCTCGGTGATCTCGTCGCTTCGCTCCTCGGAATGACAGGCAAGACCGCTCGGGATGACAGTGGTGTGACGGAGGCCTGAATGCCCCGCAAGGTGATCGGCGGCCTGATTCAATGCGCGACTCCGACGAGTGATCCGTCGCTTCCCGTCGAGCGCATCAAGGAGGACGCGATCGCGCGCCACATTCCGCTCATCGAAGAGGCGGGAAAGAAGGGCGTCCAGATCCTCGGCCTCCAGGAAATCTTCGACGGCCCCTACTTCTGCCCCTCGCAGGACCCGCACTGGTACGACATGGCGGAACCGGTGCCCGGCCCGACGACCGAGCGGATGGCGGAGTACGCGAAGAAGTACCGGATGGCGATGGTCGTCCCGGTTTACGAGCGGGAGCAGGCCGGCGTGTACTACAACACGGCCGCCGTGTACGACGCGGACGGGACGTACCTCGGCAAGTACCGTAAGAACCACATCCCGCACACCTCCGGCTTCTGGGAAAAGTACTTCTTCAAGCCGGGCAACCTCGGCTACCCCGTCTTCCAGACGCGCTACGCGAAAGTCGGCGTGTACATCTGTTACGACCGCCACTTTCCGGAGGGCGCCCGACTTCTCGGGCTGAACGGCGCCGAGATCGTCTTCAACCCTTCGGCGACGGTGAAGGGCCTCTCGCAGTACCTCTGGAAGCTGGAGCAGCCGGCTCACGCCGTTGCGAACGGCTACTTCATGGCGTGCAGCAACCGCGTCGGCGTCGAAGCGCCCTGGAACCTTGGGCACTTCTACGGCTCGTCGTACTTCGTCGATCCGCGCGGCAACTTCCTCGTGGTTGGCTCCGAGGACAGAGACGAGCTCGTGGTCGCGGAGATGGACCTCGACATGATCGAAGAGGTCCGCCGGGTCTGGCAGTTCTTCCGCGACCGCCGTCCCGAGACGTACCAGCCGATGGCGGAGATCTCCACTTGAGGACCGTGATCCGCGGCGGCACGGTCGTCACGGCGACCGACCGGTACCGGGGGGACGTCCTGATCGAGGACGAAAAGATCGCGGCGATTACGAACGGGGGACAGACCCCTTTTTCGAGCGGAACCTTCGACAGGACGATCGACGCGACCGGCCGGTTCGTCATCCCGGGGGGGATCGACGTTCACACGCACCTCGACATGCCGTTCGGCGGAACGACCTCCGCGGACGACTTCGAGTCGGGAACGACCGCCGCGGCCCACGGCGGCACGACGTCGGTGGTCGACTTCGCGATCCAGTACCGCGGGCAGACCCTGCGGCACGCGCTCGACGCCTGGATGGCGAAGGCCGACGGGAAAGCGGCGATCGACTACGGCTTCCACATGATCGTCACGGAGCTCACCGACTCCGTCGAGCGCGAGATGGATGTGCTCGTCCGCGAGGGGGTGACGTCGTTCAAGCTCTTCATGGCCTACCCCGGCGTCTTCATGCTCGACGACGCGTCGATCTTCCGGGCGCTCCTTCGCACCCGCGAGAACGGCGGCACGATCTGCATGCACGCCGAGAACGGCGGTGTGATCGACGTCCTCGTGAAAAAGGCTCTCGCCGAGGGCAAGACGGCGCCGAAGTACCACGCGCTGACGCGGCCGGCGCGCGCGGAGGCGGAAGCGACGCACCGCGCGATCGCTCTCGCGGAGATGGCGGGCGTGCCGATCTACGTCGTCCACCTGTCGGCGGCCGAGGCGCTCGAGATGGTCACCGCGGCGCGGGACCGCGGATTGCCGGCTTACGCGGAGACGTGTCCCCAGTACCTCTTCCTGTCGTACGAGAACTACGAGGAGCCGGGGTTCGCGGGCGCCAAATACGTCATGAGCCCGCCCCTGCGTCCGAAGGAGACGCAGGAAAAGCTCTGGCGCGGTCTTGCGGGGGGCGACCTCCAGGCGGTCTCGACGGACCACTGCCCCTTCTGCATGAAGGAGCAGAAGGAGCTGGGCCGAGACGACTTCTCGAAGATTCCCAACGGCGCGCCGGGCATCGAGACCCGAATGAGCCTCGTGTTCGACGGGGGCGTGCGCACCGGCAAGATCTCGATGAACCGCTACGTCGAGCTGACGTCCACCTCGCCGGCGAAGATCTTCGGGCTCTTCCCGCGGAAAGGTACGATCGCGCCCGGCTCCGACGCGGACGTCGTCGTCTTCGACCCGGAGAAGAAGCAGACGCTTTCGGCGAAGACGCTGCACATGAAGGTCGACTACAACCCGTACGAGGGAAGAGAGGTCACCGGAGCCGCGGAGACGGTCCTCTCACGCGGCCACGTGATCGTCGAGAACGGGAAGTTCGTCGGAAGAGCCGGCGCGGGCTCGTTCCTGAAAAGGAATCCAAGATGACACACCCTGTCATCCGTGCCTCTGTCGTCATCCCGAGGAGCGGAGCGACGAGGGCTCTCTCCCTTGACGAGGAAGAGATTCCTCGCTGCGCTCGGAATGACAACAGGAGAGCCCTCGGAATGACAATGGGGGAACGATGAGCACCGAGACCCGCCAGGCCCGCCCGACCTCCGACTTGACGAAGTCCGTCCGCGATAAGCACAAGGAGTATCTCTTCCCCGCGACGATCCAGTACTACCAGGAGCCGATCGTCGTCACAGAGGCGAAGGGGCTGCGCGTCCGCGACGCCGACGGCAACGAATATCTCGACTTCTTCGGGGGCATCCTCACGGTCTCCGTCGGTCACGGCAACGAGAAGGTCAACGCGGCCATCAAGGCGCAGGTCGATCGGCTCTCCCACATCTCGACGCTGTACCCGACGCTGCCGGTCGTCGAGCTCGCGGAACGGCTCGCCCGCATCGCTCCGGGCCAGCTGAAGCAGATGTATTTCACGGCGTCCGGTACGGAAGCCGACGAGACCGCAGTGATGATGGCCGAGCTCTTCACCGGCCGGTCCGAGGTCATCGCGCTGCGTCACGGCTACTCCGGCCGGTCGTCGCTCGCGCAGTCGCTGACCGCGCACTCGACGTGGCGGCCGCTGCCGACGAAGATCGCCGGCATCAAACACGCGCCGACGCCGTACTGCTACCGCTGCCCGATGCACCTGACCTATCCCTCCTGCGGGATCGCGTGCGCGAACGACATCGAGGACATCATCAAGACGACGACCACCGGACGCGTCTCGGCATTCCTGGCCGAGCCGATCCAGGGGGTCGGCGGCTTCATCACTCCGCCCCCCGAGTACTTCGAGGCCGCCGTCGGGATCGTCCGGAAATACGGCGGGGTCTTCATCTGCGACGAGGTCCAGACCGGGTTCGGGCGCACGGGAACGAAGATGTGGGGCATCGAGCACTGGGGGGTCGAGCCCGAGATCATGACCATGGCGAAGGGCGTCGCGAACGGTCTGCCGCTCGGAGTCACGATCTGCACCCCGGAAATCGCGGCGTCGCTCAAGTCGCTCACGATCTCGACATTCGGCGGCAACCCCGTCTCCTGCGCGGCGGCGAATGCCACCGTTCAATTCATCGAGGAAGAGAAGCTGCCCGAGAACGCCGAAGCGATGGGCCGTCTGCTGCGCACCGGACTCGAGGAGCTGAGGCGTCGTTTCCCGAAGAACCTCGGGGACGTGCGCGGCATGGGCCTCATGCAGGCGGTCGAGCTCGTCGTCGACGAAACGGCCGGCGACCGCACGCCCGAAAGGCAAATGACGAATCGGATTTTCGAAGAGGCCCGCAGGCGCGGGCTCCTCATCGGAAAGGGCGGCCTCGAGGGCAACGCCTTCCGCATCGCGCCGGCGTTGACCGTCAACTCTTCCGAAATCGACGAGGCGCTTTCGATTCTTCGCGAATCGTTTGATTCCGCCGGAGCCCATTGAGAGCCTTGGAGGCTTTATGACCGCCGACCTTTCCGCTACCTTCACGGGAATCAAATTCGAGAACCCGTTTCTGCTCTCCTCGGCGCCTCCGACGGAGTCGGAGGCAAACATCCTGAGGGCATTCGACGCGGGTTGGGCAGGGGTCGTCACCAAAACCATCGGCGTCCATCCGGTCGTGAACGTCAAGGGGCCCAAGACCAACTTCATGCGCACGGACCCGACGACGGGCCACGTGTCGATGAAGAAGAAGCCGGGCACCGCGCTTCACTCGTCGTGGAACTGGGAGCTCATTTCGGACAAGCCGCTCGACTGGTGGATCGGCCGACTCGCGCGGATCAAGAAGGCGCACCCGACGAAGATCCTGATCGCGTCGATCATGGCGGGTTCCGGATCCGACGAGGAGCTCCGCCACTGGCAGATGCTCGCGAAAGCCTGCCAGGAGGACGGCGCCGACGCGCTGGAGCTGAACCTCTCCTGCCCTCACATGGACCGGCCCGACATGGGCTCGAACATCGGCAAGGATGAGGAGCTGATATCGGTCGTCACGCAGGTCGTGAAGGAAGTCGCGACCGTCCCGGTGTGGGCGAAGCTCACGCCCTCCACGACCGACATCGTCGTGGAAGCGAAGGGAGCGTTTCTCGGGGGCGCCGACGCGATCTCCTCCTCGAACACCTTTACGTCGCTGCCGGTCATCGATCCGGAGACGCTCGAGTTCGAGATGAACGTCGAGGGGTATGTCTCCACCGGCGGGCTCGGAGGACCCGCGATCCTGCCGCTCTCTCTCGCGAAGATGTCTCAGATGACGGGCGCGTTCCCGGACGAAGAGTTCTCGGGCATCGGGGGTATCGCCGAGTTCGCCCACGCACTCAACTACTTCCTGCTCGGGTGCGGCACCGTGCAGGTCTGTACCGCGGCGATGCTCGATCACGCGGTCGGGCCCAACGTGATCAAGAGCCTCGTCGCCGGGATGGAAGAGTTCCTCGAAAAGAACGCCCACCGCGGCTGGACGAAGCTCGACGACTTCCGCGGGCTGCGCCGGGACCGCATCGTGCCGCACTCGCGGATCAAGAGGCCGGACGACGCCGGCTACCACGGCGGATACGAGACCGAAGCGCCGGCGGCTGCAGGGAGGAATGCCAAGTGAAGCGTTCGTTCCTCGCGGGACTCGTCCTCTGTGGCGCACTCCTTGCCGGCTTTGCCGCGACGCCCTCCACCGCGAAGAAGGCAGCTCCGAACCGCACCCCGAAGCCGTACACGATCGAGCAGTTCTACGCGACGACGAGCGTGCGCGACGCCTCCTTCTCGTCCGACGAGAAACGGATCCTCTTCTCGTCGAACCAGACCGGAGTCTTCAACGTCTACAGCGTTCCGGTCGCGGGCGGAGAGCCGACGGCTCTCACCTCGTCCACGACCGACACGACGTACGCCGTCTCCTACTTCCCCTTCGACGACCGCGTTCTCTACACGCGCGACCAGGGCGGCAACGAGCTGAACCACCTCTACGTGCGCGAGCTCGACGGGACGGAGCGCGACCTGACTCCGGGAGAGAAGCTCAAGGCGGAGTTCGACGGCTGGTCGGGGGACCGGAGCGCGTTCTGGGTCGAGACGAACGAGCGTGACCCGAAGTTCTTCGACCTCTATCGCTACGACGCGAAGACGTACCAGCGGACGCTCCTCTACAAGAACGAGGCGGGATACAACATCGCCGCGGTCTCGCCGCAGGCGCGGGCGATCGCTCTCGTGAAGACGAACGGGACCGCCGACAGCGACATCTTTCTCTGGTCCGCGAAGACGAACGAGGCGAAGAACATCACCGCCCACCAGGGGATCGCCGACAACGCGCCGCAGGAGTTCGATCCCGCGCTCGGAGCCCTCTACTACCTTTCGAACGAGGGCACCGAGTTCGCGCGGGTCCGGAAGTACGACGTCGCGGGCGGCAGGTCGGAAGACGTCGAGAAGCCGCAGTGGGACGTTCTCTTCACCCGCTTCTCCCGGAACGGGCGTTATCGCGCGACCGGGATCAACGAAGACGGACACACGGTCATTCACGTCTTCGAGAACCAGACGGGAAAGGAAGTGTCGCTGCCGAAGCTGCCGGCCGGCGACATCACCGCGGTGCGCTTCGCCGACAGCGAGAAGAGAATGGCGTTCTACGTCGACGGCGACCGTTCTCCGAGCAACCTCTACGTGTACGAGCTCGGCGGCGCGGCGCCCGCCCGGCTGACGGATACGCTCTCGAAGGAGATCGACCCGGCGGACCTCGTCGACTCGGAGGTCGTCCGGTTCAAGGCGTCGGACGGGATCACCATTCCGTCGATCTACTACAAGCCCCTCCAGGCCTCCCCCCGGAACAAGGTCCCGGCGCTCGTGTGGGTCCACGGCGGGCCGGGCGGCCAGACGCGGAAGGGATACAGCGCCACGATTCAGTACCTGGTCAATCACGGCTACGCGGTCCTCGGTATAAACAATCGCGGCAGCTCCGGCTACGGAAAGACCTTCTACGTCGCCGACGACCGCAAGCACGGCAAGGAGCCGCTGCGCGACTGCGTGGAGGGGAAGAAATACCTGGCGAGCCTTCCGTACGTCGACGCCCGGAAGATCGGAATCATCGGCGGCAGCTACGGCGGCTACATGGTGCTCGCGGCGCTCGCTTTCCAGCCGCAGGAGTTCGCGGTCGGAGTGGACATCTTCGGGGTCTCGAACTGGCTGCGCACGCTGCAGAGCATCCCGAAGTGGTGGGAGTCGCAGCGCGTCGCGCTCTACCAGGAGATCGGCGATCCCGCGAATGACGAAGCGATGCTGCGGGCGATCTCGCCGGTCTTTCACGCGGACAAGATCAAGCGTCCGCTCCTCGTCCTGCAGGGCGCCAACGACCCGCGCGTGATCAAGCCGGAGTCCGACGACATCGTCGCGGCCGTCAAGAAGAACGGTGTGCCCGTGGAGTACATCGTCTTCCCCGACGAGGGGCACGGGTTCACGAAGAAGAAGAACCAGATCGAGGGATACGGCGCGATCCTGCGTTTCCTGGACAAGTACCTGAAGGAAGCGCCGCCCGCTCGAGCCGCAAAGGGCTGAGAATCCGGCTACATTTTCATCACCGGCAGGTTCCGTACGTCGTCCTTGGTCTTGCCCTTTACGTCACCCTGTCCGGCTTCCCAGCCGCCGTGGCATTCACGGCAATTTCCCATGCCGGTCTCGACTCCGTGGTGACACGTGCAGTGGCCCATGTGCACCGCGCACCACTCGCACGAGGGCCGGATGCAGCAGGCATACCCTTCCCTGCCTGCTCTCGCCTTGGCCTTAACGGCGTTGACGTGCTTTTCCAACTTTTTTGACTCTGCCGTCTGCATCATCATCATTCGACCCGGTTGCTCCTGGGCCTGAAGCAGAATGTTCGCTCCCAGAAGGAGCGCGCCGGCAAACCCGGCAGCCAGAGTCAGGCACTTCGATCGGAGTAATCTGGACATTGGTCCCCCTTTTTCTCTCCGACTCGCTCAGTTCGGGGATGCTTCGACGATGACCCCCGCGCTCGTGCACGTCCAGTAGACGTTTCCGTTGTGCGCGACCGCGACGTCGGTGGGCTCGGGATCGCCGAAGTGCACCAGCGTCTGCTCGCCCGTCTTCAATTCCAGCCTCCAGACGCGGTTCCGCCCGCCTGCATTCCCGGCGATGCCGGGTGTTGGTACCTCCGTGAAGTAGAGGTTGTTACCGTTCTTGTCGAGCGCGATTCCCGAGGGATGGTCCAGTCCTGACAGCAACACTTTCGTCTCGCCGCCGACCTGCTCGAGGATCACCCCGGCGGACTTGCAGGTCCAGTAGATCTCTCCTTTCTTGCTGACGACGACGTCGGTCGGCTCGGGCTCTCCCATGTGGAGAATCTGCGTCGTCGAGCCGTCCGAAACCGAAACTCGATTGCCAGCCATCGCGACGCCGGGATTCGGCACTTCCGTGAAGTAGACGACTCCTCTTCGATCGACCGCGATGCCGGTCGGCTTCTCCAGCTCAGACAGAAAGAGCGTCGTCTGGCCCGCCGAATTCCGCTTCAAGATCACGCCGGCCGTCCGGCAGGTCCAGTACGCATCGCCTTCGGCGCCCAGGGCGAGATTCAACGGCTCCGGCTCCCCGACGTGGAGGGTCGTGACGTCGCCGGACGCGAGATCGAGCCGAAAGACCCCGTTTGCGCCTCCCATGACGCCGGGAGTCGGCACCTGGGTGAAAAGAAGAGTCCGGTCGCTCTCCACGGCGATCCCCACCGGGCGCGAGAGATCGCGTGCCACGACTCGGAACTCATAAGGCTGGGCCCCCGCCGCTGCGGCGCAGAAAAGTGCGGCCGTCCCCACGAGACACTTCCAGAGTCCGATTCTCACCGTCTTCATGGCCTCCTCCTCTTGAGGCTCGCGCGCCGTCCCTCAACCGGTAAAACAATTTCGAGCCCGGGAAAGGTTCCCCGGGTCCGAACGGGCCGCACGAGCAACGGCGCGGATAGACTGCGGCGGCGTTGACACCGATCGTGTGATGAGCTCGCGGACACGGGTCGAATCCGAAGAACGAAGGCGCCGGTTCGAAAAGACCGCCCTTGTGTTTCTGCCGGCCCTCTTTCGCTCGGCACGACGGCTGACCCGCGATAGCGATCGAGCGAAGGACCTGACGCAGGAAACGTGCTTGCGCGCTTACCGGACCTTCGACAACTTTCGGCCGGGAACCAACTGCAAGGCGTGGCTGTTGACTATCCTGTACTCGATTTTCGTCAATCAATACCGGAAAGAAAGGCGCGAGCCGAGAACGATCGCGATCGAAGAACCGCTCGATGAGAGGTTTGCCGAGAGCCTGGCGGCCGCGCCGAGCGAGCCCACGCGCTGGAGTGACGCGCAGGTCGTGGGTGCTCTCGATGCTCTGCCCGAGTCGTTCCGATCAGCGGTGATTCTCGTGGACGTCGAAGAGCTGACCTACGAGGAGGCGGCCGCGGCGCTGCACTGTCCCATTGGTACCCTTCGATCCAGACTCTTCCGCGCGCGAAAGGCGCTCTCGCTCTCCCTGCGGGAACACGCGCGGCGAGCCGGGTACGGCGGAGCGGAGAAGGAATGAACGACCGGCGCGGGCACCCGGGAGATCGGATCCAGGATCTTCTTGATGGTCGCCGCGACCCGTCGGAAGAGGCGGAGGACGGCCGGCACCTCGAAACGTGCGCGATGTGCCGGAGGGAGCGCGATGAGCTCGCCCGGGTCAAGGGCGCACTCTCCGGTCTCTCCTCGGAGGCAGTCCCCGAAGATCTCGCCGCGAGCGTGACGGCTCTGCTCGATCGTGACGACCGACCGAGCGAAGGCGGAAGGCCGGCGGGGCACCATGTCCGAAACGGTGCCGTGCTCGCCGCCGCCGCTCTTGCGATCATCGCGGTCTTCCTCGTTCCTCAGATCCGGTCCCGAAACGTCGTGTCCGCGGCCGACCGGGCGTACTCGGAGTTCCGCGAGGGCAGGCTGCGGCTCGATCTCGTCACCGACGATCCTAAGGCTCTCGAGCGCTTCTTTGTGGAGCGCGGGATCGCCGAAGCGCGGGTGTTCGATCTCGCGATGATGGGCTACCGTCTCTCGGGAGGACGAATTCACCGCGTGCGTGGCCGGCCGAGCGCTTTTTACGTGTACGCAGGAGAGGGGAATAAGATTCTGGTATGCCAGATGTACGAAGGGAGCGTGCGAGAGCTGCCCCCGGGGGCCGAACGGCGCAACCACTCGGGAATCTCTTTCTTCGTCTACCGGAGGAACGCACGGACGCTGGTTTTCTGGCAGGAACGCAGCGTCGTCTGCGCTCTCGTCTCAGACGCGGGCGAAGACGAGGTCGTCCAGCTCGCATTCGCGAAGGCGCTCAAGACTTGACGAACCGCCGGGCCGGCTGCTGAGGGAAATGCCCTCCGTCGGCCGGAACGTCCCCCGCAAGGAGGGGCGCGACAAAGTCACCGGCCGGGCGATGTACGTCGACGACCTCGTTTTCCCCGGGATGCTCCACGGCCGCACCGTTCGCTCGACGATTCCACGCGGCGAGATCACCCGGATCCGGCTCGACTTCGACCGCCGCGGGTTCACGGTCGCGGACTGGCGCGACGTCCCGGGCCGAAACACGATCGCGCTGATCGAGCTCGACCAGCCTTGCCTCGCGGAGCGGGAGATCCGCCACTTCGCGGAGCCGATCGTGCTCATCGCCCACGAGGATCGGGAGAGACTCCTCGACGCGGAACGCTCGACGGCGATCGATTATCGGGCGCTCGAACCAATCTACGATCCCGCGCTCTCGCCCCGATGCTTCAAGGAGATCCGGATCGAGAAGGGCGACCTGGCGCGCGGGTTTTCGGAAGCGGACGTCGTGGTCGAGGGCGAGTACCGCGCCGGCCACCAGGAGCAGCTCTACATCGAGCCCAACGGCGTGATCGCCGTGCCCGAGAACGGGGGCGTCACCGTTTACGGCTCGCTCCAGTGTCCTTACTACGTCCACCGCGCTCTCCGGGTGCTCCTCGACCTTTCGGATGAGAAGGTCCGAGTCGTCCAGACCGAGACGGGCGGCGGCTTCGGCGGCAAGGAGGAATACCCCTCCATGATCGCGGGGCACGCCGCACTCCTCGCGTTGAAGTCGGGCCGACCGGTGAAGCTCGTTTACGACCGCGTCGAGGACATGGTCGCGACCACGAAACGGCATCCGGCGGTGATCCGGCACCGCACCGGGGTCACCCGCGCCGGGCGGCTGACGGCGATCGACATCGACGTGCTCATGGACGGCGGCGCCTACATGACCCTCTCGCCGGTCGTCCTCTCCCGCGGCGTGATCCACGCGACGGGTCCGTATCGCTGCGACAACGTCCAGGTTCACGGCCGGGTCGTGATGACCCACACCCCGCCGAACGGCGCGTTCCGGGGGTTCGGCGCTCCCCAGACGCAGTTCGCCGCGGAAGTCCATATGGAGCGCGTCGCGGAGTCGCTCGGAATGGACCCGGCGCGGCTTCGCGAAGCGAACGCGCTCCGGCCGGGCGACACGACGGCGACCGGCCAGAAGCTCGGGAAGGACTGCAGCGCCGTGAAGGTGCTCCGCGCGGCGGTCAAGCGCAGCGATTTCCGCGCGAAACGCCGGGCGTGGCGCGGTACGGACCGCGGGATCGGTCTCTCGCTCTTCTTCCACGGCTCCGGTTTCACCGGAGGAGGCGAGGTCAAGCTCGCATCGAAGGCGTCGCTCGAGCTGACCGAGACGGGGGCGCGCATCCTCGTCGCGTCGACGGAGATCGGCCAGGGAACGCGGACGATGCACGCGCAGATCGTGGCGGACACGCTCGGGATCCCCTACGAGAACGTCGAGGTCGAAGCGGCCGACACGGCGAGGGTGCCCGACAGCGGGCCCACCGTCGCATCGCGGACCTGCATGGTGGTCGGACGAATCCTCGAGCGCTGCGCCCTCGAGATCCGGCAGAAGATCGGAAAGACTCCGCCGCGCGAGTACCTCGCGAAGCACGGCCCGCTCGTCGTCACGAAGGAGTACGCCGGACCCGACGGCCTCTACTGGGACGACGATACCTACCGCGGAGACGCCTACGGAGCCTACGGCTGGGGCTGCGACGTCGTGGAGGTCGCGCGGGACGGCGTGACGTTCGAGATCCGGCCGACGCGGGTGACGACGGTACAGGAGATCGGGAAGGCGATCCATCCGGTGCTCGCCGCCGGTCAGATCGAGGGGGGGACCGCGCAGGGGCTCGGATACGCGCTCATCGAAGAGGTCGCGATGCGCGACGGACGTATGGCCAACGCGCAGCTGACCAACTACCTCGTGCCGACGACCCTCGACACGCCCGAGATCGACGTCGCCATCCTGGAGAACCCGTACGAGCACGGTCCCTTCGGCGCGAAGGGCGTCGGAGAGATGCCGATCGACGGTCCGGCGCCGGCGGTGGTCAACGCGATCCGCTTTCTCGGCGTGGACGTCCGGGAGATACCCGCGACGCCGGAAAGAATCATGGCAAGTCCCAGGTTCCAGGTCCCAAGTCCCAAGCCCGAGACATGAGGTTCACACTCAACGGGAAAGCTCGCGACGTCAAGGCGCCTCCGATGAAGCGGCTGCTCGACGTCCTCCGCGAGGAGTGCCGGCTCACGGGGACGAAGGAGGGTTGCGGCGAAGGCGAGTGCGGCGCGTGCACGGTTCTCCTCGACGGCCTGCCCGTAAACTCGTGCCTCGTTCCGTTCGCGCAGGTGCGCGGCTCGGAAGTCGAGACCATCGAGGGCCTCGGCGGCCGTCACCCGCTCCAGGAAGCGTTCGTCGTCGAGGGGGGCGCGCAGTGCGGCATCTGCACGCCCGGGATGATCCTCGCGGCGGCGGCGTTGCCGCGGAACGCGTCCCGCGAAGAGATCCGCACGGGACTCGCCGGAAACATCTGCCGCTGCACCGGCTACACCGCGATCTATCGCGCGGTTCGCGCGGCGAGGCCCGCGCACCGGCCCCGGCGGCGAAGACGGTGATGCTCCTCCTCCGGGCCGCCTTCTTCACCGTCCTCCTGCCGGGCACGGTGGTCGTCTGGATACCTCGGATGCTTCTGGCCCGGGAGGTGTCGAGGCTCGATCTCGGGTTGGGGAAGTGGGTCGGGGTTCCCCTCATCGTCGCCGGCGCCGCCGTGCTCCTCGCCTGTATCGTCGAGTTCGCTCGAAAGGGGCGGGGAACGCTCGCACCGGTCGATCCACCGCGGAAGCTGGTGGCGGCGGGGCTGTACCGGTATGTCCGCAATCCGATGTACGTCGGCGTCGTCACGACGCTCTTCGGGGAGGCGCTCTTCTTCGAATCGAGGGCGCTCGCGATCTACGCCGGCGCCATCTGGCTGATTTTCCACGTGTGGGTGCTCGTTTACGAGGAGCCGCACCTCGAGGAGACGTTCGGCGCCGAATACCGGAAGTACCGCGGCGCCGTGCCCCGATGGATCCCGCGTCTCCCGGCAAAGGGAGGTCCGTGAGAACCGCCGTCTCCTCGCTCGAGCTCCTGCAGCCGCGGACGGTTCGGGAAGCTCTCCGGATGTTGAGAGACGCGGGTCCGCTCGTCCCCCTCGCCGGCGGCACGGACATCTACGTCGGCTTGAACTTCGGAACGTCTCCCGCGAAGAGGTTCCTCGACCTGTGGGCGCTCGACGATCTCCGCCGGATCCGGCTCTCGAACGGCACGATGTCGATCGGCGCGCTCGCCACCTACAGGGAGATCATCCGCTCGCCGCTCGTCCGGCGGCGGCTGCCGATCCTCGCCGCGGCGGCGCGCGAGATCGGCGGCGTTCAGATCCAGAATCGCGGAACGCTGGGCGGCAACATCGCCAACGGCTCGCCGGCCGGAGACACGCTGCCGGTACTCGCGGTGGCGGACGCGACTGTCGTCCTCGCGAGCTCGGGCGGCGAGCGGCGCGTTCCGTTCAACGCTTTCTATACGGGATACCGGCGAAGCGTCCTCCGTTCCGACGAGCTCATCGCCGCCGTCGAAGTACCGCTTCTGGCCGGCCGGCAGTGGTTCCGCAAGGTCGGAACCCGCGCGGCGCAGGCGATCTCGAAGGTCGTGATGGCGGCGATTCGCGGCGGAGAGCCGCGCGTCTCGCTCGGGAGCGTCGCCGCGACCGTCGTCCGTCTGCCGAGGACGGAAGCGGTCCTGGCGGCCGGCGGGGCGATCGGCGACGCGCGGAGGGCCCTCGAAGAAGAGATCCAGCCGATCGACGATCTCCGTTCGACCGCGGAGTACCGGCGGCGCGTCTCCGGGAACCTCCTCGAGCAGTTCTGGAGCGAAACCGCGTGAAGGAGTCCCTCTCGCCGGAAGACGTCCAGCTCCTACTCGCCGAGCTCGCCGACGCGAACCGCGCGTTCGCACGACGGTATCCGGGGGATTCGGCCCGGCGTCAGCCCGTTCATACCGTCTACGGCGGCGCGCAGGTCTTTCAGTCCGATACGGCGGCGAAGCTCGGGACTCTCGGCCGGCGCGCCCTCGAGGTGTACGCGCCGAGCGGTGAGGACTTCGCGCGGGCGCTCGGCCTGCCCGGCGAGCTCGCAGGCCGCATCTACGAGCGAGTGATCGCAAAGCTCGGGCGCGAGCCCGTCGAGGACTTTCGGATCGACTTCGAGGACGGGTACGGAAACCGACCGGACCCGGAAGAGGACGCGCACGCGGAGTCGACGGCCGTCGAGGTCGCGAAGGGGCTCGATGCGGGAACGCTGCCGCCTCACATCGGCATTCGCATCAAGCCGCTCACCGAGGATTTGAAGCGTCGCGCGGTTCGGACCCTCGACCTCTTCTTGACCGCCCTCGTACGAAAGACGGAAGGCCGGTTGCCCGAGAACTTCGTCGTCACGCTTCCGAAGGTGACCGTGACCGAGCAGGTCGGCGCGCTCGCCGCGCTCCTCGACCAGCTCGAGCGGCACCTGGGGCTGCCCGAGCGAGCGATTCCTTTCGAAATCATGGTCGAGACGCCTCCGTCGATCTTCGACGCGACCGGCAGCGCCGCGCTCCCGCCGCTTGTCGCCGCAGGGCGGGGCCGTTGTATCGCCGCGCACTTCGGCACCTACGACTACACGGCGTCCTTGAACGTCACCGCGGCGTACCAGACCATGACTCATCCCGCGTGCGACTTCGCGAAGGGCGTGATGCAGGTCGTCCTCGCCGGGACGGGCGTGTGGATCTCCGACGGCTCGACGAACGTCCTTCCGGTGCCGCCGCACCGGGAGGCCCCGGACGGACCGCCGCTTTCACCGCGTCAGGTCGAGGAAAACCGGGCCGCCGTGCACTCCGCGTGGAAGCTCCACTACGATCACGTCCGCCACTCGCTCGCGCACGGCTTCTACCAGGGGTGGGACCTCCATCCCGCGCAGCTCCCCACGCGCTATGCCGCGCTGTACGCGTTCTTCCTGGAGGGCATCGACGCCGCCTCGGCGAGACTCAAGAACTTCGTCGCGAAGGCCGGGCAGGCGACCCTCGTCGGCGAGGTGTTCGACGACGCGGCGACCGGGCAGGGGCTTCTCAACCACTTTCTGCGCGCGTGGAGCTGCGGCGCGATCACTGCCGAAGAGGCGGTCGAGAAGAGCGGATTGAGCCTGGACGAGCTTCGCAGCCGCTCCTTCGTCAGGATCCTGGAGAGCCGGCGCTCCTAGGTTCCGACAGCTCCTCCCCTTCCACGTCGCTCGCGTAGCGGCGGAGGATCTCCGCGAGCTGGCGGTGCTGTTCGGGCGACCAGTCGGCGAGGAGCTCCCCGATCCGCTCGCGACGCGCGGCCATCAACCGATCGTTGACCTCGCGTCCCGCGGGTGTGAGCGCATCGCAGGGCGGCGCCGCCGGAACGATCAGGCCGCGCTCCGTGAGTGTTCTCCGCGCGTCCGCGAGACGCGCGGGGTCGATTCCGTGACGGTGAGCGAGGTCTGCGAGCGTCAGCCCCGGACAGTTCTCGATCTGAGAGAGAAGCCACGACTCGGCGGGCGCGAGGTCCACGCCGGCGCGGGCCGCGATGCGCTCGAGGATCCGCCGCTGGGTGTCCCGGCGCATGAGGACCGAGAGACCGTGGCTGATCTGCGTGAGCGAGTCGGGATCGGAGGGCATCGCGAAGCCCTCGCCGAGGCCGGCGCTCGCGGCCACGGTCTCGCGGAGCGGCCGCTCTTCGAGGAACCAGGAAAGAACGAAACCGACGACCGCGACTGCGGACGCCACGATGAAGACCATCCTCAGGGACTCGGCGAAGGCGCCGAGGTAGAGGGTCCGGGTCTCCGGGGCGAGGCGCAGGACCGTCGACGGAGCGATGTGTTCGAGGTCCACGGTCCCGGCCGGAAGAGCGCGCGCGAGCGCCTTTCCGAGGTGGGAGGAAAAGATCGCCCCGAGGACGGCGACCCCGAAGGAGCCGCCGACGAGCCGGAAGAGCGTCGCCCCGGAGGTCGCGACGCCCAGCTCCTCGTACTCGACCGCGTTCTGCACGGCGAGAACGAGGACCTGCATGACCATTCCGAGCCCCATGCCCACGACGAGCATGAAGACCGACGTCGTCAACCGGCTCGTGGTCGCGTCCATGCGGGAGAAGAGGTAGAGGCCGACGGAGAGCACGGCCGTGCCGGCGATCGGAAACGCCTTGTACCGGCCGATGCGACTCACGATCTGTCCCGCGGCGATCGACGTCACGAGCATGCCCGCCATCATCGGCACGAGCTCGAGGCCGGACACCGTCGGGCTCGATCCCTTGACGAGCTGCAGGAAGAGCGGGAGATACGTCACGGAGCCGAAGAGGGCAAAGCCCACGACGAAACCGATGCCGCTCGTCACGGTGAAGACCGCGTTGCGAAAGAGAGCGAGCGGAAGGACGGGCTCGGAGCTGCGCCGCTCGACGAGAACGAACGCGGCGAGCAGAAACGCCCCCGCGATGCCGAGACCGATCACGAGCGGCGAGCTCCACGGCGCCGCCGTGCCTCCGACGTCGGTCAGGAGAACGATCGCGGTCAGCGCTCCCGCGAGCAGGGCGGCGCCCGCGTAGTCGATTTTCCGGCGGAGGCGCTCGGCCGTCGCCGGAAGCGTGACGGCGAGGACACCGAGGGCGAGAGCGCCGAGCGGCAGGTTGATGTAGAAGATCCAGCGCCACGACAGATGCGTCGTGAAGAAGCCGCCGAGCAGCGGCCCCGCGATCGAGGAGACTCCGAAGACCGCGCCGAAAATCCCCTGGTAGCGGCCCCGTTCGCGCGCCGGAACGATGTCGCCGAGCGACGCCTGGGTGCTCACGATGATGCCGCCGCCGCCGAGCCCCTGAAGGAAGCGGAAGAAGATGAGCTGGGTGAGCGAGCGGGAGATCCCGCAGAGCGCGGAACCCGCGAGAAAGATCAGCGCCGCGATCTGCAGGACGCGCTTCCTCCCGTACAGGTCGCCGAGCTTGCCGTAGAGCGGCGTCACGACGGTCTGGGCGAGCAGGTACGCGGTCACCACCCAGGAGAGATGGGCGAGGCCGCCGAGCTCGCCGACGATCGTCGGGAGCGCCGTCGCGACGATCGCCGAATCGAGAGCAGCGAGAAAGAGCACCAGCATGAGCCCGGCGAACACTGCGAGTCGCCGCTCGCGCGGGATCGAAGGCGGCTCGATCGACACGTCGGCCAGGGCCGCATCCGTCCGGCTGCTCATGCCCGCTCCGGCTGCAAAAGAAGGGCCGCCGTCGCGGCTAGAGATTCAGGATCGCAGACTTTGCGGCCTTGTCGATTTCGACGTAACACGCCGTCGCGCGGGCGCCCTTGACGTTCGTCCCCGAGGGCGGCTTCGAAAAGAGCATGTAGGAACCGGGCGTCGGGTCGATGCTCATGGTCATCCGCTGAGTCCAGAAGCCGATCGTCGCTCCCGTGCCGTCCAGCTCCTCGAGGATGACGCGCTCAACGAGAACGGGATTACTCCCGCTCACGTAATTTCCGTTCACGAGAATTTCTCCCTGTCCGCTTTTGGTGAGGATGACCTTGAACTGGACCGCCATTGAGAACCTCCTTGTCTATCTCCCTGGCTGCGAACCATTGCGAACGACCGTCGCCTCGATCAAGCCGTACGGCGCTTCGGTGGCGACGAAGATCTCGTTCTCGTTCTCGAGACCGAAGGGGGAGAGGTCGACGAGCAAGTGGTGCTTGTTCGGCATCGTCAGGCGGATCCTCGAGAGGCCGGAGTGGTCCGCCAGCGCCGCTTCCCCCATCGCGTAGAGCGTGTGCTGAACCGACGCGCTGTCGTGAGCCGCGAACGCGTCGAGCAGGCTTCGGCGCACGCCCTCCCACGAGGCGAACGGCCCGGCCGCCGCGTCGTGCGTCCAGATCGCCGTCAGAGACGTCGCGAGGATGCGGTCGCTCGTCTCCTTCAGCGTCGTGAAACGGTCGCGCTTGAATCCCGAAAACGCCGACTGAGACGTTTTCAGGATCAGGAGGTTCTTCAGGCCGGATTCGACCGATGCGCCGTCACGCGACCCCGTGACGCGGGCGATCCGCCGTTCGTCGGTGGACCCTTCGAACGCCGTGTCGGCGATGCGATTCCATCGCCGTTCCTCGATCGAGATCTCCACGCGCGCCGCCTCCCGGTTCTCCCGCAGGAAGTGGTCGGAGAGCGCCAGTGCGAAGCCCTCGATCTCGCCGGCGGCGTGGTCTTTCGCGAGCGCGTAGACGGTGTTCTTCATCGTGTCCGTCGGGAGAACGCCAGCGTTGTCGCCGGCCGAGTGCGCGGCCTCGAAATCTCCCTCGAAGCGAACCGCGACCGTGAGATCGAGGACGTCGTGCGGCCCGCCGAGGCGGGCGAGCTTGACGAGCCGGATTCCCGACTTCCCGTAGCTGTTCGAAGCGAGGGGCAACGGGCTCAGCTCCCTCGATACGTGGAGTAGCCGTACGGTGCGAGCAGCAGCGGCACGTGGTAGTTGCGGCTCGGGTCGCGCACCTCGAACACGATCTGGGCGACCGGGAAGAAGCCCTCGACGTCCCGCGCGTCGAAGTACGCCGCGGTATCGAACGTCAACCGGTACGTTCCGGGCTCGATGTCCCCGTCGCACAACTGCCTCGCGCGACCGTCCGTGTCGGTGTGCCCGCGTCCGATCGTCTTCCACTCCCCGTCCAGGAACTCCAGGACGACGGACACGCCGACCGCCGGACGTCCGATCGCCGTGTCGAGCACGTGCGTGGTGATGCGGCTCAAGCCTCCTCCGATTCGAGCAGCTTCGCGAGACGCAGTCGCGTGATCTGGCGCTGCTCTTCGGCCGCGATGGCGAGCTCGGTTTGCGCGTCATTATGCAGCCGCGCCTCCGCGAGAGCGAGCATCTCGGCGGCGCTCTTTCCGCTCGCACACACGATGAAGATGTGACCGAACCGATCCTCGTACCGGCGGTTCGCGTCGGCGAGACGCGCCAGCGTCTCGGGAGTGGCGCTCCTCGCGCCCGCCTGCTCGCCGCGCGCCCAGAATCGGGACAGATCTGTTTTCCGTTCCGCGGCGGACAGCGATGGGCGGTTGAATGAATCTGTCCCCTTTTCTGTCCCCGGGCCGATCCGCGGGTGTGCGGCGAACGCCTCCAGCCAGTCCTCCCTCGAGAGCGACGCCCAGATCCGGCCGGCTACTTCGGCGAGCGCCTCGGCGCTTCCAAAGGGACGCTTCGCGGCGAGCCGCCGCGCCCACTCGCGCGACCCGCAGCAGGAGAGAAGCCGCGCCTGCGCCTCCTCGGCCGGAAGGTCGTTCAATCGTTCGAGCGCGGAGCTGGCGCCGGGCCTCACGCGAGGAACCCGAAGAGCCGCAGCCGCGCCACGCCGCCGTCCGGAAAGATGTTCAAACGCGCGTGAGTCGCGGGAGACGCCGCCCGGACTTCTTCCTCGAATCGGTGCACCGCGTCCGGACGGAGCGGAGTCTCCGGAAGGATCTCGCCCCACTCGGCTGCGGCCGACGTCGGGTCTCCGGCCTGGAGCACTTCGACCGAACACCGGCCGGGAGCATTCCCCTTGAACCACGTCGTGTCGACCTCGATCGACCGGATCGTTCCGGGCGCCGCGAGCTGCACGATCGCCCAGTCGTGTCCGGGCCCGCGGCGCCGACGGGTCTCCCATCCGTCGTGCATCCCGCGCGGCGGACCGGGCAGGATCAGGTTGTGCCGCGCGCCGAAGAACATGTCGCTCGACGCCACAACCAGCGCTCCGTTCTCGAGCGCCGCGAGGTCGACCTCCTTGTCCCGTGAGAGGCGCTCGGCGTCCGGCACGACGCGGCCGTAAACGCGCAGCCGCGCGACGCCGCCGTCCGGGTAGATGTGGAGCTTCACGTGCGTGGAGCGGCGATCGCTCTCGATCGGGAAGAGGTTCTCGGAGTCTCCGCGCAGCGGCGACGTCGGAAGGATTTCGATCCAGGGGCCGTCCCCCGATTCCGCCGCATCGATGGAGCACGACTCCGGAAAGTTTCCCCGGAAGAACGCCGTGTCCACGTTTACGCCGCGGATCGCCCCCGGCAGGCCGAGCCGCACGACGCACCAGTCGTGACCGGGCTCTCGGCGGCGGCGCGTCTCCCAACCGTCCATCCACTTGCCGCGATCGGTGTACTCGCCTTCGAGAAACACGGGCTTCGAGACCTTGACGAGATTCTCCTTCGGCGCGAAGAACTCGTCGTTCGTGACGAGCACCATCCCGCCGAGGCGCCGGGCGGCCAGGTCGGGAAGCGTCGT
>Ga0114129_10004250_pt1 | contig 20239 bp, 15 predicted proteins | sample RhiMetdeltSRZDD1_FD_80071 | JGI IMG/M metagenome (GOLD analysis project Ga0114129, IMG submission 80071) | Populus rhizosphere microbial communities from Tennessee, USA - Rhizosphere MetaG P. deltoides SRZDD1 (version 2) (version 2) | ecosystem: Host-associated > Plants > Roots > Rhizosphere >... | reverse complement strand
GCGAGAACTCGAGCAGAACCCGCGCGCGTCTCACTGGAACGCCTCGACGAGTATGAGCACGACGAGCGCGGCGATCGCCGTGTTCACGAAGTTCAGCACGTCGTTGTTCACGATTCCGGGTGCTTCAAGCGTCGCCCCGAGGAGACTCTCGGCGAACGAGCCGACGGTGGCCGCGACGACGATAAAAGGAACCGCGCTGAACGAGACGAGGCCGAAAACGGAGGCGAAAGCCGCCAGTGCGAGTGCCGCGACCAACCCCGCGGCTGTTCCTTCTGCGGAGATGGCGCCTGATGTTCCGGGCGGCACGGGCGCCAACGTTGGAACGAGAATGGTCCGCCGACCCCACGCCTTCCCAATCTCGCTGGCAACCGTATCGCTTCCGCCGGCTGCAAGCGCAGCGACGAACGCAATGCGCGCGGCGTCGTGCGCATAGGTAAGCGATGCAAGCATCGCGGCTATGGCCGCGACTCCTGTATTCGCAATCGCGTTGCCGGCGCCGCGACGTCCGCCCCGCGCCTCGGCAATTCCGAGGAGCGATTTCTTTCGCAGACCAAGGCGCGACGTCACGACCGCCAGTCCAAACGTTGCAAGAAGCACCGCCCATCCGCCCCATCCCACAGCGACAGCGATGACCGTGCCGATGACCGCGCCCATCACCGCTCCTGCCACCGTCACGGTGCCGCCGGTGTAACCAATGGCGGCGACGACGCCATTGATCAGGATGGCGAGCGGGAGCGCGCGCTCGAGCGCTGAAACCGTCGCGGCGGCGAGGTCCTCGCTCACAAACGACGCGAACCATAACGTCGCACTTGCCACTGCCGGGACAGAAATATTGTCATCGAGCCTGATCGGGATCGTCTCCACGAACGCCGCGACGATGACGGCGAGCCACGGTAGCCAGATGCTGAACCACTGATATGGCGGCGGAATGACAGTGGACCGGCACCACCAGCACAGAAACGATGCTGCGACACCGCCAAAAAGGATGAATGCGAGGGACCCGGCGACCGATTTCTCGGGATTCCACGGAATGCGCCAACCGGAGCTGCGTCGGCCGACGAGAGTAGCCATTCCGTCGCCGACCGCGAGCACTCCCCACGAGGCGGCGACAATGTCCAGACGGTCGCGAAATACAAAGATCAACGCAAACACGGCGATCGGGTACAGCACGATGCCCGAGCGCAGACGCTGCCGAACCTCGCCGGGTCGATACAACCGTCCGGCCAGCCGTGGCAGTGCATACAAATTGAATACGACCGCGCCGCCGGCGAGCACCAGTGCCTCCCATGACGAGAGGTAGCGAAGCAGGAGGGCCAGCGATCCCATGGCCACGTGTACGACCTGTCGGCTGTCTTCGGAAAAGTGCTCCGTGCGGGTCATGATTGGCGAGCCGTGTGCGCGCGCCAGTAGCCGAGCAGATCGTCGAGCGTCTGCTGAATGGGTATCGTCGGTTCCCAGCCGGTCTCGGAGCTGATTCGCGAGCGATTGCCAGCGATGATTGGATTGTCGCTCGGTCGTAGACGCGCAGGGTCCGGTTCGACGCGAATCGGCGCGCGCGACCGTGCGATGAGCCGATCGAGCAGATCGCGGACGCGATAGGCCTGGCCCGAGCAGACGTTGTACGGCCGCGCTGCCTTCCCATGCTTTACGACCAGACGGTAGGCGCGAACCGTATCGCGAACATCGGTGACATCGCGCTGTGACTCGAGATTCCCCACACGCAGCACCGGCTCATGCAGGCCCGCTTCGATCGCGGCAATCTGTCGCGCGAAACTGGACGTCACGTAGGTTGGCGATTGCCGTGGTCCAGCGTGATTGAACGGCCGCACCACGAACACGGGGCCGTGAACCGTTTGCGAGGCGAGCATCTCCTGTGCGAGTTTGCTGACACCATACGGATCCGACGGCCCGATCGGATCTTCTTCATGCAACAGGTCTGTCGACGGCCGATACACGAGCGCCGATCCGGTGACGAGCACGGGACATTGGAGGCCGGCATCGCGAACGCCCTCGAGCACATGATGGGTGCCGAGCACGTTGATTCCCAATGCGCGAACCGGCTTCGACCAGGACTCTCCCACGTGCGCGGCGCCGGCGCAGTGATAGATGACCGATGGCTGCAGGTCAGCGATGGCGCGCGCGACGGCCGGACGATCGAGGATGTCGACCGACGCCCAGAGCACCCGCGAATCGTCGACGAGGTGGCGTTCACGATCGCGGAGATGCGCCCAGGCCGCGACCTGGCGTTCGTGTTCGAGAAGATGATCGACCAGGTGGCTGCCGGCGAAACCTGTGGCGCCCGTGACCAGAGGAGGACCAGGCACGATTGTCAGACGCGGCGGCCGTATTGCGCGTCGTAGTAGGCGCGGAATGCCGGATCGTTCTCTTTGATCGGACGCCACCACCATTCGTTCGCGCGGTACCAAGCCACCGTGTCTTCGAGTCCCGTGTCGAACGGCACCTGGGCACGCCACCCGAGACGGGCAAGCTTTGACGTGTCGAGTGAATAGCGGCGGTCGTGTCCCAGCCGATCGGGCACGGGCTGGATGAGCGCGTCGCCACGTCCGGTCAGTCCGAGGATTCGCTTCGTGAGATCGATGTTTCTGACGTGGTTGCCGCCGCCGACATTGTAGACCTCGCCCGAAGTTCCCCGCGCGATCAGCAGGTCGACGGCACGGCAATGATCCGTCACGTGCAACCAGTCGCGCTCCTGCAGACCGTCGCCGTAGAGCGGAACCGGCAGATTGTCGATGGCGTTGGTGATGAACAGCGGAATGACCTTCTCCGGAAAGTGGTAAGGGCCGTAATTGTTCGACGCGCGGGTGATGATGACCGGGACGTTGTATGTCGCCCAGTAGCTATAGGCGAGTCGATCCGCAGCGGCTTTGCTTGCCGAGTACGGATTTCGCGGACGAAGCTCATCGGTCTCGCGGCTGGCTCCTTCCGCCACGCTGCCATACACCTCGTCGGTCGATATCTGCACGAAACGCTGCAACTTCGGCGCGGTACGCGCGGCCTCGAGCAGCACGAACGTGCCGAAGACATCCGTCCTGATGAACTCGCCGGCGCTCAACAGCGAGCGATCGACGTGTGTCTCGGCGGCGAAATGCACCACGATTTCCGATGCGGCGACCAGCGGCGCCGCCACGTTTGCATCGGCGATGTCACCTTTCACGAACGTGTGCCGCGGGTGATCGATGATGTCCTGGAGATTTTCGACACGCCCGGCATAGGTCAGCTTGTCGAGCGTCGTGACATGCCAGTCGGAATGCGTGGCGATCGCGTGGCGGACGAAATTGGATCCGATGAAGCCGGCACCGCCGGTGACGAGGACCCTCAGCATGTTTTAGCGGCCCTGCTGCCCTCCGAAGGCACCAAACAGATTTGAAAACGTCCCGACGCCTGCGAGCGTGAAGGACAGGTTGAAGCGGCGATCCTGGGTAAGGCCGCGTGCCGCGAGACTGGCGCCGTAGTTGAATGTCTGGTACTCGGCGGCGATGCCGCAGCACTGCGAATTGTAATACGCGGTCAAGCGCTGCTGCAGAAACGAGTCCTGTTTCAGGTCGTAGTTGAAGCTGTAGTAGCCGCCGATGCGGTTGCCCATCCGCCGTACGTTCGCGCTGGCGCCAAGAAAATGTGACGCGCCATTCCGGTCGTTGAATCCGGGCAGATCGGGGATGTAGCGCCGCCGGCTCCACGTGACGGTGGTCTGCAGCCAATTGCCAAAACTGCCTGTCCCATTCGCCGCGAATGTCCGGAATGCGTGGACCGTGGGATCGACTTCGGTCCGGAAATCCGCCTGGATGCGATCGGTCGGCGCCCCTCGGACCGCGAGGATGACAGGGCTGAAGTGTGTCGGCTGACTGGTGGCGTAGCCGCTCGACTGTGTTCGGTCGTAGGTGGCGGCATTCTCGTTCGTGTAGTAGCTCTGCATCAATACGACGTTGGCGATCTCGCGCGATGTCGTTTTCTTGGCGTACAGACGATTGTTCACCGCGTAGGTGAATTGCGTTGTGCCGAGCACCGTGTCGATGTAGTCGAGCTGCACGATGTGATTGAATTCAGCGATGTCCGGGATGTAATGGATCGTCAGTGACGGCTCGATCACGTGCTTCAGCTTCTCCGCATAGCCACTGTTCGGTGTCCAGATGCGATTGAACACGGGACCGGTGAGGCGAGTCTGAAGATCGAAATATCGTCGGCCAATCGGTTCCTCGACCTGTTGTTTGTTATCGTCGAGACTTTCCGTCCAGTAGGTCCCTCGCCAGGCCACGACCGAGTTCACAGTGAAGAACTGCCACTTCGTGAACGGCACACGAAGCGTTGGATTGACGTCCATCCGCGTCAGACCCTGATCCGATACCTTGACGTCATTGTTGGTCGAGCTGCGGACCAGCGTCACGTATTCGCCGCCCAGGCCAAAATACAGCGGTGACTTGCCAATCGCTTTTTCGCCGCGCAGGACCGTAATACGCGGCAGCGACCCGGTCGTCGTAAACGAGGTTTCGTTGCTGAAGTAGTCGTTCCTGTCGGCGGTGACGCCGATGGAGTACGCACCCCAGGCGCCACTCAGATTGCCGCCCAGCCGACGACTCCGGTTCGTGGCCTGATAGAGATCCTGTTGATAGCGCTGCTGCGTGGTCACGCTCGTGTAGTAGTTGGCGTTGGCCCGCGCTTGAAAATAGTGCGGCAAGCGTTGCGCCATGTCGCCGTTCAGCGTGTAGCTGCGGGTGCCGGGAAACGTCTGGGACGATCCGTCGGACCCGGTTCCCGTCGTCGCGTGCTCGTTGAGGAACGACAGCTGCGCGCGCCCTTGGGAACCCGGGGCGGTCACGTAGCGATACTCGCCGCCGAACTGCTGGCCCGTCTTCGAGAACCAGTCGTGCTCCAAGGTCGCGTCCTGGCTGCGATTGATCGCCCAGAAGAATTGATTGGTCAGCGATTGACCTCGTGCCGTCGTGACGCCGTAGATCGGCATCAAGAATCCCGTCGCCCGGTTGTCCTCCTGAATCGGGTAGTAGAAGACCGGCAGGTACATCAACGGCACGTTCTTCACGCGGAACACCGCGTTCTTGAGGAATGCGTAGTCGTCGAGATGAAGCGTGATGACGCCCGATTGAAGATCCCACCGCGGTGTTGGCTGCACGCACGTCGTGAATCCGCCATGAACGATGCGATATACCTTGGGGCCGACCTTCTGAAGCTCTTCGCCCCAGAAGAACGCGTCTGGTTCCTGCGTGCCGAAGATGCCCGGTTCCGCATTCTGTCGAAGAACGGCGGTTCCGTTCGCCACGTAGAACGTGCCGGTGCGCGTCTTCGTGTAATAGACCATCCGCTCCGCGTTGATCTTGTTGCCGCCCGATATATAAACGACGTTGCCTTCCGCCGTGACCCGTCCTTCCTTCTGAAACAGTTCCATGTGATCGGCAAAGAACTGCAGGTCGTCGCAATCAATCTGCACTGGCTGATCGGCGTTACCGTTCATCACGTAGTGCTCGTCGGCCAGCCGGGTGCCGCTCATGTTTTGCGTCTTGGACACCTTGCAGCCCGCGATCTGCGTCTGCGCGCTCGCGGCGTCAGACGTCAGGAGCCAACTGAACAAGGTGCAGACGATCAGGAAGGAAAGCGCACGCATGAAGTGAACTGATGACGGTCGAGGCCGGAGGTCATCGAAGAATATCACGCAGGGGACCTATCAAGAAGATTGAACCAGCCGCGACGACTGGCGCTCGATACGCGATCGCGCGCGCCAGCGCGTCCTTCATGTCCGGCACGGCCTCGATCGTTGGCGCGTATCGAGCCGCGATGCCTGCCAACTCATCGGCAGCCATTGCTCGCGGCGACGGAGCCGTCGTGCAGATGACGCGTTCGCAGGCGTGCGCCACCGCCGCAAGCATGCCATCGACGTCTTTGTCGCGCATCGCTCCGAACAGCAGTGTGACGCGGGACCATCCGATGTCCTGCAGATGAGACGCGAGCGCGCGGGCGCCGGCCGGGTTATGCGCCGCGTCGAGGAGGATCGGCACGCCGTCCTGCACGAACCGCTCGAGGCGCGCCGGCCAGTGCGCCTCGGTCAGTCCGCTTCTGATCGCAGCGTCCGGAACTGGAATGTCACGCTCACTGACTTCGTTCAACACCGCCACCGCCACTGCCGCATTTTCGCGCTGATGCCTTCCGGGAAGCGACAACCTGATGGCATCAAGTGAACGAATTCCGACGCGTACGTCGAGGGTCTCGCCGTCGTCATGCGGCGCGATCTGGACGACGTCCGATGCACGTATCAGTGGCGCGTGCTCTGATGCACAGATCTCACGAATGACACGCGCTGCCGCCTCGGGCACGCGGCCGCACACCATGGGAACGCCAGGTTTCGCGATGCCGGCCTTTTCCCGGGCGATCGATTCGAGTGTGGTGCCGAGTTGAGCCTGATGATCGAAGTCGATCGACGTAATTGCGGTGGCGATGGGCGTCACGACGTTAGTGGCATCGAGCCTGCCGCCAAGGCCGACTTCGAGGACGGCGATCTTCACCCCCGTCCTGCGGAACAGCTCGAATGCGGCGGCCGTTGTGCATTCGAAAAATGTTGGAAGCGTTTCGAGCTTCCCGGTCTTCATCAGGAAATCGATAAGCCCCTGAATGGATCCCACGACATCTCGAAGCAGACCGGTTTCGACCTCGCGGCCATCGATGACGAATCGCTCCTCGAGGCGCACCAGATGCGGAGACGTATACCGCGCGGTGCGATGACCGGCCGCACGCAGCGCGGTCTCCACCATCACCGTGACAGAGCCTTTGCCGTTGGTGCCGGCGATCACGATTGATGTGAATGTGTGTTCGGGATGCTCGAGCGCGGCGCAGAGCGTTGCGATGTTCTCCAGCCCGAACTTCATGCCGAGCCGCTCGAGGCTCAACAAGAAATCCAGCGGATCACTCATTCTGGACGAGGCCAACTACGATTCGGGCGGTGGTTCAGCGGGCGCGCGGCGGCGGCCGCAGCATCCGAACTTCAGCAGTCGGACAAGCGCATCCTTCAGCTCGCGTCGATCGACCACCATGTCGAGCATCCCGTGCTCGAGCAGAAACTCGCTGCGCTGGAATCCTTCAGGCAGTTTCTGCCGGATAGTCTGCTCGATCACCCGAGGGCCGGCGAATCCAATCAGCGCCTTCGGCTCCGCGATGTTGACGTCACCCAACATCGCGAAGCTGGCCGTCACTCCTCCGGTCGTCGGATCGGTCAGGATCGAGATGTACGGGATGCGTGCCCGGTCGAGACGCGCCAGCGCGGCGCTGATCTTCGCCATCTGCATCAGTGACAACGCGCCTTCCATCATCCGGGCGCCGCCGGAACAGGACACGATGACGATCGGGGTCCGACGGGTCGTGGCGCGTTCGATCGCCCGCGTGATCTTTTCTCCGACCACCACGCCCATGCTCCCGCCGATGAAACCGTACTCCATCGCGGCGATCTCGCAGTCCATCCCGCCGACCCGGCCGCTTGCCGCGATAACGGCGTCACGCAGGCCGGTCGCCTGCATGCTGGAGTCGAGCCGCTGACGGTACGGTTTGGTGTCGGTGAATTGCAGCGGGTCGGTGGACATCAGCCCGGCGTCGTGCTCTTCCCATCCGCTGTCGAAGAGACTGCGCAGCCGATCGGAGGCGCTGAGACGGAAGTGATGTGCACACTTGGTGCAGACGCTGAGGCTCGCGGCAAGATCTTTGTTGTAGATGATCTGGGCACACGAAGGACATTTGACCCAGAGCCCCTCAGGGACGCGGCTCTTGTCCGCGGCGCCTTCAATTGGCTTGCGGACCTTCTTGAACCAGGCCATTTAGTGGAGCATAACATTGCGGATTGGCGATTGTGGATTGCGGATTTTCGGATTGTCGATTGACGATTGAGATTGTCGATTGTCGATTTTTGAGGGATTGTCGATTTTGCCAGCAATCGGCTATCGACACTCTCAATCGTCAATCGACAATCACCAAATCCGCAATCATCAATCGCCAGTCCGCAATCCTCACCGTCTAGGCACGTAATACCTCGTCCCGCGCCCCATCGACCGCAACTGGCGTTCAAGATCCGCCATTGCGTCCTCTCCCCACGACAGGTCGAGTTCGGAAGTCTCGATGACCAACAATGGGGTGGCGTTGTAGTGAAAGAAGAAGTGGTTATACGCCTCGTTCAACTCGCGCACGTAGTCGTCGTCGAGTGCCGGTGAATCCGGGTTCGCGCGCTCGCGATCGCGCAGACGACGACGGAGGATGTCGGTCGGCGTTTGCAGAAAGATCACGAGATCCGGCGTCGGGACGTCCTCGGCGAGGAGTTCGTATAGCCGTTGATAGATGAACAGCTCGTTGTCGTCGAGATTGAGATACGCGTAAACCTTGTCTCGATCGAATAAGTAGTCGGAGACGGTGAGCTGGGCGAACAGATCGCTCTGGCGGAGGGCGGTTTGCTGGCGATGGCGCGAGAGCGTGAAGAAGAGTTGGGCCTGAAACGCGGCGCCGGGTCGATCGCCGTAGAAATCGGCCAGGAACGGATTCTCGGTCTCGTCGAGCACCACGGTGGCGTCGAGGCGCGCACCGAGGCGATCGGCCAGCAGCGATTTTCCGACGCCTGCCGGCCCTTCGATGGCGATATATCGAAAGTTGAGGCTTGAACTCACGCGTGTCGCAAGGCCGTCCGTTGCCCGCGTGAGCCGAAGTATAGCGAATCGCCGCGAGCGATTGCGATAGCATTGTCGCGTGCGAATCGAGCGGATCGAGCTCGGCTTGCTGCGTCTGCCGCTCGTCCGCTATTTCGAGACGAGTTTTGGCCGCATTGACGATCGCGCGTTCGTCCTCGTCACCGTTGAAGAGAACGGCGCGGTCGGCGTCGGCGAGTGCGTGGCGGACGAACGTCCGTTCTACAGTTCGGAAACGACCCGCACGGCCTGGCACATCATCGCAGACTTTCTCGCGCCGGCGGTGCTCGGCCGCACGTTCGTGCACCCGCGGGAGGTGTTCGACTCGTTTGCGCTCGTTCGCGGCCACAACATGGCAAAAGCCGCCGTCGAGATGGCCGTGTGGGACTTGTTCGCGCGGCAGCAGAATCGATCGCTCGCCGACGTCCTGGGAGGCACTCGAGCCGCGATTGCCAACGGCATCTCGTCGGGTGTGTCAATCGGCATTCAGGACTCACTCGACGAGCTTGTCGCTCGCGTCGAGACCGAACTCGAGGCGGGATATCGCCGAATCAAAATCAAGATCAAGCCAGGATGGGACCTCGAACCTGTGCGACGCTTACGAGAACGATTCGGGCCCGTGCCTCTCATGGTCGACGCCAACGCGGCGTATACGTCGAAGGACGCGTCGCACCTCGCACGCCTCGATCCGTTCGACTTGATGATGATCGAACAGCCGCTCGACTACGACGACCTCCGCGATCACGCGCGGCTCCAGGCGGGCCTGCGCACGCCAATCTGTCTGGACGAATCACTGGAAACGCCGCGTCAGGCCGAAGAAGCCCTGGAGGTGGGTGCCTGCCGCATCATCAACATCAAGCCGGGCCGGGTCGGTGGTCACATGCAGTCGATCCGCATCCACGACATCGCAATCGCTCAGGGTGCCCCTGTGTGGCACGGCGGCATGTTGGAAAGCGGAATCGGGCGGGCGCACAATATTCATTTGTCGACCCTGCCGGGCTTCACGCTTCCGGGCGACGTGGCAGCGAGCCGGCGCTATTTCGCACCCGATCTGATCGACCCGGAGATCGTCGTCCGCTCCGATGGCACTATTGCCGTGCCGACCGGTCCGGGCATCGGCGTCAACATCGTCAACGATCGTGTCGCTCACGCGTCAATCGAGCGCCTGGAGCTTCGACGTCACTGACCTCATGAATCCACTCACGCTGCCTCACGTTCGCACTTCGGTTATCGCCTTCAGCGTTCTGGCTGCCGGTTGTGCCAGTGCGCCGCCCGTGGTAACGGCTCCGGTAAAAACGGTTGCTGTCGAAAAGCAGATGGCGTCAGTCCTCCAGCTCGAGGACCGCCGGGTGTTGCGGGTCGATCCCCCGCCCGCACCTGTTCCGGTGCAGGCCCCAGTCAAGGGACGCGCCCGGGCGACGACCCCGCCTCCACCTCCGCCGGCGCCGCCAGATCTCACCGTCCTGGTTACCGATTCCGAAGCACGAGTCCGTCGCCGCGCTGCGCTCGCGATCGGTCGCGTCGGTCTCGTTGCCGGTGTCCAACCGCTCGTCGCGACCCTGGGTGATGCCGACCAGGATGTCCGAGAGATGGCGGCGTTTGCACTTGGATTGATCGGCGATGCGAGCGCGACGCCGCCATTGATGAAAGCGCTGACCGATCCGTCACCGATCGTCCGTGCCCGAGCGGCCGAGGCGCTCGGCCAGATCAACGCCAAAGACAAAGACAAAGTGGACGAGGCAGCGCGCCGCAACGCGGGAGATGCGATCGGCCGGATGGTTGCCGAGTACGCACGTACGCCAGCCATTTCGATGCTGCAAGGGGACGATGAGACGTGGCCCGCGGCACCGGAGGCTGAAGCATTCCGGCTGGGAATCTATGCACTCGTTCGACTCGGCACTTACGAGCCGCTTGCTTCGGCTGTGCTCGATTCGAGCGGCTCCCGTGTGACGACGTGGTGGCCCGTCGCCTACGCGCTGGGTCGCATCGAAGACAAGCGCGCCGCCCCCACGCTGATGAAGATGCTCAATGGACCCGGCAAGTATTCCGCCGGGTTCGCGGCGCGCGGGCTTGGCATCCTGAAGGACACGTCGGCAGTTACGGCCTTGATTGGGCTCGTGCAAACCACGACCACCCCGATGGAGGTTGTGGTGTCCGCAGTGCGAGCGCTTGCCACAATCGCCGACCCGCGCGCAGTGCCCCCCATTGCCAAGCTCGCGTCCGACGCGACGGACCCCAACGTCAGGCAGCAGGCGGTGACGGCGCTCGGCACGCTCAAAGCGACCGAGGGACTGCCCGTCGTTCAAGATTTGCTGACCGATTCGTGGCCAACGATGCGAGCGACCGCGCTTCGGGCGGCTGCGTCGATCGATCTGGAGAACTTCCTGCTGGTGCTCTCCGGGATGGAACCCGATCGCGACTGGACGGTGCGCGCGGCGCTGGCTGACGTGCTTGGAACGATTGGACCCCAGGCGGTCGAACGGACACGGTCAATGTTGCGCGACGAGGACCGCCGAGTCGTACCGTCGGTCCTCAACGCGCTCGCGCGTCTCAAAGCTCCCGATGCAGGCACAACCGCGATGGCGCAGTTGAAAGAGCCGGATTATGTCGTCCGGTCGACGGCGGCGCGCATTGTTGGCGAATTGAAACCACAGGGAGGTGTCGACGCGCTGCGCGAGGCATGGACCCTCGCGGCGGGTGACGCGGCCATTGACGCACGGGCCGCGATTCTGTCCGCCTTGGCCGAGTACGGCGGGGATGCGGCGATGGCAATCCTGAAGGAAGGCGTCAACGATAAGGATTGGGCCGTGCGCGTGCATGTTGCCACCCTGTTGGCGAAAGTCGATCCTGCCGGTGATTACCAGGCCGCAATTCGCCCGGCGCCAGGCCAACCGCCGTCCCCCTACGACAATGCCGAACTGGTTGGCCCGGCGTACTCGCCGCATGTGTTCATCGAAACAGCGAAAGGGACGATCGAATTCGAGCTGGCGGTGCTGGATGCGCCGCAGACGTCATGGAGCTTCATGGCGCTCGCGCGCAAGGGGTTTTTCAACGGACTGCAGATCCACCGCGTGGTCTCGAACTTCGTCGTCCAGGATGGTGATCCGCGAGGGGATGGCGAAGGGGGGCCCGGCTACACCATCCGAGACGAATTGAACGAGCGTCCATACCTGCGAGGAACGGTGGGGATGGCGCTTTCGTGGAAGGATACCGGCGGCAGCCAGTTCTTCATTACCCACTCCCCGCAACCGCACCTCGACGCGCGCTACACGGCGTTCGGCAAAGTCGTGAATGGCATGGACGTCGTCGATCGGATCCAGCAGGGGGATACGATCAAAAGCGTGAAGGTGTGGGACGGAAAAACGATGACTGAGGTGAGATAAAACCAAAAAGGGGGCGACCGTCGCCCCCTTTTTAGCGGGTGAGGCAGCTTAGCGTTTCTTGCCGCCCTTCTTCTTCCCGCCAGTCTTCTTCGCCATTGCGCTTATCCCCCCCTTCACTCGTGGGATCCGATCGCGAGGGCCTGTCTCCGTTGTCGCAACGCCGCTGCCTCCCGGCACGTCGGCCTGCGGCTACCGGTGCCCATCGCCTCGTTGCTCACTTCCGCGGCGCGGAAGGTGTTGCATCTGCCAAAAAAATTGGGGGTGTCAGCACGCGACACCCCCTGTAGTCAGGCGAGCGCTTAGCGCTTCTTTCCGCCCTTTTTCTTTCCGCCCTTTGCGGCTTTCTTCGCCATTATTCCTCCTTGGAACTTGGCAGCTCAGCTTATTTAGTGCGTCCCGACCGTTACAACAGGTGGGCTGAGCCATCCACCCTCATACAAGATGTAGATTATGGATGAGAAAATTTGAGTGTCAAGCATAAAGTGCACGAATTGTCAAAAAACCGCACACCAAATTTGTCGGCCGCACACGCTGGTGACTGTAGATCGATTGCGGAGTGCGGATTGATGACTGTCGATTTGATGATTGCCGATTGACGATCGAGATTGTGGATTGATGATTGGCGCTCAATCCGCAATCGGCAATCTCAATCCGCAATCGGCAATCTCAATCCGCAATCGGCAATCTCAATCCCCAATCGCCAATCAAAAAATCCGCAATCACCAATCCGCAATCCGCAATCGTTTAACGCTCGAGGCGCGTGAGCGCGCGTGTCGCGGCCGCACGCGTGTCGCCGCTTGCACCGAACAGCGTCGTCGCCGTGTGGTAGTAGGAGATCGCCTGCGGGCGGCGACCGAGCCGTTCGAGCAGACGTGCCGCTTCAAGATACGCGTTGCCGAGAATAGGAGCGGGGCAGGTGCGTGCGCTGCGGATCGCGTGTTCGAACTGTGCGAGCGCTTCCGCATCGTCTTTGCGGGCCAGCTGGACGCGCCCGTATCGGTAGTGGGCAACGGGATCCGCGCCGTTGAGCGCCAGCGACGCGGTGAGGGCGTTGCCTGCCGCCTGAATCTCGTTGCGTTCCAGCCGGCGCAACCCTTCCAACGATAGTCGGTACGCCTCTGCGTGCTTAGGATCAGGCGCCTTACGAAGCCGCTCTGTGCTCCGGCTGCGTACTTCATTCAAATCGGGGGACACGGTTGAGGCGATAGCGCCGCGATATGCATCCACGGCGGACACCCGCGCCCCCATTCGGTCATATGCCTCACCGAGTCTGAGATACGCAAGCGACAGCGATCCGAACGGAGCCGGTGAATGCAACGCGATCACCGCCTGCAGCATCTCGATCGCATCGTCGGTCTGGTGGAGCGCTTCGAGCTGTTTCGCGATCCCGAGCCGTGCCTGGACCTCGCTGAGTACGGGCGCATTCGCCCGCTGTTCGCGCGCGGCAGCGAGCAGCGATTGCCACGTCGCCAGGCTGGCGGTGATGTCGTGCTGGTAGACGTCCTGGATTTCGGCGGTCTGCGCGACGAAGAGCGGGTTGGCCGGGTACTTCTCGTGCAACGACTGCAGCAGTTGAAGGGCACGCGGCGTCTGCCGCTCGTACCACAGATAGATGACGTGGAGCTGGTAGTCCGCCTCTCCCTGGAGGAGTTTGCCGCGCGTCCGGGCGCGCAGCATCTGATCCAGCCCTTCGCGTCGATCGCCGCCTGGCAGGAGGAGCAGGAAGCGAAGAAACTTCGCCGCCGCGGGTGCGACGTCGGCGTAGTACTTGTACATGCCGACGCCGAAGTGGGCGTCCTCGAGCGTCGGATCGAGTTCGATGGCGTGTTCGAGCGACAACTTGATCGTCTTGCCATCGCGGGCGGCAGATAACTTTTCATTGCGCAGCACGCGCCACTGGACGCGGGCGGCATACGCGCCGCCTTTGTAGAACCACGCCTCGGCATCGTCTGGGGCGCGATCGGTCCAGGCCTCTGTGTTGGCAATCGCGCGCTCGACGGTGGTTGAAAATTCGTCGTCGAGCTCCCGGCTCTCGGGGTCGAGAAGGATCTTCCACCAGAGCGCCGTGGCGCCCAGGACGTCGCAGGCCTCAGGGGGAGCCGGACCGCATGCGCGGCGGAGCTCAGCGTCGGCCTGATCGAATCGTGCTTCGAGAATGAAGTCGTACGCGCGGGCGAGACCGTCGACGCCGCGAATGGGCTGGGAGGGGCGCGCGCTGACTGCGACGGCGGCGCCCACGAACGTGAGCAGGGCGATCGCGCAGGGGCGTCTGCGCCGGTTCATGTCACGCTGGTGCGGAGCTGTTGTTTTTCCGCATGCCGCTCGAGGGCAAGCGCCACAAGCCGGTCGAGCAGCGATGGGTAGTCCACGCCAGAGGCCGCCCAAAGCTTCGAATACATGCTGATCGTGGTGAACCCAGGGATCGTGTTGATTTCGTTGACAAAAATCTTGTCGGGACTCAACAGGAAGTCGACGCGTGCCATCCCCGCACCGTCGATGGCTTTGAAGGCGAGGATCGAAAGGCGCTGAATCTCAGCCGCCGTCTTTGGTCCAATGTTCGCCGGGATGACCACCTTCGATCCATCGTCGAGGTACTTCGCTTCGTAGTCGTAGAACTCGCGCGAGGGAATGACTTCACCTGGCGTTGATGCTTCCGGATTGTCGTTCCCCAGTACCGCGCACTCGATCTCACGCGCGTCCTGAACCGCGGCTTCAATCACGATCTTGCGGTCGAATGAACCGGCGAGGTCCATCGCATTCATCAATTCCGGGCGCGTTTTCGCCTTCGAGATGCCCACGCTCGAGCCCAGATTTGCCGGCTTGACGAACATCGGATAGCCCAGCGCCTTTTCAAGATCGGTCGCGATCGTGTCGCGATGGCTTTGCCAGTCGTGCCGCAGCACGGCGCGATAAGGGCAGACTGGAAGTCCGGCTGCGGCGAAGACGACCTTCATGACCGCCTTGTCCATGCCGAGGGCGGAGGCAAGCACACCGGCGCCAACATACGGCACGTTGGCCAGTTCGAGAAGTCCCTGAATGGTTCCGTCTTCGCCGTACGGTCCGTGGAGGACGGGAAAGATGACGTCGAGATTCAGGCCGGTTACGACCGCTTGTCCCTCGTCGTCCCGCGACGATCGGCGATCGATCGAGAGAATGGTTTCCTCGCTGGGCCGTGCCATCAGGTGCACTTCGCGGCCGCTGCGGCTTGGCCGCGCCGCTTCCAGACGCGCATGCTCGATCACTTCAGCGGCGGACATGGTCGTCGGCGGACGATCCGCCAGCGCCCATCGGCCGTCCTTTTCGATGCGAATCGCGATCGGCTCGTAACGCTTCCGATCGAGACTGCTGAAAACAGCCGCGGCCGACGCCAGCGATACCTCATGTTCTCCAGACCGTCCGCCGTACAACACACCGACGCGAAGTCGCTTCACGGGAGAAGCATACAAAGGGAAAAGGGGAAAAGCTATGCTTGCACGGTCGTGACGACCGAGTTTGAATTTCGCATCGTCAACCGCGACGGTGCGGCGAGGCGCGGCGAAATGGTCACGCCCCACGGCGTCGTACAGACCCCCGCGTTTATGCCAGTCGGCACGCGTGGCGCGGTGAAGGCGGTGACGGCGAGGGACCTTGAAGATCTCGGGGCTGAGATCATTCTCGGGAACACCTACCACCTGTACTTGAAACCCGGCGATAGCTTGATTGCCCGATGCGGTGGCCTTCACAAGTTCATCGGCTGGAACCGTCCGATTCTGACCGATAGTGGCGGATATCAGGTGTTCAGTCTCGCCGCAATGCGACGCATTGACGATGAAGGCGCGACGTTCAGATCACACCTTGATGGCTCGCTTCACCTGCTGACACCGGAACGCGCCGTCGACATTCAGGCGCAGCTCGGGTCCGACATCGCCATGGTCCTCGACGAGTGTGTAGGCCCCCGGCCGGAGGCAGACCCCGGCTGCTCTCTTACACAGGGGTCAGACCCCGGTCGTTCGGTTACCCACATTTCGGCGGATGTGGCCCGGACGGCGATGGAGCGTTCGGCCGCGTGGGCGCAACGCGCGCGGCGACGGCAACTGCAGTTGCGGGAAGATCCCGAGTCGGTTCCAGAGGTCATCGTCACGAATCCCGGTCAGGCGCAGTTCGGAATCATTCAGGGCGGAACGGATCCTGGTCTGCGCACCGAGAGTGTGCAGAAAACGATGGAAATTGGCTTCGAAGCTTACGCCATCGGTGGCTTGAGCGTTGGCGAGCCGGTCGATGTCATGTACGACGTCGTCGCTCACACCGCACCGCTTCTCCCTGGCGATCGACCGCGCTATCTGATGGGCACCGGGATGCCCGACGACCTGATTGAATGCGTCGCGCGCGGCGTTGACCTCTTCGACTGCGTCTTACCCACGCGGAACGCGCGGAACGGCCAGCTCCTCACCAGCCGCGGCCCTCTCGTGATCAAAAATGCCCGCTATGCGGAGGACATGTCCCCTCCCGATCCCGACTGCGGGTGTTACACGTGCCGGCACTTCTCGAGGGCCTATCTGCGTCACCTTTTTGTCGTCGGCGAGATGACGTCTGCCACCCTCAACTCGTTGCATAATCTCCACTTTTACCTTGACACGATGCGCCGGATTAGGGAGGCTATAGTGTTCGGCTCGTTTGAAAAACTCCGCCGCGAGTTCCATCAAACCTTCTCCCGCCGACCTCAAATTTGAAATGCGACTCGAGCTAGGGCCTGCTCCTTTACTTATAGCGATGTCTGGCGCCAGCCAGCCCGGTGGGTTGGTATCCTTTCTGCCATTTGTCATTATTCTGGGCATCTTTTACGTGATGATCCTGATGCCGATGCAGAAGCGACAAAAGAAAGTGCAGGAATTTCAGGGCGCACTGAAAGTCGGCGACAAAATCATCACGACCGGCGGAATCTACGGCCAGATCACTCGTGTGAACGATAAGTCGGTCCAGTTGCAAGTTGCCGATAAGGTCCGGATCGAGATTGCGCGGGCGTCGATCGGCGGGTATCAGGGACAGGAGCCGGTGGTCCCCGAAACGAATAACTAAATCATGAAAAAGAACATTCGCTGGAAACTCATCGTGAGCCTCGCAGTCTTCGTGATCTTCTTCGTGGTTGGTGTGTATCCAATCCTCGCGCAGCGATATCACATGCCGTTGCCAGGATGGCTGGCCGCCAAGCAGTTGAAGCTTGGCCTGGACCTCAAGGGCGGCGTGCAGTTGGTTCTGCGGGTCCAGACCGATGAAGCGCTGAAGATCCACACGACGACGACGAGCGAGCAGCTGCGTGAGGCATTGCGGACAGCCGGCATCACTGTGACATCGATCTCAGTACCGTCGCCGGCGAGTTTCAGGGTCGAGGGGGTACCTGCCGATAAGGACGCCCAGTTCACACGACTCGCCGACGATCAGACGACGACAGAGTACGAGCGAAACTCGGGCGCTGGCGGGACGTACGAGTACACGATGAGACCCAACGTCGCCGTGACGATGCGCGAGCAGGCTGTCACGCAGGCGCGTGAAACGATTGACCGGCGCGTGAACGAGCTCGGCGTGACCGAGCCGATCATTTCGTTGTATGGGCAATCGAACGACGAGATTCTCGTGCAGTTGCCTGGGGTCACCGACGTCGCGCGCGCCAAGGAAATCATCCGCAACACCGCGATCCTCGAACTGAAAATCGTCGAGGCCGGTCCGGCGGGCTCTCAAGAACAACTACTTCAAACGTACAACGGCAAAGTGCCCGACGACATGGAGGTGATTCAGGGAGCGCCGCAGTCGGGGGACACGAGTTTCTACCTGGTGCGCAAAGCCGCGGCGGTGACGGGCACTGACCTTCGCAATGCCCGGCCGACGATTGACGAAAACAATCGTCCGGCGGTCGGCTTCTCACTCACGAACGAGGGGGCGCGCAAGTTCGGCAAGGCGACCGGGGAAAACATCGGCCGTCTTCTGGCCATTGTGCTCGATCATCGTGTGACGTCGGCGGCGCGGATTGAAACCAAGATCAACGACGAAGGACGAATCACTGGTTCGTTCACCTCTCAGCAGGTCGCGGACATGTCGCTGATTCTGCGTACCGGCGCGCTGCCCGCGAGTCTCACCTATCTGCAAGAGCACGTCGTCGGGCCTTCGCTTGGTGCCGACTCCATCCGTTCCGGCGTCACGGCGTCGCTGGTCGGTCTTCTGCTCGTCGTCGGGTTCATGCTGATTTACTACAAGCTGTCGGGCGTGAACGCCGTCATCGCGTTGATCTTCAACCTGGTCATTCTGCTCGGGCTCATGGCCTACATCGGGGCCACAATGACGCTCCCTGGGATCGCGGGATTCGTCCTGACGATGGGGATTGGCGTCGATTCGAACGTGCTGATTTTCGAACGCATCAAAGAGGAACTCGAGGCACAGCGAGGTGTGCGTCAGGCGATCAACGCCGGGTTCTCCCGCGTGTTCCTCACACTGCTCGACACGCACATTGCCTCGCTTATCTCGGCCGCGTTCCTCTTCCAGTTCGGCACCGGCGCCATCCGCGGCTTTGCCATGACGCTGGTCATCGGACTGATCTCGAACCTGTTCACGTCGACGTTTGTGTCGAAGACGCTGTTCGAGGCCGTGCTCGGTCAGCGCCAGACGGCGGCACTCAGTATCTAAGCCACGGAAGAACACGGAAGAACACGGAAGAACACTGAACCATGCAGATCTTCAAGACTCCTCACTTCGACTTTCTCCGCTGGCGCTGGTATGCGATCGGCTTGTCCTGGGCGATCATCATCGCCGGCATTGTCGTCATCAAGACGACGGGGTTGCCACTCGGTGTCGAGTTCTCGGGCGGCACGATCGTGATCGTGCAGTTCGATCAGCAGCCGCCGGACTCGTCGGTCATCCGCAGCGCGCTGGAGCGGTCGATGCCTGGCGAAGGGCAGAACGCCGTCATTCAGCGGTACGGTGCGGAGTCGGCCCGTCAATACATGATTCGGGTTCCTGACGTTGGTGCGGAGGCCGGGGCCGGTCTCAGTGAGAAGGCTGACAAGGTCGTCGCGGCATTGAAAGCGGCGAATATCGGGTCGTTCAAGCCCGCCGGCACCGAGATCGTCGGTCCGGCAGTCGGCCAGGATCTGCGGAGGAAGGGCATCCTGGCGACGGTGCTGTCGCTCGTTGGTATCCTCCTCTATATCGCGTTCCGTTTTCAGTTCAGTTTCGCGGTGGGCGCGGTCGTCGCAACCGTCCACGATCTGCTCGTCACGTTCGCGTTCCTGGCTTTCTTCCGCTACGACCTGTCGCTGAACGTCATCGCCGCGATCCTGACCGTTACCGGCTACTCGACGAACGACACCATCGTCATTTTCGATCGCGTTCGCGAGAACATCCGCAGCATGCGGCGCGACAACCTCTACGACATCGTTAACAGAGCGGTCAATCAGACACTCGGACGCACGGTGATCACCGCCGGCACGGCCCTCCTCAGCGCGGTCGCGCTGTTTCTGTTCGGTGGCGAAGTGCTGCACGGTTTCGCGTTCACGATGATCGTCGGCATCGTCACCGGAACGTACTCGAGCGTGTTCATTGCCGCCGCGATTGCAGTCATTTGGCAAGGGCGCGGGAAAGCGGTCAGCAAGATGGCCACGGCGCCGCCATCGGCGCCGCCACCTGCGTCGCTCCAGTCATCGAAGACGCGAAAGCCCGGCCGTCGTCGAGCGTCGTAGACTGATGCGCCGTTCGTGATCCTGCTCGTTGCCGCACTGCTGGGAGTGATTCAGGGACTCACCGAGTTCCTGCCGGTCTCGTCCACGGCGCATCTGCTCATTGGTGCGCACCTGCTTGGATTTGACGATCCCGGTGGCGTGTTCACGGTGATGATCCAGCTCGGGTCGATTCTCGCGGTGATGTGGCTGTATCGCGCGAAGATCATCCACATCGTCACCCGGCTGGGATCCGACCGCGAGGCGCGGCATTTCGCGTCGATGATTCTCGTCGCCTTCGCACCTGCGGTCGTGGCCGGAGCATTTCTCGCCGACTACGTGACCGGCGTGTTGTACGAGAGTCCCAAGGTTTTTGCCACGACGTTCGTGCTTGGCGGTATTGTCATGCTGTTGGTTGAGCGCTATCGGCCGACGCCAACAATCGTCGATGCCGATCGAACACCGCTGACGCGGGCGCTCGGTATCGGCG
>Ga0114129_10004248_pt1 | contig 20240 bp, 14 predicted proteins | sample RhiMetdeltSRZDD1_FD_80071 | JGI IMG/M metagenome (GOLD analysis project Ga0114129, IMG submission 80071) | Populus rhizosphere microbial communities from Tennessee, USA - Rhizosphere MetaG P. deltoides SRZDD1 (version 2) (version 2) | ecosystem: Host-associated > Plants > Roots > Rhizosphere >... | reverse complement strand
CGCGTACATCTATTCGCAGAGCGGTGCGAGCCCGCTCGCCCTGGTGCCGTCGCCGGCTGACCTGTCGGATATGGATTTCATCCAGGGCAGCGCCCTCACCGGCGCGCGCCGCACGGGAGGCTCCGGATCGAGCGCGGGCGGCGGCCGCACCGGCGAGGCGCCCGCCGCGCCGCCGACGGGCGGAGAGGGTGGGGGAGGGCTGACGGTCCAGGGTCTGCCGCTGCTGAAACCGCCCTACGCGCGGATCAGCGCCATCGATCTGAACAAGGGCGAGATCCTATGGCACATCGCGCACGGCGAGACCCCGGATAACGTCCGCAACCATCCCGCGCTGAAAGGGCTGAACATTCCGCGAACCGGACGGCCGGGCCTCGTCGGACCGCTCGTCACCAAGACGCTGGTGATCGCCGGAGAGGGCGGCATCTTCACGACGCCCTCGGGGCAGCGTGGCGCGATGCTGCGCGCTTACAGCAAGACGGACGGGAAAGAGGTCGGGGCCGTCTACATGCCGGCACCCGAGAGCGGATCGCCGATGACGTATATGCTCAACGGTAAGCAGTACATCGTCATCGCGATCAGCGGTGGGAATTACAGCGGCGAACTGTTGGCGTTCAGATTACCTGGATAGTCCGGCTAAAGCCGGACACTACGTACATCGGCGATACTGGTTCTGTCGTATCTGGTGTCCGGGTTTAGCCGGACCTCTCTGGAGGACGTATGAAACGCGCGGCCTTGCTGTTGCTCGTCGCCGTCGTCGCGTCGCCGGCCTCGGCGCAACCCGTGACCTTCGCGCGCGATGTCGCGCCCATTCTTCAGCGCTCCTGCCAGAACTGTCACCACGCCGGCGCTATCGCGCCGATGTCGCTTGTCACCTACGAGGAGGCGCGGCCGTGGGCGCGCTCGATCAAACAGAAGGTGACCGCTCGCGAAATGCCGCCCTGGTACATCGACCGTCACATCGGCATCACGAAGTTCAAGGACGATCCGTCGCTGACCGATGCCGAAATCGCCACGATCGTGAAGTGGGTCGACGGCGGCGCTCCAGCTGGCAGCCAGGCGGACATGCCGAAGCCGCGGCAATTCGACGATGTCGACAAGTGGCACATTGGCAAGCCGGACATGGTGGTGTCGCTGCCCAAGCCATATGAGCTGCGCGCCAACGGTCCCGACGAGTTCTACGACGTCGACGTGGATCCCAACTTCACCGAGGACATGTACATCGCGGCAGTCGAGACCAAGCCGGAGCCGTACAGCTTCAAAGTCGTCCACCACGCCACCGCCAACATGATCGAAGACGAAGAAGAGGATCCGGTCGGCTTCTTCTTCAATGAATACGCGCTCGGCAAGAACGGCGACATCTTTCCCGAGAATTCAGGCCGCCTGATCAAGGCCGGATCGAAGATTCATTTCAACCTCCATCTTCACCCGAGCGGCGAACGATCGCTCGTGAACCTGGCAATCGGTTTCAAGCTCTATCCGAAAGGCCAGGTGCCCAAGTACGTCGCCTTTACCCAGCACATGGGCGACAACACCGAACTCGACATCCCGCCAGGTGAGATGGCGCGCACCGACGGCTACTTCCGCCTGCCGAAGCCAGCGGTGCTCTCGGCCTTCCAGCCGCACATGCACAACCGCGGCAAGGCGATGTGCATGGAAGCGATCTACCCGGACATCCGCGCCGATTCGGCGAGGCCCGGTCCAGCCAGAACCGAAACGTTGAATTGTGTCAGCAACTATCAGTTCGGGTGGCACATCACATATCCGTACGCCGAGGACGTCGCGCCGCTGTTGCCCGCCGGCACCATCATCCACATCACGGCCTGGCACGACAACACGACCGCGAACAAATACAACCCCAATCCGAAGAACTGGGTCGGCTACGGGCAGCGCACGATCGACGAGATGAGCTTCGCGTGGGTTAGCCTCTTTTACATCGAGGAGGCGGACTATCAACAGCGCGTCGCGGCGCGGAAGAAGAGTAGTGAATAAAGTCTCTGCGTTGATCGTCGTGTTGGCGTGCACCGGCGTTGCGAGCGCGCAGCAGCTGCCGACCGCGATCCCGCAGACGAAGTTCGCCTCCGGTCAGAACGTCGTACCGTATTTCGAGGGCTGGATCCGCAACGCTGACGGCACGTTCGACCTCGTGTTCGGCTACTTCAACCGCAATTGGGAGGAGGAGCTCGCCATTCCAGCGGGCCCGGACAACAGGCTCGAGCCCGGCGCCCCGGATCGCGGTCAGCCGACCTACTTCCTGCCGCGGCGTCAGGGCTGGGTGTTCCGCGTGCGCGTGCCGGCCGATTTCGGGAAGCAGGTCCTGACGTGGACCATCAAAGCCAGGGGGAAGACAGAGACGGCGTACGGCGAGCTCCTGCCGGTCCAGGAGATCACCGAACGCATCGTGATGACGCGCGGCAACCTCAATCCCGGCGACCAGGATCCGAACAAACCGCCGACGCTCGCGATTGCCGCCGCGCCGACCGCGTCGATCTCCCACCCGATGTCGCTCACCGCCACGGTGTCAGACGACGGGCTGCCGAAGCCGCGAGTGCCGGTGCAGCGAACCGTGACGACCGACGCGACGCGGATTCAGGCGCAGGCCAATTCGTCGGCCGTCCCAAGGCCACGGGGCCTGACGGTGTCGTGGATGCAGTTGCGAGGGCCGGCGAAGGTGACGTTCAACCCTTCAGGACCGAATGCCGTTGCGGGCGGGACTGCTGTGACAGAGGCGCGTTTTTCAACGCCTGGTACCTACGTGCTTCGGGGCACGGCCAACGACGGCGCGCTCTCGACAAAGAGCGACATCACGATCACCGTACAGTAGCGCCGGCTCAGCGGACTACCGACTCCCCACCGACTACGGACTATCGACTACCGACTACCGACTACGGACTATCGACTATTACGCCACTCGCTGGCGACGGAGCGTACCCAGCAGGCGATCGCACTCCGCCGACAGCTCGGCGCACGCGACCGTGCACGCAGGAAGATTGCCGTCGTGGGCCATCATCTCGAGCCGGGCGGCGGCCGAGGCCACGGCGTGCGCCGACAGGTTGCCGGCGGCGCCCTTCAGGGCATGCGCCGTCTCGCGGATCCGTGCGGCATCGGCCGCCGCGACGGCGTCGACGATCGCCGCCAGCCAGCCAGGACATTCCTCGACGAAAAGATCGACGACCACACCCACCAGGTCGTCGTCGCCGCACAGCCGCTCGCGCAGCTCGTCCCAATTAATCACGATTTCAGCTCCCTTGCGCACTGCCGGCGCACGGGATGCTGTTGAGCAAGACGACGGCCACGCGGATCCAGGCCGAAATGGCGCGAAACGAGTGCAATTGAGCTGTGAATCTGGCGCGAAGAGCGCTCAGTGTGCGGCGTGCGCGTGCGCGACCGCCCAGTCGATCGGGCGGCTGTCTGACAGCCTATTCAGTCTTCTGCCAGTCCTGCAGCGGCTGCGGCCCCGGCTGAATCCCCTCCAGATCGGGATCAACACCGTCGGCCCTCGTCGGATTGTTGGCCTTCTGCGCGGCCGCTTCCTGCCGGCGGGCCTGCTTTTCCGTGCGGCGTTCCTGGCGCTGACGCTCGCGCTGGCGCTTCTGTTGTGATGGCCGTGATTTGTTCACGAGCCCGATTGTACGACGAGCGGAGCATCCTGTCATAATGATCCGTGCCGTTTACTCACTTCGGGCTTCACCCGGACCTCCTCAAAGGCGTCAAAGACCTCGGATTTACGCGACCGACCGCCATTCAGGCCGATGCGATTCCGCCCGCGATGGCAGGCAGCGACCTGCTGGCGTGCGCGATGACCGGCAGCGGCAAAACCGCCGCCTTTCTTCTTCCGATCCTGCATCGGCTCATCGACAAAGGGCGTGGGACGACGCGGGCGCTCGTACTCACGCCGACGCGCGAGCTCGCCGCGCAGATTGTGGAAGACCTGAACGACCTGGCCGTGCATACACCCTTGACGGCGGCGGCCGTGTTCGGCGGCGTGGGCATGGGCCCGCAGGAGCACGCCTTTCGTAGCGGCGTCGATGTGATCGTCGGCACACCGGGCCGGCTGCTCGATCATTTCCGCTTCCCGTACGCACGGCTCGGCGGGCTCCAGTATCTCGTGCTGGACGAAGCGGATCGGATGCTCGACATGGGCTTTCTTCCGGACATCCGGCGCATCCTCCGCCATCTGCCGCCGCGCAGACAGACGCTGTTTTTCAGCGCCACGATGCCGGCGCCCATCGTGCAGTTGTCGCGAGAGATGCTGAAATCGCCGTCGACGATCAACCTCGAGCGTCGTTCGGCGCCGGCGGTGGGGATTACGCATGCCGTTTATCCGGTGCCGCAGCACCTCAAGGCGTCGCTGCTGCGCAAGCTGCTCAACGGCCAGGAGATTCACGACGCGCTTGTCTTCACTCGAACGAAGCATCGCGCCAATAAGCTGGCCAAATACCTCGGGGAGCAGGGCATCAAGGTCGACCGGATTCACGGCAACCGCTCGCAGGCGCAGCGGACCGAGGCGCTCCGAGGCTTCAAGAGCGGCAAGTATCGCGTGCTCGTGGCGACCGACATCGCCGCGCGGGGCATCGACGTCACCGCGCTCGGACACGTCGTGAACTTCGATGTGCCGGTCGTGGCCGACGATTACATCCATCGCGTCGGCAGAACCGCGCGTGCCGAGGCGACGGGCTCCGCGTTCACGCTGGTCTCGCCGGAGGAAGAGGGATCCCTGCGCGAGATCGAGAAGGCGATCGGCAGCCGGCTGCCGAGGGTGACGCTGCCCGATTTCGACTACAAGGCGAGCGCGCCGCCACCGCCACCGGCCGCGCACAGACCCCGCGCGCATCACGGAGGATGGGCGCGGCACGGTCATGGTCAGCGCCGAAGTCAGAGCCGGCCGCGCCGTTCGCGTGACCGATGAACGGACCGGCCTATCCTGCGGCCCGAATCGTCGCGCCGAGGGTGCACGAGCATTTCGCGCGCCACATCGCCGAGGCGCGGCAGCGCGGCCAGACGGGCCTCGCCACGCCGCCGGACGCCGTGACAATCGAGGCGCTCATCGACGCCGCGTTCTGGGCAAGCCTCCGGCGTGAGGAGAATTTCGTCCCGACGATCTCGCTCGCGTTTCTCAGACCAGACGAAGCGCCGTATCCGCTCAGGTTCGAGCGCGCGCTGCCCCTCGAACCCGGACGTCTCGTCAAGCTGGCACCGGCCGTGGAGCGCGCGGGCATTCATCTGGGCGTCTTTCGCGACGGCGATGCGTTGTGGGTGTGGGGAACCGTTCGCACGATTCCTCCCCTCTGTGTCGTCGTCGAAGTCGCGGCGCCTGGGTTGCTGGTCATCAAGCATCATCGCGGAGGCGAGGCCGGGAAGTTCGTCAACGTTGCGGTGCTCGAAGGCGATCAGGTCAAGATCGTCGACGAACGCGCCTCGAGCCTGCCGGACTGTCCGCCGCTGCTGACGTCGTTGCTCGGCTTCGACTCGCCCGCGTCGTGGATCGATTCGGTGAACGTGCTGGTGCAGCTCGCCGTGTCGATGCGCGCGCACCGTCGCGGCGGTATTCTGCTGGTTGTCCCTGACGCGACCGACACCTGGCAGGAATCGATCGTGCGTCCGATTCCGTACGCGGTGTCGCCCCCCTTCGACGTGCTCGGGCGGTTGAACCGTGCCTCGTCGGACGGCAAGAGCGCGCGCGCCTGGCAGGATGCGGTCACTCGCGTGGTCGATCTGGTCGCCGGGCTCACGGCCGTCGATGGCGCGACCATCATGACGACGACCTACGATCTGCTCGCGTTCGGCGCCAAGATCGCGCGCCGGAAAGGGTCGGCGCAGGTGGAGCAGGTGGTCGTGACCGAGCCGATCGAGGGCGGCGCCGCGGCGGTGATGCACCCGACACAACTGGGCGGCACGCGCCATCTGTCGGCCGCTCAGTTCGTTCACGATCAGCGTGATGCCGTCGTGCTGGTTGCGTCGCAGGACGGTCGCTTCACCGTGTTCGCGTGGTCGCCGTGCGAGGACATGGTGCACGCGCACCGTGTCGAAACCCTGCTACTGTGATCCCGGCCGGCCGCGAGAGCACGAAAACACGAAAAAGAAAGATCCGTTTCGTGATTTCGTGTTTCGTGGCTTCTAGAAGCTGAAAAACACCAGCAGATCGATCCCGGCGCGCTCGATGCGCCGGAAGGGCGAGCGGGCGGTCAGCGTCTGGGCGTCGGAAAACGTGGCGCGCAGTCGCAGGATCCGCGAGAGGTAGTACTCGATTGTGGCCTCGTCGTACGGATCGGGCCCGAACTGCCGGCTGAAGCGTGCGACGAGACCTGGCGCGATCTCTTGGCCGATCGTCACCCTCGGCCCGGTGCCGAAATCTCCACGAGTCTCGATTTCCAGCATCTCGAGCCCGAGCTGATTCTCGATGGCGCGCAGGAGCGGCGTAGCGATGAAGCCGGCTGCAAGGGCGCCCGCGCGCACCAGCAGCTCCTGCTGCTGCGTGGACGAGAGCTGATTGCTCGCCGTGTTGAACACGATCAGCGACAGGATGTCGGAGTCGTCCAGCGGCGGCGTGCTGGACAGCCGAAGCTCGGGTTGCCGCATCGGTCCGGCAATCCCCACACGCGTCTCGACACCTGAGATGAGCCGTTTGACGGTGACATAGACCTCGGGATTGAGGTCGCCGCGGAAGTTGATGGAGCTCCCGTCGACAACCTCGAACCGCCGGCTCTGGAAGGTGTACGTGCCACTGACGGCGTCGAACGATCCCGTGACCGACAGCGGCTCGCCGGAATCCTTGTACAGATACAGGTCGCCGGCCACCCGCAGGTTGATGTCGCCGAGGCCGATCGGCGTTCCAGGCGAGACCTGGACGTCACGACCCGTCATGCGCAGCGTGTTGGGGACGTGCAGCGAGATGTCGAGGCCCAGCTGTCGCCAGGGATTCAGCGCGGCGACCGCATCGACGTCGCCGATCGGCGTGGGCTCGGTGGCGTACGGTTGGAAGAGCGTGCGCTGGAGGATCTCGTCCACCTTGATCTCGCCAGTGTTGATGGTGAGGTCTCCCGCTAACCGGGGCGACTCGAACTTACCCCGTACCTGGAGAGCGGCGTCGACGCTGATGCGCCCGAGCGTGTTGCGCATCACCTCGAAGTGCTGGGCGCGTGCCTCGATCTCGAGGTCGCCGACGCGCAGCTCGTGCGTGGCCAGACTGCCGCGAACTTCGAGGGGGTGACCGTTGTCGTCCTCGACGTGCAGCGTTTCTACCGTCATGCGCTCGCGTCCCAGCCTGAGGTCAGCGCGGCCATTCTTGTACTTCGCGCCCGTTGCGGTCGCCAGGAATGCGGCGTTCGCGATCTCGACCGAGCCGTCGAGGTGCGGGTCATGGCTGGTGCCGATCGCCCGGACATCCAGCTTGATCTCGCCACTCACGTTGCGGATGACATCGGTGACGCCTTCGATGAGCCCGAGGCTGATGGTGCTCGACTTGATGGCGACGTCGAGCGGCTGGTCGGGCAGATCACGATCGAAGAAGGCTGCGGGAACCGTGCCCGTCGCGGTCAGCCACACGCCCGGCGCCTGGTCGAGCCGCACGTCCACGTCGAGGCGGTGCGCGTCGTAGTCGACGCGACCCGCGAGCTTCTCGTAAGAGACTCGTTCAACGCGGCCGTTGTTGACGGTCAACATCGCCGCCACGCGTGGATGCTCGGGCGTGCCCCGCACCGTGGCGTCCAGGTCCAGCACGCCGCCGTAGCGCGTCGGCCGATCGAATGCGCTTTGCAGCGTGTCGAGGAAGACGTGCGACCCGGTAACTCGAAGCGCGCCGTTGCCGTCGCGGCGCCACGTCCCTGAGACGCCAATCTTCTGATCGTTGTTGCTGTCGGAGAACTCCGCGACGGTCACGGACAGTCCCTCGTCGTTCCACGAGACGATGGGTGCCGGGCTCACGGGCGTGAGACGCCAGGACGCACGGCCTAGACCCACGGTCAGGTCCGCGACCTCGACTGCGTGGCGGTCCTCGCGAAGCCGTACGCGGCCGGCCAGACGGCCGTGCCGGTTCTCCTGCTGGCTCAGGTCCACGTCGAATCCGATGCGATCCGAATCCATGGTGATCGTGCCGGCCGCTTCCTTCACCGATTGTCCGAACAGCGTGAAGAACGTTCCGCGACCGCTCACCTCAGCTCTCGCCTGCTCGGGGTGCGCCGTCGACGCCACGGCATCGTAGTGGCCGACCAGCGTGAGCGCTCGCACGCCGTACGCATCGAGCTGGTTGACTGTGGCGTCGCCGACAGCATGAGCAGCGTCCGACGGCCCACTCAGGCGGCCTGTCGTCGAGACCACCGCGGACGCCTCGCTTCCCGTGAGCGCCCGCAGCTGTGACAGATCCACGCGCGACAGCTCATAGTGGAGATCGGTCGACGTCGTGTCTCTGAGCGCGATCGTGCCGGCGACGTGGCCTTCGACCGCCGTCCCGGTCGTTCGGGCGTCACTGACGGTGAGGGTCGAATCGACGAGCGTGGCGTCGAGCGTGGCGCTCTCGATCTTGACGTCGCGGATGAGAGAAGGGCCGAGCGCGAGCGCGCCGCGCACGTCGTAGTCCGAAAGGCTGACCGTCCGCGTCAACAGATCGCGCACGGTGGCGTTGACGCGCCCGGTTCCGGTCAGGGATGAGTTCAGGCGCGGATCCATGAACGGAATCGCCGGGTCGATCGCTGCGAATCCTCCGTCGAACGACGCGCGGAGCGTCCCGTGATCGAGACCGATCGAGACGTCCGCGTCCGACAGCGTGCCGCTGAACAGCTTCGCGTGCGTCAGTCGTCCACTGCCGGTGAGGGTCAAGGTCGTCCGATCGGTTCCCGCTCCTGTGACCTGGAAGTGGCCGGAGACGGTGCCAGCGTACCGTGGCTCCTGCAGCCACTCGACGCGGAGGCCCTCGCCGAACGTGGCGAGGCCGACGCCCTCGATGTCTCCCTCGCCGGTGTACTGCATCGGCTTCCGCAACGTGTCGATCGAGCCGACGGTGCCGCCTGCGACCGTCGCGCCGAGAAACCGGGAACGGCTGAACGTGGCACCACCGATGATGTACGGCTCACGGAATCGGCCGGAAACGTCGTAGTCGAACGTCAACAGGCTTTCGACGCGCGGCACCGGCACCGTCGCTGGCACGCGGCGAAGATCGATACCGTCGACTCGACCCTGAAAGTGGAACGGAAAAGGCCCGTCGATGCCGATGGAGGCGTCAGCGGTTGTCACTCGTGCGCCGTAGGCGACCGCAGCCGCGGAGGCGACGAGCGCGGTCGTTGCGGTCAGCTCCCCCCGCGCGCGCACATCGTCGGCCTGGTAGCCCATGTACATCGCGTGGCGTCCCTCGAACGTGTACTCGCCGCGTGGGAAATGCCGTCCGAGCTCCAAGGCCAGGTTGAACGTCACGTGTCCGCTGATGTCCGAAGGCCGGTCCGGACGATTGAGCCAACGCGCGAGATTCAATTGGTCGACGTCGATGGCGCCGGTACCGTGCCAGCCGGGCACGGAGGTGTCGAGGGTCAGCGTGCCATTCACGGAGCCGCCGGTGCCGGCTAGGCGCAGATTGGTCGCGAGTCGATTGACCGGTCCGGTCAGCGACGTCTCGAACGATGCATCGACCGCGATGTTCTTGAGACCGCGCAGAACGCCGGACCATTCCTGGAAGGCGAACCGCGTCGCACGCACTTGCAAGTCGAGAGCCGTCGGCTTCTGTGACGTGTCGATGCGTCCGTCGAGCGTAAATGCCGAGCGCGCGGTGTCGACCGAGAAGTGCTCGAAGAACCACCCGCCCGGTCCGCGTCCGAAGACTCCGGCGAGGCGCTTCACCGACAGGTCCGGTGCGCGGCCGATCCACGAAACGTGATCGAAGGTGAGTTTCCAGCGGACGGGAAAGTAGGCAAAGGCGAACCGTGCATTCAGTGCTTCGAACTCGGTCGGCACGTGCGCGGCGCCGAAGTCGACCGGATCGCGCAGCGAGATCCGACCGTCCACGATCTCGATCGATTGCACCTCGATCGGCCGGCTCGGACCGGTGCGCTCCTGTTCACGGCTTTCGCGCCGGACGAGTGCGCCAAGATCCCAGCGTCCATCGGGCTGTCGGCCGCCGACGATGCGCGGACGTGTCAACTGAACGCGGCGGACGACCACACCGGTTTGCACCAGCTCGCGGATGCTGTAGCTGAGAGCAATTCTCTCGACGTGGATCAGCGTCCGCCCGTCCCGCGCCACGCTCACGTCGCCCAGGGCAAGCCCGCGGAGCAGGGATCCCTCGAGCCTTCCGATCGAGAGGGTCGCGGTCAGGTACTGGTTGGCCTGGTGGACAATCAGATCTCGAATACGGTCCTTGGCCCACGCCGTCTGCACGACGGTGAGTCCCAGGCCTACGAGAACGAGAACCGACGCGACCGATGCGACAAGCGCCCTGGCGAGCCAGACCGAGACCGATCGCACACGTCGGAGCCGCGTCACCTGTCGAGATGGTATCAACGGATGCGCTCGGCTGCCGCCGAGTTAGGCTGAACAGGACGTTAACGACAGTAGCTGCGAACGAGGGCGAGAAGGCGGTCGAAATCGAGCGGTTTCTTGAGAAAGGCGTTGGCGTTGACGTCCGCGGCGCGGGACGGGTCCAGCGCCGACAGGACGATGACCGGCACGCCGGACACCGACGGATCGGCCTGCTGGCGCCGGCGGAATTCCCAGCCGTCCATGACCGGCATCATCAGGTCGAGGAGAATCACGTCCGGGCGATCCGCGTCGTGCAGGTACTCCAGTGCTTCGCGCCCGTTCGCCACGGTTGCGGCGTTGAATCCCTCGAGGCTCAGAAGCTGCGCCATCATGTCGCGCAAGTCGGCATCGTCCTCGACGATAAGGACCGGACAATGATGAACGCTGGGATGTGGTCGAGTTCCTGACTGGAATTCGGCGCTGTCGGTGGTCATCAAAACATGTAAGCTCTACTGTGCACTCGTCCCCGTATCCGTCGCAGAGCCCGACGATGTATCGGCCGAAGAGCCCGAAGATTATAGGTCAGTACCCGGCTCTTCTGATTCTCACGGGTGTTCTCCTCTTCATCGTCCTCTTCTGGCGGCTTGGCGAGCCCGCGTTCTGGGATCCTGACGAGGCGCATTACGCGGAAACGACCCGCGAGATGATCGCCACCGGCGATTGGTGGGCTCCGTACTACAACGACGTCCCGTTCTTCGACAAGCCCGTGCTCTTCCATCAGCTCCAGGCGGTGTCCATGCTCGTCTTCGGGCAGAACGAGCTCGGCGCTCGGATGCTGCCCGCGGTGGCGGCGTTGGTGCTCGTCCTGATCACCGCCTGGTTTGGTGCGAGGATGATTTCCTCGCGCGTCGGTGTCGTCGCGGGCCTGATACTGGCCGCCAGCCCGGGCGTGTTCGGTCTCGCGCGATACGCAATTCTCGACACGCTCTTCACGATGTTTCTCTTCGGCGTGGCTGCGCTGCTCGCGACGGCGGCCATTCAGGAGCGGCCTCGCCTCCAGTGGCCCGGCTACGTGTGCATCGCCTTCGCCGTGCTGACCAAGGGACCGATTGCATTGGTGCTCTGCGGGCTGACTCTGCTTGTGGCCGTGGGCCTGTCTGCCGACCTGCGCAAGCGGCTGCTCGGTCTTCATTGGGTGGCGGGGCTCGGCATCGTGCTCGTCATATCGGCGCCGTGGTTCGTCTACATGTACTCGCGATTTCGCGAGGACTTCGTGAACGGGTACTTCCTGGACGAGAACGTTCGCCTGTTCGCCTCCAGCCGGTTCGGGAACCAGCCGAGATTCTGGTTCTACTTCCAAATACTCGCGCTGGGTCTCCTGCCATGGACCGGTCTCGTCGTCGGCCGGGCGGTCGACGACATCCGTGCACGGCTGCGGGGGGAACCGATCGACGGGGTCGAAGTGCTTCTCTGGGCGTGGACGATCGCCATCGTCGGCTTCTTCACGCTGTCGACCTTCAAGCTGGATCACTATGTGTTCCCGGCGGCGCCGGCACTGTGCCTCCTGTGCGCACGCGCCTGGTCGGACGTAGGGGAGGATGCGCGTGCGGCCCGTCACGCCGCGTCGCGAGCTGGCGTCTGGATCGCCGGACCGCTCCTGGTCGCCCTCGGCGTGGCTGTCGGCTATGTTCTGGTCGTGCGTCTCGACCTTCCACCGCTGGCGATGGTCATTCCCGTCGTCCTGACGCTGGCCGGAATCGCCATGATCGCCAGCCTCGTCGTCCGTGGACGGTTGCCCCAGATTCCATGGCTGGTCACCGTCGCCCTGATGACGACGTACGTCGGTCTGGTCCATTTCGTGATGCCGGCCATCGAGCGGCAGAAGGTCGTCGACGACGTGGCGGCGTGGGTTGCTGGAGAAGCGGGTCCAGACGCTGTCATCGCGAGCTATCGCCTCAACCGGTGGAATCCCTCATTCCGCTTTCACGTGGGCCGCCACGTCGAGTTCCTCGAGGATCCGCATGAAGCCGAAGCGTTCTTGGCGTCGTCGGAGCCCTACTTTTGTGTCATGCGTCGCGAGGCGCTGGAAGAATTCGTCGCGCGCGGGGTGAAACTCGACGTTCGGCTCGAACGTCGAGGGATGTGGGCGACGTCAGGACGTGTCCTCTGGCGCAATCAAATCCCCACCGCGCGGTTCGTTGTCGTCACCAAGCCACGGTAGAATCCCGACATGCTGCGCAAGTCAACGTTCCTGTTCCTGATACTCCTGATTCCCGTCGCGCTCGACGCGCAGCGGGGCGGCGGAGGCGGCGGCAGTGTCGCGGACGCTGGTCCCTTTGGCGCGCTGCGCTGGCGTAGTCTGGGCCCGGCGCGCGGCGGCCGTTCCATTGCGGTCGCCGGCAGCCAGGCGCGGCCAAACGAGTACTACATGGGCGCGACCGGCGGCGGTTTGTGGAAGACCACCGACGCGGGCACCACCTGGAAACCGGTGACCGACGGATCGATCAATTACTCATCGGTTGGAGCGGTGGCGGTGTCGGCTTCCAATCCCGATGTCGTGTACATCGGCACGGGCGAAGCCGACATCCGCGGCAATATCATCCAGGGCGGCGGCGCCTACAAGTCCACGGATGGTGGGAAAACGTGGGCGCACATCGGCCTGACGGAAACGCAGGTCATCGCGAAGATCCGAATCCATCCAACGAATCCGGATCTGGTCTACGTTGCGGCGTTTGGCCATCATGCGGCCCCGAATCCCGAGCGCGGCGTGTACCGATCGAAGGACGGCGGCAAGACATGGGAGAAGATCCTCTTTCGCGACAACAAGACGGGCGCCAACGAGCTGATCATCGATCCGAACAACCCGCAGGTGATCTACGTCGCGCTGTGGGAGGCGTACCGCAACGCCTTCGAGATGTCGAGCGGCGGGCCCGGCAGCGGACTCTTCAAGTCCACCGACGGCGGGGATCACTGGACGGAAATCTCCCGCGCGCCCGGGCTGCCGAAAGGGATGCTCGGGAAGATCGGACTCTCCGTATCGGGCGCCGATTCGAATCGGGTCTACGTGCAGATCGAGGCGGACGATGGCGGGTTCTTTCTGTCAGACGACGCCGGCGCCACGTGGCAGAAGGTGAACGAGCGCCGCGATCTGCGTCAGCGCGCCTTCTACTACACGCGCGTCTACGCTGATCCCAAGGTGAAGGACACCGTCTGGGTTCTGAACGTCAACATCTACAAGTCGACTGACGCCGGCAAGACGTGGAAGTCCGTGAGCGTTCCACACGGCGACAACCACGACATGTGGATAGCCGCCAACGATTCGAACCGGATGATCGAGGCCAACGACGGCGGCGGCACGATTTCCGTGAACGGCGGCGAGACCTGGACGCCGGAAACGATGCCCACCGCGCAGTTCTACCACGTCATTACGACGAAGCACGTGCCGTATCACATCTGCGGCGCGCAACAGGACAACAGCACGGCGTGCGTGTCCAGCCAGCCGGCGCCGGGCGGTCCGGGCGGATCCGGCGGCGGCGCCGACCAGGTGTTCTATTCAGTGGGTGGCGGCGAGAGCGGCTACATCGCGAGTGATCCGCGCAATCCAGACATCTTCTTCGCCGGCAGCTACGGCGGCCTGATCTCGCGCCTCGATCGGCGCACGGGTCAGGAGCGTGCGATTAATCCCTATCCGGACAACCCGATGGGATACGCGTCGGCCAACATCGTCGAGCGGTTCCAATGGACGTTTCCAATCGTGCTGGCGCCGGTCTCGGGGACGGAGGTTGGTGGTTTGAACGCGAGTCCAGCCTCCGTCCCCGTGGTGTACGTCGGCTCGCAGCACGTCTGGAAATCGACGAACGAGGGACAGAGCTGGACGAAGATCAGCCCCGATCTTACGCGTCACGATCCGAAGACGATGGGCGCCTCCGGCGGTCCGATCACCAAGGACAACACGGGCGTGGAGACGTATGCGACGGTGTTCAGCATCGCGCCTTCGGCACGCGACGCCAACGTCATCTGGGCGGGCTCCGACGACGGCTACGTCCAGGTGTCGCGGAACGGCGGGACCAACTGGAAGAACGTGACGCCGCAGGCTCTGGGCGACTTCGCCCGCATCAGCCTGATCGAAGCGTCGCCGTTTCGCGCCGGCACCGCGTACGTGGCCGCGAACCGGTATCAGCAGGACGATTTCAAACCGTACGTCTTCCGAACCGACGACTACGGCGAAACGTGGACGTCGATCACGACGGGCGTCGCGCCGAATGACTTCGCGCGCGCGATTCGTGAAGACACGAAGCGCGCGAAGCTGCTCTATCTCGGCACCGAGCACAGCGTCTACGTGTCGTTCGACGATGGGGCGAACTGGCAATCGTTGAAACAGAATCTCCCGGACACGCCCGTCCACGATATCGCGGTCGAGGAACGCGACATTGTGATCGCGACGCACGGCCGGGGGTTTTACGTCATGGACAACATCTCGCCGCTCCGCCAGGGCGGCCTGCCGGCGACGAGCGCCTTCCATCTCTACAAGCCCGAGGATGCGCTCCGCGGTCTCGATCGCTCGGTCGCCGTCGACTACTACCTGAAACAGGCAGCGCAGAAGGTGACGATGGAGTTCCTCGACGCGCAGGGGAAGACCATCCGGACCTTCACAGGCACGCCGGCCGACGCCGAACGCAAGCCTCCCACGCCGGGGGACGACGACGGCCCGCGGCGTCCGCCGGAGCCGCATCCGGCGGTGAGCGCGGGGCTGCACCGTCTCACCTGGGACATGCGCTATCCGGGCGCGACCGATTTTCCGGGACTCGTCATGTGGGCCGCGAGCCCGCGCGGACCGCTAGCCCCGCCCGGGGCCTACCAGGTGCGCGTCACGGGAGACGCCGAGACCGCCACGCAGCCGTTCGCGATCAGACGCGAGCCGCGCCTGCTGAAGGACGTCACCGATCAAGACTTGCAGGAAGAGTTTGACCTGGCGATGAAAGTCCGCGACAAGTCCAGTCAGGCCAACGAGGCCGTGCTACTGGCGCGCGGCATCAAGGCGCAGATCGAGGACCGGAAGAAGAAGCTGGATGCGAAGTCGGCGCCGGTCGCAAAGGCGCTCGACGAGTTCGCGGCAGCGCTGAGCGCGATCGAAGGTGAGATCTATCAGGTGAAGCTCCAGAGCAGTCAGGATCCGTTGAATTTTCCGATCAAGTTGAACAACAAGATCGCTGCGCTGCAGGGCATCATCGAGAGCGCCGACGTCCGGCCGACAGAGCAAGCCTATTCGGTGTTCCGGACACTCTCCAACGCGCTCGACGAACAGCTGGGGAAGCTGGACACGGCATCGAAAACTCGGATGCCGCCGGTCAATCAGCTACTGCTGCGACTGAAGCTCGATCCGATCAAGGCGGAGCCGCTGAAGGCGGAGCCGCCCAAACAGCCCTCGGCTCCGCAGTAGGGCGGGACGGGAATGGGCAGGACAGGCTGGATGGGAAGGCTCCTCCTATCCCGCCTGTCCTGCCTATCCTGCCCTTGACAGCGTGTTATCATTCGCGGTTTTCCAGTGCGGATCGCCCGTCGGTACCTCGTGAGCGGTCGCGTACAGGGCATCGGCTTCCGATTCTTCGCCGATGCGGTGGCGCGGCGCGAAGGACTGCACGGCTGGGTCCGGAATCTGCCGGACGGCCGCGTCGAAGCGCTCGCGGAGGGCGAAACCGACGCGGTCGAGCGTTTCGAGCGTGCGATCGGTCACGGCCCGTCCGGTGCTCGCGTGGAGCGCGTGGAGGTCGACCACACCGTCCCGAGCGGCCGCGAATCAGGATTCACGATCAGATGACGATGGACCTCAAAGCCAAGATCCGGCACGTGCCCGACTTTCCGAAAGCTGGGATCCTCTTTTACGACATCACGACGCTGCTCCAGGATGCCGCGGGATTTCGCGCGGCGGTCGACGGCCTTGCGCTCCCGTTCAAGGATCGGGGGATCGACATCGTGGTCGGGATCGAGAGCCGCGGGTTCATCCTTGGCGCCGTGGTCGCCGACCGCATCGGTGCGGGCTTCGCGCCGGTCCGCAAGCCGGGAAAACTCCCGTCGACGTGCGTTCGCGCCACCTACGCGCTCGAGTACGGCAGCGACACGCTCGAGATGCACGAGGACGCCGTCCGTCCTGGACAGCGGGCGCTGATCGTCGACGACCTGCTGGCGACCGGCGGCACGGCGCGGGCCACGCTGGATCTCGTTCGCGGTCTAGGCGCCACGGTGCACGGTTTGGCCTTTCTCATCGAGCTGGTCGCGCTGAACGGTCGCGCGAAGCTCGCGGGCGAGCAGGTGTCGACGGTCCTGCAGTATTGAATCTGATCACCGCGGCGATCGTCGTGGCCGCCGCCGTGTTGTGGGCGGGTCGGGAGCTGCTGGCGGAGCTCAGGGCCGCGAGAGACGAGGCGACGCGCACGCGCGCGCTCGGGCTGCTGCAGACGTTCTCGACGGGCATCGCCGCTTGCCACGCCGATCCGCGCGCCTTGCTCACGTGGCAGCCGCTCGCACGAACCGCCCGCCAACTCCTGCCGGAAGAGTTCGCGCAGCTCGATGCCGCGTCCGGCTCCACGTTTCCGTTCAGCGTCGATCACCTGCAGTCCGCACACGCGCAGTGGACGGCGGACTGGCTGGCGTGGGAGCGCGCGCACGACGCGGAGTACAAGCTCAAGGCCGCCGTTCTCGAGCACGAATTGGCGGCGTCGGGGGAGTCGGTGATCGTGCGCGCCCGGCTGGAAGCCGTGGAGCGCGAGAAGCTCGATTTGTATCAGCGGCGATACCAGCAATACGTGCAGGTCGCGAAGGCGCTCCAGAGACTCGCCTCGTGAAAAGCCTGTTCAGGATCGGGTCGACATGTGCCGCCCTGAGACACTTAAGAAGAAGTGACATCATTACAGTAACTTAGCCACGATAAGTCCTTTCGGTGTGCCTCATCGTGTCACATCATGAGGCGTACCGCCGCTAAACGTGCCATCCTGAAAGTTCCGGCTAACTCATTCATAGACCAGCGGATCGTCGGACCTTTCGCTGCCGGCCAGTTTCTTGCTCAAGTGACGCTAGAGTCCGTTCATTAACTTTGGTGTCACTTTATGATTGAAAAGCGTTCCCCCTCGCTTTTCGCACGCCTTCAACGGCCTGCGATTGTTCTCGCCCTTGTTGCGTCGTCGGCCCTGACGCTGCGCGGATCGTCCGCGGAGCATCGCGCGCTGCTCTCGAGCGATCTGTTCGCGCATCAGGCCAAACGCACGAAGTTCAAAGCCCGCGTGATTGTTCACGGCACCGAGGCGCAGATCGATGATCTCGCGTACCGGCACAAGCTACAGATCATCCGGCGCCTCGAAGGCGCCGCCGTGTTGTTTGCGAACAGCGCGGAGCTTGCGGACCTGGCCGCGGACGCGGGCGTCGACCAGCTGTCCGGCGACGCTGAAGTACGCACGTCGATGTCGGTCTCCACCAAGGCCACCGCGGCGGATCAGGTCTGGGCGGGGAAGGCAGGTCTCCTCGGCATCGGATCAATCAGCGGCGTCACGGGTTCCGGTATCGGCGTAGCCGTCGTCGACTCCGGCATTTCCCCGCACAACGCGCTGACGAATAAAGTTGTCGCGAACATCAGCTTCGTGACGGGCGACCCGTCGGTCCTCGACGCGTTCGGGCACGGGACGCATGTAGCAGGCATCATCGCCGGCACCGGGAGCGTAGCCTCATCGGTCACGCCGCTGTACACGGGAGGGATCGCACCGGGCGTGAAGCTGGTCAACGTCCGCGTGCTTGGCGCGAACGGCACCGGGCTGACGAGCGACGTCATCGCCGGTGTGAACTGGGTGATCAACAACCGCGCGAAATACAACATTCGCGTGATGAACCTCTCGCTGGGCCATCCGGTGTTCGAACGGTCCTCGACCGATCCACTCTGCGTGGTCGTGCAGAAGGCCGTCAACGCCGGCATTGTCGTTGTCGCATCGGCAGGCAACTCCGGAAAATCGCCCGACGGACGCACCGTGCTCGGAAGCGTCACCTCGCCTGGCAATACACCGGGAGCGGTGACCGTTGGCGCGCTCAATACGTGGGGCACCATCGCACGCGGCGACGACAGCGTGACGACCTACAGCTCGCGCGGACCGACGCGGTACGACAACCTCGTGAAGCCGGACGTGGCGGCCCCTGGGAACAAGATCATTTCCCTGCAGGCGGCCGGATCGTATCTGCCGGCGATGTACCCCTTCCTGCACAAAGCGGGCAGCGGGACGAACTCGTACATGCAGTTGAGCGGCACCAGCATGGCGGCGCCCATGGTCAGCGGCGCGGTCGCGCTGCTGCTCCAGGGCACGCCCAGCATGAGCGCGGCGCAGGTGAAGCTCGCCATGCAGAGCGGTGCGACCTACGTTGCCAGTGGCGGGTTGATGGGCGCGGGCGCCGGCAACGCCGACTTCTGGTCGGCCCGCCAGGCGGCCTCGAGCGGTCTGGTCAACGGCCTCGTCGGCAGCCTCGTGGGCGGTTTGCTCAGCGCGCCGAGCGGGGCGTCGTTCTGGGACGACGGCAATTTGAGCAGGAACCTCTACGCGGGAACCGGCATTCGTCTCCTGTCGCTGCTCGAAGCTCCGCTGGTCTGGCTGAATCCTTCGCTGCTGAAGTACGGCAACCTGAACCTCGTCGGGCTGCTCAACCCTTTGCGGCTGGTGGCGCCGAAGATGTTGCAGTACGGTCAGATCGGAACGTGGACGAACAACCAGCAGATCATCTGGGGCGACACGGTCTACGACCCGCAGGGGCAGCAAATCATCTGGGGCGACGCCGACACCACCGACGACAACCAGATCATCTGGGGCGACGCGGTGCTGACCTCGTCGGACCCGCAATAGATCCGTGAACGGCGGCACCTCTTCGAACGGTCGATCGGCTCAGCGCGTCCAGTCGGGCGCGCTGAAGCCGTTCGTGCGAGTGGTGGTCACCATCGGCGCGGCCGTCATCCTGCACTCTCTCGTAGGCGTCTCCGCCATGCCGCGTCCGTACGAGTGGATGCTGTTCGCGGCGCTGGCGATTGCCACCGGATCGTTCAGCGTCAAGATCGCGTCGGTCGTCGCGACCATCTCGATCTCCGACACGTTCTTCATCACGCTCGCGGTGCTGTTCGGGCCCGCGCCGGCGGCGATTGCCATCGCGGTCGACAGCTTGATCATGTCGTGGCGGCTCGGCCACGCCTGGCGGCGCATCGCGTTGAACATGGCCGCGCCCGCCGTCTCGATGTGGGCCGGCGCGCAGACCTTCTTCCTGATCGCGCGTATTTCGCCGGTCGCCCACAGCGACGTCGCCATCGGATCGCTCATTGGCCCGCTGCTGCTGATGACGCTGATCTACTTCGCGCTCAATTCGGGGCTCATCGCGACGGCGGTCGGCCTCGAGTCAGGTCAGTCGCCGGTGGACATCTGGCGGCGCCATTTCCAGTGGCTGGGCATCGGCTACATGGCGTCGGCTTCGCTGGCGTTCTGCTTCGTGCTGCTCATTCAGCAGGTGAGCTTTCTCGCGGCCATCGTGATTCTGCCGATGCTCGCGGTCTTCCACCTCACGCTGAAGGCGTCGTACGGGCGGCTCGAGGACGCGCGGCGGCACCTCGCAGACGTCGATCGCCTCTATCTCTCGACGGTCGAAACGCTCGCCATGGCGATCGACGCCAAGGACGACGTGACACACAGCCACGTGCGGCGGGTGCAAGCCTACGCGGTGGGCATGGCGCGGGCGCTGGGATTCACCGACGAGCCGACGCTGAAGGCGATCGAAGCGGCGGCCCT